>JAEEGH010012999.1_pt1 | contig 18567 bp, 16 predicted proteins | sample 9134181 | NCBI WGS metagenome assembly JAEEGH01 (sample SAMN16246544, study PRJNA631951) | gut metagenome | biome: gut microbiome; feature: rumen; material: DP-attached | host: Bos | place: Iran: Karaj | collected 2018-10 | reverse complement strand
TTTCCGAAACTTTACTGTTTCTAGGTTTGTTTGTTCTCTGAAATCTATTATTCATCTGCTTTCTTCAGAGAGAAAAGCAAATGATCATAGGAACTTTCAGGGATGCATTACTGTTCAATTATCAAGGATCGCTTGTGTTGTCACTGTTTTCGCGACAGCTTTTATAAGATAGCACAGCCGCAAATGTGTGTCAACAACTTTTTTCAAATTTCATCAAAACTTTTTATCTTTTCCCTATTTCATCGCTTTCTTCCGGTATTTTCCGATGCTTTCCACATACTTTGCACCCAGCGCGCTCAGGGTCATGCCCTTGCGGCTGATGTACCCGACGGTCATCACTTCATCGCTCTGCAGGCGGATCGCCGTGTATTCTTCCCCGTTGAGATCCTCGCTGATGATGCCGGAGCACAGGGTATATCCGTTCATCCCTTTCATCAGGTTCAGCATCGTTGCCCGGTCATTGGCCTTGATCAGCTGCTTGTAATCGTAGGTACTCAGGACCTCCTCCGCAAAATAGAAGGAATTGTTTTCCCCCTGATCAAAGGACAGGCAAGGGTACGGCTCCAGATCCTCCATCGTGATGATCTCCTGCCCGGCGAGCGGATTCCCTTTCCACAGGTAGACATAGACGCCGCATTCCAGCAGCGGATGAAATTCCAGATTGTAATCCGCGAAAAGCTTGGTCAACACCTTTCGGTTGAAATCATTGAGATAAAGGACTCCGATCTCGCTCCGGAAGTCCTTCACATTCTTAATGACATCGTAGGTCCTGGTCTCAAAGATCGAGAATTCGTACTCATCCATACCGAATTCCCGCACCATCTCCAGAAACGCATTCACCGCAAAGCTGTAATGCTGCGTGGAGACACTGAAGCTCTTTTTTACGCTTTCCGGGTGGAGATACCGCGTCTCAAGCAGTTCGTACTGCTGCAGTACCTGCCTCGCGTAGCCGATAAATTCGGTTCCCTCCGGGGTCAGCGAGATTCCGCGGTTCGTTCTGCGGAAGATCTCCAGGCCCAGCTCCGTTTCCAGTTCCTTCATATTGGCAGACAGGGACGGCTGCGAAATGAAAAGCGTTTTGGCCGCCTCATTCATGGATGCGGAACCCGCCACCGTAACTGCATATCGTAGTTGTGTGAGTGTCATAGGCATTATCTCCTGCGATCGAGATTCTTCGAGATCTTCATCCCCAGGATCTGGAAGACCTGCACCAGCAGGATCAGGATGATGACCGAGGGCCACAGGATCTGCGGCTGGAACCGGTTATAGCCGTAACGGATGGCGATGCTTCCGAGCCCGCCGCCGCCGACAGCGCCCGCCATCGCCGAATAGCCCAGGATCGTGCCAAAGGCGATCGTCGCTCCCACGAGAAGCGAGGTGCGCGCTTCCGCGAGCAGTACTTTCCATATAATGGTAAAAGTTCCCGCGCCGAGACTCTGCGCTGCTTCGATGACGCCCTTATCCACTTCCTTCAGGGAACTCTCCACCATGCGTCCGATGAAGGGCGCCGCCGCGACCACCAGCGGAACGATCGTCGCCGCGGTGCCGTAGCTCTTGCCGACGATCAGACGGGTCAGCGGGATCAGTACGACCAGCAGAATGATAAACGGAAAGCTGCGCAGGATGTTGGTGATAAAATCCAGGATCTTATATACCACCGCATTCGGCTTGATCCCCTCCTTGTCCGTCACCGCCAGAATGATCCCGAGGGGCAGACCGAGCAGATATCCGAAAAATGTGGAGGCCAGCACGATGATGCAGGTATCCCGAAGGCCTTCCAAGAGCATGATGATTTCCTGGTTAGTTAACATAATTCACCTCCTGCACATTCAGTTCCTTTTCCTTAAAATAGGCCACCATTTTGTCCGCCACTTCTTTGTTCGGCGGAAGCTGCAGGATCATCTCCCCCTCAGCCTTCCCATTCACGGTCTGTGTGTTGGCATAGAGAATGTTGACCGGTGTCTTGAGCTCGAGCGTAATATTGCCGATGATCGGTTCAAACGCGCTCTTGCCGTCAAAAATCACGCGGATCTGACGGTCCGAATTCATTTCGCGGATATGGGCGCTGCCGCTGAAGACCAGCTTTTTCGCCTCCTCGGTCTTCGGAGACCGGAAGAGTTCCTCCACGGTGCCCGTCTCCACCAGCTGCCCGTGATCGAGCACCGCCACGTGAGAGCAGATTTCCTGGATCACGCTCATCTCATGCGTGATGATGACGGTCGTGATCCCGAATCTGCGGTTGATGTCCTTGATCAGCGCCAGGATGGATTTTGTGGTCTGGGGATCCAGTGCGCTGGTCGCTTCGTCGCAGAGCAGGATCTTGGGATCCGAGGCCAGCACGCGCGCGATGGCCACACGCTGCTTCTGACCGCCGGAGAGCTGCGCGGGATAGGCCCCGGCCTTCTCCGCAAGCCCCACCGTCTCAAGGTACTCCAAGGCCTTGACGCGCGCTTCCTTTTTCTTCATTCCCGCGATCTCCAGAGGGAAGGTCACGTTGTCCAGCACCGTCCGCTGCATCAGCAGATTAAAGTGCTGGAAGATCATGCCGATGTTGCGGCGTTCCAGGCGCAGCTCCTTCTCCGAAAGGGCCTGCAGATCCTTGCCGCCTACGATCACCCGGCCGGAAGTCGGATGCTCCAAAAGGTTCAGGCACCGGACCAGCGTGGACTTACCTGCGCCGGACAGACCGATGATCCCGAAGATCTCTCCCGCTGCGATCTCCAGATTGATATCCCGCAGCGCATCCACTTCCCCGTTTGCCGCAAGAAAGGTTTTATCGAGATGTTCCAGTTTGATGATGGCTTCACTCATGTTCAGACTCCTGCTTTATGTTTTGTAGGGCAGTCCCTCTTTTTGCTGCCGCTTTCGGTCCTGCCCGTACCATTATATACGCAGCACCCGCTATAGGAAATCCCTAATTCAAAAAGGAAAAGAAAAGGCCGCGAAGTGGGGACCACCCCGCGGCTCTCTCCGGTCTGTATGTTCCGGGCTTTCCGTTTTCCGATCACTTGAACGGAACGACCGCCCCGTCATAAGTGGAATTGATGTAGTTCACGATGGCATCGGACTTCAGGACATCCACCAGTGCCTTGATCTTCTCATCGTTCTCGTGGCCTTCCTTGACCGCGATGACATTCACATAGGTCTTGGCCGCCTCGGAATCCGTCGACTCATAAGCGATGGAATCCTTTGCCACGGACAGGCCCGCTTCCAGAGCGTAGTTGCCGTTCAGGACCACGAAGGCCGCATCGGGGATCGCATCCTTGACGCTCTCTGCCGCCAGCTCAATGATCTTGATGTCCTTGGAATAGGACGCGACATCATTGACCGTCGCCGTAAGACCCGCACCCTCACGCAGGGTCAGGACACCGTTGGCCTCGAGCAGAAGAAGTGCTCTCGCCTCGTTGGTCGTGTCATTGGGTACTGCGATCTCGTCTCCGTCTGCCAGCTCGTCCAGAGAGGACTTGGTGCCGGGATAGAGGCCGAAGGGCTCGTAGTGGATGCCGCCCGCATTGACCAGATGCGTTCCCTGCTCCTCATTGAAGGACTCCAGATAAGGGATGTGCTGGAAATAGTTCGCGTCGAACTCTCCGGATTCCACCACATTGTTGGGCTGTACGTAGTCATCAAAGACCGTCACCTGCAGATCCCAGCCCTGCTCGGCCAGGAGCTTTTTTGCCTCTGCCAGGATCTCCGAATGAGGGGTCTGGCTGGCGGCCACGGTGATGGTGCCCTTGCTTCCGCTTGCTGCGGCCTTGCCGCTGTCTCCGCTGTTTCCGCTGTTTCCGCCGTTTCCGCATCCGGTCAGCACGCCTGCTGCCAGAACTCCGGTAAGTAACAAAGCCACTAATTTTTTCATAATCTCCTCCTTTGCCGTGCGAACCGTCTCCTCCTGCGAGCGTTCGCCGGCGCTTCTTTCGATTCCCTCCGGGAAATGTTTTTTCCGTTTCAGGTTAGTTTGCATTATAGGCATAGCCGATAGCAAAGTCAACCGTTCCAGCTATAGTTAATAATGCGAACCTGTTATAGGCCCAGCCTATTTCCCAATATTTTCACCCCCGTTCCTTGCGCCTGCGCTATAATAAAACCATAGATTTCCCGATCATCCGGTCGGCGTTTGCCGGCCTTCGAAGGGAGGATTTTCCATGAACTGGATCCTGATCGCATTCCTTGTCCTTGCCATACTTTTTCTTTCGGCCTGTATCGCGCTGGCGCATTTTGTCGTCTACGGAACCAGACAGCAAATGGATGCGTCGTGGCAGTGGCAGATGGAGCATATCCCGGCCTGCCGCCGTTTTCGGCGTGAGGATTTTGAAGACTATACGGTCACCGGGGAGGACGGCTATGTCTATCATGTCTCCTACCTGCCCGCAAAAGTCGAAGGATCCGACCGCGTTGTGATCCTGGCACACGGCTATACCGACACCCGCTTCGGCATGATGAAATACATCCAGTTCTATTATGATCTGGGCTTCCACTGCATCACCTTCGATGAGCGCGGACACGGCGAAAACCGTCCGGTTCCCTGCAGCTATGGCATCCGCGAGAGCAGGGGACTGATGTCCGTCTACGGATCGGTCCGGGAACGCTTCGGACCGGACGCCCGGATCGGCCTGCACGGGGAGTCCCTCGGCGGCGCCACGGTGCTGCGCGCACTGGAATACCGTCCGGATATCTCCTTCGTGGTGGACGACTGCGGATTTTCCGAGATCCTTCCGGTCCTGAAGGTGGGGCTTCGGGCCATGAAGCTTCCGCAGTGGCTGCTCGGCCCCGTCACCCTGGCCGCAAAGGTCTTCTACGGCGTCCCCCTGAAAGACGCCCGGCCCATCGATTTCGTGAAAGGCAATCCGGTTCCGCTTCTCATCATGCACGGCGCCCGGGACGACTTTATCCTCCCGGAGCACAGCGAGAAGATCCGCAGAGCCACCGCCGGCTACTGCGAGATGCACCTCTTCGAGGAAGCAGGGCACGCGGAAAGCGCGCTCCGTCAGCCGGAAAAATACGGCAAGGTGCTTCGGGAATTCCTCGAACAGATCGGGTACCTTCCGAAGGAGGCGGTGAAAGAGAAGGAGTGACAAAACAAAAAGGCTCCCCGGCGATGTGGCATTTCTCCACATACGGCCGGGAAGCCTTATTCTATTTTCTCTATAGGACATTCAGGCGCAGCTGCGCACTGTACAGACCTTCCTCCAGGGTCACCTCTCCGTCCAGGATCCTCTGCAACTGCTCTCCGAGAATGGTATAGAAGGCGATCCAGTCGGTCATGATCGGGCGATAGGTCCCGTTTTCCAGCGCATCACAGATCGCCGCATAATGCGGATTCTGCGACAGCAGCAAGGGATCCTGCAGACACGAATACCGGCAGGGAACCCCGCCCAGCGCCACCGTACTTTTCTGCACCTGCGGATCCATCAGGTAGGAAAGCAGCTTGCAGGCCAGTTCCTTTTTCCCGCTGCTCTGCGGAATGCCGATGGTCCAGATGCCATAGACATTGGTATTGTACGAAGGACTGTCCGCCGAAGCTTTTCCCGGGATCGCGCAATAGTCCGCGTTCGAGTCCCCCTTGGGGGTATACCACCCCGGCCAGCCGATCCCCGCTGCGGCCGAACCGCCGTCAATCGCCTGAACCAGTGCATCCTTTTCCATCGCTTCCCCGGTCCCGATCAGCTCCATGTAGAAGGAAAATGCCTCGCGAAATTCCGGAGTGTCGATCGTCGGATGGTTATAATCGTCCACCACCCAGCCGCCATAAGCGAGCAGGAACGGAAGGAAATCCACGACCAGATTGTTTTCCGTGTCGCCACGGTACAGGAATCCATCCTGTCCCTTTTCCTTCGCGCAGTCACAGATCACCTTCAGGTCTTCCATCGACTGCAGACGATCCGCGGTGTAGCCCGCTTCCGCAAGAAACGAACGGTTGAAAAGGAGCACGGTCACATTGCCGTAATACGGAGCGACATAGATTTCCTCGCCCCTGTAGCAGATCGCCGTAGTCGCCGGAATGATATCCGCATCCAGCGTATAGCCCAGCCCTGTCAGAGAGGTCAGAACATCCCCTTCGACAAAATCCGCCATCCAGGATCCGTCCACCATACACAGGTCATAGCTTCCCTCTCCGTCCGGATTGGAGGCATCCGCCATCAGATTGCGGCGCAGATCTTCCTCGGTAAATTCCAGGACCTCCACCGTGACCTTGTGCTCTTCCTCAAACGCGGGAAGGCAGCTTTTGATCACCTCCGCATAGGTTCCGGAGCGGACGGCCAGTGTAAGATCCGGCCCCTTTTCCTCTTCCGCCTGACCGCAGCCCGCCGCCGTAAAAACAATCCCTGTAAGTAATCCGGCCAATAGCAATTTAATACGCATAAAACTCCCTTATTTGAGCTGTATCCCGGACATCGTATTGTCCGTCACCAGTACATAACGATAGGCCTTGTCCGTCGGCAGAATCTGCTGCACGGACATCTGAAATCCCCCCTCAAATTTGGTCCGGTCGGAATAGCTTCGGATCAGACACTCCCCTTCGTTGTAGATCACAAAATCCTTCTCTTCAAACAGTACATCCGTATACTCGAGGCTGAAGTAATAGATTCCCTCCTGCTCCCCGTCGGAATTGTACACCTTGATGCGGTACCGGTCACCTTCCCGGTCCGAAGCAAAGACCAGCCCGACATGTCCGTTCCCGGAAAATACGCTGAGCACCTCTTCATTAAACAGATACTCGGCCTTCACGGTCGGCTGTTCCGCGCCCTGATAGAGCATCAGACGGCTGTCGCCCACCGCGTAACACATGCTGTTGCTCAAAAAACCCACCTCGGGAATGATCTGATCCTGATAATCCTGCCCGCCGACCAGATAATCGGTATAATTGTCACCGACCTCCCCAAGATTGTAAAAGGCCAGCGTGGATTTCACCGTTCCGGAATCCACATACAGATAACTGACCATCAGCAGCGATCCGGACGGCGAAAGGGCCAGAGCGATCGGATAGCCGCTGCCCGTCATGTGCGTCTGCCCGGTATAGAGCAGATCCCCTTTTGCGGAGTAGGTATTGATCCAGGCGGAATCGGAGTCGGAGAGCACCGCAGTCACTCTGCCGTTTTGCGATACCGCGACATCGCGGATCGGACTGCTGACATTAAAGCTGCCGAGCCGCTCCGTCTCGTTCAGAACATAGATATCCCGGTCGTTAAATCCGGCAAAGACCACGGTTCCGCCGTTCTCATCCATCAGCATGTTCTGGATCTCGTAATTCTGGTTCCAGCTGATCCTCCCGGTCCCGTCCGTCAGATGCGCGCCATCCGCGCTGTACGTCAGAAGACTCCGGTTCATCCGGAGGCTCTGCGATGCCGGCGTCGTCTCCAGATCCGCCGTGTACAGGAGATCATAATCCGTATAGACATGACTGTCATATTGGTACCAGACCGCGACTCCCAGCAGTGCTATCACGAAAAGGATCAGGAGCGCGGTGTAAAAATTCTTCCAGCCGTGCTCCCGAAGTCTTTTGGAATAAGACTCGTGGGGAACCGCCCCGTCTTCCGTTTGTCTGTTTCTAGCCATCTTGAACTAACTATCCCCTGTATTATTCAAAACGATATACGGTCTCGGAGTCGTACTCCCTGTCCCCTCCGAATACCGGAGAAGGGAAATTCTCATGATGGATGGCATCCGGATAATACTGCGTCTCCAGACACAGTCCGTCGCGCTTGCCGTAAGCGGCACCATTCTTGCCGGTCTGCGAAGCGATGAAATTGCCCGCGTAGAACTGAACGCCCGGAAGCGTCGTATAGACCTTCATCGTCCGTCCGCTCTGCTCGGAGGTCACTTCCGCGCACAGGCGCTTGCTGCCGTCCCAGCCGTCGATGCAGTAATTGTGATCGTAGCCGCCGGCCATGGTCAGCTGCTCAAACGCATCGTCGATATGATCCCCTACGCGGGTAAGCGAAGTCAGATCCATCGGAGTCCCTGCCACGGGTGCGATCTCACCGGTGGGGATGGAGCCGGGTACCGTCGGTGTATAGGTGGTGCACTCCAGCTTGATCTTGTGATCCAGGATCTTGCCGCTGCCGGCACCGTTCAGGTTGAAATAGGTATGATTGGTCGGATTGAGAATGGTCCGCTCATCGCTGGTCCCGTGATAGTGCAGCACCAGTTCATTCTCTTCCGTCACGGAGTATGTGATGGACACGGACTTGTTGCCCGGGAAACCGAGCGTTGCGGGATCATCCAGCGAAAATCTGACGGAGTTGTCATAAACTTCCGCATCCCAGACTCTCTTGTGATAGCCGAGCTCCGCATGGCTGTGCAGATTGTTTTCACCGTCATTTACATCCAGCTGGTAATTCACGCCATCCAGCTCATAGGTGGCTCCGCCGATCCGGTTGGCATTGGGGCCGATCACCGCGCCGAAAAAGCTGGGATTCCCGTAGTAGGTATCCGCCTTGTCAAAGCCCAGCACGATATCCTCTGCCTTGCCCGCCGCATCGGGGACCCAGAGCTCCACCAGGATCGCTCCGAGGTTCATCACCTTTGCGCACATTCCCTTGCTATTGCTGATGGTATAGAGGCAGATCTCCCTGCCCTCACGACTCGTTCCGAACACACTTGCTTCTACTGCCATGACTATCCTCCTCTTAGGTTTCCTTTATCCGATGCTTCGCATTCTCCGGAAGCATCACAGTTCCACTCGGCCGTCCAGCGCGCGCCCCAGCGTCACCTCGTCGATGTACTCCAGATCGCCGCCCACGGGAACTCCGCTTGCGATGCGGGTCACCCGGATCCCGGCCGGCTTCAGAAGCTTACTGATGTACATGGCCGTGGTCTCTCCCTCGAGGCTCGAATTGGTCGCCAGGATCACCTCGTGAACATCCTCCCGCGCGCATCGCTCCACCAGCTCCTTGATCTTGATCTCCCCGGGGCCGATGCCGATCATGGGCGAGATCGCTCCATGCAGAACATGATATACACCCTGATACTTCCCGGTCTTCTCATATGCTGCCAGATCTCTCGTATTTTCCACCACCATGATCGTGGCATGATCCCGCTTCTCGTTGGCACAAACCGGGCAGATCTCCTGATCGGTCAGGGTGTAGCACTCGCTGCAGTAGCGCACATTTGCCTTGGCATCCGCGATCGTCTGCGTCAGGCGCTTCACCTTGTCCTCGGGCATGTTGATCAGATGGAAAGCGAGGCGCTGCGCGGACTTGTTCCCGATCCCGGGCAGTGCCGCCAGCTCCTCCACCAATTTGTTGATATATCCGCTATAGAGATCCATTAAAAGGGAAGTCCTCCGGTCATGCCCTTCATCAGGGCTGCGCTGGCTTCGTCCGCCTGGCGCATCGCTTCATTTACCGCAGCCAGGATCGCATCCTGCAGGGTCTCGATGTCCTCGGGATCCACGATCTCCTCCTTCAGAGTCAGGGCGAGAAGCTCTTTGCTCCCGCTGACCTTCGCCTCGACGGCTCCGCCGCCTGCCGTTCCGACGAATTCCTTCGTCTCGAGCGCCTTCTGGCCCTCCTCCATCTGGCGCTGCATCCGCTGCGCCTGCTTCATGAGATTTGCCATGTTCCCCGGCATCGCGCCGCCGGGATATCCGCCTCTTTTTGCCATAATCCTTACTCTTCCTCCGAAATTGTAATATCAAACGGGATCAGTTTGCTCAGATCTACCGTACCGTTTTCAAAATCCTGATGGCTCGCGCTCTCGCGGACCACGAAATCCACCGACTTGCCGAGGTACTCCTCGAAGAGCTCGCGGATCATCTGCTGACAGCCCTCCGAGCAGGCATAATGATGATTCATATCCCCCTCGTCAAAAACCAGCTCCAGGATGCCCTCTCCGTTCAGCGAGGGCTTCGCGGTCTTAAGGACCGCCCTGGCCTGATCCCTGCCGCTGCCACCGCAGATCTCCTTCCATCCGCCCATCAGCTGCCGGATGTCCTCCGGGATCGCCTTGGGGAGCTCCGGTTCCGTGCGCTGCGGACGCGCCCCTGCAACAGATCCGCCTCCCTGACCTGCCCCGGACGGCAAGCCTGCTCCGTCCGCGATCAGGATGCCGGAGGCCAGGCGGTCTTCCAAAGCGACGATCCTGTCATAAAGCGCATCGTCCTTTTTCTCCGTCTCGGGCCTGCACAGCCGGATCAATGCCACTTCGATCAGGACTCTGCGCTGGGATGCGTACCGGATCTGGCTCGTCAGCTCCGAGAAGATGCGGATATACCGGAAAATCTGCTCCGGCTCGGCCGCTCCCGCATCCTCCTTCAGACGCACCATATTTTCCGTGGAGATATCGATGATATCCTCCAGATCATCCGAGGTCTGGATCAGCATCACATTGCGCAGATACCAGGTAAAATCGACGATGAACTGGCCCAGCTCCCGTCCCTGCATCACAAGGTCGTCGAGCAGCGAAATGCAGCCCCTCACGTCTCTGGCCCGGATACAGCGGAACAGCCGGCTGAACACCTCGGTATCCACTGCCCCCAGAGCTTCCAGGGCCATGTCATAGGTCAGCCTCTCTCCCATGTGGAAGGACAGGCACTGCTCGAGCAGGCTCAGCGCATCGCGCATGGAACCGTCCGCAGCCTTGGCGATATAATGCACCGCCTTCTCATCCGCCTCCAGATGCTCCTTCGCCAGAAGCTCCTCGATCCGCGCCATGATGGTCTCCACGCCGATGCGCTTGAAGTCATACCGCTGGCAGCGGGACAGAACGGTCGGCAGGAGCTTGTTGACCTCCGTCGTCGCCAGAATGAAAATCACGTACTCCGGCGGCTCTTCCAGCGTCTTGAGCAGCGCGTTGAAGGCGCCGGTCGAAAGCATGTGCACCTCGTCGATGATGTAGACCTTGTATCTGCCTTCCGTGGGGCGGTAGGCAACCTCCTCCACGATATCACGGACATTGTCGACACCGTTGTTGGACGCGGCATCGATCTCGATCACGTTCAAGCTCGAACCGGACGCGATGGCCTTGCAGGTCGGACACTCCCCGCAGGCTCCGTTCTCGGTCGGATGCTCGCAGTTGACCGCGCGTGCGAAAATCTTCGCCATCGTCGTCTTGCCCGTTCCGCGCGTCCCCGTGAAGAGATACGCATGACCGATCCGGTTGTTCAGGATCTGGTTGCGAAGGGTGGTCACGATATGATCCTGCCCCTTGACATCCGCAAAATTATCGGGCCGGAACTTTCGATATAAAGTCATGTAAGGCATGTAACGTGCTCCAAATCCTATTCCGACACAGACTGTCACAAGACGCCCGGTCTCGTGACAGTCTGCGGGAAATACTTATTTTCCGGTGGATTACTCAATCGCCGAAACAGATACCGAGGAGTTTCGCCTCCTTGATGATGCGTGCGTCTGGATCAAGGTATTTGAGCTTGCCGGCCACTTCATCGAGCGGAACCTTGACGATCTCGCGGTTGCGATAACCGACCATGAATCCGTACTCTCCCTCGAGGATCAGCTTGCCTGCCTCCGCGCCGAGCCGGCTCGCGAATACGCGGTCATACGGGCAGGGGCTTCCGCCGCGCTGCGTATGGCCGGGCACAGTGACACGGACTTCCTTGCCCGTCATCTTGTAGATCTGGTCTGCCACCTCATAGGAGACGGAAGGATAGGGATAATCCTCCAGACGCTTCTTCTGCTCCTTCTTGGACAGCTTCGCCGTCTCCTTGGAGATCGCGCCCTCCGCCACGGCGATAATGGTGAATTTCGAACCGGTGCTCTCGCGCTCTTCGATCTTATCCACCACTTTATTGATGTCATACGGGATCTCCGGCACCAGGATGATGTCCGCACCGCCGGCCATGCCCGCGTTCAGGGTCAGCCAGCCGACCTTGTGTCCCATGACTTCCACGATGAAGACGCGCCCGTGGGAAGCGGCTGTCGTGTGGATGCAGTCGATGGCATTCGTTGCGATATCCACGGCGCTCTGGAAGCCAAAGGTCATATCCGTGCCCCACAGATCGTTGTCGATCGTCTTGGGCAGCGTGACAATGTTCAGTCCCTCCTCGCGCAGCAGATTCGCCGTCTTGTGCGAACCGTTGCCGCCGAGCACCACCAGGCAGTCGAGCTTGAGCTTGTAATAATTCTGCTTCATCGCCTCGACCTTGTCGAGCCCGTTCGGATCCGGCTCGCGGATCGTCTTAAAAGGAGTGCGGGACGAGCCGAGGATCGTTCCACCCTTTGTGAGGATACCGGAAAAGTCCTTCCCGGTCAGCATCTGAAAATTCCCGTAGATCAGTCCCTTATATCCCTCAAGGAAACCGTAGATCTCCACTGCTTCACCGCTGAATGCCAGTGTTTTTACGACACCTCGCATCGCAGCATTCAGAGCCTGGCAATCACCGCCGCTGGTCAACAAACCGATTCTCTTCATCTGGGTACCTCCTGTCGTTTTCTGGTGGAACCTGCATGGTTATTTTATCATAAAGGCCGTCCGATCACAATTTATATCGCATTGTCCCTGATGAAACGGATCAGCTCATCCACCTGCGTAAAGGCCATGGCTACCACGGTATCCGCCGCACCGTAATAGATGGCGATCCGTCCGGTGGCCGCGTCCGTCAGCGTCGCACACGGGAAGGTGACATTCGGCACATCCCCCACGCACTCATACGTCGTCGTCGGATGGAGAATGTAAGGCTTGCAGCGATATTTCACCTTCCAGGGCTCGTTCTCGTCGAGAATGGCCGCACCCATGGAGTAGATCATGCCGTTGCAGGTGGTGCCGACCCCGTGGAAGATCAGAAGCCATCCCTCGTCCGTCAGGATGGGGATCGGACCGGCGCCGACCTTCGTCCAGGCCCAGCCCTGCGCCTGCATCACATAGCGGTGGTAGCCCCAGTGCTCCATGTCCGGGCTCTGGCTCAGGAACATATCGCCGAAGGGCGTGTGGCCGTTGTCGCTCGGGCGGGACAGCATCACGAATTTGCCGCCGATCTTCTTCGGGAAGAGGACCCCGTTGCGGTTGAAGGGCAGGAAGGCATTCTCCAGCTGGTAAAACTTCTTGAAATCGTAGGAATAGGCCACGCCGATGGTCGGTCCGTGATAGGAATTGCACCAGGTCACATAGTAACGGTCCTCGATCCAGCAGACACGCGGATCATACCCGCAGGCCACGCCGCACTGCTGATCCTCTTTGTCATAGAGCGGGAGCGGCTGCTCCTCGATCTCCCAGCTTATGGCATCCTTGCTCCTGCCCAGGAACAGATGCTGCTCCATCGCCGTGTTATCACTGCGGAAAATGCCCACAAACGCGCCGTCCTTTGCCACCACGGCGCTGTTGAAAATGCTGTTGGATCCCGGGATCTGATCGCGCTGAACGATCGGATTGCCGCTGTATCTCCACACCACGTCCCTGCATCCGGCAGGGCGGTCTTCCCAGGGGATGTTCGGTAAATTTTCGCCAATAATCATAGGGTATCCTCCGTTTTGCTTGTCTTTTCTTCCGTTTGTGCGGGCCGCGCTTTTTTTCGGCGGCCACACATTAACTATACTATAATCCGCTTGCAAAATGAATTCTTTTTCGGTACAATACCTACTTGTCAGCAGAAGTACTCAAGTGGTCGAAGAGGGCGCACTCGAAATGCGCTAGGCCCTCCGGGGTGCGAGGGTTCGAATCCCTCCTTCTGCGCATCGGGGAGCTTGCCGCCAGCGGAAAGCTCCCTGTTTTACTGTTTTAAGGAAGTATGTCTATGCGTGAAAAAATATCTACGGAACAGCTCCTGGAAAATCTCCGCTCCGGAGCTCCCTTCCCGCGGGCGGATCAGATCCGTCTCGTCCTGCGGCTGAGCATTCCCACCATCCTGGCGCAGCTCAGTTCCATTATCATGTCCTATATCGATACGGCCATGGTCGGCCGGCTCGGCACGAACAGCTCCGCTTCCATCGGTCTCGTCTCCACGACCGTCTGGCTTCTGCACGGACTCTGCACCTGTCTGACCGTCGGCTTTGCCGTGATCGCCGCCCAGAAGCTGGGCGCCGGTGAGCGTTCGGAGACCCTCCATGTGCTGCACCAGGCGATGGAGGTAACCTTATCCATTGCCCTTCTGATCGGGATCATCGGCGCCCTCCTCTCCCCCTTCCTGCCCGGATGGCTCGGCGGCGAGCGCGCGCTACGCAGAGATTCCTCGGTCTATCTCATGATCGTGGCGCTGTCCCTCCCCTTCTTCGAAGCCAATTACCTCGGAGGGGCGATGCTGCGCAGCTACGGCAGCATGAAGCTGACCGGCATGGTTCAGATCCTGATCTGTGTGCTGGATGTGATCTTCAACTATTTTCTGATCTTCGGCGGGGGGGACCTGGTACTCGGCAGGCTGCACCTCTTCCTGCCCGGCGCGGGGCTGGGCGTGGCGGGAGCCGCCCTCGGAACGGCCCTTTCCATTGCGGTCGGCGCCATCATTTTGACCATCGCCGCGCACCGCACCGCCACCCGGATCCAGGGAGACCGGGGACATTTTCCCGAGCGTCCCGATACCGCTCTGATCCGGCGTGCGGTCAGGATCAGCCTCCCCGTTCTGGGCGAGCGCATCGTCATGAACGGAGCCTATCTGGCGACCACGCGGATCATCTCGCCGCTCGGCGCCGTCCCGCTGATGGCCCATTCCTTCGCCATCACGGCAGAGAGTTTCTGTTACATGCCCGGGTACGGCATTGGAGAAGCGGCGCAGACCATGGTCGGGCAGAGCGTCGGCGCCGGACGCACGGACATGGCCCGGCATCTGTCCTGGCTTTCCGTGGCCCTTGGCTCCTTCCTGATGGCCTGCACCGGCGTTATGCTCTATTTCGGATCCCCCTATATCTTCTCCTTCCTGACACCCGTGTCGGAAGCGCAGGCACTGGGGGTTCGCATCCTGCGGATCGAGGCCTTTGCGGAGCCGCTCTACGGTGCCTCCATCATCGCCTCGGGCGCACTGCGGGGCATCGGGGACACGCTGGTACCGGCCCTGCTCAATCTCGTCAGTATGTGGGGCGTCCGCATCCTGCTCTCCGTCCTGCTCGTTCCCGTCTTTGGGCTACCGGGGGCATGGATCGCCATGGCGACGGAGCTGTGCGTGCGCGGCATCATTCTCTGCATCCGTCTGCTGCGCGTCAAGTGGAAGCGGATCGGTTCCGTCTGATCTTCTGCAAGGCTCTGCCGATGTAAAAAAATGTCCGAAAGCGTTCCATGATATGCTACCCCCAAGTAGGACATTGAAATATAAAACCTACTTGGGGGTATTTCTATGTCCAGAAAAAATAAGATTGATCCTGTCGAAAAGGTAAAGATCATTGAGCGGGTACTGGCAGATGAGATCAGCGCTACTGAAGCAGCCCGGCTGATAGGTGTTGATGAGAGCAGCATTCGGAATTGGCGTAACCTATATCTTTCTGATGGTCCCTCTGCCCTCATGGTTCAATCCAATAACAAAACCTATTCTAAGGAGTTAAAACTTCAGGCTGTTCAAGAGTATCTTGATGGAAAATCAAGCCAGCGGAACATTGTTAAAAAATATCATTTGCGGAGTTCTAGTCAGTTACAGAACTGGATAAAGGTATATACTACTCATGGAGAGATCAAATCACGCACAAGCGGAGGAGGCAGCTACATGAGGAAAGCCAGAAGCACAACACCGGAAGAAAGACTTGCTATCGTCCAGGACTGCCTGGCTAACGATAAGAACTATGGCGCAATGGCATTGAAATACCAGTGTTCATACCAGCAGGTGCGAAACTGGGTAAAACGGTATGAGGAAATGGGCTCTGCCGGTCTGGAGGATCGTCGAGGCCATCGTGTAGGCACTATGCCCAGCCGCACCCCTGAAGAGGAAATGCGGGACAGGATCGCAGAACTGGAGAGGCGCAACCGTGATCTGCAGATGGAGAATGACCTGCTAAAAAAAGTCAGAGAGTTAGAGATGAAGGATCGCTATCTCTGACTCGCCATCTTTATAAGTACCAGGCGATCCGGGAACTCTCAGAAGAGAGGCATTATCCAGTAGAACGGCTCTGTGGTTATCTTCATGTCCCACGCTCAGCGTATTATAGATGGTTGAAAAATCCGGAAAGCATAAGCGAGAAGAAAAACCAGAAGATCTCCGAAAAAATCAAGAAGATCCACGAAGACCATCCTGATATGGGATACAGAAGGATCCGCGATGAACTGGACAGAAGATATGATACAAATGTCAATGACAAGCGCGTCCTTCGTTTATGTCGTAAAAGCCACATTCAGTCTACTATAAAGTGGAAGCCAAAGAGTTGTACAAGAGCAGCGAATGATCCTGCACATATCGCCAGAAATTACCTGAACCGGGACTTTCATGCGGATTCGCCAAATGAAAAATGGCTGACCGATGTGACAGAATTCAAGTATTATGTCGGCATCGTGGTTCATAAAGTATACCTGAGTGCCATTCTGGATCTTTACGACCGCCGGATCGTGGCTTTTCGGATCAGTAATCATAACGATAACCCACTGGTGATGAATACCTTTGATGAAGCTGTTCGTCTGGAGCCGGATGCGCACCCTCTGTTCCATTCAGACCGTGGATTTCAATATACCAGTAAGCAGTTCAGCACAAGACTGAAGGAACACCATATGAAGCAGAGCATGTCCAGGGTAGCCCATTGTATCGACAATGGGCCGATGGAAGGTTTCTGGGGCATTTTGAAACGTGAGAGGTATTATGGAAGACGTTTTACGTCGCGGGAAGCACTTGTCGAAATGATTACGAAATATATCCACTACTACAATAGTGAACGGATCCAGAGAAAGCTTCATCGGATGACCCCGATGGAATATCATGAAGCATTTGCAGTAGCAGCATAAAGAATACCGCCAGCTGATTCATTCCTCAACTGACGGTATCCAATCACTTATTATTTTTCACTGTCCCCTTGACGGGTAGCACACCACCATGTAACCGGAATCGCTTTCGGACCTTTTTCTCTCCTGTCTTTATATGCTCTTAAGGATCGCGACGATCTGAGGTGTGAGCGTGAGCGCATCTTTTTCCTGCTCATCTTTTGGGAGCTCCTCGAAATCCACCAGATCGTTATGCACCATCGCGATGCTCCGGGTCCTGTTGTCCAGCGATCCGTCCTCCGCGAGGAGCTTCGGATCCGCCAGCACATAGCCCATGGTCCGCGTATAGACATTCCAGCGCATGTGCTCGTAGACCTTCCAGATCCGGTCCGATGCGGTGACAGAATAATCTCCCCCGTAAAAGGCGTCGATCAGCCAGACCTTCCACTTAAAGCTGAGCGTCCGCGCATAGACCGAATGCCGGTTGTATTCACTGTTGCAATACACGGTCCAGGTGGGCTTGCCCTCCGGATAACGCACCCGGTGGATCGCCATGCTGCCCTTTTCGATGTCGGACATGGTGATAAAGTCGTAATTGTACACCTCTGAGATCTGTCCGACGATCTCCAGGCGCTCGATGAGGGACGCGTTAAAATACCGGCAGATCGAAGCATTTTCCACATTGACCTGAATGCGGTAGCCGTCCCGGTTCCCCCTGCGGTACTGATAGGCCTGCATGCGCAGAGCCAGCCGGATGTTCCGGATATCGTCCCCCGTATTCACGAAGGCGAAGGTATAGTCCGGAAGGAATTCATCCAACGCTTCCTCCGGCTTCCCGGAAGCAAAATCCACCCCGCCGACATAGTGGTATTCGTAGAGGGCATTCCCCTCCTTTTCGCATTTTGAGAGCTCCGGGATCTCCCGCATGACCTTCGCAAATCCTTCCGGATCCTCATCCAGCGCCAGGAGACGCAACCGGTATCCGGGCATCTGCGACAAATGCAGCACTGCCTTGAACATTTCAAAGCTGCGCGCGTTCATGCCGGCGATCACGACACCGATTTTCCGGACCGTTCTGTCGCCTTCCTTCTCCGCAACCGCATTTTCAAAGATGGAAGCCTTCAGCAGATCATTGTAGACGAAATTCTCCTCCGCGCGGATGAAATTCACCACCAGGCCTTCCCCGTTCTCGGAATTGTGGCTTTTCAGAAAATCATCATACAGGCTCCAGGGCGTGCGAAGGATCTCGACAAAGATCCGGATCCGGCGGATCTTACTCCCCCGGAGCTGCTCGCAGTATTGTTCCAACCGGATCAGATTGTCTTCCTCGCAGTTGCCGAAGAGGAAGATTTCGAGGCTGGCGGTCTTTTTCAGAGCGGAGAATATTTTCGCACTGCCGGAGGTATAGAGCCCGCCGCAGGCCGAGATCCGCTCCTTGAAATCGGCGGAAGGCGCCTCCTTCTCATACAGGAACAGGAGCGTATGCGATCCCGCCGGGATGCTCTCGGCGATCGCGATCGTTTTTTCATTGCATTCGGGAAACAGGAAGACCTTCTTCTTCCTTCGGAAAAGAAGCTTGAAATACTGGAACGGTCCCTCGAGGAGCTTGATCAGAAATCCGCCAAACAAGAGGACCATGAGAATATTGGTCAGCACCATCAGCGTACTGTACAGCCCGGCAAACGCCGGATGTCCCGCCAGTACGACATGGACATAATTGCCGCCCAGATAGAGGTTCAGGGTCTTCAGGACCGCGGTGAACAGACCCTCCAGGATCCGCAGGCC
>JAEEGH010012996.1_pt1 | contig 18569 bp, 18 predicted proteins | sample 9134181 | NCBI WGS metagenome assembly JAEEGH01 (sample SAMN16246544, study PRJNA631951) | gut metagenome | biome: gut microbiome; feature: rumen; material: DP-attached | host: Bos | place: Iran: Karaj | collected 2018-10 | reverse complement strand
ATTTCTAAGCATAAATCTTACAAAAAGAACATTATCCGCTCATTATGGGTAGCGATAGTTTGCGAAATTCATCGTACTTTTGCAGCAGAATTTAAAACGTAATGAGTATGAGAAGATTTATATGGATACTAATGCTGTTACCGATGATGGTGCAGGCTCAGACCCTGGAGGAGTGCCAGCGGGCGGCGGAACAGAACTATCCGTTGATTCGGCAGTATGACCTGATTGAGAAGACCACCAATCTCACGGTGGCTAACATCCAGAAAGGCTGGTTGCCGCAGGTGTCGGCTTCGGCGCAGGCCACGTATCAGAGCGATGTCGTAGCGTTCCCAGACGAGTTCAAGCAGCTCTACCAGCAGATGGGACTCGACATGAAGGGGCTGACGAAAGACCAGTATCGCGTAGCTATCGACGTCAACCAGACCATCTACGACGGTGGTGCCATAAGCAGTCAGAAAGCGATTGCCCGCGAGCAAGGCAAGGTGCAGGCGGCACAGAACGAAGTAAATTTATATAATGTACGCAAGCGCGTGAACGAGATGTATTTCTCGCTGCTGATGCTTGATGAAGAGATTGTGCTGAACCGCGACCTGCAGGAACTGTTGGCAGGCAACGAGCGGAAACTGCAGGCTATGGTGAAAGGCGGTACGGCAGCCGAGAGCGATTGGCAGAGCGTGAAGGCCGAGCGGCTGAACGTGGTGCAGCAGGCCACCAGTCTGGAGTCGCAGAAGCGGATGCTGACGGTGATGCTCTCCACCTTCTGCGGCATTGAGGTGAAAAACGTGCAGAAGCCGTTGGCAAAGGCAGAAGACAGCAGGCTGACAGCTGACAACCATCGTCCGGAATTGCGGGTGCTGGATGCGCAGATAGGTCTGCTTCAGGCACAGGAGAAGGCGCTGAACGCTGCGATCATACCCAAGCTGGGTGTGTTTGCCCAAGGCTACTACGGCTATCCGGGGTTGAATATGTTCGAGGACATGATGTCGCATGACTGGAGTCTGAACGGCATCATCGGCGCCCGCCTCACCTGGAATATCGGCGCCCTCTACACGCGCAAGAACGACAAGGTGAAACTGCGACTGCAGCGCGAACTGACGGAGTCGAACCGCGAGGTGTTCCTCTTCAACAACAGCCTTGAGCAGATTCAGCAAAACGAGGATATCATCCGCTACCAACGGCTGATGGCCAACGACGAGGAGATCATCGCCCTGCGCTCCGCCGTCCGCAAGGCATCGGAGTCGAAACTCTCACACGGCATCATTGACGTGAACGACCTGGTGCGCGAAATCAACCAGGAGAATGCCGCCCGCGTCAGTCAATCGATGCACGAGATTGAGATGCTGAAACAGATTTATGACAATAAGTTTACGACAAATAATTAACGAGGTATGAAGAAGATAACGATATTGGCAAGCGTGGCGCTGATGATGGCCGCTTGCGGAGGGAACGAAAAAGAGTACGATGCCACCGGCACGTTCGAGGCTACGGAGACCACCGTGTTTGCAGAGCAGAGTGGCGCGCTGCTGACATTCAGCGTGAACGAGGGCGACAGCATCGAGGCCAACAAGGAGGTGGGACTCATCGACACCACACAGGTGTGGCTGAAGATTCAGCAGCTGGGTGCTACGAAGGAGGTATATCAGAGTCAGAAGCCCGATATGGAGCGCCAGATTGCCGCCACCCGTCAGCAACTGGCCAAGGCCCGGCAGGACGAGCAGCGTTACAAAGAGTTGGTGGCCGACGGGGCCGCACCCTCGAAGATGCTCGACGATGCTGCGAGCCAGGTGAAGGTGCTGCAGCGACAACTCGACGCACAAATCTCGTCGCTCGCCATCAGCACCCGTGCCCTCGACAAACAGACCGCTGCCGCCGACATACAGGTAAGCCAGATGCAGGACATGCTGCGCAAATGCCACATCACGGCGCCTGCCAAGGGAACGGTGTTGGAGAAATATGTGGAGCGCGGTGAGTTCGTCAGCGTCGGCAAACCACTGTTCAAGATAGCTGATACAGAGGATATGTACCTGCGGGCATACGTCACCTCGGCGCAACTGCAGCATGTCAAGTTAGGGCAGCATGTAAAGGTGTTTGCCGACTATGGCGCAGGGCAGCGCAAGGAGTACGATGGCACTGTCTCGTGGATTTCCTCGCGCTCGGAGTTTACACCCAAGACCATCCTCACCGACGACGAGCGTGCCGACCTGGTGTATGCCGTGAAGGTAGCCATCAGGAACGACGGATTCGTGAAGATTGGAATGTACGGAGAAGTAAAATTAATTGATAATTGACAATTGATAATTGACAATTATGAATGCCATTGAAGTTAAGAACGTCAGCAAGAACTACGGCCGGGTGAAGGCACTCGACGATGTGTCGTTCTTTGTCGGCAAGGGCGAGGTGTTCGGACTCATCGGCCCTGATGGTGCGGGCAAGACGTCGATGTTCCGCATTCTCTGTTCGCTGCTGCTGCCAGAGACGGGGACGGCAAGCGTGGATGGTTTCGACGTGGTTAGGCAGATGCGACAGGTGCGCTGCCGTGTGGGCTATATGCCGGGCAAGTTCTCGCTCTATCAGGACCTGACCATCGAGGAGAACCTGAAGTTCTTCGCCACGCTCTTCGGCACCACTGTCGAGGAGGGCTACGACAGCATCAAGGCCATCTACTCGCAGATAGAACGGTTCAAGGACCGCAAGGCGGGGGCACTCTCAGGCGGCATGAAACAGAAACTGGCATTGAGTTGTGCGCTGGTACACAGTCCGAGTGTACTCTTCCTCGACGAGCCGACGACGGGCGTTGACCCCGTAAGCCGCAAGGAATTCTGGGAGATGCTCCTGACGCTGAAGGAGCGCGGCATCACCATCATGGCCTCTACGCCCTATCTCGACGAGGTGCGCTGCTGTGAGCGCGTGGCATTTCTCGACCACGGGCGCATCAGGGGCATCGACACGCCGGAGGTTATCCTCGACCGCTTCAAGAACATCTTCAATCCTCCTGGAATAGAGCATGAGAAAACTACAGAGAAAATAGACGAGAACGTGATAGAAGTATCGCATTTAGTGAAGGCCTTCGGCACGTTCCATGCCGTCGATGACATCAGTTTCAGCGTGAAGCGGGGCGAGATTTTCGGCTTCCTCGGAGCCAACGGCGCAGGTAAGACCACCGCCATGCACATGCTCACAGGACTGAACCAGCCCACCAGCGGCACGGGCACCGTGGCTGGCTACGACATCCGCACCCAGCACGAAGAAATCAAGCAGCACATCGGCTATATGTCGCAGAAATTCTCGCTTTACGAAGATCTGACCGTCAGCGAGAATATCCGTCTCTTTGCAGGCATCTACGGCATGAAGGACGATGACATCCGTCGCAAGACCGACGAACTGTTGGAGCGGCTGAGGTTCACGGAGCACAAGCACGACCTCGTTGGCTCGCTGCCCTTAGGCTGGAAACAGAAACTGGCCTTCTCCGTTTCCATCTTCCATGAACCGGGAGTGGTGTTCCTCGACGAGCCGACGGGTGGTGTCGACCCCGCCACGCGCCGCCAGTTCTGGGAACTCATCTACGACGCTGCCGCACGGGGCATCACTGTCTTCGTGACCACGCACTATATGGACGAGGCGGAATATTGCGACCGTATCTCCATCATGGTCGATGGAAAAATCAGCGCCCTCGGAACGCCCGACGAACTGAAACGGCGTTTCCATCAGCCCGACATGGACCATGTGTTTACTTATCTGGCACGACAGGCCACACGCAGCAGCGATTAATATCGGAAGATTATGAAACAGTTTATATCATTCGTCATCAAAGAAGCCCGCCACATCCTGCGCGACAAGCGCACGATGCTCATCCTCTTCGGCATGCCCGTCGTGATGATGTTGCTCTTCGGCTTTGCCATCACCACGGACGTGAAGAACGTGCGCACCATCGTGGTCACCTCGCAGACGGACCACCTGACGCAGGCTGCCGTAGAAAGACTGGCGCAGTCGGAATACTTTACCATCACCCAGACAGCCAGCACACCTGGGGAGGCTGAACGGCTCATCCGCAGACAGAAGGCAGATATGGCCGTGGTCTTTGCACACGACTTTGCCAGCAAGAAGAACGGCATGCAGATAATAGTCGATGGCTCCGACCCCAACATGGCACAGCAATGGACCAACTACGCACAAAGCATACTGACGAACAGACAGGGAGGAATGGTGAACGCCAAGATGCTCTACAACCCGCAGATGAAGTCGGCCTACAACTTCGTGCCTGCCATCATGGGTATGCTACTGATGCTCATCTGTGCCATGATGACCTCCATCTCCATCGTCCGTGAGAAGGAGAAGGGTACCATGGAGGTGCTGCTCGTGTCGCCCGTGCGTCCGCTGATGGTTATCATTGCCAAAGCCGTACCCTATCTGGTACTCGCCTTCGGCATCCTCATCACCATCCTGCTGATGGCCCGCTATGTGCTGGATGTACCGCTACAGGGGTCGCTGTCCTGGATTCTGGCCGTCTCCACCCTCTATATCATGCTGGCCCTCTCGCTGGGTCTGCTCATCTCGAATGTGGCACAGACGCAACTCGTGGCCCTGTTGCTCTCGGCCATGGTGCTGCTGATGCCTGTGGTGATGCTCTCGGGCATGATATTCCCAGTGGAGTCGATGCCTGCCGTGCTGCAATGGATTGCCGCCGTGGTGCCGCCACGCTACTACATCGAAGCCATGCGCAAGCTGATGATTATGGGCGTAGGCATCGACGAGGTGATGAAAGAGGTGAGCATCCTCGCGTTGATGACCATCGTCTTCCTGACCATCGCCCTGAAGAAGTTTAACGTAAGACTGGAGTAAGCCATGACACTGAAATATCTCATACAAAAGGAGTTCCTGCAGATCAGGCGCAATGCGTTCCTGCCCAAGCTCATCATCATGTTTCCTATCGTCATCATGTGCGTGATGCCATGGGTGATGCAGATGGAGGTAAAAAACATCGTGGTAGATGTGGTTGACAACGACCGCTCCACCCGTTCGCAGCAGATTGTCCACAGCATCGAGGCCAGCGACTATTTCATCTCGGGCGGTCAGAAGGCCACTTATCGTGATGCGCTCGCAGAGATAGAACACGGCAAGGCCGACGTGGTGCTGGTTATCCCTCAGAACTACGGAAAAGATCTGGAAATGGGTAAGATGCCACAGGTGTTGATTGCTGCCAATGCCGTGAATGGCACCAAGGGCTCGATGGGCAGCGCCTATCTCTCGCAGATAGTCACCCACTCAGTCCCGTATGCTTCGATACTATCGCAGCCCTCCATCCTCCTGCTCTACAACCAACATCAGAACTACAAGCTATATATGATTCCCGCCCTGCTGGCTATCGTGATGATGCTGATGACCGGCTTCCTGCCAACGCTCAACATCGTGGGCGAGAAGGAAGCGGGCACCATCGAGCAAATCAATGTGACACCCGTGTCGAAGTGGGCCTTCATCCTCTCTAAGCTCATTCCTTACTGGCTCATTGCCCTCTTTGTCATCACCGTATGCCTCCTGCTGGCTTGGCTCGTCTATGGCATCACGCCTGTTGGACCGCTCTGGCTCGTCTATGTGCTGGCTATGCTGTTGGCCCTGTTCTTCTCATCGTTCGGACTCATCATCTCCAACTACAGCGACACCATGCAGCAAGCCGTCTTCGTGATGTGGTTCTTTGTGGTGTGCATCATGCTGCTTTCGGGACTTTTCACCCCCACGCGCTCCATGCCCCAGTGGGCCTATCTTACCACCTACGTCAACCCCATGCACTACTTCATCGATGCCATCCGCACCGTCTTCATCCGTGGCGGCACCCTGCAACATGTTTGGCATCAGATTGTAGCCCTCTTCGTAATAGGTGTATTTATGGCCTCGTGGGCCGCGCAGAGTTACAAGAAAAACAGCTAAATTACTCCCTTTTCGGCTGCAGGCTCTGGCGGTAGTCGCTGGGCGACTGGCCGAGGTGCTTGGAGCAGTAGCGGCTGAAATGGGAGAGCGATGAGAAATCCATCAGTTCGGCTATCTGGGTGAGCGACAGACGCTCGTCGCCCAGATAGTTTTTCAGTATGGGTACGGTGTGGCGGTGGATGTACGAGCTGACGCTGTGGCCCGTCACGCGCTTCACGGTATCGGAGAGGTACTTGGGCGAGACGTTCAGGCGCTCGGCGTAATAAGTGACCTCACGCTCCGTCCGGCTAATGCCTGTGGAGAGCAGTTGCATCAGCTGCTTCACGATATAGGCCGTGCGGTCGGTATGCGTATCGGTGGCGTCGCGCTGGGCGTGCGGCTCGAAGATGTCGTACATCATCGTCAGGCAGAGGCTCCCCATCAGTTCGCGGTAGAACAGCAGGTGGCTGTCGTCCAAGCGGTCGCGCAGGCGGTGGAAGTCAGCCAGCAGGATGGCGGTCTGCTCATCCGTTAGCGAGATGACGGGATCGTGGTTCAGCGAGATACTGCCCCCGATGCTGTAGTTGTTCGACGGCAGCAGGTTCTGCAGGAACTTGTAGTCGGCGGCGAACCACTCCACCCGCATATCATCATGCGCCGCGAGGTTGCTGACGCGGGCAGGCATCGGTATCACTACCAAGTCGTTCTTCGCGATGTGGTAGCAATGCTCGTTGAACACAAAACTGCCCTCGCCCGCCGTACACAACAGGTGCATGCAAGTGTCGCTCAGTTCCTTGGCATTCATGCCGTAGAAGTCGGTGGAATACTGAAAATCTATCTTCATATGAGGCAATGTTGCGATTAAGCAAGCGCAAAAGAGCTTGCTCATTTTGCCGAGCGTGAGCAACTTCGCGCTGTTTACAGCGCAAAATTACACATTATTTATTATATAAACGAACGATTGACGCAAAATGTGAAAATACTGACGCATTTTGTGCAACAATGATTTCAAAAAATCGTCGTACCTTTGCACCGTCGAAACAAACTACATCGAAATATGAATATCAAAAGTATCATCACAGCCGTACTGGCACTGCTCGCATCGACGGCGTGCAGCGGCGGCGCAAAGAATCAAACAGTAAGTAACTCAGGAACAGACAGTGTTATGACTAAAGGAAAGGCATTGGTAGTGTTCTTCTCGCATGCGGGAGATAACTACTCAGTAGGAAACATCGAGGTGGGCAACACGAAGATTGTGGCCGACTACATCACGGAAGTGACGGGTGCGGAGCAGTTCGAAATCGTGACCCACAAGTACGACGGAATGGCTTATAACCCGCTGATTGAACTGGCCAAGAAGGAGGCGAAGAACGGGGAGTTGCCGGAGTATGAGGGCGACATCGACCTCGCGGGTTACGATGTGGTGTTCATCGGCGGTCCCGTGTGGTGGGGCACCTATCCGCAGGTGATGTTCACGTTCTTCAAGAAGCATGCGAACGACCTGAAGGGCAAGACTGTTATCCCCTTCACTACTCACGAGGGCAGCGGACTGGCCAGTTGCGTGGAAGATGTAAAGGAAGCCTTCCCTGATGCTAACGTCACGAAGGGTTTCAGCATCTACGGCCACGAGGTGCGCACGAATAAGGCAAAAGTTGAGAAGTGGCTGCAAGGATTAGGATATTAAAACAATACAAATATGGAGTACATCAGATTATCAAACGGAGTGGAGATGCCGTTGCTGGGCTACGGCGTGTTTCAGGTAAGTCCTGACGAGTGTGAACGATGCGTGACGGATGCGCTGAACGTGGGCTACAGGCTCATCGATACGGCGCAGGCTTACCAGAACGAGGAGGGTGTGGGCGCGGCTTGGCGCAAGAGTGGAATCAAGCGCGAAGACTTGTTCCTCGTGACGAAGGTGTGGATCTCGAACGCAGGCGAGGAGAAAGCCTACAAGAGCATCGACGAGAGCCTGCGCAAGTTGCAGACGGAGTACATCGACCTGCTGCTGATCCATCAGGCCTACGGCGACGTATTCGGCACGTGGCGGGCGATGGAGAAGGCCTATCGAGAGGGCAAGGTGCGCGCTATCGGCGTGAGCAACTTCCAGGCAGGCCGCTTCTTCGACTTTGCGCACTACGTGGAGCTGAAGCCGATGGTGAACCAGTTGCAGTGCAACGCCCTTGCGCAGCAGACGTGTATCGAGCCGATTCACGCTGAGTTCGGCACGAAGGTGATGGCGTGGGGACCGCTTGGCGGACAGGGTGCTGAAGGTATCGTAAAGAGCGAGGTGTTGGCTGCCATTGGAGCGAAGTATGGTAAGACTGCTGCACAGGTTGCCCTCCGCTGGCTCACCCAGCGTGGTATCGTAGCCATCCCCAAATCAACTCACAAGGAGCGCATGGCGCAGAACTTCGACATCTTCGACTTCACACTCTCCGACGATGATATGTCGCAGATTGCCACCCTCAACCAACAGGACGCGGGCTTCATCAATTTCAGTGACCCGCAGTTTGTGAAGTATCTTATTGAGAACTACGGATAATTTCCCAATAATCATTAAATCCCAAGGCGAAGAAGCATCGCTTTGGGATTAATTTCGTATCTTTGCAAAACAAATGATGGATAATGGAAGGATTTGAGATAGCACTGCTGAATACGGCGCGGGACGGACGGATGCCGATGGAGTTCCACGGCGACTACCACGTACACATCATCGTGAGGCGGGGCGTGATGACGTTCTCCGACGGGAAGAACATGTTCACCTCGCGCGAGGGCGACCTGGTGATATGGCAGATGGCAAACACGATACAGGACGTGGCGTACTCGGAAGGTTTCGAGGCCGACTTCCTCATGGTGTCGCCGTCGTTCCTGCAGCAGTACAACCCTGAGATGGTGTGGGCCTCGAAGGGTTTCATCTTCATCCGCATCAACCCGTCGTTCCACCTCGATGAGGAGGGTCTCGCGCTGATGAACGCAGACTTCGAGCTGTTCCGCCGCCGTCTGAGCATGAGGGAAGAGACGTTCCGTCGCGAGGTGCTGGGTCGTGTGATGCAGATATTCCTCTACGACCTCTGGACGGTATATCAGCACCAAATGGCGCAGATGGAAACCACGGACAATACGGCACGGATATTCCTGCGCTTCCTCACCCTGTCGCAGCAACATGCCCGCACGGAGCGCGAGGTGGCCTTCTATGCCGACAAGCTGTGTATCACGCCGAAGTACCTCTCGCAGGTGAGCCGCACCGTCACGGGCCTGCCCGCCTCGCAGTGGATACAGTTCTATGCCGCTTTCGAACTGGTGTCGCTGCTTAACGATACCAGCAAGACGCTCACCGAGGTCAGCGACCTGATGGGCTTTGAAAACCTCTCACATTTCTCGCGCTACACCAAGAAAACCTTAGGCAAATCGCCGTCGGAGTACCGCCAGAAATAGCCCCAAACAGCAGTTTCGGCAAAATTGGTAAATCCAGCCGCAAAATGTGTAACAACATCTTGCGGCTTTCTTCGTACCTTTGCGGCGTGATTCATAATCACACCGCGAAGTCAGGCTGCGCCTCGGCATAAAGCGAGCTTTCTGCACTCGGCTTGCACTGACTTTGCACCGTGAAACAATTAAAACGTGTAATGATATGAAGAAATTAATTATCGCCGTAGTTTTTGCCCTGACAGGCGTGGGCAGCGTGAATGCACAAGTGGAAGACCAGCTGGCACTGAAGCGACTGGTTGACACATTCTCTATTCTGGCCGACGTGAAGGACGTCAAAGGTCAGCTCGAACTCTTCACCGACGATGCCGAGGTCATCTCGAAGGCTGGCGACCAGGTCTTCACTACGAAGGGCAAGCAGCAGATAGGCGATGCTTTCTCGGGCTTCCTCGCCCTGTTCGAGGTGGTGTATCACCTGAACGGACAGCAGACGGTGGACATCAGCGGCGACACGGCTACGGGCATCAGCTACTGCCACGTGACACTCATCGGCGGCGGCAGGAAACAGCAGAGCGGCGTGCGCTATCGCGACACATACGTGAAGCAGGATGGCCGTTGGCTCATCAAGAAGCGCGAGTCGGACTTTATGTTCACAACGAATGAGGAAATGAAACAGTAAACTCGAAGGAATATGGATATTTTTGAAAGACTTCGTTCTGGGGCTGACGTCGATATGGCGACACCCGACTATGCAGAGGCCATCGAGCACATGACGCACTGCGCCGGCATCTGTTTCAAGATTAATACCACGGCTCCTACGCCAGAGCTGATTCGCCCTTTGGAAGAAGAACTATTTGACGGCCAGCTCGACGCAACGAGCTATCTGATGCCACCCGTACAGATTGACTTCGCCCGGCAGATGAAGATAGGCCGCGGCGTGTTCGTAAACCACTCGCTCACATGTATGGCGGCAGGCGGCATCACCATCGACGACGGCGTGATGATAGGTCCCAACGTGCGCATCGTCACCGACAACCACGACTTCCAGAACCGCATGGTGCTGCGCTGCCGTCCTGTCCACATAGGCCGTAACGCCTGGATCGGTGTGGGAGCCATCATCCTGCCCGGTGTCACCATCGGCGAGAATGCCGTCGTGGCCGCAGGAGCCGTCGTTACCAAGGACGTTGCTCCCAACACCATCGTAGGCGGCAATCCTGCAAAGTTTATCAAGGCAATATAATAAAGGTATAAGGTTATGAAGAAAATGATGATTATTGGCGCGAGATGGCAGCCAAGCACGACATCAAAATTGAGTGCTGGTTCCCCCTCGGCGGACGCGACTCGAAGGGCGAAATCCTGCGCAACCCTGTCATCAACGACATCGCCAAGGCGCACGGCAAATCGGCTGCCCAGGTCATCATCCGCTGGCACCTGCAGGAAGGCTTCTCCGTCATCCCCGGCTCGTCGAATCCCGCCCACATCCGTGAGAACATCGAGGTATTCGACTTCGCCCTGACCGCCGAGGAGATGCAGCAGATCCGTGCTCTCAATAAGGAGCAGCGCTACTTCAACATGCCATACGAGCAGCAGAAGCAGTGGTTCTCGCAGTGGAATCCTACGGACTGATCCTCTTAGGCGACAGACTCTGGCGGTACTCGCTGGGCGAGAGGGCGAAGTGTTTCTTGAACATGCGAGTGAAGTGCTGGGGGTATTCGAAGCCGAGGAGGTCGGCAGTCTCGGTGATGGTGTGGCCTGAGGCGAGAAGCGTCTGGGCGCGCTGCATCACGTGGCGGCGGATAGCAGCGGTGGCGGTGTCGCCGGTCAGTTGGCGGATTAGGTCACCGAAGTAATTGGGCGAGAGGAACAGCTCCTGGGCGCAGTAACGCACCGTGGGCAGACCGTAGCGCTTGTATAGCTGCTGGTCGTAGTAGCGCTTCAGCAGAGCATCGAAGCGTACCAACAGGTCGTTGGTGGCGGTCTGTGCCTCGGCCTTAAACTGGCGCTCGTAGAAGCGGGCGCAGTATTCCAGGATGAGTTCGATGAACGTCGTCACGATGTTCCGCAGGTGCGGGTCGTCGGCATGCGTCTGCAACTCGTGGCGAATCATCTTCATACACATCGCCAGCGTGCGCTGTTCGTCAGGCAGCATCCGCAGGGCCTCGCTGTCGTAGTAGGAGAAGAAGTGGTAGTCGTCGATGCGTTTCTCCAGCGCGGTGCCGGCAATTAGCTGCGGCGAGAACATCATCACCCAGCCCCTGATGTGGATAATCTCGCCATCGTCGGTCACGCCGCCCTTCTGACCAGGTGCCACGCACATCAGCGAACCCGATGAAAAGCGGTACTCACCCTGTCCGTAGCTGATGGTGTAAGGGCTCTCTTCTACCAACCAGATGCCATACACGCCGTAGTTGCACAGGGCATGACGGCAGTGTTCCAGTTCGTCGTAGTGCACCACGCAGATGTTATCGTGCAGCACTTCGGCACCCACGTATCGGGCGTAGTCGTTAGGGCTGTTTACCTGTAGAATCTTCTCCATAATCGACCAATTTTGGTGCAAATATACCACTTTTTTTGCAGATTCCGTAAAAATGGTAAGTCAATCCGTAAATTGTTTAGCATATTGTAACGTTTTTCGCCGTACCTTTGCACCCAGATTACAAATACGAACATTTAAAACGAAAAAATTTATGAGCAAAATCGCATTAGGAACCTGGGCCTGGGGCGCAGGAGCATTCGGAGGAGACTCCGTGTTTGGAAGCAACACCAACGTTGAAAACTTGAAGCCGGTATTCGATGCCGCCATGAAGGCTGGATTGAATCTCTGGGATACAGCCACCGTGTATGGCATGGGCGAGTCGGAGAAGATTCTGGCATCGCTGGCCAAAGATTACAAGCGCGAGGAGGTGGAAATCAGCACCAAGTTCACGCCGCAGCTGGCCGAGGTATATGAAAATAGCGTGGAGAAGATGGCCGAGGCCTCACTGGAGCGTATGGGACTGGACTACATCGACATCTACTGGATTCACAACCCGATGGACGTGGAGCGCTGGACGCCCGGGCTGATACCCCTGTTGAAGAGCGGTAAGGTGAAGCGCGTGGGTGTGTCGAACCACAATATTAAGGAAATCAAGCGTGCCAACGAGATTCTTGGCGAGGCAGGCTTCAAGGTATCAGCCGTGCAGAACCACTTCTCGCTGCTCTACCGTTCGAGTGAGAAGGGCGGGATACTTGACTTCTGTAAAGAGAACGGCATAGAGTTCTGGGCCTACATGGTGTTGGAGCAAGGAGCCCTCTCTGGTAAATATAATAAGGAGAATCCGCTGCCCGCCGAGAGCGACCGCGGCAAGAAGTACAACCCCGTATTAGATCAGCTATCAGCCCTAACGGACGAGATGAAGAAGATCGGCGAGAAGTACAACGCCTCGTGCTCGCAAGTAGGCATCGCATGGGCCATCGCAAAGGGTACGTTGCCCATCATTGGAGCCACCAAGGAGCGCCACGTCATCGAGGCTGCCGAGGCTGCGAAGATTCAGCTCAAAGCCGAAGAGGTAGCTCGTCTGGAACAGCTCGCCGATGCCACCGGCGTTGACACTCGTGGAGGTTGGGAGCATTCGATGGAGTAAATGCTTCGCAAGTGAAAAGTGAATAGTGAAAAGTGAAAAATTTGCTACCGCATTGAGAAAGGTAAATCTTACATTGTTTGCAATGATGATTGCAACGGGAATACAGGCTCAGGGCGTGATGGATGTGCATAGCCACATCATCACATCTGAGTTTGTGTCTGCTTTGGAACAGGAGGTCAGGCTGATGGACGAGGGATTCCCCCTGCCGAAGTACGACGTGACGGAGCATCTGAAATGGATGGACGAGGCTGGCATCGAGACATCGGTGCTGACATTAGCGGCTCCACAGCCGACGTCGGCAGAAGTGGTACGCAAGAGCAACGAGGCCGCTGCCCGCATCAGGAAGGAGCACCCAGGGCGATTCATGTTCTGCGCCGCCCTGCCACTGCCGGATGTGCAGAAAGCCATCGAGGAGGCGAAGTATGCGCTCGACGTGCTGAAGGCCGACGGCATCAAGTTGGCGACAAACGTCGATGGGCAGTATCTCGGCGCACCTGAACTCGACACGTTATTTGCTGTGCTGAACGAGCGCAAGGCGGTAGTGATTCTGCATCCGCATCGCCCTGAACCAATGAACAAGCAAGTGATGGCGCAGACGCCGCTCGCTATGCAAGAATACCTCGCAGAGACCACCCGTGCTGTGACGAATATGATCAGTCGCAACGAGCTAGCCCGCTATCCGAACGTGAAGGTCATCGTGCCGCATTGCGGAGCCTATCTGCCCCTGGCCGTGCCACGCATGAAGTCGCTGACACCCGTGATGCAGGCCAACAAGATGGTGGGCGAGATAGACTGGGAGGCGAACCTTCGCGCCCTGTACTACGACCTCGCCGGCGCACACAGTCCAGAGACCATCCGCATGATACTCACCATTACCACGCCCGACCACCTGCTCTACGGCTCCGACTATCCTTACGTTGCCCCGCAGGTGCTCACCCAGAGCCTCGCCCGCATGAAGGACTATCTCTCGAAAGAGCCCGACCTTGCACCGTTCCGCGAGATGATTCTATCGGAGAACGCTCGTTGGCTTTTTGGTCAGACAGCAGACAAGCCTACTGCTGATGTATCACATGCCGATACGATGCTGTATCGTTTGGCCGAAATCGAGATTCATCCTCAATACTTGAAGGAATATCTGGCTGCCGCTGCTGAAATTCAGAAGGCAAGCCTTGCTGAAGAACCCGGAGTGGTATGTCTTTTCCCAACACAAACAAATGAAGATAGCTGTCAGATTCGCATTCTCGAAATCTACGCCTCGCAGCAGGCCTATCAGCACCACATACAAACCGCCCACTTCCTAAAGTACAAGCAGGGCACCCTCCACATGGTGAAGCACCTGAAGCTGCAAGACCTGCAGCCACTGACACCAGAAACAATGAACAGTATATTCAAACGATAAACAAACTACGATTATGGAATACGTAAAACTTGGAAACTCAGAACTGCGGGTATCGCGCATCTGTCTGGGTTGCATGGGATTCGGCGACCCGACCATCGGTCAGCATGCGTGGACCATCGGCGAGGCACCGACACGCGAGATTATACGTCGCTCGCTCGACCTCGGCGTGAACTTCTTCGACACGGCGATTGCCTACCAGCTGGGCACGTCGGAGCAATATGTGGGACGTGCGCTGAGGGATATGACATGCCGCGAGGACGTGGTGGTGGCCACGAAATTCCTGCCTCGCAGGGATGAAGAGATTGCGGCAGGCATCGATGGCCGTCAGCACGTGATGAACTCGATCAATACCAGTCTGGAGCATCTGGGCATGGACTACATAGACCTCTACATCTACCACATTTGGGACTATAAGACCTCTGCCGAGGAAATCCTTGAGGGCATGAACGATGTGGTGCGCGCTGGCAAGGCCCGCTATATCGGCATCGCCAACGTGTATGCCTACCAACTGGCGAAGATGAACGCGCTGGCCGAACGGAACGGCTGGGCAAAGTTTGTCAGTGTACAGAACCACTACAACCTGATTATGCGCGAGGAGGAGCGTGAGATGCAGCCGCTGTGCCGTGAGGACAATATCGCGCAGACACCTTACAGCGCGCTGGCCTCCGGCAAGTTGGCGAAGCGCCCTGGCGAGACGTCACTGCGACAGGAGAAGGATGCATTCATGCATTTCAAGTATGATGCCACCGCCGAGCAGGACAACCGCGTGGTAGAGCGTGTGGTGGAGCTGGCCGACCGCTACGGCGTGGAGATGACGCAGGTATCGCTGGCTTGGCTGCTGCAGAAGGTGGAATCGCCCATCGTCGGTGCCACCAAGCTGCATCACATCGAGGGAGCTGTGAAGTCGCTCGACCTGCACCTGACCGTCGAGGATATCGCCTATCTAGAAGAGCCATACGTGCCGCACAATCTCAGCGGTGTGATGGCAGTGAACAAGCCTACGATGAGCGAGGAACCCGTGTGGGTAACGGCAAGGAGGAATAAGTAAAAACAAGAGCAATGAAGAGAATAGTAACATTTTTAATAGCAATACTGACAATGACAACAGTAAACGGACAAAGGCTACGGGTAGGCGATGGTACGTCGGGAATGACGCTGACGGAGCGTCAAAAGGGATTGGCAGCGTGTGCCTGTCTGATGGCACAGGGAGACTTGGAACGCTTGGAACCTACCGTAAGACAGGCGCTCGACAACGGCGTAACCATCAACGAACTGAAGGAGGCTTTCTCACAACTCTATGCCTATACGGGATTCCCGCGGAGTTTGAATGCGCTTGGCGTGCTGAGCAAGGTGTTGGAGAACAAGCAGCCGGAATGGCAAGAAGGCAAGCCTTGGAAGCGTCCTGCAGAGTGGGATGATGCTAAGAAGGCTTACGAACTGGGCGTGAAGAACCAGACACAACTCTCAGGAAAGCCCTTTAACTATGAGTTCTGTCCGCAAGATGACTACTATCTGAAGTCGCATCTTTTCGGCGACATCTTTGCTGGCGACCAACTCACAAATGCCGACCGCGAGATAGTGACCGTTGCAGCCCTTAGCGGACTGGAAGGTGTAGCCCCGCAGTTGGCTGCCCACAAGAAGGGGGCTGTAAACATGGGCAACCCGCAGAAACTCGTTGACGAACTCTGTGCGTGGCTTGACAGCGAGAGCTATACCCTGCGCAGTAAGTGGCCGAAGGGCGAACCCAATACGGGCTATGCGCAGTATTTCATCGGCAACAGCTACTTGGCTGATGTAGGCGGTGGTGTGCATAATGTCACATTCGAACCTCGCTGCCGTAACAATTGGCATATCCATCACAAACAGGTGCAGGTATTGATCTGCGTCGCCGGTCGCGGCTGGTATCAGGAATGGGGCAAGGAGCCTGTAGAAATGACTCCCGGCACCGTTATCGCCATCCCTGCCGAAGTAAAACATTGGCACGGCGCCGCCAAAGATTCGTGGTTCCAGCATCTAACATATCATAAGGATGTGCAGGATGGAGCATCTAACGAGTGGTTAGAGCCTGTAACAGATGATATATATGACATACTACAATAGGGGGAAATAGCACTTTCCGTAATATTGGTAATTCTTTCCAAGATTTGGGTAGTACCTGATTGGCAGAATCGTCGTACCTTTGCAGCGGATTTCAAAACGTAATGAAGATGAAGCAGATAATGATGTTACTGGCAGCAATGTTGCTGACTGCCTGTTCAAAGGACGACGAAGTGAAGGCCGCCACCGTGCAGGAGGCAGGCAAGACGCTGGTGGTGTACTACAGTTACACGAACAATTGTCACGAGATAGTGACCTCTCTGACGAGTCAGATTGAGGCGGATGTGATGCGCATAGAGCCTGCGGACAAAACGCAGAAGTACGAGGCAAACGGCTATGCCATCGGCACGGCGCTGCTGAATGCTATCAAAGCTGCGCCCAACGATGCAGCGAGCTATCCGGCCATCGACCCTGTAAGCATTACCGACCTCTCGCAGTACCAGAACATCATCATCGTCACGCCCCTGTGGTGGAGCCAGATGGCAGCCATCATGCAGACGTACCTATTTAATTATAGTGCGCAGATGGCGGGGAAGCATGTGGCGCTGATTGTGTCGAGTGCTTCGAGCGGTATCAGCGGTGTGGTGGCCGATGCAGAGCGACTGGTGAAGAACGTCACTTGGATGGGCAATGCGCTATGGATCAATGCAAGTAACCACGGGAACCGCGCCTCGCTAATTCAGAACTGGCTGCCAACGCTGAACTTCGCAGAAAAACAAACTACTATGGATAAAATGTATATCACTATTGGCGGCGTGACGCAACCGGCTACGCTTGTTGACAATGCCGCCACTCAGGCACTTGTGGAGAGACTGAAAGACGGAGCGGTAACCGTGACGCTGAACAGCAGCGGAGACTTTGAGATTTGGGGAGCACTGGGCTTCTCGCTGCCCACAAGCAACGAGCAGATTAACGCACAACCGGGTGACGTCATCCTGTACAACGGTTCGAATATCTGCATCTTCTACGGCACGAACTCGTGGAGCTACACCCGTTTGGGCAAGATTGACGGACTGTCGGAGAGCGAACTGCGCACGTACCTCAAAGCAGGCGAAAGCAACATCAGGGTCACGCTGTCGCTGAACAATGCAACAGGTATCAGCAATGTCCGCTCCAATGCAGAAAGCGGAGCGTACTATTCGCTGAATGGTCAGCGAGTAGAGAATCCAAGCAAAGGCATATTCATTAGAAATGGTAAAAAAGTAATTTTATGAGAAAGTCAGTATTTGCCGCAGTGCTGATGGGCTTGACGCTCACGGCCTGCAACGAGAACAAACAAACTACAAACGAAGATATGAATACAACATTGCAATTGACTCAGGAGTGGGACAAGGTGTTCCCGCAGAGTGACAAGGTGACTCACGAGAAAGTGACCTTCAAGAACCGCTTCGGCATCGAATTGGCTGCCGACATGTACACACCGAAGAATGCAGAGGGGAAGTTGGCTGCTATCGCCGTCTCTGGTCCCTTCGGCGCCGTGAAGGAACAGTCGAGCGGTCTCTATGCACAGACGCTGGCCGAGCACGGATTCCTGACTATCGCCTTCGACCCGTCCTATACCGGTGAGTCGGGTGGCGAACCTCGCTATGTATCTTCTCCCGACATCAACACGGAGGATTTCTCTGCGGCGGTGGATTACCTCATGACGCGCGATGATGTGAACCCTGATCGCGTGGGTATCCTCGGCGTGTGCGGATGGGGAGGCATCGCCCTCAATGCAGCGGCACTCGACCCGCGTATCAAGGCCACCGTGGCGACAACGATGTACGACATGAGCCGTGTGTCGCAAAACGGCTATCACGATGATAGCGACAGCAAAGAGGCACGTAACGAGATGCGTAAAGCTTTGGCCAAGCAGCGGCTGAAGGACTACCAGGGCGGCTCCTATGAGCGTGCAGGTGGTGTGGTGGAAGACACGACCAACATGCCGTGGTTCGTTCAGCAGTATCATGCCTACTACAAGACCCCTCGCGGCTACCATAAGCGTAGTCTCAACTCCAACGAGGGCTGGAACAAGACATCCATCCTGCCGTGGCTCAATGCCGGTTTCCTAAAGTTCACCAACGAGATTGACAATGCCGTCATGATTCTTCACGGCGAGAAGGCCCACAGCCGCTATTTCG
>JAEEGH010012993.1_pt1 | contig 18571 bp, 15 predicted proteins | sample 9134181 | NCBI WGS metagenome assembly JAEEGH01 (sample SAMN16246544, study PRJNA631951) | gut metagenome | biome: gut microbiome; feature: rumen; material: DP-attached | host: Bos | place: Iran: Karaj | collected 2018-10 | reverse complement strand
TCTCACTTTCAATCGCAAAACCAAACTCTGATAAAGTATCCATCAGATTATTATATTCAGCAAAAGAATTGAAGTGATGCGTTATCTGGAGTTCTCCTTTTGTCACAATGAGGTCGAAGCCAGATTTTTCACTAAACTTTAATTCGTAATCCACTCCAGAACCATCTGGTTCCAAATATCTTTTCTTGTAAACACACAATCCCATAATTCTATATCTTAAAACAAACTTACTTCTTTTTAACTAACAAAACTATCTAAACGCTTCCTGATGGTATCAAAATCTGTATTCAGGTCAAGCGTCCTGAAATATATGGTATTACACTTATCCAATAGAGACAGTACACGGTCATCCACGAAGTTGTCAATCAATACAATCCGCTGTTTAGCACTCCTCACCAAGTCTGACACATAGGCCCATGCGTCCCACACGCAGCCTGTAGGAAAAATCTGCTCTGACAACAACTTAGGCGATTGCTCGTCCATCTTTGAAAGAATTGTATTGATTTTATCGTCAGTCTGCTCCATCCATAGCTTACTCTCAATTTGTTGCCTTTCCACTCGATCAAGACGCTGGAAAATATGGGCATTTGCTGCCAGATAACGGCGCATACCAACAAAAGCATCCATAATTCTGATACTGGTGTCAACTGCTTTTTGACTGGTCACAACAGCAGATAGCATCGATATTCCCTGTTCTGTAAAAGCATAAGAAGCCGAAGAAGAGTGTTTCAAACTCTCGAACCGGTCACAACTTGTGACCAGTTCCTTCATTTCTTGTTTTGTCAATTGGAATCTGAATCTCTCAGGGAAACGAGCAACGTTTCTTTTTACCTTTTGGTTTAGAACCTTTGTTTCCACCTTGTAAAGCATCGCTATATCCCTGTCTATCAGCACTTGTTGGCCTCTAACAATGACTATTAGCTTTGTGATGTCAATCTCTTCTTCAGAGGTAATTTCCACCACATCGTCTAATTGGTCGTGATTTGCGACCAGCTCTTTGGACTGGTCACAATTTGTGACAGGTTCCTCGCTTTCGCTATTATCTTTGATTGACTGTAACATACCCAACATTGGCTCGAATTTTGAATTCGCAGCATAAAACATAAACTGGTTTCTTCTCTCCTTTGAGAATTTTATCTGCTCAAGATATGTCACACAGTTATTAGACCAAGTATGGTACTTGGTTGAGTTGCTACGGTTTTTGATATTGGTAGACTGTAGTTTCTTACCTTCAGCTATGAGTTCGTCTATTGTCATATCTAATCAATCTTTATTATTTTGTCAATTTCTTGCATGATGCGTTCTGTCTGCTGGAGCACATAGATGATGCGGCCGTAGTGTTTCACGTCCTCGAAACTCAGGGTCATGCCTTTACGATCCTTAAGCCATTTCTGGGCAGGCTGGTAGCCGCCGATGTAGAACTGCCAAGCAGATTCTGGTACACAATCGAAGTATTGCTCTGCGTTGATATAGACGCGATTGTTCACCCAACGGTAGCAATCCACCTGCAACGAGCCTGCCACAGGGAAGGTAACACCTGTTTTTGAAGGCAGGTCTTCCATCAGATGCAGCAGTCGTAATTCTTCTCCCAGCTCTACCAAATCACGGAATTTTTCCCAGTCTGTTGGATATGGTATACGTGGGAAGTCTATCTTCAGGAATTCCTTGTAGCGTTCGCGATAGCTTGGGCTATGAAGCACAGCATAGATGTAATCGAAGAGGTCTTGGGGATAGAGGACACCATTATAATCGCTTATTGGGTCTATCAAAACGTTGTCATCATAGCAAGGAAGGTAGTTTAGGCCTTTGGCTATCTTGTCATACAATTCTTTGTTGAAATTGACAATGCGCTCTTCTTGGCCCATGTTCTCCTTGTAAAGATAAAGAGGGAATACATAACCAGCACCTAATCTGCCTGCTGTTGCTATATAATTGAAATTTGTGACAGAATCCGTGATGAAGGCATATTTCCAATCGTCAACACATTGTTTACCAACTACCATTGCAATATTACCTGGAGTTAGTAAATGCTCCATAATATCTTTTCTTGCGCGTTCTATGAGTCCTTCATCATAATATAATATTCTATTATCCAAAGCCCTATATGCAAATTTACATTCCAAACTTTTATTGTAACCTTTGGTGTTGATTTTTTCTACATTATTCCTCAATGTATTCGCATCAGAATTGACTAAAGTTGCATCATTGGATGTAACTACGCCTACATTAAAGATATTGAATAATTCGTTTACTTTAACCCCCTTATTGTACTCTTCTTCCATTTCGAAATCTTTAGGTACGAAGAAATACATTGGAGCCATAGGTTTCATTTCTTCATATCCAACGTTTTCTAAAGTGGTCCCATCAAGGAAATCATATTTCTGCTGACGTAGTCCATATAAATCCTTATGGTACACCTTTCCAAGTTCGTCTTTGTCTTTCCTGCCTGTCTTGACAAACAGGTTGATGCTGACACCCTGCATAATATCAAAGACATTCTCGTCCTTGCTTCCATCTGGGCACGTCTCTTTCTTCTTACTATTGCCGTGAAGGTCAATGGCGTAAATCTTATCGAAGGTCTTCAGCAGATTCCAGCGCATACCTCTGAATGTGGGATTATCGAGATAGCCATGAGGATTGATAAAGCCGATAATGCCCTCACCTTTCTTTTCGATATAGTGTTGGGCCAGACGAATGAACTTCACATAGTCATCATTCAGCCACTTGGGGTTACGTTCGTCCAAAGGCTGCTTCCCACCTGGTTCTTTTTTATAGTCCTCCATCAGCGACATAATCCACTTGCCTTTGTTCTGGCTTTCTCCACTATACGGTGGATTACCTATGACAACCATCACAGGACAGTCGCGCTTAATTACATTTGCTTCTGCGGCCTCACGGCTGAGCCATTGGGCAAAGAGGGTACGAGGTTCGTTATTGCTCTCTTCGAGAGAGTTGGTCAGATATACATGCAAACGTTTCTCTGACTGGTGCTGATAGCCGGTCTCGCTCAACAGCAAATCAAGTTTCAAGTGAGCTACGGCATACGAAGCCATCAATATCTCGAAGCCATTCAAACGAGGCAACAGGTGTTGTTCCACATACTGCTGCCAGATGCCTTGTTGGTCACGATAACGGTCATAAATCTGATTGACCACCTCTGCCAAGAATGTGCCTGTGCCAGTAGCAGGATCGAGGATCTGCACACGATGAAAGCGTTTCATGGCGTGCTTCATACCGTCCTTGGTTCGTCCGTCATAACTCTGCTCAACGGCAACATCCCTTTCAATCATAGAATAGTCTGCAAGACCTTCTGGCAGATTGAAATCCTTTTGCAGAATCTCATCCACAGCCCTCACAATGAAGCCAACAACAGGTTGTGGGGTGTACCAGACACCCTTTGACTTACGCAGTTTGGGATTGTATTCAGACAGGAAGTCCTCATAGAAGTGAATCATGGGGTCGTGGTGGCGCTTGTCCTCACCATAGGCTTTCATGATTTTCTGCAAATCAGAAGCCAGGAATACCGTCACCAAATCATCTACAACCCATGTAATACGCTCATCAAGGTCGTTTCCTGCCAGATTGTTGAAGATCTGACGCAAGAAGGGATTTGTCTTTGGAATCAACTTTGCAGCCTCCTCACGGCTAAAGTCCTCTGGAGTATTATCGTGCAAACGTGCAGCAAACATACCGTAGGCAATTGTCTGGGCATAGATGTCAGCAAAATCTGAGGGCTTCAGTTCCTGAATGAGCACGTCCTTGAAAGCGTTATACTGCCCTCGAAGATTGTCATTGGCATAACTTTCCGTATCATCGTTCATGGCCTGCTCAATGATATTTTCCAAAAGCCGAGCCTTACCTGCCATCAGCTTAGCCAGACGAGAGGCTGATGTAATGCGTTGGATGGCATTATTGCCTACGTGCTCTATGAGATTTAGGAACTTCTCTTCATTCTCATTGATGGCAACAATCTTGTCACCCTTCACTTCTGCGATACGCACGCTATCCACAAACTCGCCATGCTCGTAAAGGTGAAAGTCCAAATAGTCTGTGAAGATGATATAGTCGAGGGCTTGCTTGTAGCGTGTAAACTGCTCCTTATGGCCATGAGGATTGCGTCCGTCAAGGTCGTTGTCACCAATATCCTTTGCCTCGATGTAGAATACAGGCATACCATCCTTACGACTGGCAATATAGTCTGGTGCACCACACTTCACCCGCTTGGGTTCGTTCACGATGCGAAGATTTGGCAAAAGCGTCTGCATTAACTGCTCCAAAGCGCCTCTGTAGCTGTGCTCTGTGGCATTGCCTGCGCGATATTTCTGATTAACGGTGCTGATATATTCTTTTAGGTCCATAATAATAGTTTCTAATTATACATAAAACACTCGGGCTGGGGGTAATTGTGATCCGATTTAAGAATGTTATTACTCATATTGTTTTTAGTTCCAATGGTGCAAAGATAGCAACTTTTTCTGAGCTTACCAAATTATTCGCCATCATTTTTCCAATCGGTGGTGTCATCGTCTGCGGTAAAAACAATAAGGGGTGTTGGCTCTGAGTCATCTGAGTCAGAAGCTGACTGCACGTAATCATTCACCAGACTGCCGAGGGCAATCGTCATTACAAACATAAAAAATAATCCAGCCATAATAACTTTACTTTTTAGTTCAACAATTATGTTATCGGGTGCAAAGTAAAGTTGAGGGTGTCCCAAAAGTCAGGACACCACATAAAGTTTTAATATCTTTTAAGATTTTCGGGCGTTATTCGTAGCTTTTATTAGTTTTTAGGAGAAAAAAGAACGAAAACGAAGCTTGTAGATTTTAGAATATACTCACAAAGTGTTGATCTTCAATATATTGCATTCGATATATATATTAAGAAGATTTCTATCTGCTTAATCTATAAAACACTGCAGAGGTTCCACTGTTACGTGTGTTAGTCGTACGTCGCTTTCCCAGTTACGCGTTGCTCTATTTCGAAGCGGCCTCTATCTTCTTGGCCTGTTCAAGGTTTCGCCTCATGTAGTCGGCAAAGTCTTTGGCTCTGAGTCATCTGAGTCAGAAGCTGACTGCACGTAATCATTCACCAGACTGCCGAGGGCAATCGTCATTACAAACATAAAAAATAATCCAGCCATAGTAACTTTACTTTTTTAGTTCAACAATTATGATTTCGTTTGCAAAGTAAAGTTGAGGGTGTCCCAAAAGTCAGGACACCCGATGAAGTTTTAATATCTTTTAAGGTTTTCGGGCGTTATTCGTAGCGATTGAGGGCGTCGCGGACCATCTGGTGCATCTTTTCACGCAGTTCGAGGGGTTCGAGCACCTCGATGCCGGCACCATGCTTGAGCAGCTCGTTCAGGAAGTCTGCTGTGGGACGGATGTCGAACGAGAAATCGGTATAGAGCGTAATGGAGGAATCGGCGTGGGTGATTTCGCCAGACTGGAGCTCGCGCTGGGACGGATGCAGGGGCAGCGTGCGCAGGTAGTTGGGTGTCCAGTTGTGGGCGCGGGCGATGACGTGGGACAGCGGTGTGTCAGTGGTCAGCACGCCAAAGTATTCAGAGAAATAGGCCTGTGAGGAGAAGGCGGCTGGCATCTCGAAGGTGTCGTCAGTCAGTTCCACCTTCGTCATGCGGTCGAGGGCGTAGATGCGCATCTGCTTCTCGTCGTTCTGCGCCAACAGATACCAGCGCTGGCGAAACAGCTTCAGGGCATAGGGACAAACCTCCTTCTCGTAGCCCTCGGCCTCGAATTTCTTGTAGCCCATCAGCAGGCGGCGGTTGGTCTTGATGGCGCGAATGATGGTGTCGAGATATTCCTCACCTTCAGGCACGCTCTCCAGGATGATGCGTTCCTTGATAGAGGCGCTGTCGGCCAGCACGCCATGCACGGTGAGCGTGGAGAAGAGCCAGCGCTCAATACTGTCGTCGCTGAGAACTTCTTTGTTGCTGATGTAATATTTATAGGTACGCGGCTCGCACTCGATGATGATGCCAAACATATCGAGGATGGCGTCGCGATGACGATTGAACGAGGAGCGTTGCAACGGATTGCCGTCGGCCACGCCGTCGTCCTGCCACTTCTGGTTCAATTCTTCGAGGGTCAATTTGCGATAGGCCTTGAGCGTGTTGATGATCCAGATGTACTGGTGAAATATCTGAGCTGGTTTCATGACTGCAAAGGTACTGCTTTTTTTCGAGAAACAAGCATAATCATGGAATTTTGCTAGACAGCACGCCGTATCACCGTATCACCGTAACATTTAGTGGATTTCGGATGGGGGAAATAGTCATATATATTTTATATTATATATATAATTATAATTATATATATAATATAATTATAATACCCTTTGATTTCCTCATTTCGCAGATAGCAGATGTTACGGTGATACGGTGATACGGCGTCATGTACACTCAAAATATTTACAAAAATAATTTGCATTTTTGAAAAATAATTGGGGAAAACTATTGTTTTGCATCTGAAATTTTCGTACCTTTGCAGTGTCAATGAGAAAGACGGAATTTGCGCGGCAGGCACAGAAAATTATCGCTCTGGCCAAGCAGTAAATTTTCCCTGGGCAGGCCGTAAAAACGAAGTCCTATCGGAGGCACGAGACAATAAACCTATGTTTAACTAAAAAATTTACAAATTATGGCACTTAAAGTAAAAGCAGTTGAGAAGAAGATCAAGTTTGACAAGAACCCTGACAACCCTGGTGTGTGGCGTTATGTGATGAGTCCTGAGCTCTACACTCCGCTGAGTCAGGCGAAGGTTATCAAGGAGGCCGCCCTGCGTAGCGGTGTGAGCCGTGGCGTGATGCAGGCCTGCTGGGACGCAGCCGGTGAGGTGATCAAGGCCTGGGCTACTGAGGGTCACAGCGTGGCTCTGCCCGGATTGGGTACGATGCGCTTCGGTCTGCGTTCGAAGGCCGTTGAGGATGTCAACAAGGTGAAAGCCGGTCTGATTACCACTCGCCGCATCATCTTCACCCCGAGCGTCGACCTGAAGGACGAGCTGGCGAACACCGCCGTGCAGATTACCTGCTACGACCGCGACGGCAACGAGGTGAAGCGCGTGACCTCGACCGACGATGGCACCGTGGAGGATCCTGAGAACGAGGGCAGCAATACCCAGAATGGCACCGAGAACGGTGGCCAGAATCAGGGTGGCACTCAGAACGGTGGCGGCAACAACGGCGGCGATGACGACGACACTGGCGAGAACGATTAGAGAGAGTAGCGCCTAGGCGCACTCTCTTTACAACGAGAATGTTTAACCCTTAAAATCTAATGCTATGAAAAAGGAAACTTGGAAGACAATCATTCAGTTCGTCATCAGCATCCTCACGGCAGCCCTGACTGCCCTCGGAACGACGAGCTGCCTGGGTCACGGACCTATCACATTCTAAATTCAATCTCTCCATGGAGACCGACCTCACCCGAGGCCGGCCTCTTTTTTTGCCCCGAAATGCCTTTTTATGTCCGAAAATGTGATTTTCAGCCCTAAAAATTATCTAAAAATGTGATTTTTTACCAATAAAACTATCCAAAAATGTGATTTTTCCGTATCTTTGCAGTCGTTTAACATAATAATCCCGCAGCTAAAATGAGAGAGGTCAAGAACGGCTTACTTCCCCTTCTGATCAGGCTTAGCCGTTCAATTACCTCTCTCTTTCTGTTGCGATAACTCAGAAACAAAAACCATATGAACAATAAGACTTTGATAAACGTAGCTTTGCGCTACCGTGCCGTGTTCCTCGACATCAACCGTGAGGCCATTAACATGAAATCCGAAGCTTCCGTGCCTGTCATGGCATTCATCGCTCGTTTGAAGGAGAATGGCTTCTGCGTCAGTGAGGAGCTGCTTCATGCCCTGAATGCTGTTCCTATCGACCGTCTCGCAGAGATTACCCAGTGCATCAACGATGTGATGGGCGTGAAGCTCAACTGGGCACCGCTCGTCAAGGGCTGGGATGTACCAACAGGTGAGAGCCGTGCCGACCATCTGATCACCTGGATTGCCAACATCTTTGGCAAGGAGACAGGTTTCAAGGGAACGACACTTCCTTGCGGTCATCTTATTCCTGATGGAACTTTCCCTATGGAGCGTTACAATGGTTGCCCGTTCTGCGGCACACCGTTTAAGACTGCCGATTTCGTCTATAAGGGACAGGCCAGCCAGTTGAAGGAGCTGCGTCTGTTCACTGTCGAGGACATGAAGCACGTGTTCGCATCCCTTCTGGCATCGGCCACTCCGCTTGACGGCACACAGAAGGACTCGCTGGAACAGCTGCTCCGTGAGTTCTCTCTGCCCGAGGATGCCAATATCACCATGAAGGAAACGGCCATGCTCGTCGTCAAGCTGTTGGTGGAACAGGATAAGGCAGACGAGGCATCCAGGCTGTTGAAGACTCCTACCGACGTGCTCCGTTACCTCTGGTACGAAAAGACTGGCTATGTGCAGATTATCGAGCCGAAGACACTTGTTGCCCATGCCCGCAAGTTGTACTTCCACATGTGGGGACCGCTCGACGAGGGTGCTGAAGCAGCAGAGGGCATGAAGAAGAAGCTTATGCTGAAGTACGACCGCAAGGCCTGTCTGCATGTGGCACAGTGGTTGAATGCCATCCCAATGACAGCCAAGCAAGCCGCTGAGAACATGAATCCCAAGCGCGGCATGTGGGTTCGCATGATCCGTGCCCTCCGTCTGGCTGAGTACTCTCACAAGAAAGGCTTTGACCATCTGGCAGAGATCCTCGATGTGTTCTACAGGCAGGACTACTCTACATGGCAGGGGCGTGTTGACAAGGCCCGCTCAGAGAACGATGCCGACAAAACGCTGACATTGCTGAAGGAGCGTCCCGGTCTCTTCGCCCGTTGTCTGTTCGCATCCATGCTCCGTTTCGGTAGCGATAAGGTACTTGCAGCCTTTGAGGAGATTGCCGACAAGATGCCTGCTCGTCTGCTGCTCTCACTCGGCAATGCGGCGGATGCATATTTTGACCCCAACGAGGTGCGTCTGGCCAGGCCCGTCACGGGTGTTACCCATCGGATTGAGCCAAACAAGCTGCTGGCGCTCTATGATGACGAAACCCGCAAGGCGATGACGGCAGCCGTGAACAACCTCTATAGAGCTTCGATGGCAAGACGTTTCGCTGCCCAGCAGACAGAGGCGAAGACCATCTTCATCGATCCTGCGCTGTACAACATTCCTGTCAGCGTGGGCGACCGTTCGGCAACCGTTCAGGATGCATCGTGCGCCCTGATGGGAACCCGATTCCCTGTTGAGGGTGATGCCGTCCGTCTGTTCCTCCAGTGGGGAAAGGGTTTGCATGCCCAGCACCTCGATATGGACTTGAGTGCTCGTATCACATTGCCAGATAATGAGATTGAAGAGTGCGCCTATTACAACTTGACTTGTGTAGGTGCCAAGCACTCAGGCGACATACAATCCATCCCTGAGATGGTAGGAACAGCCGAATATATCGAACTGTCATTGCCTGAACTGGAGGCAGCTGGCGCCAAGTATGTCGATTTCTCCTGCAACGCCTACACTACAGGTGCTCTTTCGCCCAATATGGTCGTCGGTTGGATGAATTCCGCCCATCCGATGGAGGTTTCTCAGAAGGATGGGGTAGCCTACGACCCGTCTTGTGTACAGCACATGGTTCGTGTCAGCGAGGGAAATCTCTCCAAGGGGCTGATATTCGGTGTGCTCGACGTGGCCAAGCGTGAGATCATCTGGCTGGAGATGCCATTTACGGCTCAGACCTTAAGAGGTGCCGATGGCGCATCTATCGAAGCGTTGCTCCACAAGTTGGAGACGAAGCTCTCCATCGGTCAGCTTCTCGACATGAAGGCCAAGGCCCAGAACTTGACCTTAGTTGAGAACGCAGAGGATGCCGATGAAGCTTACACTTACGAATGGGCGCTCAACCCGGCAGAAGTGACGAAGTTGCTGAACGTGTAGAGCCGGCCTCTTTTTTTAATGTGATACAGAATACAGTTTTTTTTCTGCGTGGGGTAGTTGAAGCGATTCGATATTCAAGGTGTAAAAAAAGAGGCCAAGCGTCCACGCAGTTATGTGAAGGCCATGGCCACGCGTCAACTCAATAAAAGACAGGGAGCATCATTATCCCGTCTGGAATGTCAGTCCTACTGACATAGAAGCACGTATCAAAGCCTGTTGACTCAAGGTTAATGTCTCTGTCTTGCCCTATCTTCGTCACAAAAAGCAAAAGTAAACTACCACAAAAAGCAAAAGTAAACTACCACAAAAAACAAAAATAAAATGCCACAATTGTGCAATTTATACTTTGTATTGCATAAAATTCTATATTTTTTATGCAATAGACTTGTATAACGGCATCATTCAGGCTTTTATTAGAATGTAGCTGCGTTTTTACGAATCTTTTCCAGTTTCTTCATAAACGATTTATCTTGTTTTATCATCTGCATATTGTAATCAGCTTGCAGCCCCAACCAAATGTTTGCATTGGTGCCTAGTGCAGCCTCAAGCATTAAAGCATATTCTGAAGGAAACTCTTTCTGTTTTGGGGTTACTACTTTTTCTATGATCTATGCACAAATATAGATTTATAAGTCATTTTGATCATTACTATTTATATCTATAAAACCTTATTTTTATAATTATCCCCAAAAACTTTGCAATTTAAGCAGAAAATCCCTATCTTTGCAGCGAATAATATAAAAAGAGATGAGCAAGTACGAGATTCCTTTCTTGACGGCATGCATTCAAGCATTTGGACAGCGCTTTTTTATGACGAGGCAGGCAGCCTTTCGCTATCTACACGATCATAAGGGGCTGGCTTTCCTTATTGAATTCTACGACGTGGAACACCTACAATCGATGGAAGAAACGATTGACGACCTGCTCATTATCTGTCAAAAGAATGGAGGGACATTGGTATGATACTCTATCATGGTACCAACACTGACATTGAGGCCATCGATCTTACGAGAGGCTTGCAATACAAAGACTTTGGTAAGGGTTTTTATGTAACACCCGATCGTACGACAGCCATTCGCATGGCACAGAAAAGAGCGAGACTCTTCGGTGGTTCACCAACGCTGATTTCGTACGAATTGGATGAGATAGCTTTACATTCTGACTTGAACATCAAGATATTTCCAGAAAAAGCCTGCGTAGAGTGGTTACTTTTTGTGGATGCCAACCGCGACAGAAAAAACACAAAGCCAATCCACGATTACGACATCGTTATCGGACCAATAGCCAATGATGGCGTTGTCTTACAACTGACGAACTACCGCGAGGGTATATATTCACCCGAAGAGGCCGCACGACTTCTACAAGACAAGTATCTCGACCAACAGTACTTCTTCGGAACCGAGCGAGCATTGACCTTTCTCCATAAATCCAACGTTGAAGTCTTATGAATCAGCCGACACACGATCAGATAGCAAATTATCTCACCAACTATGTCCTGAGTGAACTTGTTAAATATGTGATTGAGGACACAGGCTGTACCATTGAGCAAGCAATGGAACGTGTTTACAATTCTCCCTTGATGTCACTCCTTCAGGATGAGGAGGGTGAACTATATGTACAAAGTCCCGCCTACTTATATGAATTAATGACCCAATTATCCAGTCATCAGAAATGACCTAACCCCAGCCATCATTAACAAAGCGAAGCAATAATAATCCGGCTCAGACCTTCATTGGTCTGAGTCGGAATTGAGAAAGTTTATACATATATATTATTTGCACAAAACAAAATAAATGCTTATCTTTGCACTTGAATAATAAATCATCAAGCTAAAAACTGAGTATTATGAACGTCATTGAAATTACAGAATCAAATTATCAAGATTATCCGTCTCTTGATATCGTTGCTTTCTTACATGCAGCTCCAGGTGCGATGGGAGAAATGGGCGCTATTTTCATCATTGACAGAGATGGCCAGATATATCACGCCAACTATTGTTATGGCGTTGATCGTATCAACAAAGACCACATCAAGGACTTCATTCCTGTATTTGCGGATCTTGAGCATGGCTTGTTAAGTAGTAATTCTAAGAATCCTGATTGGGTTTCTGAATATCTGGGATATGGTAATACACTGGTGATGGTTAAAGAAATCAGCGATGGTTTCAAGAAGAAAGTCCAGGCTGCAAGTTTCCAACATTCTGGCGAATTGTTCCAACAGTGGCCAGGTTTTGTGTTGGACCTGATTGGAAAGGGAGATGGAGATCTCACTATGAATGACATATGGGATCTACTGAAGAAAAAGAGGTGAATCACATTAAAGGGCAGATACCTTGGTATGTAAAGCTCTTTTGATAAGCATTTCGGCTCAAACCTCGAGGATTTGAGCCGATGCAGAATACGATATTTTGCGTAGGTTTTAATTCTCGTTGAAGAACGAGCCTGTGGGCATGGCGGCTTCCTCGGCGACACAGCAGTTGTAGCGTTCGCGGCTGCGGCGCTCGCGGGCAAACATGGCACGGGTGCCGGCCTCGGTCTGCTGGAACTCCAGGTGCTCGTCGATGGCGAAGGAGTGGGCCATGGTCTCCACGTCTAGGTTCTCAGTACCTATCAGCGTGAAGGTCCAGTGCTGTTTCTTCAGTTTCTCAATCATCGTGCGAACCATCTTCAGCGTCCATTCCTCGCTGCTGTTCTCCTCACCGTCGGTGATAATGGTCACCAGCACATTGTCGTCGTCGGAGGTCTGCGCCTGCACCTTGGAGATGCCTTTGCCGATGGCATCGTAGAGTGGGGTAGCGGCACAGGGGTTGTAGGCCTCCCACGCGAGATCCTTGGTCTGAGCGGCGGGCGTGTTGTCGTAGTGCAGCTTGGTGTGGTCGCTGTCGAAGGTGATCAGGGTGACACGCTGCTCCTGGTCGGGGAACTTCTCCTGCATCTGGCGGACGGTCTGGAGGGTTTCGTTCATACCAGCGAAGGCCTGCTTGCGGATGATGGACATCGAACCACTCTCGTCGACGATAATCAGGTTGTGGACTCTCTTGATGTTTACTTCATTCGTTTTCATAATCGTAATTTTTTAAATGGTGAATACTTAATTGGAAGACGTCTTTTACTATTTTTAAAGAAGAAATTGAGGAAAAATTAAGTTGATATGCATTTTTTTTTGTAAATTTGCAGCAAAAAAGGATGCGAGTCATCTAAATAAATAAATATGTACTATCAGCGACTGTCGGACGAGGAGATTCTGCGAGGATTTCGCAAGGGCAACGAGGCGATTATCCGTGAGTATTTCTACGGGTACTGCCGCGTGGGCTACCAGATATTCGACAAGCGCTATCAGTTGAGCGGGAAGGAGAACCTGGACTTCATGTCGCTGGCCCACCAGTATGCGCTCTACCTGATGGAGCACGACTGGAAGCCGCTGGAGGATCATTCGCCGAATGTCAGTCTGCGCACATGGCTCATCAACGGGTTCCGCTATGTGGTGCTTGACGCGCTGAAGTGGTATCAAAAGGAGTACGGCAGCATTGCGTTCGAGGACTATCTGATGTCGTTCGACGTGACCAGCGACAACCTGCGCCTGCAGTTCAACCGCATGGTGGAGGACATCTGCGACCATGCACCACTGAGCCGACAGGACAGGTTGATCATCACCATGATGCTGTTGCGTGGGTTCAAGGGCAAGGAGGTGGCGGCGCAGTCAGGAATCAGTCCGTCGGCGGTCTCTCAGCGGTACAAGAAACTGAAGGAAGAGGTCATCATGCCGTACTTCCGCAAGAACTTCGACATGGACCTGGATATGCCGGAGGTGATGGACGAGCGCATTCTCACCAGTCGCGAGGCAGCGATGGGAGCTGCCCGTACTTGCGAGACAGCCATACCTGCGCCGATGGCTTACGAAGATATGGATTTTTCTATTTGCGAGGATATAATTATGAAAAAGAAACGTACCACACCAGAGTTTATTACACAGCTGCAGCCGAACGAGATCTTTGTGTTCGGCAGCAATCTGAAGGGTATGCACGGCGGCGGGGCGGCCTACATCGCCTACCGCAAGTTTGGAGCAATCATGGGCCAGGGCGTGGGTCTGCAAGGCCAAAGCTACGCCATCCCGACGATGCAGGGTGGGGTAGAAACGATCAAACCGTATGTGGATGAGTTTATCGCATTCGCCAAAGAGCATCCTGAGCTGACCTTCCTTGTCACCCGCATCGGCTGTGGCATCGCCGGATTCAACGATGATGAAATCTCTCCGCTGTTCGAGAAGGCTCACAACGTGGAGAATATCGTGCTGCCGCCAAACTGGTAACTTCTCAAACAGATGTACGATATGTATAATACCAGCTGCGATAAAATGTCATGGTACAAGAGAGCAATGATGCTACTGCTCTCTGTACAGCTCTCATTGGCAGTCGCATTTGCCCAATCAGACACCACACGGGAATTCTCCGTGGACCATCCGCTGATTTATGAGGACGTATGGGACTTGTGGCCCTACTCGTTTCTGAACGACAACGGCGACCCCGACGGCTTCAACGTCGACCTGATTCGGCTCATCATGAAGGAATTGGACATTCCCTACGTGATCAGGCTGAAACCGTCGTCGGAAGCCTTCCGCGACCTGAAGGAGGGGAAGTCGGACCTGATGCTGGGACTGGCCGTAGGATTCCACGACGAGTTCGGCAAATTCTCGAAGAATGCCGTCACGCTCTTCACCCAAAGCGTGGTGACGCCGAAGAACAAGGAGGTGGTCATCAAGCGCTTCCGCGACCTGAGCAACCACCAGGTGATAGTCAGTGACAGTTCGCTGGTCTATCACTTAATGCTGGAATACGGGTGGGGCGAGAATGCCATTCCCGTGGGGGACATGAGCGAAGCCATTCAGGAGGTCAGCGCCAAGGGCGAGGGACAGATTGTGTGGAATACCCTTTCGCTGAAGTGGCTGATGAACCGCTACCATATCGATGACCTTGAACTGACGCCTGTCAACATGCCTCATGGTGAATACAAGTTCATGTCGAACAACCAGCAACTGCTCGACAAGCTCGACGAAGCCTATACCAAACTCAATACTAACGACAAGATACAACCTTTGCAAGACCAGTGGTTCTATCCCGAGCGGCAGAAAATGGAGGAGCCGAAAGGACTGTGGTATCTGCTGGGCGGCGGCTTGCTGCTACTCGTCTTCATGGCCGTCTATGGCATCAGTTACCGTATCCAGAACCGGAAGATAAGACTCGAGAACGTCAAGCGCAACAACCGTCTGGCGCTGATCCTGCAGACCAGTCAGGTACACATCTGGACCTACGACATCAAGACGAACCAGTTCTCCTGGCATAACGATAACGGACAGGTGGCCTACACATACTCGATGGAGGAATTCTCGCAGCGATACAGCCGTGAGGATTTCGTCAGTCTGAAGTCGGCCCTTGACAAACTCGCTGAAATCAGGAAGACCGATGAGGAAGAGAAGGAGATAGAGCTGAACCTGCGTGCCAAGGACATAGAGGGCGGCGACACCAACGATCGCGACTACCATATCGTGCTGTCCGTATTGAGCCGCGACAAGAAGGGCAACCCCGCCGTCATCATCGGCACGAAGAAGGACGTCACGGAGGAACAGCAGCAGAAACGGCTCGACGAAGAGCGCGCACTGCGCTACTGGTCCATCTTCTATACCCCGATTCTGGGCATCATCCTCTTCAATAAGGACGGCCGGCTCGTCAACATCAACCCCAAGGCCTGCGACATCTTCGGATGCAATGCCGATGAAACCATTGAAAAGGGTGTTGACATCCATTCGATGTTCAACGTCGACATGCAGGACCTGGAAGACATGAACGGATACCAGGCTACCCAGACCGTCGGCCACGACATGATAACCGAGTTCCGCCTGATGACCATCCACGACGATGCCGGCGAGATGCTGGGCGTCTTCGCCTTCTGCCGCGACATCACCATGTTGGTCAGCAGCAAAGACCTGGAACAGGAAAGCCAGAAGAAGATTGGCGCGTTACGAGACGAGCAGCGACAATATACCGACATCCTCAACGCCACCATCAGCGATACCGATATCCGCCAAGTCACCTACTCGCCCGACTCCCACACACTGACTGTCTACCGTGGTTCAGACATCATCCAGCATGCGTTGACGCAGACGCGTTGTATGACACTGGTCGACGAGCAGTCGCAGCGACAGGCCATGCGCCTGTTGAGCGATATGGACGACTATGAAGACAAGGTGATAGAGTATAACATCAGGACCACCCTCCGCTCGACGGGCGGATGGCCCTTGATTCTGTATTTCCGCTTAGAGCCCAGCCACGACAGCAATGGCAAGGTGAAAGAGTACCGCGGTATGCTGCGCGACATCAGTGAGATGGACTGGATAGAGCGTCAGATAGATATGCAGACCGCGAAGGTGCAGGAAGTAGAGAATACCAAGAACAATTTCGTGAAGAACATGGTGCAGGAGATTCGCAATCCGATGAGTGCTGTGGTCAGACACGTGGCGCAGATCAACGACGACAGTGTTGCGGTCAACGAGCCGGAGCTGTGCAAGGTCATCCAGCAGAATGCCGACTATTTGCTGCATATCGTCGACAACATCCTCTACCTGTCGCGCCTGGAGGCAGGGATGGTCGAAATTAACCGGCAGCCCCAGAACTTCGCCGAGCTGTTTGAGTCGCAGTGCGCTACAGGCTGGATGAAGTTCATGAATGCCGATACCCGCTACATCGTGGAGAACCCTTACGAGCAGCTGACCGTTGACATCGATGCCGAGAACCTTGGCCACATCATCGAGCAGCTGACGTGCAACGCCGCACAGCATACGAAGCAGGGCACTGTCAGGGCCCGTTACGACTACATCGGCCGACGACTGATCATCTCGGTCGACGACACGGGCGAGGGCATCCCCGAGGCCGAACTCCACCGCATCCAAGAGGAGGAACTGGGCGGTGCTCATAACACCAAGGGGCTGGGTCTGATTATCACCAAGGAGCTGGTCAGTCAGATGGGAGGCTCCTTCGAGATCAGTTCGGAAGAGGGCGCGGGCACCACCATCTACATCATGATTCCGTGTCACGCCTCAGTCATTAAACGCAAGAAAAACGCATAGCCCATGAAACGCCTATATACATATTTTATAATGTTGTTGCTCAGTGCTACTGCCATCAGGTCAACGGCACAGCAACTCTCCGACACGTACACCAAGCAGCGACCGGTCGTCATTGTCTGTGACTGGGACAAGGCGCCCTACGAGTTCCTGAACAACAATGGGCAGCCCTCGGGCAGCAATATCGATGTGATGCAGGCCGTGATGAAAGAGCTGAACTTGCCCTGCCGGTTCGTGATGAAAGACTGGAGCATCGCCCTGAAGACCTTCGAGCGTGGCGACGCCGACATCATCCTGGCCAATGCCCGCCGCTACCGTCGCGAACCCTATGTCCTCTCGGAGAATATCGTCAATTACAATCGCATCCGCGTGGCCATGCGCTCCGATTCCGTCGGCATGGTATCGCTCAATCAGTTGGAGCGCGATGGTGCCGTCTTCAAGCCCGGCGACTACTCCGCCTTCTACTTCATGGACGGCGACACGATGCGCAACAGACGCATGGAGTTCCAGACACCCAAGGTGGCACTGCTGGGCGTGCTCAACGGCGACTACAAATACTACGTGTGGGGCGAGGAGCCGCTGAAGTGGAAAATCAAGGAACTCAACCTCGAGGGCATCGCGCTCAACGACGTAGGCATCCCTATCTCCGAGATCCATATCATCGGCCGCGACCGGCAATTGATCGAGCAGATTGACGACCAGTACTCACGCCTGAAACAGAGGGGGGAGATTGCTGCCATTCAGGACCACTGGTTCCACCCCGAGCGCGTCCACGACCACTCGTCGCCGATGGTCTATTACATCATCGTCGCCATGCTGCTGCTGGCGGCTCTCTGCTACTTCTTCGCGCGGCTGGCGAAGGCCCACGTGCGGAGCGCCGCCCGCAAGTCGACGGAGTTGAACAGTATGATGTACAAGGCCCTGCACATGGGCAACTTCATCATCATGGTCTATGATATCAAGAACGACCGGATGACCAACAGTTACGGCCAGATACTGCCTAAGGAAGGCCTGACATTAGATGAATTCACAAACCACATCCATCCCAGCCAGCAACAAGAGTTCACCCAGAAGATGAAGCGCCTGACCGAGGGCCGTGAGCGCCAGTTCGTGTTGAACAAGCTGTTCAACAGCGCCACCGACGACGCCCCTCATTGGCTCAATTTCCACGGCCACGCCATTCTGGAGCTCGACAACGAGGGACACCCCGCCTACGTCGTCAACGCCATCCACGACGTCACCAACGACGTCGAGGAGAACAAGGCCGAGCGCGAACTCGTCAAGAAGTACGAGCAACTGTCGAACATCCCGTTCATCGCCATGTCGTTCTACGACAAGGACGGCTGGCTCATCGACCTCAACGACAACATGCGTCAGCTCTGCGGCATGACCGACGATCACCCCGAGAACAAGCGATTCTGGGAAACCGTCTGCATGTTCGACGTCCCGCTGTTCCGCAACATCTATGCGCCCGA
>JAEEGH010012992.1_pt1 | contig 18572 bp, 12 predicted proteins | sample 9134181 | NCBI WGS metagenome assembly JAEEGH01 (sample SAMN16246544, study PRJNA631951) | gut metagenome | biome: gut microbiome; feature: rumen; material: DP-attached | host: Bos | place: Iran: Karaj | collected 2018-10 | reverse complement strand
CCCTAACTGCCGGCCGCCTAAATAGAAATCAGAAGCTGATTCGTTCTTCTTAGCATAATAGAACCCTATCAGCAACACAAAAATCAGATAAAAGGCGATTGTCGCCACAATATAAAACAGATTTGAACCCATGATCAAAACCCCTCAAAATTAAAATTTTGGAACTGAAAATGATATATGGACAGTGTACCACAAAACCCTAAAAAATAAAAGCGCCGCTGTACATAAGCCGCGCTTTTCAAAACGATACACGATTACCGCATGTTTTCAATAATATCCTCAAAATTATTGATCAGCAGCGGATGCCCGGTCACGCTCAGGTCACGCAGCGCATAGCCATAGGAATCATACCAGTTGTCAGCCAGTTTCATTTCCAGGCCTTCTTTTTCGAACTCTTCTACCATCTTTAAAACAAAACGGTTAACTACACCCTCTTTATCCGTATTCAACGGGATGATGCGGGTCTCCGGTTCAAACTCTTCAACCGTAAGATCCCAGCCTCCCGGGATAGGCGGTCGGCGGTCTGCTCTGATAAAATACGTTTTGGAAAAACCTACATAAGTCCCCATCGCGTCAAACATTTTAGCCTTGATCAGCGGGTAACCGTTTGCGTTTCCCCATTTGACAATAGCCTCGGAGCATTCATTATTGTGAATCACGCTTGGCAATTCGCCCTTTTTAACAACAGCCATTTCCATTTCCTCCTCTGCCTTATTGATTATCCGGACGCTTTTACACGCCGGCTCATTGAATCCGTGTTTCCAAAAACCTGTCACGCAGGATGTGGTGCATACATGACAGAATCACAAACTTGCATATATATAATACTATTTTACATAATTCCGCCAATTATTTCAATAATATCTTTATACTATATTTTCATTATTATTATAACTGTCTGAAGAAGCGATATTCCGCTCCGGTTCACTTCTCTTTCAGCATCTGCATAAAAGTCTCCCACATTTCCGAAACGACCGCAAGCAACGATTCGGAGCGGGCGCTCTGCCAGCTTAAAAATGACTGTATCTGCTTCTGCAGTTCTTCCTCACCCGGATGCTGCAACGCAATGCCCTGCGCCCAATAGGCGTTGACGTAATCGTCATGAAGCATCCCCAGTACATCCTGCAGCTGTTTCAGCTGCCGCAGCAGATCCACCGGCATTTCCGTAAGATCGACGGTCTGTGTCACATACCGGAACCGCTTTACCTTGATACGAATCTCGTGGAGATCATCCATTTCGGAAAAATCCGGATACTTTTTACTGAGGGAAAGCATCTTTTTGCACCATGCATCCAGGCGCCGGGACACAAAATGCCGGGCACTTTCTTTTCCCAGCCCCTTAAATGCGCCCGTCTGCAGCAGATTCAGCCAGAGCATAAACTCCGCCAGCTTTTCCGTGTGCCGGTTCAAAAACGAATGGGAAAAGAATTTGTCCTTTTCCTCCTGCCGAAGCTGTAATAACAGATCCAGCAGTACCATGGACGAATCCCCTTCCTCCCCTGCGGCTTCAAGCCGCCGTCTGCAGGTCAGGGCAGCCGCGTCCAGTTCCCTCATATTGGAAAGGGAATCTGCTTCTTCCCGGAAAAACGTCTGCCAGTCTGACACCTGCGCTTCAGGCAGGCCTTCCTTAAAAAACACCAGACAGGAACGCAGCCGTCGTATTTTTACGCGCAGCTGGCGTATCAGAAGCCTGTTGTCCGGATCCCGGTACAGGAGATGCCAGAACCAGTTGATGATGAGGACCTGCCAGTACAGGTACTGATGCATGGCCCGCAGCCGTCCGGTATCACCGGACACCCGGGGATAGGGCTTGCCCGCCAGAGCGTGCAGCCGCAGTTTCAGGTCCGGTTCCGCCACCACGAACCCATCACCGCCGGAAAGCAGCTGCTGTACCGCCGCCAGCACCGGTTTCTCGCTGCCGGCGCTGTAACTGAACTCCACATCGAATAAATCGGATAGGTGGGAATCCACCAGCAAAATACCTTCCGATACCCGTACTTTAAAGGGAAGCAGCGAACCGCCCCGCAGCCTGCTGCGGCGATACCGGGCGCTGAGATTATCTCCGTATTTTTTTTCACGCAGTATTCCCTGCTCTACGGTGAGTTTCAGCAATTTCGCCACATCTTCCGTAAAGATTTCCGGGCGGGCGATCCGCACACCGTGCAGGCAAAGTTTTAACGACAACTTTATTTCACCTGTGCCAGCATAGGCTGCCCGGACAGGGCAGCGACAATATTCTGCGCTGTAACCAGCGCCATTTCATCCCGGGTCTCCTCCGTAGCAGAAGCCATGTGAGGTGTTACCGTAATATTGGGCAGCGTCAGCAGCGGATGATCTCCCGGCAGGGGTTCCGGTTCCGTCACGTCCAGTCCCGCTGCCGCCACTTTACCACTTTTCAACGCTTCATACAGCGCATCCGTATCTACCACCCTGCCCCGGGAGATATTTACGAAACGCACGCCGTCTTTCATGGCGGCAAAAGCAGCTTCATTAAACAGACCTTTAGTGGAAGGATTCAGCGTAACCGCCACCGCGATAAAATCAGAAGTCTGCAGCAGCTCATCCCACGATACATACCGCGCGCCTGACGCGGCATCGTTCAGCCGGCGGTTGCGGTTATGGTAAATGACGCGCATGCCGCTGGCCTGCGCCCGTTTTGCAATGGCGCTTCCGATATCACCTAAACCGACTATGCCGAGGATCTTATTGTACAGGTCAACGCCCAGGCCCATGGCCTTCCGTTCACCCCACAGCCCGTTCTTCGTGTGCAAATGGCCCCGCACGATGCCCCGGGCCGTGTCGATCAGCAGACCGTAGGCAATATCCGCCACCGCGTTCACCAGTACGCCGGGTGTGTTTCCGATTTTTACGCCGCGTGCATGGCAGGCTTCCACATCAATATTATCATACCCTACCGAAGACTGGGCCGCCACCTGCAGCTTCGGCGCTTTCTGCAACAGTTTTTCATCGATCCGGATGTTCCCGGTCGAATACAGGGCGTCCGCCTCCTGCAGCCACTCGTTCCACTGTTCCTCCGGCACCCGCCCACGCTGCTGCCAGCTTTTCAGCGTCACCTTATCCTGTAAATATGCAATTGCAATGGGACGGATTTTCCCGCTGCAGATAACGATTTTATCTTTTAAATCCATAATGCGAGCCTCCAAAAAACAAACCCTGTTTTTGCAGAGATGAAAGGCAGGTACACAATACGATAACCCAACCGGAAACATGTTCTGCAAAAATAAAAAACGGGACAGAATAATCTGTCCCATTTATTTTAGCACACTGAACAAAAAAACCAAATTAAAGATGTATTATTACGGCTAATTTTTTTATATCTCTTCAAATTCCCTGAAAATCTGTTACATTTTTTCTATTTTTCTTTTTAAGCATAGAAAAAAATCTGACGCGCCAGCAAAATTGCCAGGGCAAAAGTCGCCACCAGTTTTCCCAGCATCGCCACAAACTGCATCTTTGCCGCCTGCCAGGCCAATGCCCCGGCATGCTGCATATCGTGGGACCGCAGATATTCATACAGATACGCCATGGCAAACGCGCCTATCGCGCCGCCGATCACGCTGCCCAACACAGGAAACACCGTTGTTCCCATGATCGTGCCCGCAAACGTGCCGCAGCCGATGAGGAACACGCCCCACCATGAGATGTCTTTGACCTGTCGCTTAATGCCAAAAAACGACAGCACAAATTCCCATATCTCTCCCAGCGCGTAAATCAGAATCACCGCGGAAATGATACGGATGTCAAAATACTTGGACGGATCGTAAAACGCAAAACCCAGACAACAGCCCGCCATCAGCGTATTACCCGGCAAATCGAACAACGCCATGGCAACCGCCACCAGAATCAGACAAACTGCTGCCAGCCATTCCAGCATATACGAATCCGCCATACCGGAAAAACCTGCCAAAACCTGTTCCATTGCTTCTCCTTTTCCAAAAACACCAAATACCTGCCGCACTTTGCATCACGCTGTAACGACTATCCGCGTTCTGCAATGTCCCGCCTGTTCACAACGCCGGGTTACGGCCGGATACAAAAAGTATCGTTGCAATTTTAATCGTAGCAATTCATTGTCGCAATTCTTCTCTCCCGGGCGAAACCAATTATAACACAAGCGCTGGCGGAAAAAATGAAACTTGTGTGAATTCTTCCTTAATTTTTTTCTTTGCATATAGTATAATACTTTTGATATGATAACAACAATTGCCTGACTTTTGCTATAAAAAAATTAAGGAGTTCACATGACTGCATTTTTATCTTCCGCAACTTCCGCGGCGACCGCCTTACTGACGCCGGAATTCTGGGCCCTCCGGTGGCCTTTGTGGAGAGCGTCCATTCTTACCTGTGGCGCAATCCTGTTGTTCCGCATCTGTTACCGTTTTTTCATCCTGCGATTGGCAGCATACTTAAAACACAGGTACCATTATGATTTCATCGACAGCTTCGTAAAGGCCTTTAATCATCCCATCCAAACTTTCTTATGGATTCTGGCCTTTTATTCGTTTATCGTCCTCAGTCCCCTGAATCCCTTTTCCCAGCATCCTGCCTTTGACAAGATCCTGCGCAGCAGCCTGATCATCTGTCTCATCTGGGGCGTGTACAACCTGTGCGACGCAGGTCACGGACTGATTATGCAGCTGCTGAAACGTTCCAGCCTGCATATTGACGAAACCCTTGCCGAAATGATTTCCGCCCTGGCGCATATGATCTGTGTTATGTTCGGTATCGTCCTGGTTGCCAACGAATGGGATTATGATATTACCGCCTTTGTGGCTTCCCTGGGTATCGGCGCCATGGCCATTGCCTTCGCCGCCAAAGATTCCCTGGCTAATATTTTCGGCAGTCTGGTCATCATTACGGAGCGTCCCTTTGTCATCGGTGACTGGATCTCCGCCAACAATGTGGAAGGCATCGTGGAATCGATTACCTTTCGCAGCACCTGTATCCGCACATTTTATCAGGAGCTGGTGTATGTACCCAACAACCTGCTGAGCAACACGCCTATCATCAACTATACCCAGCGGCAAAAGTACCGCATCCAGTTTATGCTGGGCCTCACCTACAGCACCACCCGGGAACAGATGCAGGAAGTCTGTCAGCAGATCCGCAATCTGTGTGAACGGTTGGATGAGATTTACAATGATGGAATTGACGTCAACTTCTTTGAGTTCGGCGACAGCTCGTTAAACATCCGGATTGTGTGCTACGCCAAGGCCCCCAACAATTCCGTATATCTCAGGGCGCGGGAAAAATTCAATCTGGAAGTCATGAAGATATTGGAAAAAAACGGCGTAAGCTGTGCGTTCCCCAGCCGCAGTGTCTATTTTGAGACGCCAATTCCGGAGGCGGTTCCTGCGCAAAAGAACGCAGGGCAACAGGTTGTTCCTGCGGACTTGCGGAACGCGAAAGGCGTGCGTATTGAAAAAACTAAAGACTCATAATTAAGGAAACTCTATTATTCGGATTCACCAGCACTTCCTAAAGTAAAACAAAACAGCATTGAAGTCTTCCCAAAAGAAACGGGAAAAACGTCAATGCTGTTTTTGATTTTAACAGTTTCAAATTCTATTCACACCACAGATCCACATGCTCGAAGCGCACCACATCCACCAGGCCGCGGTCCGTCAGCCGCAGTTCCGGAATTACAGGCAGGGAAAGGAAGGCCAGGATCATAAAGGTACTGAACTCTTCCGGTATGCCCAGTTCCTTTACCCAGAACTCCAGCTGCCTGATCTGAGCGTTTACGGCGACCGCATCCCGGTCACTCATGAGACCGGCAATTGCCAACGGCACGGTTGCCCTCACTTCACCTTCCGACACAACGATCAGGCCGCCGCCGATTTCCCGCAGGCGGTTCACGGCAACCACCATATCCTCATCGTTAGTGCCAACCACGGACAAATTGTGGGAATCGTGTCCTACCGTTGTTGCGATAGCGCCCTTCTTCAGGCCAAATCCGTAAACAAAACCCAGCCCTATGTTGCCCGTATTGTGATGGCGCTCGCACACCGCCATCTTCAGCACATCCCGTTCTGTATCGCTGACAACTTCCCCATTGCGGACAGTGGGGTCCAGATGCAGCTTCGTAGTCAGCAGCTGGGTCTGGCTGATACCGATTACACGCATCCTCATATTGGGACGCGCCGGAATTTTAAAATCTTCTTTTGTCACTTCAGGCATGTTCATGGATTGGCCCGGCATCTTCAGCACCGGTTCGCTCTTCCATAACAGCCTGCGGTTTTTCACTGTCAGTGCACCGCCCTTCACCACGTGAACCGGCTGGAAGGACCGGAGATCCTCAAAAGCTACAATATCCGCCTGATAACCCGGAGCCAGAGCGCCAGTCTGTTGCAGTCCGTAACACTCGGCAATGTTCAGCGTCGCCATGGGAATCAGGTCTTCCGGCTCATAGCCGTGGGCCACACCGATCTCCAACAGGTAGTTGATGCTGCCCTGCTCGATCAGATCGTCCGCATGGCGGTCATCGGTACACAGGCAAAGCCGGCGGTTATCCGCCCTTTCCAATACCGGAAGCAGGTCAACCAGATTGTGAGCCGCGCTGCCTTCCCGCAGGAACACGTACATGCCCCGTTTAATTTTTTCAAGGGCTTCCGCAGGTGTCACGCACTCATGCTCTGTCGTAATTCCGGAAGACACATAGGCATTCAGTTCCTTGCCGGAAATTCCCGGGGCATGCCCATCCATCTTCTGTTTGTAGAACAGCTTCAGCTTATCCATTTCCAGCTGTTGTTTATACAGAATTCCGGGGAAGTTCATCATTTCTGCCAGACCCAGCACCCTGGGACTTAAATTGCGCAAGCGTTCCATATTTTCCGGAGTAATACGGGCACCGGAAGTATCCATGTCTGTTGCCGGAACGCAGGAAGGAACCATCATGTAAGCGGAAAAGGGAATTCCCGCTGTTTCTTCCAGCATAAACCGGAACCCGTTTTCACCAAGCACATTGGTAATTTCATGGGGATCGGTAATGGCGCCGGTAACCCCGTTCAGCAACAAAACTTTCGCCATCTCCCGTGGAGAAAGCATGGAACTTTCAAAATGCACATGGGCATCCATCAGCCCCGGCGTCAGGTAAAGACCCGTCACGTCAAGATTCTGTTTACCCATATAGTTGCCTATTCCGACAATCTTACTGCCGCTGATGGCAATATCCGCATCTTCCCAGGTTTTCAGGAACACGTTGAACACGTGCCCCCCTTTTAATACAAGGTCGGCCTCCTGCCGTCCTGCCGCCACGTCGATTTGTTCTTCCAGACTGCTTGCTCGCCAAAAATCCATATGTGCCTCCCGTTTGCTTCGGCGATTTTACTAACCGGCCAAAGCACAGTTCATTGTTTCTGATTTCCTGATGTTCGGTTTATATTTTAATTATAGCATATTTTTATCTGTTTTCTGTAAAAATCAGTTTTAAGCTCTTTTCCTTAACAAATCCCATCTGTCATTTTCTTAAACAATAACAAAACAGCCGCAGTAAAACCTGCGGCCGTTAAACTGCATATTGTTTTTAAACTTATTTCATTATCAAGGCATTGTCAGGCATAGTCCTACAGCCACTTTTTCTTCCTGAAAAAAATCAGGCAGAAGACTACGACAGCGATGCTTACCAATATCACGGAATGGTATCCGTAGTGCCACTCCAATTCCGGCATATAACGGAAATTCATGCCGTACCAGCCGGCAATCAGTGTCAGGGGCATAAAGATAGTAGTAACAACAGTGAGAAGCGTCATAATCCGGTTCTGCCGCACCTCCAGTTGCGCATGATAGAGGTCCCGCACCTGCATCGTGTGATCCCGGAGCGAAGCCGCGGAATCGTGCCGACGCGCCATAAGGTTCATAAACAAATGGACGTAACGCAGATTTTCCTCGCTGAAAAATCCGTTTTCATTCTCCTCCAGTTCCTGCGTCATATCAATAATCTGCTCGTAGTGTACCAGCAACTTTCGGATATCGCTGTGGATTTCGTTAACCCGTTCGAATTCCTCTTCCCCCTGCGAGGCCAGAATCGCATCCTCGATCTGATTCAGCTCTTCCTCGTAGCGTTCCATGATTGCCAGATCGTTTTCCACGATTTGTTCCAAAAAATCATACAAAAACCGCTCCAGGCTCGGCTTCCGCCAGCGTTTTCTGCGACGGATCGCATTAATCATCTGCTCCGCCTTACCGCTGTCATCAATAAATACAATACCCTTTTCGTCCAGCGCAAAGGCAAAGCGGAAATCCCGTTCTTCGATATTCTCCCGGTCAGGAAGCTGAAACGTCCCGGTAAGAGAGTCATAATTGACTTCTGCCTTCGTATTGTGGATGTCCCCCACATCCGGTTCCAGTTCGATACCCATATCAAAGCATTCCCGATTCTGAGCCCATTCCGGTGTTGTGAGAACGGCCACATACTTGTGGTCCATTTGGGCAAGCAGCTCTTCTTTTGAGCAGGGCTGTATAGTGTCAGCCAGAAGATAGTAGCTCATTTATCCTCCTGTAGATGGAATTTATCTGCTTTTATATTTATATTATATCAAAAAATCGCACTGTAAAAAAGAAGAAACCGGAATACTGTCCCGCCGGAACATGAAAAAAGCCCCTGACTACGCTATTAATAGTCAGGGGTTTATTATTGGTGATCCCGGGCAGATTCGAACTGCCGGCCTACCGCTTAGGAGGCGGTCGCTCTATCCAGCTGAGCTACGGAACCATATAAAACAATTATAAACTTTTTACACACGCTTTTCGCGCAACACGCATAAAGAGAGAAAATGCCGGTTTGACGCCGGCATTTTGAATGTTACAGATTTTCAGCCATTCCGGGCGGCATGCTCCATTCTACCCGCACATCAATGGCTACCCACATACGCGTCAGGCAAAGCTGAAAGTTTTCCAGGCTTTCCAGCGGCTGCAGAGTCACTTCTTTAAAATCCCGGATGGTAGGGCCCACACATACCTTAAACGTATGGGGTTCCGCCAGATACTTTTCCACAGCGGCCTTCGGAGCCTCCACTCCCAGATGCACAGCAGCGGATTTGGTATCCGGATCATATTCAATATATCCGTAATTTCCGTGATAGTTGATCGTCACGGTAAATTTTTCCATCATAGTGCCCCTCCTCAAAATTCCATATTATTATATCAAAGAATGGGCAATTTAACAATACTTTTCTTATTCTTCATCTTCCTGCCTTGGTGCCGGACGCAGGCGCTGCTCCATGGGTATCTTCTCCATGTTTTCCGCCGCTGCCAGCTGGGCCTGTTCGTAGAGAATGCTCTGGGAACTGATCTCTTTTCCTTTTCCGGCCACGACTCTCCGGTAGTTGCCGTTGCTCTGCATCATGTGGGCGCCCACGTTATCTTCCAGGTACAGCTGCAGGATTGCTTTGATGCGCGAAATATGCTCTTCATTCTCCACCGGGAAGAACAGTTCCACGCGGTCGTTCAGGTTACGGGGCATCCAGTCGGCGCTGCTCATGAAGAGCTGCTCGTCGCCGTTGTTGGCGAACCAGAAGATACGACTGTGCTCCAGCTGCCGTCCTACTATACTGCGCACGGTGATGTTGTCGCTGATGCCTTCCAAACCGGGACGAAGGGTACAGATGCCCCGGACGATCAGTTCGATCTCCACGCCTGCCATGGATGCTTCATACAATTTCTGAATGACCGGCTGGTCCAGCAGGGAATTCATCTTGGCGATGATGTGACCTTCCCCGCCTCCTTTCACGATGCGGATTTCATTATCCACCAGCTCATAGATTTTTTCCCGCAGCCCGATGGGCGCCATTACCAGCTTGTTCCAGACAGGCGCCTTGGAGTAGCCGGAAAGCAGATTGAAAAATGCGGAGGCGTCGCTGCCGAACTGGTCGTTGGCCGTCATCAGGCCCATGTCGGTGTACAGCTTGGCCGTGCTGTCGTTGTAGTTGCCGGTGCCCAGATGCACGTAGCGTTTGATGCCGTCGGGTTCCTGCCGCACAACCAGAATGATCTTCGCATGAGTCTTCAGCCCCACCAGACCGTAGATTACATGGGCGCCGGCTTTTTCCAGCCGGCGGGCCCAGAGGATGTTGTTCTCTTCATCGAAGCGGGCTTTCAGTTCTACCAGTACCGTGACCTGCTTGCCGTTTTCCGCAGCCCGGGCCAGCGCCGCCACAATGGGCGAATTGCCGCTGACGCGGTACAGGGTCTGCTTGATGGCCAGCACCTTGGGGTCGTTGGCCGCATCGCTGACAAACTTCACCACCGGATCGAAGCTTTCGTAAGGATGGAACAGTAAAATATCTTTTTCTTTCAGACGGTCAAACAGATTGTCGTACTCCGGCAGATCTTTCGGGCGCTGGGGTACAAAGGGTTCGTGGAGCCAGGGCCACATCTTATCCAATGACACGAATTTAAAGAAACAGGTAGCGTCCAACGGTCCGGAGATCTCATAGATTTCTTCATCCGTCAGGTCCAGATTGTCTTCCAGGAATTTTTTGATGCTGTTATTGCCGGTCTTGGCAATTTCCAGCCGGCGGGCCGCGCCCCGTTTCCGCTGCCGCAGGGATTTTTCGATTTCCCGCAGCAGGTCTTCAATATCGTCCTCATCCACATCCAGGTCGCTGTCCCGGGTGAGGCGGAAAGGTACCACGTCCAGGATCTGGCAGCCCCGGAACAGGTATTTGCAATGAATGGTGATCAGTTCTTCCAGATAGATAAACGTGCGCTTTTCTTCCACGGGGATTTCGATCAGGCGGGGCAGCAGGGACGGTACCTGCACCACGCTCATGCTCTCTTCCCCGTCTACCGTGATCAGCTGCACAGCCAGGTTCAGGGTTTTATTGCCCAGGAACGGGAACGGACGGGAGGCATCCACCGCCATGGGCGTCAGCACCGGGTACACCACTTCCTGATAATAATTCTCCAGCCACTCTTTCCCTTCGTCGCTGCATTCTTCGATGGTTTTGATCTGCGGTCCGCCGGCTTTTTTCAGATCCTCCAGCACATCCGTCAGGATTTTGCTTTCCAGTTTCATCTGCTCATGGGCCGCCTGGGAGATCATTCGCAGCTGTTCCCGCACCGTCAGCCCGGAAGGATCCTTACTGGTCACGCCGTTTTCATACTGATCCCACAGTCCGGCTACCCGGACCATGAAAAACTCATCCAGGTTGGAGGATGTGATCGCGATAAACTTCAGCCGTTCCAGGATCGGCGTGGTTTTCACTTCCGCTTCCCGCAGCACCCGCAGGTTAAATTTCAGCCAGCTCAGCTCCCGGTTGAAGAAATACTCCGGCCGTTTCAGGTCCGCTTTGCTGACTTTCACCGCTTTTGCCGCCGCGGTTTTGTCTGCCGTTTTCTCCGGCGCGGAAACGCCGGCCGCTGCGTTTTTAATTCGTCTTTTCACAACAGCCGCCGCTTTTTTTACTGCGGTTGCCGTTTTCTTTTCGGCCGCCACTACATTGCGTTTCGTTTTGATTCCCGTTTTATTTTTACTTTCGCTCATAATGATTCCACCCGTTCCAGACGTACTTTAAATCCGTATACTTCTTCCATCATCAACACTTTGGAAGCAAATGTCCACTCTTCCAGATCCAGATCCGCCTTGCTGACCACTTCAATGGTCAGTTCCCGGTTGTGCAGGGTAACCTTGCACTGCTGGATCTTCTGCATATAACTCCGGTCCAGCGCATCGGCCAGCCGGATGATGGCAGATAATTTTGCCACCACGGGAACCAGTTCGCTTTTCAGTTCCGGCACCCGTTTTTCGTCACGCTCCAATACGTTATGGGCATGATAGTAAGAAGCCATGGCGATGATCTGTTTGTCTTCTTCCGTAAAGCCCAGCAGGTCTGTGCCCATGATCAGCTGATAGGAATACAGGGAATGGCTGCGCATGGAAACATATTTCCCGATATCGTGCAGGATGGCCGCCGCCCGTAACAGCAGCCGGCAATGATCGTCCAGCCCGTACTTTTTCCCGATCCGGTCAAAGATGATCAGCGCCAGCCGTTCCACCTGGGTCACATGCCGGTAATCATACTCATAATCTTCCCCTACATGGTGGACGAGGCTCATTTTTTCCTCTTCCAGCATGTGGGTGTAATTCTCATCCTTTTCCCGGATGATCCGCAGTAAGATCAGGCCGTCCAGGAAGGTATCGCTGGTAATGATGATTTCCTTGGCCGAAGGCGCCAGGTCCAGCAGTTTTTCATACAGCAGCACCATGGGCAGCACCAGCTCCGCTTCCGTTTCCGTCAGATGATAGGTCTTCAGCAGCTGGGGCAGGTTCAGTTTGCGGACCTTGTCAAAGAATATCCGGAACTCTTCCGTGGTGACGCGCTGCACGTTATTCTTGTTGCGGATGCCCATCACCTTTAAGAGCAGTTCCGTTTCCGTTCCGGAAAGCACCAGATATTTGACCGCCTGTCCTTCCAGCGCCTTGCGCACCGGCCCCATGGTGCTGGACAGGAACTGCATCAGCGCTTTGTTGAAATGCAGGCTGCTGCGCTGGTAGTTATTAAAGCTTTCTTTGATCCGGATGATGCCGATATGGAAATTCTCCTGGAATTTGATCTGCTCGTCCTGCAACAGGGTGACACCCAGGCCGCCGGAGGAAATATCCAGCAGCATGATGCCCTTTTCACTGGAGATGTGCTGGTCCCTGACGGTTTTACGGATGGCCACATACTTTGTATAAATTTCCATGGGCATTTCCGTGACAGTCACGTCCAGTCCGGTCCGCAGTTTGATCTGGTCCAGCATGAACACTTTGTTGCTGGCTTCCCGCACAGCCGTGGTGGCCTGCGCCGTATACACGTCCGTGCCGTACTCCTGCATCAGTTCCTTAAATCCCTGCAGCACCTGGCAGATTTCTTCTACCATGGAGAAAGGAATGCTTTTGTTTTTGAAGGCTTCTTCCCCCAGGCGGATGGGGTATTCGCATTGCTCGATGACCTTGATGCGGCTGAGGGTGCGATATTCTACAATACGCAGGCGCAGCATCTCCGACCCCAGATGGATCGCCGCCAGTGTGGTATAAGTTTTCCGTTTCATAAAAAATTCTCCGTACCTTTTATAGTGATGATTTGTATCGTGACGATTTTTTTCGCGACAATTTAGTAATAAACCGATCAACAGAACGTCCGCGTTCGCCGGTTCCTGTTGCGGCAGGCGCACGCGAGCGCAAATGCATCGGCGTTTTTTGAACAAATGCATCGGCGCTTACTGAATATCTGCAAATAACTATCATTTAGATTTTCGACAAATGTTAAAAAAATCCTTGTATATAGAAGCAGAATTTAAATTTTTTATAAAACTCCCTACAAAATAACCGACAGCCTGCGCTTCTCCACAAAAACGCGAAGTGGATTTTGTCATTTTGGCAGAATGGGTTATAATATTGATTAGAAAGCGTAAATGATCCTGCAATAAAAACATCGTATCAATTACAGGTAATTGCCGGAAACAGTTTGGGGAGACATATTATGCAGAGAATTGCAATCATCGACATCGGCTCTAACTCGGCCCGTCTTGTCATCAGCCATATTTATAAAAGCGGCGCCTACAACATGGTCTTCAATCAGAAAGAAATGCTGCGGCTGGCCCAGAAAACAGAAGGCGAAGGGCTGCTTTCCAAAGAAGCGTTCGACAGCACGCTGCAGGTCATGCAGTCTTTTGCTTACATGTGCCGGCAGTATAAGACAGACAAGATCATCGCCGTAGCCACGGCCGCCATCCGCAATGCCAAAAACGGCAGCCAGCTGACCAATGAAGTATTTGAAAAGACCGGAATCCGGCTTCATATTATTTCCGGAAACATGGAAGCGCAGCTCAGTTATCTGGGCGTTATCAACACCCTGCCCATGAAAGACGGTATCATCTTTGACCTGGGCGGCGGCTCCACAGAACTGATTCTGTTCCGGAACCGGAAACTGGTGGAGTCCGTTTCCATCCCGCTGGGGGCCGTAAACACAACGGACATTTTCCATATCCGCGATACGATGCCGCCATCGGCCTACAGCGACATCAACTTCTTTATCTCCACACGTATGGAACAGTATCCCTGGCTGAAAGATGCCAGCCTGCCCCTGATCGGTGTGGGTGGCACGGCCCGTACCGTTGCCAAGATGATCCAGCGGAGCCGGAATTATCCATCCAGCCGGATCCACAATTACATCTTCAGCGCCCAGAGCTTCCGCACGCTGTTTAAAAAGCTGCAGGGCACCACGCTGGAAGAACGCGTGAACATTCCCGGCCTGTCGGAAGAACGCGCTGACATCATCCTCGCCGGCGCATCGATCATCAACTGCCTGCTGGCGCAGACAAAAAGCAAGCGTATCATTACCTCGGGCTGCGGCCTGCGGGAAGGCCTGTTCTACGATTATTATGCCAAAACCAACAACGTGCCCCTGATTGCCGAGGACATTCTGAAAGAGAGTACCCAGAACGTTTTGCGTCTTTTCTCCGTAAATATCGAACACAACCGGCACGTGGCCGCGCTGGCCTTATCCATGTTCGACGGCTGGCACGGGCTGCACGGACTGGGCAAACAGTACAAAAAGCTGTTAAAGACCGCCGCGCTGCTCCACGACATTGGCATCACCATCAATTATTACAGTCATGCCCGCCACTCCTCGTACATGATTTTAAACGCCAAGATTTTCGGCCTGACCCATGCGGAGCAGATGCTTTGCGCCGTCATCGCCGGCTGGCACAACGGCATCGCCAAACGATATTTTAAAAATCACGCCTACCGGTCCCTGCTGCGGGAAAAGGACTGGGATATCGCAGGCAAACTGGCATTGCTTCTCGCGCTGGCGGAAAGCCTTGACTACTCGGAAAGCAATACCATCACCGCCATCATCCCCGATTACGACAGCACAGCCGCCACACTGGAAATTCACACGGCAGAAAATGCCGCCATCGAAATGCAGCAGATTAAAACGCTGGAAGAATGGTTTGCGGAAACCTTTGGCCTGCCGCTCCGGACAATTATCAAAACCGAAACGCCGGAAGCCTGAGGTTGCTGCAAAAAGTCCGGCATCAAAAGTTCATTCAAATAAACCGGCCCTGTGTAGGAGCAATCAACCATTGCAGCCATTGAACAGAAAACCAAAAACAAAATTCCCGGAGTCTGCTTCCGCGTTGATACGGAAGCAGGCGTTCCGGGAATTATTATTTTATTTTTTGTTTTTCAGGAAAATCCGAAACTGCCGATCCGGTCAGTTTCCCGGGAAGATGCTGATTATGTTTTCTTCCTCAGTCTTTTTTCACCGGCTGCACTTCAAACATACGGCTCCAGGGAAGTTTGAAATCATATTCCTTTGCCACGGATCCCATCACCGGTTCCGCAACTTTGGTGATGCTTTCTTTGATAGCAGCTTCGGCAATGCGCTTCTGTTCCGGAGTAAAACCGGAATTCGGCATTTGCTTCGGCCAGATGACATGTTGATACACGTCCATCCGGGCGTTTGCCTGATAGGCCCAGTCGTCCAGGTAACGTACGGTCAGCAGGTACTTCGCCGCATTTCCTTCATAGAACGGGGATTCCATTCCCTGGGACAACGCAAAGCCCAGGGTATTGCCGGAGGTATTCCATCCGCCGTAAGCTGCAACCTGGTACGCAAGCCCACGCCGGAACAGTTCTTTTACCAGCGCATTGTCGGCCCCGTTACCGTACGCGGAGTCAGAGACGATCACCTTTTTGCCCCGTTCAATATACGATTGCACCTTCTCCGCAAAGACTTTGGTGTTTTTATCCGCAACCCCGTTGTTCTTCGCATCGGAAGCTTCCAGCGTCTTTCCGTTATACGGGGTGTTGACCAGTAGAACATAATCTGCCGTAGCCGCATTCTTTGACGGGAATGCCCCCGCCGCAAAAATATGCTGTCTGGCCGATTCCGCCACGGTATCGTCTTCATACGTAGGAACCGTCTCTCCGCCCTTGCCGTTCCCAAATTCCGTATATACCAGCGGCGTGGTGAAGGTGAGCCGGTTGGCCGCCTGGGTCAGCAGAACCAGGCCCAGCTGGTCGGCGCCGGAGAAGAAACGGATCTTCGAATTGGAGAAATTGCTTACCAGGGAAGACATGTAACGGGCTTCCTTGTGAGCCTGGGACAGGGGATTGGTGTCGTCCCGTCCCACCAGCAGGTAATTGAAGCTGTCGCTTTCAATTCCGTGCAGCAGCAATTCCGATGTGCGGATATTGGTCCGCCTGCGATCGTAATAATCTGCAATCACATTACGGGGAATCGTGCGATTCAGTTCCTGCAATTCTTTATTTTCTTTCCGCGACAGTCCCTGCAATTCGACTTTATCCCGCAGGGCTCCATGCCGGAACAGTTTGCCGCCCCACTCCTGATAATACACCGGTTCCACAGGCGCGGCGCTGGCTTTGGGCGAGCGCATGATCGTCACAAAGACATAGATGTCGGGAGAATGTACCTTCTTCTTCAGGGAAAGCAGCCGTTCTACCCGGGATTGCAATACCGAAGGTTCGATATGGTGGGTCCGGGAATCCACCAGGCCGCCGTAAATCAGCGCGTCAGCGCTGGCCACCACAGCCACCGCTTTCGGTGTATTCTGCTCCAGCCACTCCAGCAGCTTGTCAGGCTGACCGTCCCGGTCAGCAGAAGAAAGCAGTTCCTCCGGAGGAACCAGTACATCCCATCCCGCAGCCTTCATGGTGGCAACAGTGTAATCTTTGCATACCGGCCGGGTATCCATGGGAACATAGACCATGGTTCCCCTGCTTTTCACCGCAGCATGATCCTGCAGTGTTTCCTTTGCCGCAGATTCTTTTACATTCTCTGTTGTCCCTGTCGTACCGGCCGGTTCCGCGGCCAGCGCCGCACTCCCCGACAACAACAGGCATCCCAGCAGAAAACCGGTTACCGCCTTTTTCATTCCGTCACATCCCCACATGATGAAACTTCAGGGAGCGCCGTCACCACGGGCTCCCTGTTGTATTTTTCCATAAAATAAATCTGTTATCCTGCGCGCCTGATACTATTTTGCATACGTCGCTGCGGTGTTATCCTTCAGCAATACGTCATGGGCTCCGCCTTCCACAATGGATGTTGCGGAAACCAGGGTCAGTTTCGCCTTGTCGCGCAGTTCGCCCAGGTTCAGGGCGCCGCAGTTGCACATGGTGCTGCGGATCTTGGCCAGGGTCAGGTTCACGTTGTCCTTCAGGCTGCCTGCGTAGGGAACATAGGAGTCCACGCCTTCTTCAAAGGACAGCTTCTGGGAACCGCCCATATCATACCGCTGCCAGTTCCGGGCACGGTTGGAACCTTCGCCCCAGTATTCTTTCATGTAGCTGCCGTTCACGTTGACCTTGTTGGTGGGGCTTTCATCGAAGCGGGCGAAGTAACGGCCCAGCATCAGGAAGTCCGCGCCCATGGCCAGGGCCAGGGTCATATGGTAATCGTAGACGATGCCGCCGTCGCTGCAGACGGGAACGTACACACCGGTCTCTTTGAAATATTCGTCACGGGCTTTGCAAACGTCAATCAAAGCGGTAGCCTGTCCGCGGCCGATACCCTTGGTCTCGCGGGTGATGCAGATGGAGCCGCCGCCGATGCCGACCTTGACAAAGTCAGCGCCGCAGTCTGCCAGGAAACGGAAGCCTTCCGCGTCAACCACATTGCCGGCGCCTACTTTCACTTTGTCGCCGTAGTGATCGCGAATCCATTTCAGCGTAATCTTCTGCCATTCGGAGAAGCCTTCGGAAGAGTCGATGCACAATACGTCCGCTCCTGCTTCCACCAGAGCCGGTACCCGTTCCGCGTAGTCCCGGGTGTTGATGCCGGCGCCAACCACGTGACGTTTCTTATCGTCCAGCAGTTCCAGCGGATATTCTTTATGGGATACGTAGTCCTTGCGGAATACCATATACAGTAAGCGGCCGTCATCGTCAATGATGGGCAGCGTGTTCAGCTTGTTGTCCCAGATGATGTCGTTGGCCTGCTGCAGGGTGGTATCCTTTTTGCCTACGATCAGTTTGCTGATGGGCGTCATAAAGTCCCGCACTTTCGTACTCAGATCCATGCGGCTGACACGGTAGTCGCGGCTGGTGACGATACCTTCCATCTTTCCGTTTACCGTTCCGTCACTGGTAACGGCAACGGTGGAATGACCGGTCTTTTCCTTTAACGCCAGCACATCTTTCAGCGTGCTGTCCGGCGTAATGTTGGAATCGCTGACGACAAAGCCGGCGCGGTGGCTCTTCACGTTCCGCACCATCTGCGCTTCGTCCTCTATGGTCTGGGAGCCGTAAATGAAAGAGCAGCCGCCTTCCCTGGACAGGGCCACAGCCAGTTTGTCATTGGAAACAGACTGCATGATGGCGGAGACCATGGGAATATTTAAACTGATAGCCGGTTCTTCACCTTTTTTGAATTTCACCAGTGGGGTGACCAGCGTCACATTATCGGGAATACATTCGGAAGAAGAATACCCCGGTACTAACAGATACTCACTAAAGGTATGCGCAGGTTCATCGTAATAAAAAGCCAATGGTAACACCTTCCCTTCTTTGAAATATTTTAAAAGATATAATAGCACAA
>JAEEGH010012988.1_pt1 | contig 18575 bp, 14 predicted proteins | sample 9134181 | NCBI WGS metagenome assembly JAEEGH01 (sample SAMN16246544, study PRJNA631951) | gut metagenome | biome: gut microbiome; feature: rumen; material: DP-attached | host: Bos | place: Iran: Karaj | collected 2018-10 | reverse complement strand
TGAACTTGATCTTGTCATCAACTCGTTCTGCAGCATACCTTACTGATTCAAGAGATGCCTCGCGAACAGGAAGAAGCTCTGCTCTCATATGTCTTTTCCTGTGGAACCAGAAATTTTTGGAATCACGGTAGCCATAATCTACAGGAAGAGGCGGGAAATCGCTTGTCTTTACTCCGTTTATGATGGCATCGCGATATTTCTTTTTCATAAGAATTCTGTCAATGCGAAGAATGAAGTGTGCTCCGAACTTGCTGGTGATTCCGTTAAAGTCGTGATAAGGGCCCTCGTAGCCTTCAAGGTTTCCGGGCTGGTCGCTTGAAGCCCCGTCAAGATCCCTCATCCAGGTGCACTCGATAACTTCAATTGCATCGGCGATGACCATGGGCCTTATGTCATCAGGATTCTCCTCCTGGGTAAGGCTCTTTTCCAAAGGGAATTTACATTTTGGCATCTTCTCTGATGGCTTATCCCCGGGCCAGGAGAGCTTGACAGCTTCCTTGAAATTCTTTGGTCTGTCGTCAATAAAGTTGATCGCACACTTTCCGGTGCGAAGGATGTTCTGTGCTGTGTTGGATGAATTGCGGCAATTAAGCAGCATGGCATAGTAATCTCTGCCGGCCACGTAATATGGCTGAACCAGTGAATAAGGTCCAAGGTTAGTGCTTCCATCTTCGCACAGGGTGCTTATCACCACGGTTGGCATGGGAAAGAATAGAGAGGTCTGGTAGAAATTATCTACTATCCTCAGATTTTCAAAACTGCTCATGTATTGTCTCCTCCTTTGAGCTATTTTATTAGTCTTTTTAAGACAATTAACTGATCCTGGATGTCTGCCCCCGACATTACCCAGATCAGAATTGATTCGGATATATAGTTTGTAAGGAATTCCTGATTTTGAAACTCGCCAGCTGTACTACGGCATGCAGGCTCTATTATTTTGGATATCTGATTTCTTAGCTGAATGTGCCTTTCTGAAAAAACAGATGCAAAGGCCGCTGATGCATCCTTATCCCGGAAAAGAAATTCATATTTCCTGACGAAGTCTGACAGGGCATCGTTTATTCCGGTGAAGAACTCGTCGAAATCATCGGGGTTAAGTTCTGCAATCTTTTTCGTGCATTCATGCCAGTCTTCCAGCATGAAGCTTGATATCAAAAGGTCTTTTGATGGGAAGTAATTATAGACTGTGCCAACTCCAATCTCACAGGCACTTGCAACAGACCTTATCGTGGTCTTGCCATATCCTACGGAAAAGAGCTGAGACCTTGCTTCTTCAATTATCTGCTCCCGCAGATTTTCAATGATTTTTGGCATTTGAGGGCACCTTCGGATGTGTTTTTGAACGTTTATGAACGTGTTCGTTTAAATTTTAACATTACCCCAGAGCGTTGTCAATTCTTGGGCAGATATAGTATCATGTTTTTATGCAAACCGAGAATAAAAACACCTGTAAAAGATGCCTGTTAAAGGACCTTATCGACAAAGAAGATGTCCTTGCCCAGGTTGAGAAAATGAAAAGCCTGATGTCTCCTAAGGAGAAGGCAAGTGATGACAAATATAAAAAGAGGTTGTCCCAGTGTCAAAACTGTGACAGCCTCATTGATGCGACTTGTCTTAAATGCGGATGCTATGTGGAAATCCGCGCCCTGTCAGATGGCGCGCACTGCCCGGCGAAGAAGTGGTAAACAGCAAGTGGGGCTGACCTGCCACGGGTGCTGACCTGCCATAATCCTGTTATGCCAATACTCTCTTAAGTGTCTCCCTCACAGCCCCTGGTCCTTTAACCAGCTCTGCAAAGTAATCCACAACAAGGTCAGATAAACCGGCCTCTTCAAGGTCAACGCCAAAGATAGTAGCATCCTTAAGAAGAGGAAGTACTGCTGCCTTTAACTTATCCTTATCACTCTCTCCAAGGCTTATTCCAGCCACAAATCCCATAGCCTTCTCAAGAAGTGGATCCGGACTTGGCTCAAATGCCTTGCCCTCGTCGTTTACAGCCATGAGGTAGCGAAGCCATCCTGCGTGAACAAGAGGGATGCACTTAAGGCTCTTTACATCAAGGCTGTCTGATGCCATATAAGCCTTGATAGTCTCACCGAATCTGATAGGAAGCTTCTGTGATGTGTCGCAGGCGATACGCTGTGGTGTATCAGGCATGAACACGTTAGGGATTCTGACATTAACTACTGTATCGATGAACTCCTTTGGCTTGATAACGCCTGGATCAGTAACTACAGGAAGCCCTTCAACGTAGCCAATCTCGTTGACCAGTTTAACAAGCTCTGTATCCTTCATCTCATCTGAGATCTTCTCATATCCAAGAATGCAGCCATATACTGCAAGCGCTGTGTGAAGAGGGTTAAGGCATGTACATACCTTCATTCTCTCAACCTTATCAACAGTCTCTTTATCCGTAAAAATAACTCCAACCTTCTCAAGAGCAGGTCTTCCGTTAGGGAACTTGTCCTCAATTACAAGATACTCGCTCTCCTCAGCATTTACGAAAGGCGCAACCCAGGTCTTCATGGAAGTAACCACAGGCTCAAGCTCCTCAACGCCGTCATTCTTAAGGATCTCATTAACTGAATCGTCAGGTCTTGGAGTGATCTTGTCGATCATTGACCAAGGGAAGCTAACCTTGCTCTCGTCATCAATATATGCGAGGAACCCAGCATCTGCCTTGCCATTCTCGATCCATTTTTTAGCAAAAGAGCTAACGGCAGCATATAACTTATCTCCATTATGTGAGCAGTTATCTGTGCTCACCATTGCAATCTTCTTCTCCCCAGCCTTATATCTTGCATACAAAAGAGCTGAAACCTTACCGATATAGCTCTTTGGAGCCTCAGGTCCGTTTATAAAATCTTCTGCAACAGCAGGAAGAGTCTCCCCTGCAGCATTTACAAGATTGTAGCCCTTCTCTGTAATAGTGAAGGTTGCAAGCTGAAGTGAATCTGCTTCAAAGATCTCCTTAAGTCTTCCAAACTCTTCAGGTCTTGCAGAATCAAGGATGCAGGACTCTGCAATGCTTGATATAACTGACTTCTCAACAGATCCATCAGCCTTAAGTGTTACAAGGATTGAAAGATTGTCGTGAGGACGATACATCTTTTCAATGATCTCGTAGTCGAAGCCCTCTACTACGGTAAGTCCCTTAGTAGCTTCTCCCATCTCAAGCATTCTCTGGGACAGGTTAGCCTGGAATGCCCTGAAGATGTTGCCTGCGCCGAAGTGAACCCACAAAGGTGCCTCAACAGTTTCTTTTATCATTTTCTCTCTGTCAAAGGAAGGAACAAAGAATCCTTTCTCCTTCCAGGAATTATCTGAATATACGCTCTGTGCATTAAGCTTCATTGTCTCATACCCCTCTCTGATGTGATTTATCGATTGCTTCCCAAAGGCCATTGATATATGTTGCACCAAGTGCTCTGTCGTAGAGGCCGTAACCTGGCATTGCAACTTCTCCCCAGATCATTCTTCCGTGATCAGGGCGGATAGGTCCTTCGAAGCCTGTCTCGTAAAGGGCCTTAACTATCTCGTACATATCAAAAGTTCCATCTGATGAAAGATGTGCAGCCTCCTCAAAGTTTGTAGGAGAAATGAACTTAAGATTCCTTACATGAGCAAAGTGGATCCTGCCCTCAAGAGCTCTGATCATGTGAGGAAGGTCGTTCTCAAGGCTTGTTCCGTATGATCCTGAGCAGAATGTAACACCGTTGTGCACATCATCTACAGCCTTCATAAGCTTTAAGATGTTCTTTTCGTTGTTGATGATTCTTGGAAGGCCAAATACTGACCATGCAGGATCATCGGGATGGATAGCCATCTTGATATCATATTTATTGCAGACAGGCATGATTGCTTTTAAGAAGTAAACGATGTTCTCAAAGAGCTTGTCCTCATCAACATCCTTGTAGATCTCAAAAAGCTCTTTTACATGAGCCATTCTCTCAGGCTCCCAGCCTGGCATTACTGTTCCGTTCATCTCACCAGAGATTGATTCAAACATCTTCGCAGGGTCAATTGCATCAATTGCTTCCTGAGTGTAGGCAAGAACTGTTGAACCGTCCTCTCTTTTTCTTGCAAGCTCTGATCTTGTCCAGTCAAACACAGGCATGAAATTGTAGCATACCATGTGGATGTCTTCCTTACCAAGATTCTCAAGAGTGTCGATGTAGTTCTGGATGTGCTCATCTCTGTCAGCAGTTGCAGCCTTGATGGCATCAGAAACGTTAACTGACTCAATACCTGCAATGTGCATATTCTCAGCAGCAACATCAGCTTTAAGTGCCTTGATCTCATCCTGAGTCCAGAGCTCTCCGGCCTGCTTGTTGTACAGTGTTGTGATTACTCCCGTAACCCCGGGGATCTGTCTGATCTGCCATAATTTAACTGTGTCGTACTCTTTGCCATACCAGCGAAGTGTCATTTCCATAAGAAAAATCCTCCATTTTCGTAAGCGAATTTCATTTGATGAATATAGCTTACTTTTTTGAAGGATCATTTAGAATAGAATTACTTGTTGCCAACATTGCAAAAATTGCAGTCAAAATATGTGTTGCTACCTTGCCCAGTCAAATTTATAATCTAAGAAGAAAGCGACAATGCAGAAATAACGGAGAATCAATATGGTTATAAAGAATGTAAACCTTGAAACAGTATGCGGAATCACCAGCAAACTTCCGGAAAATACACTTCCTGAATTTGCTTTTGCCGGCAAATCCAACGTGGGAAAGAGCTCCCTTATAAACGGCCTTATGAACCGCAAAAACTATGCGAGAACCTCACAGGAGCCAGGTAAGACTCAGACAATAAATTACTACAACATCAACAACGAATTCTATCTTGTGGACCTGCCCGGATATGGGTTTGCAAGAGTTTCAGAAAAGGTCAAAGAGCAGTGGGGAAAAATGATTGAGAACTACCTCCACACTTCAAAGCAGCTTAGACGGGTCTTCCTCCTCATCGACATAAGGCATGACCCTTCCGCCAACGACGTTCAGATGTACAAATGGATAGTTCACCAGGGCTTCCAGCCTGTTATCATCGCAACCAAAGCAGACAAGATCAAGCCATCCCAAATGGAGAACCACCTGAATATGCTCAGACAGGGTCTTGGCCTTCCCAAGGAGCTTAGAATCTACCCTTATTCAGCGCTTAAAAAGACCGGAAGAGACGAAATATATGAGCTTATGGATGAAATCCTGGCAGAAGAAAAGAGCGGCGAGTAAGCCGCTCTTTCGTTTATCTTCACTTAGCCTGTTTAAGTTTCTTGCTCTCCTTGCCCCTTACAATAAGTGGCTGGCTGGTTCCATCAACGGATGCATCTGTTATGACGCACTCACTAATGGTGTCATCTGATGGGATCTCGTACATGACATCCATCATGGACTTCTCCATGATTGAGCGAAGTCCTCTGGCTCCGGTCTCACGCTCGTAGGCCATGGCTGCGATCTTGTGAACTGCCTCCTCCTCGAATGTAAGCTTGACATTATCAAAGTCAAAGAGCTTCTGGTACTGCTTAACCAGCGCATTCTTGGGCTCTGTAAGGATCCTTACGAGAGCTTCCTTGGAAAGTCCCTCAAGAGTTACTGTGATAGGAACACGTCCAACAAACTCAGGGATAAGTCCAAATTTAACAAGATCCTGAGGTGTTACCTCTTTAAGTACCTCTCCAATCTCTCTCTCGGACTTATCTGCAATCTCTGCATTAAATCCGATAGAATTGCGGTCAAGTCTTGCCTCAACGATCTTATCAAGGCCATCAAATGCTCCGCCGCAGATAAAGAGGATATTGCTGGTATCGATCTGAATAAGTTCCTGATGTGGATGCTTTCTTCCGCCCTGAGGAGGAACACTTGCAACGGTTCCCTCAACTATCTTAAGGAGCGCCTGCTGAACGCCCTCACCTGATACATCACGGGTAATTGAAACGTTCTCGCTCTTCTTGGTTATCTTGTCGATCTCATCGATGTACACAATACCATACTGTGCTCTCTCGATATCGTAATCTGCATTCTGAATGAGTTTCAAAAGAATGTTCTCAACATCTTCGCCCACATAGCCTGCTTCTGTAAGAGTTGTGGCATCTGCGATAGCAAAAGGAACGTTGATGATCTTGGCAAGTGTCTGTGCAAGATATGTCTTACCTGAACCTGTAGGTCCGATCATAATGATGTTACTCTTTTGAAGCTCAACATCATTCTTATCATCATTCTTTGGTGCGAGAACTCTCTTGTAATGGTTGTAAACAGAGACAGCAAGAACCTTTTTAGCCTCTTCCTGACCGATTACATACTCATCAAGGAAATTCCTGATCTCCACAGGTTTAAGCAGATTGATCTGCTGCTCCTGTCCGCGCACAGGTTCATCTTCAAACTCTTCCTCAATTATATCTGCGCAGATATCTACGCACTCATCACAGATATACACGCCTGCAGGGCCTGCGATAAGCTTTTTTACCTGATCCTGTGTCTTGTTGCAAAAAGAGCACCTAATCTCTCCGGAATTCTTTGCCATAATTTCTCCTTAAAACTAAATAAGTATTACTTCTTATCATCCTTCTCTCTTGGACGGTTCTCAACGATGGAATCGATAAGGCCGTAGTCAAGAGCTTCCTGAGCACTCATCCAGTTGTCACGCTCAGTATCAGCGCAAACCTGCTCATAAGGCTTGCCTGTGTTCTGTGCCAGCATTCTGTTGAGTTTCTCTTTGGTCTTCAAAATATGCTTAGCAGCGATCTCAATCTCAGTTGCCTGCCCCTGTGTTCCGCCAAGAGGCTGGTGGATCATGATCTCAGCGTTTGGAAGAGCCATTCTCTTGCCCTTTGCACCGCCTGCAAGAAGGAATGCGCCCATGCTGGCAGCCATACCGATACAGATTGTGCTGACATCACACTTGATGTAATTCATTGTGTCATAAATAGCCATTCCGGATGTGATCTCACCACCGGGGCTGTTGATATACATATGAATATCCTTGTTGGGATCCTCAGCCTCAAGGAAAAGGAGCTGAGCAACAACGATGCTTGCAGATGTTGAATTTACTTCCTCACCCAAAAATACAATTCTTTCTTTTAACAGCCTGGAGTAAATATCATAGCTTCTCTCTCCGCGGCTGGTCTGTTCAATGACATAAGGTATTAAACTCATATTATTCAAATTCCTCCATATGCTTGATTTACAACCTAACCCAACTTATATTATATCGCATTTTATGCACTTTTTACAACCAACAAGAAAAGCGCCACAGGTTTCCCTGCAGCGCCTTGAAATTTCTTTGGTAAAAGAGATTACTCCTCTTCCTCAGCCTTTTTCTTTCTTGTAGTCTTCTTAGGCTTCTCTTCGCCCTCTTCAGCGTCCTTCTTGACTGTCTTCTTAGCTGCTGTCTTCTTAGGCTTCTCTTCGCCTTCCTCATCTGCCTTCTTTGTAGTCTTCTTAGCTGCCTTCTTAGCGCCTTCCTTAACGTTCTCTACAAGGAAGTCTGCTGCCTTCTGAACTGCAAGGTCGCTCTTAAGCTGCTTCTTCTCAGCATCTGACATAAGCTCCTTGAGCTTACCTACTTCCATGCTGTACTGGTGTGCCATTCTCTCAAGCTCAGCCTCAACATCCTCATCAGATGCCTCAATGTTCTCTGCAGCTGCAACTGCCTCAAGAACGAGCCTTGACTTGATTCTCTCGATAGCCTGTGGCTTAACCTGTGTCATCATCTGCTCAACAGATCCGCCTGTATACTGAAGGTACTGATCCATGTTCATGCCCTGCATCTGAAGTCTCTGGGCAAACTCATTGATCATCTGTCTCTGCTGTGTCTCTACCATAGCCTCAGGAAGCTCCATCTCAGAGTCCTCGATAACGGCTCTTACTACAGCATCCTCTCTCTTAGCCTTCTCATCAGCAGCCTTCTTCTCTTCGAGCTTCTTCTTAACATCCTCTTTGTACTCAGCTACTGTATCAAAGCCTGCATCTGAAGCGAAGTCATCGTTGAGTTCAGGAAGCTCTTTTGCTCTGATAGAATTGATCTTGCACTTGAATGTAGCATCCTTACCTGCAAGGTTCTCTGCCTGATAATCCTCAGGGAACTTAACGTTTACATCGCCTTCCTGTCCGATCTCAAAGCCTACAAGCTGCTCCTCGAATCCAGGAATGAACTGGCCTGAACCGATTGTAAGAGGATAATCTGTTCCCTTGCCGCCTTCGAAAGCAACACCGTCAACAAAACCTTCGAAGTCAAGTGATACTGTATCTCCATCCTGAACTGCTCTGTCTGTTACATCGATTGATCTTGCATTCATGTTTCTCTGCTTGTCAATCTCTGCCTCAACCTCGTCATCTGTAACCTCGAGGTCCATCTTCTCTACTTCAACACCCTTATATTTTCCAAGCTTAACAGGTGGCTTAAGTGCTACCTCTGCAGTAAAGATGAACTCCTTACCTGCCTCAAGCTGCTCCACATCAATTGTAGGTGAAGAAACAACATCCTCGCCGCACTCCTCTACTGCCTTAGGATACTCTTCCTCGATAAGTGCATTGGCAGCATCTTCGTAGAATACACCTGCGCCGTACATCTTCTCGATCATCTTACGAGGAGCCTTGCCCTTACGGAAACCAGGGATCTGGATCTTGCCCTTGTTCTTCTGATATGCCTTCTCAATAGCCTTCTCAAGCTCCTCTGCGGGAACTGTGATCTTGAGCTTGGCCATGCTGTTTTCAAGCTTCTCAACTGTTACGCTCATTTCTTGTATCTCCTTTAAAAGTCTTTTGCCATAATTGCCCACCCGGGCACAGTCGCTTAAAGATTATAACACAGCCATAAAAAATAATCCATCTTTTTATTTTTCTATCTTTAAATTCTTAAAATAATGTTAAAAGGTTAAAAAATATCTTATATTTACGATTTTAACGTCAATTTATTATCTGCTGGTTGTATAATTTTCTTTGTACCGATTATTCTTGTTTCTAATGGAGGCAGACTATGGCTAAAGAGGCAAAACCAAAGAAATCGAACTCAGCAGGTGCTGTTAAATTCACCGACAGCATCAAAACCAGACTCATTGCAGTTATGCTGCTAGTAGCAATCGTACCCCTGGTAGTTGCTATTGTTGTCAGCTACAATTCATCCACAACAAAAGCTGTTGATGATGCGATTGCTTCCCTTAACTGGCAGGCGTATTTTATTGAGTCTGAATACGAGACCATTATACAAAAGAACTTTGCAGCCATGCAGGCTATAGCCGCCGCACCTTCAACAAGGACTTTTTACCAGAACCCCACTGATCTTACAACTGTAACAAGAGCTCAGGCTTATCTGGACACGGTTGATGGCGAGCTTAACGATGGTAATATTACAGTTCTTACAGGTCCGGATGGAATGCAGCTTTTGCGCTCTTCCGGCAAACTTGTAGATGTAAGTAAGAGAGAGTATTTCCAGAAAGCTATGGAAGGAAAGCTCTACGCATCTGATGTAATCACATCTGCTTCCACAGGTGCCCGTCAGACAACTTTTGCAGTTCCCGTATTTGGTGATGACGGAAAAACAATCGGTGTAGTTCAGCGAAACTACAGCCTTGACGAATTCCATAACTTCCTGAAGGAAGAATCAGAAAATGCATATATCGTAGACAGATCAGGTAAATGGGCTGCTCACTCCCAGATCGAGATCACTTCTGAGAACGAAGATAACTTTGTTTATCCTGATGCCGAATACATGAAGAGCGATGCCAAGAATGGCACATTCATGTCATACACAGGCGAGTACAACGCCATCATCTGTTATGTAAAAGACGCTGATACAGGATGGACTGTATGCTGCGCCCAGAACCTCGATACTATAAAAGGCTCTGCGAGAAACTCCGCACTTATAGTAATCATAATCGGTGTTGTTCTTGCCATAATTGCCGGAGTCATATCATTCGTAATGGCAAAAGCTTTCACAGAACCCATCGGCGATGTTAATGAATCACTTTCAGCTCTGTCCGAAGGACACTTCAAACCAGTTGATAAACACCAGAGCAGAAAAGACGAATTTGGCGGAATGGTCAGAAGTACAAATTCCGTAATCGATAAGCTAAGCCAGATTGTATCAAGTATAAAAGAGTCTGCATCCGATGTGGGATCCTCCTCCGAGGAGCTGTCAGACATGGCAGATCAGATCAGCCAGACAGCCGGCGATGTGGCAAATGCGGTACAGGAAATCGCCTCCGGCGCAACCCAGCAGGCTGATGAGATTCAGAGCGCATCCGAGAGCGTTGGAAGAATCGGCGATGCCGTTGGAAACGTTCAGAATTCTTCCGGAGACCTGACAACTCTTGCAGGCAAGATGAAAGAGGCTTCTGAAATTTCTTCAAGGTCACTGCAAGACCTCCAGAACTCCTCTGCTGAGATGACCACCAAGATCGAAGATATCGCAAGTACTATCCAGGCTACACAGTCTGCTGTTGACAACATCAGTGACAAGGTTGAAGGCATTACATCTATCGCAACTCAGACAAACCTCCTTTCTCTCAATGCTTCAATTGAGGCTGCAAGAGCAGGCGAAGCGGGTAAGGGCTTTGCAGTTGTTGCTGAAGAAATCGGTAAGCTTGCTGAAGATTCAAAGGCCATGGCTGATGATATCAGAAAAGAGATGGATACCCTTCTCGAACAGTCCAAGGCAGCAGTTCAGGCTGCAGAAGATGTTAAACAGGGCAATAATGATCAGCAGATCGCAATCGGAGAGACCCTCGATGCAGTTAACGGAATGCTTCAGGATATCGGAAGCACTGTAGGCGGAGTTCAGCTTATTTCCGAGGGCGCCGACCAGTGTGATCAGTCCAAGAACGCAGTTGTGGATGTTATGTCAGCTCTTTCAGCTATTTCGGAAGAGAACGCCGCATCCTCAGAAGAAACCGGCGCATCCATGCAGGAGCTCTCAGCGACAGTTACAACCCTTGCAGAATCTGCAAACAGCCTTAAAGACATTGCTGAAAAGCTCAATAATGAGATGGAATTCTTTAAATAATAGAGAAATATTTCTTTAAAATTGGAGGCAAAAATGTCAATGGAAACAACACAAAAAAAACCAGGTAATTCAAGTTCAGTATCATTCAAGGACAGCTTCAAGACTAAGCTCATCACGATAATGATCCTTGTGGCAGCAATCCCACTGCTTGTCGCCGTTATCGTAAGCTATGTCACATCAACCAATAAGGCACGAACTGATTCCCAGGATATTCAGGAGTGGCAGGCATGGTATATCCAGGCTGAATTCAGCAAGATACTGGATACAAACATGGTTGCAATGGAATCACTTGCATCTGCCCCAAGTACAATCATGTACATGCGTGATCCCACAGCCGGGTATGTACCAGATTCCGAAATGCTCACTCAGTTGAATTTCATAGATAACTGGCTCGGTGATGGTAACATCACAGTACTCACCGGCAAAGACGGCATGCAGGTTTTAAGAGCAAGCGGTAAACTTGTTGACGTACACGAAAGAGAATACTTCCAGAAAGCCATGGCAGGCACACCATTTGTTTCAGATGTAATCACCTCTGCCTCAACAGGTGCAAGACAGATCACTATCGCAGTTCCTGTCACAGACAGTGAAACAGGCGAAGCTCTTGGTATTGTTCAGAGAAACTATAACCTTACAGACCTCCATGAATTCCTGGCCGAAGAGTCAGAGGATGCGTTCATCGCCGACAGAACGGGTCTTATTGCTGCCCATTCACAATATGACTACCAGGGTGAAAATGCTCATGAGGAAGAGAGCCGTTCCCAGTCTGTTTTCATGACATCAGGTCTTGATGAAGGCTATTATTATGCTGATACAGGAAAAGGCTATAAGGCATTTATGTCTTATGTAAAAGAGCCTAAATCAAGTTATACAATCGTAGTTGCCGCTTCCGAAAAAGAAATACTGGGCAGCGCAAGAAAGTCCGCCATGATAGTCATAATTGTAGGCATTGCAATGCTCATTGCAGCCATTGTAATATCCTTCACTATGGCAAAGAGCTTTACCGATCCTTTGGCAGGTGTAGGAGCATCTCTAAAAGCCCTGGCCGACGGACGCTTTGTCAAGGTTGACAAATTTGATAAGCGCAAAGATGAATTCGGTGAAATATCCCGAGACACAAACTCAGTTATTAAAACACTCGACGAAATAGTCAGCGATATCAAGGCATCTGCTTCAACGGTAGGAACCTCCTCAGAGGAACTCTCCGACATGGCTGACCAGATATCCCAGACAGCAGGCGATGTTGCAAACGCTGTACAGGAAATTGCTTCAGGCGCAACACAGCAGGCAGACGAGATCCAGACAGCAACAGAAAACGTTGGTCACATCGGCGAAGCTGTAGCCGGCGTTCAGAATTCTTCAGGAAGCTTAACAGACCTTGCAGGCAAGATGAAAGATGCTTCAGAGATTTCTTCAAGATCACTGCAAGACCTGCAGAACTCCTCTGCTGAAATGACCTCAAAGATTGACGACATTGCCAGCACAATTCAGGCAACACAGTCTGCAGTTGACCATATCAGTGAGAAGGTTGAAGGCATCACCTCCATTGCAACCCAGACCAACCTCCTGTCTCTTAACGCTTCCATCGAAGCTGCCAGAGCAGGCGAAGCAGGCAAAGGCTTTGCTGTTGTTGCTGAAGAAATCGGCAAACTTGCAGAAGATTCAAAGGCTATGGCCGATGAAATCAGAAAAGAGATGGATACTCTTCTTGAGCAGTCCAAGGCAGCAGTTGTTGCAGCAGAAGACGTCAAGCAGGGCAACAACGAGCAGCAGATTGCCATCGGCGAGACCCTCGATGCAGTTAACGGAATGCTCCAGGATATCAGCAGCACCGTTGGAGGTGTTCAGCAGATCTCCCAGGGCGCTGAGCGGTGCGATTCCTCCAAGAATGCAGTGGTGGATGTTATGTCAGCTCTTTCAGCTATTTCGGAAGAAAACGCAGCATCCTCAGAAGAAACCGGTGCATCCATGCAGGAGCTCTCAGCAACAGTTACAACCCTTGCTGAATCTGCGAGCAGTCTGAAGGAAATAGCAGAAAAGCTCAACGAAGAGATGGAATTCTTCAAATAAAAAAGCCAAAAGGCGCACAGCATAGAAAATGCCGGGATACGCTCCCGGCATTTTTTATTGATCAACTCTTATGGTTATTGCTTTGTTTATTACTTCGATACTATTCTCTTTGTAAGCGCCGCCAAACTCTCCGTCTACAGTCCACTCCACCTCTTCTTCGGCGTAGAAGCGAGCCCACCTTACCTGTTTAAAGGTTATGTAAGGATTCCCCTCTTCCTTGCTGGCGAGAGCTGTGAGGACACCATTAAAGTCTGCCAGACTCTTGGGAGCTCTGATCAACATAAGCTCCATTTTGCCATCATCCTGGTGGATATCCGAATCTCCAAAAAGATTCATTCCTCCCACAGAAGCAGAATTACTCATGGCGCCAAAGATAAAGTCTCCCTCTTCGCTTATTCCTTCCGATTCAACCCTCATATGGGTGCTGTAGCCAATATTCTGAGGAAGCTCTGCTATAGCACTTATAACATAGGCTGCATATCCAAGAACGTTTTTAAGTTCCTGATCAGTGGCATAACTGACCTTTGAAAATGCTCCAAAGGCTGCAACGTAGTTAAAGTACCTGTCGCCGATCTTGCCCACATCATAGGCAAACTCTTTTCCCAAAACCGCGTTTTCAATGGCCTTGGACCGATGCGCCGGAATACCCAGTCCCTTCGCGAAGTCATTGGTACTTCCTGCCGGAACATAGGCAAGCTTTGGTTTATGGGCCATGCCCATCATTACATTCATAACGTGGTTGAGAGTACCGTCACCACCACTGCAAAGCACAAGGTCAATCTTGCCATCGTACTGCATAAGAAGTGTTTCGGACTCAAGACCCGTTCCGGGTATTATTGGATAAACAATAGGTTCGTATCCGTTTTCAGCAAGCATTTTTGCTATGTCATATGCGTCATTGCCTGCTTTGCCCATTCCTGCTGTTTTGTTTATTAATACAAGCGCTCTTTTTCTCTTCATTTTCTGACATATATCCTGTAAGTGTAAGTCAAGTCAAAGTAAACCTGTTCATCGCTCTCTTCCTCAAGTTCCCACTCAGGGAGCTTATCCAGATTTGGAAAATACGCATCCGCCTCATATTCCTTATCTATAAAAGTGACGATGCACTTATCACAGTCATCAAGAAACTCTTTATAAACACTGGCTCCGCCGATGATAAATACATCTTCAGGATTCTCGTCTTTTACAAGCTCAAGGAGCTCCTGCCTGTTATGTGCAACTTCTGCATTTCTAACCTCATAGTCAGGCTTGGTTGAAAGGATAATGTTTCTTCGCCTTGGCAGAACTATCTTCTGGGGAAATGTCTCCAGAGTTTTTCTGCCGTAAATTATAGTCTTGTCCAGAGTCCTTGATCTGAAGTTATCTTTTTGGTCAGCGGGGATACTCACAAGGAGCTGCCCCTTATTTCCAATGGCCCAGTTGCTGTCAACTGCTACGATTGCCTGCATTATTCCCCTCCTTAAATCGCGATCGGTATGTCTTTTAGCTGTTCACCGGCAACTTCATACCCCTCAAGAGATACATCATCCCTGGTGAACTTGTAGAAGTCTTTTACATCCGGATTCAGGTGGAACTTAGGTGCCGGCAGAGGCTTTCTCTCAATAAGTTCTTTAATAAGAGGGACATGCCTGTCATAAATATGAGCATCAGCAATTACATGTACAAGTTCTCCGACATTCATGTCACAAACCTGTGCGATCATATGCATAAGAACTGCATACTGCACAACGTTCCAGTTGTTAGCCGCAAGAATATCCTGAGATCTCTGGTTCAAAACTGCATTGAGTGTAAGCTTATCCTCGCCCTTTTTCTGAGTAACATTGTAAGTTACGCTGTATGCGCAAGGGTACAAATGCATCTCGTGAAGATCAGAGAACACATAAGTATTGGTCATTATACGTCTCGAGAAAGGATTGTTCTTAAGATCAAACAGAACGCGGTCCATCTGATCAAACTCACCTTCCTTGTAAATGCTCTTCTGTGCTATCTGATATCCGTAAGCTTTTCCGATGGATCCTGTCTCATCAGCCCACTCATCCCAGATGTGACTGTTTAAGTCATTGATGTTATTGCTCTTTTTCTGATAGATCCATAAAATCTCGTCTGTAGCACTCTTAAGTGCTGTCTTGCGAAGTGTCATTATCGGGAACTCTTTTGAAAGATCATACCTGTTAACGACTCCAAATTTCTTGATGGTGTAAGCCGGCGTTCCGTCAGGCCAGTGCGGACGTACCTTCTCCCCCTCCGTTGATGTGCCGTTCTCTAAGATATCCCTGCACATATCAATAAATAGTTCATCTGCTCTTGACATACTTTCTCTCCCCTTTTACTTGCTCCATTTATCACAGAGCGAATTTATCTGGTCGGCAAATTTTGCCTTATCCTTGTTGGTCATTCCCTCGGACTTTGCTATGATGCCCATAAGCCTTGCACCTGCTGCCTTAAGCCTCGAGTAAACATCAGAAATAACAGATGTCTCTTTCTTCTTAACCGGAATCGGAACAGCTTCTTTTGTGATCACACCGGATATGATATCAAACTCCGTTCCGCTGTACGGAGCATATGCATCAAATCCATATTCGTCAGAAAGACATTTGGCAAAAGAGCTGCAGACTCCATCTTCGCCGTGGACAATAAATACTTTTTTCGGCCTCTTTGTAAAGGCAGTTATCCACTCTATCAGTCCGTTTTTGTCAGCGTGGCCGGACAGGCCCTCGAGCTTCGCGATCTCTGCTCTTACATCAATGGTCTCGCCAAAGAGCTTAACCTGTTCTGCGCCATCAACAATAGCTCGTCCCGTTGTTCCCACCGACTGGTAACCAACGAAAAGTATTGTGCATTCCGGTCTCCAGAGGTTGTGCTTAAGGTGATGCCTTATTCTTCCTGCATCGCACATTCCTGCTGCGGAAATTATAACCTTGGGCTCAGGATCCTCGTTGATAGCTCTAGACTCCTCAGTGGTAATTGATAACTCAAGTCTTGAAAAATCCAGAGGATTGATGCGCTTTTTTATGAGCTCCATCGCCTCTTCATCGTAGCAGTCAAAACGGTTCTTCACAAATATCTCAGTAGCTTCAACAGCCAGAGGGCTGTCCACAAATACCGGGAAATCCGGATATGAAGGCACTAGGTTTTCGTTTTTTATCTGCCTGATAAAATAGAGGATCTCCTGGGTCCTTCCAACAGCAAATGACGGGATGACCACATTTCCTCCCCTCGCAAAGGTTCTGTTCAAAACGTTCGCAAGGTCTTTTACATAATCAGGCTTCATCTCTGAGTGGAGTCTGTCACCATAAGTGGACTCCATTATGCAGATATCAGCCTCCTTGGTATATGTTGGATCTTTAATAATGGGCTGATCCTTGTTGCCAATATCACCGGAAAAGACAAGTTTCTTGGTTACATTCTTTTCCGTAAGCCACACTTCTATGCTGGCACTGCCAAGAAGATGGCCAATGTCTGTAAACCTTATCTTAATTCCTTCGCAGATCTCTATTTCGGTGTTATACCTGCAGGGAACAATGCATCTTATAGCGTTCTGGGCATCTTCCATGGTATATGCGGGTTCTATCTGGGCGATGTCCTGATTTCTTTTGCCCTTACGGCTTCTCCACTCTGCTTCCTGCAGCTGGATGTGGGCGCAGTCTCTTAGCATTATGCTGCAAAGATCAGCCGTTGCATCAGTTGCATATATCTTACCTCTAAAGCCCTGTGAGTAAAGAAGCGGGAGATTTCCCGAATGATCAACATGAGCGTGCGTCAGGAAAACATAATCAATTTCCGGCGCAGATACAGGAATCGGAGCGTTTTCAAAATAGTTCCTTCCCTGTTCCATTCCATAGTCTACCAGGATGTTTTTTCCTGCAGCCTCAATAAAATGGCAGCTTCCGGTAACCTCGTGGTCGGCACCAATAAACGTAAGTTTCATGCGCACTGCCTCCTTGTATGAATTATTATGATTATTATACCATGAATTATTCACGTAAAAATCATGGAAAAAACACCATATATTTGATAAAATATATAAGATTGAATTAATTTACTTTATTAATTCCAATAAGGAGATTATGAAAAATGTATAGATCATATGGTAAAAGAGCCGTTGCAACAATTCTTAGTGCTGCAATGGTTATTACTATGGCTGCCTGCGGAGCATCAGAACCCGAAGCAGTTAATGAGCCTACAGAAAGCGCTTCTTACGAAGAAATAACTCAGGAACCTGCAGAACAGGCAAGCGTAGAAGAGGAACAGCCCGTGACGGATGAGCCTTATGTACTCCCGGAGGGAATGTATTTTTCAGAGCTTACCGGCGAGCCCATCAGTGAAGAGATCAAAAATCAGCGTCCCATCGCAGCAATGGTGGACAATGAGATCACCGCTCTTCCTCACTTTGACACATCAAAAGCCGACGTTGTTTACGAGCTCATGAACAGTACCAAGAACGACCGCATCACAAGACTTATGTGTGTTGTTAAGGACTGGGGGGCAATCGAACAGCTTGGAAGTATCAGAAGTACAAGACCTACCAATATCCTTCTTGCTTCCGAATGGAATGCAATCCTTTGCCACGATGGCGGTCCATATCATAACGACGCGTACTTTGCAATGGATTGGGCCAAGGATCACCTTTCAGGTGTATTCTCAAGAGTAGACAACGGCAAGAAGAAAGAATTTACTGAGTACATCCTCAGCGGAGATCTTGATTACAATCTTGAAAAATACAACATTTCACCAACTTATAACGAGTATGCCAACGAAGGAAACCACTTTAACTTTGTAGAGTATGGCAAAGAGATCAAGCTCAACGAGAAATACTCAAGATCCTACGTAGCCAACAAAGCTTCTCTTCCATTTACTCACAACTCATCACAGCTGGTTTACAATCCGGAGACAGGCGAGTATGAGTACTATGAATATGGCGAGCAGTATTTTGACCAGTCAAACGGCGAGCCACTTAGTTTTAAGAATGTAATCCTTCAGAAATGCTCTTTTGCACAGCTTGACGAGAACGGATACCTCATCTACAACTGCATCGGCTCAGGTGAGTATGCATGGTATCTCACAAACGGCGTTGCCAAGGATGTTACATGGGTTAAGAGCAGCGAGACCGGAGTAACAAAGTTCTACGACGAAAACGGTGAAGAGCTTCAGATCAATACAGGTAAGACCTACATCGCACTAATTCCTGACGACACCTGGGATAAAGTCATTTTCGAGTAATTAAGGAGCGGATATGCCAAACGTGCCTGAGAGCAGCAAGAGAATTACCGGCCACACCCTTAAGGTTATAGCATGCATCACAATGCTTATCGACCACTGCGCAGCAGGAATCCTCTTTTTCGTAGTCAGAGCAGGCAAATATCCGGATACCATCACTTTTGATCAGATGAAACTCTTTTACGATATCCTTCGCGGGATAGGCAGAAACGCATTTCCGATTTTCTGCTTTCTTCTGGTGGAGGGCTTCATTCACACTAGCAACAGGCTAAGATATGCTCTTAGCCTGT
>JAEEGH010012987.1_pt1 | contig 18575 bp, 17 predicted proteins | sample 9134181 | NCBI WGS metagenome assembly JAEEGH01 (sample SAMN16246544, study PRJNA631951) | gut metagenome | biome: gut microbiome; feature: rumen; material: DP-attached | host: Bos | place: Iran: Karaj | collected 2018-10 | reverse complement strand
AAACTAAAAGTAAAAGAATTGCAAACAGGCTGGAGAAAGACCACAACGTGGATGCCCGCTGCATTTCCGGAAATTTCTCGGCAGAGCCGGACGGAATATATTTATATAAAAAAGTAAGGTGCCATAACCGGCAGATACATAAGTTTAAAACTTTAAAAGGCGGCATAAGGAAACTTAATCAATCACCTTACATGATTCACGGATTCAGACTGTTTGATAAAGTCAGGATAAACAATCAGACAGGATTTATATACGGTCGGAGACAGAGTGGCTCCTACCTTGTTAAAGATATTGATGGAAATATTATTTCAAGTGGTATTTCCTATAAAAAGTTAAGTCTTATTGAAAAAAGAAAAGGCTGGATTGTTGATTTTAAACAATCTTAAATAGCATCAAAGGTTATTATGGAGCATTTACGACATATATGATTATCAGAGCCATAGCCGGTGACATAACAGTACAGAATGATGTTGATGCAATTGTCAATGCCGCCAATACCACCCTGCTCGGCGGAGGCGGTGTCGACGGTGCCATTCACCGTGCCGCAGGTCCCGGTCTGCTTCAGGAATGCCGGACTCTCGGCGGATGCCCTACCGGATCGGCAAAAATCACCGCCGCCTATAATCTGCCCTGCCGCTATGTCATCCATACACCTGGTCCAATCTGGCGCGGCGGCGGATCCGGCGAGGCTCGCCTGCTCCGTGACTGTTATACCAGCTGTCTGCAGCTTGCCCTTGAACACGGCATTAAAAAGATTGCCTTCCCTTCCATATCCACCGGTGTCTACCGCTACCCGCTTGATGAAGCGGCGGATATAGCTGTTTCAACCGCTGCGGGATTCGTCTCCTCCCGTGAAGGTGTATTTGAACTGATCGAATGGGTATGTTTTGACGGTCAGACTCTTGCCGCCTATACCCGCGCAATCAACCGGTCTGCCGTTTAAAGCTAACTGTTTGAACCTGCGCTCATTCTGTTTTGAACAGAACCGCAATTTTGTACATCCGGAGGTTCTTTTGTTTGCGCTGAATAAACCATGACGTTTACAATTGAAACAGGATAGGGGTGTAATCTCCTCTCTGCCCGTCCGGAACATTCCTCAGTTTCCGGATGTATTATCTTAAATTTTGAAACGGAGCTCTCGATGCACGATTACAACTACTTTGTTCCCGTCCGTCTTGTTTTCGGAAAGGGAAAAATCAACGAACTTCCTAAATACATGGCAAAATACGGACGCAGGGTTCTTCTTGCCTACGGCGGCGGAAGTATCAGAAAAATTGGACTTTATGACAAAATCACCGAACTTCTGCAGGGTTATGAGGTATTTGAACTTTCCGGTATTGAACCGAATCCGAAGATCACCTCCGTGCGCAAGGGTGTTGAGCTGGTAAAAAAGGAAAAAATTGATTTTATCGTTGCTGTCGGCGGAGGAAGTGTCATCGACTGCTGCAAGAATATTGCCGCAGGTGCCTTTTATGACGGGGATCCCTGGGATCTGGTGATCGACAATTCCAGGGTTGGAAAACATCTGCCGTTTTTCACCGTGCTGACCCTGTCGGCAACCGGCTCCGAATATGACGGCGGCGGAGTTATTTCGAATCCGCAGACCAATGAGAAACTTGCCCTGCTTGGTGAAATCTTCCCTGAGGTTTCCATCATGGATCCGCAGTATACCTACTCGGTGTCTAAATGGCAGACCGCGGCCGGCTCCTCCGATATCATGTCCCATATCTTTGAATCTTATCTGGTTAAAGACGGCAATATTTTCACCGACGGTGTATGCGAGGCAATGCTTAAAACTGTAATTACCTGCACCCCGAAGGCTATTGAAAATCCTGAGGATTATGACGCCAGAGCTCAGCTTATGATGGTCAGCTCCTTCGGCTGCTGCGGATTACCGGCTCTCGGCAGAACTGATTCCCCTTGGGTGTGTCATGCCATTGAGCACGAACTGTCGGCCTACTACGATATTACGCACGGCGCCGGCCTGGCCATTGTCACACCGGCCTGGATGAAATACAGTCTGAATGATGAAACTGCACCCCGTTTTGCACAGTACGGTGTAAATGTATTCGGACTGGATCCGGATGCAGATCCGATGTCCAATGCTCTGGAGGCAATCCGTCTTACTTCGGAATTTTTCAAAAAAATCGGTATGCCGCAGACTCTGCGTGAGGCCGGAATTAATTCTGACGAACACTTTGAAGCCATGGCGGATCATATTTTCGCCCACTGGTTCGGTAATCTGAATACCGCTATCCGACCACTTGATCGAAATGATGTTGTGGCAATCCTCAAAGCAGCCATGTAGCTGACACTTTGAAATATACGGTAATTTACTGATATTAAGGCGCGCGTATACTCCGCGCCTTTTGTTCTTCTGTACAGTTTCCTGGACGAACTGTTTATCCATCGTGATTTAAGCAGATTTTCTTTTCTGTGATATCATCCGGATCTGTTAATATGAAAGAAAACCACTGTCAGGGAAAGCAAAAACTGCCCTGTTGCAGCTGCTTTCTCTGACGTATGTCTGATCTGTGAATTTTACAAAAGAAAAACAGGAACAGTGTCCGGAAGTTCCCGGCGGAGCCGTTCCTTAAGGAAGATAAAACTGCTGCTACAGGTACTCAAGCAGGATTTTAATCTGTCTGATATATTTTCGTATATGGCGGAAGAATTTTTCCATCTCGTTGTAGAAATATGACTCGTCAACAAACTGCCCTGCAAACAGCTGCGGCGGATAAAACTGCTCCGCGTATTCTCTGAGCAGTTCCTTCAGCGTTTTCCCGCTGCTGTCATCCTTTTTCAGTTTGATCAGTGCATTGGCGTACTGATCTATGAATTTGTAGGTCAGCCGCATCCTTACCAGTGAAGATGCATTGAGAAGCAGATATTTGAGACTGGTTGCGTTCAGTCGTGTCCCCGCATCATCGTTGTTGGCTGCAAGTATGTTGGTCAGGTGGATCCTGATGGCTTCGAAATCTAGCAGCTGCGGATTGTCAAACGGATAGAAAAATGTGGTTTTTCCGTTGCATGAAGGTTTACCGATGGCAATCTGGATTTCTTCCTGCAGCTCCTTATCAAGTGAATCGTAGAAATTTCTGACATCGCTGATCTCAGTTGAAAAATCTGCACAGAAGGCTCTCAGCTCGGCGATGAAATCTTTCTTTACATTTTTGAATATATCAGGGGATGATGCATCAATCTCGTCAAGAACCGCATAGCCGGCATCATCCTTTACGTCAAATAACGAATTTATGAGTTGATCTACAATATTGTTCACTGTCTTCCATCCTCCGCTGATATGACCGTATTCAACCGCTGCGTTAGGTATGCAGCCGGAACATCGAATGCTGTGAACGGGGTTGACAGTCTACAGAATATTATTTCTGCTAAAATATACAGCCGTCTTTATGTTCACAGTCCCGTGTGTCTACGTCTTCACAGATCCTTCAGGTACTTGAATTATATTCATTGACCCGCATTTATGATATTAGATACAGGACAGTATTTCGTCAATGTGTTTTGTTGAAATATTGGACACAGATAGAATATTTTTGTAGGATCGGCTGGCCTGCACTGGAGTGACATGCACTTTCATTCCAATCATTGCACTATTAATTCAATGGTCCCGGCTTTTCAGCAGTTTTCTGATCCGGACCGGCATAATAAATCGGTTGGTAAAACAATAGAATAGGAATGATATTGTGAAAACAAAATTAGTCAGATTCAGAAATATTTTGAAACAGCGCAAACAGCGAAATCCCGTGCTGAATTCACCTGCTGATATCACTCAGAAATTACGAAGAGATCTTAAACATAACAACCTTGATACGATCACCATCAACTACGAGTTCACCAGTTATTTTGATAAGGATGAGTATTACTGGGAAAAGAACCAGCGCAGAACCAATCCGTTTTTTGGAGTGAAACTCAAACATACTGATTTTGAAATCTTTCTCGGTCCTGAAGTACATTCCCTGGCCGGTGCCTTTGCTAATCAGCATGAACTGGAGAATGTGCGGATCCATGATACATCCCGCATTAATGATTTCAGCGGAATGTTCTACAATGCGGAAAAGTTCAATCATCCGATTGGCAGCTGGGATACATCGAATGTAACCAGTATGAAGCAAATGTTCCTGAGAGCCCGCTCATTCAATCAGCCGATCGGCTGCTGGGATACTTCGAAGGTAACCGATATGAGTTACATGTTCAGCGGTGCCAGAACTTTTAACCAACCTATCGGTAATTGGGATACATCGTCAGTCACAAATATGAGCGGTATGTTTGACGGAGCCTCCACTTTCAACCAGCCCATCGGCAGCTGGAACACCTCCTGTGTTACTGATATGAGCTGTATGTTCCAGTATGCTGAATCCTTCAATCAGCCCATCGGCAGCTGGAATACCTCCGGCACTGAAAATATGTGGTCGATGTTTGTAGGAGCCCAGAAATTCAACCAACCATTGGATACATGGAATACCGAAAATGTTACAGATATGGGCAGTATATTTGCCTATGCAAAATCATTCAACCAGCCGGTTGAAAACTGGAATATGTCGAATGTTGCAAGTTTTTCCCGGATGTTTGATAACGCGGATTCCTACACTTTTCCCAAACCTTGCGGATCCGGGCAGAAATAACGGCTGATTGAGCAGTTACAGGTTCATGTCCGGTTGTCAAACTTTTCTGTTACCGGATCTTACGAACCGGTTTAGGACAAATTTCGTTAATTTTTTTGGTCCAGTAAAAGTATCAATATTTCACAAAAATTATTTGTGTCGATAAAGCAGATAGGGAGTCGTGATATGACTGTACCGAACAATTGAGAGGCAGTCAGCTATGTCAGAACCGCTGCTGGGCTTTTTGGGGGCAGTGTATCAGCAGTTTCCTGTGTATACATATTTCAGATTTTTCCTGGCGATCTGTGCAAGATTATAGATTTTGCCTACATCAGAAGCGGCACGGTCAGTCATTCTGAAAGCTGGAAAGAATCTGGTAAGATGCAACGGTATCTGCGTACCCACTACCCTTCCGGCTTCGTCTGAAAGCCCGGCAATCCATTGTGAAAGATTTCTGATTTCCTCTTCCGAGTCGTTCTCATCGGTGACTATCAGTGTTGTCAGTTCCACATGGCACATGCCGACAGCCTTCTCAATAAAGTTTTTGCACATCTGCAGATCGCCTTTGAGTATTTTCCGGTAGTACCTGTCGGTAAATCCCTTCAGATCTATATTCATGGCGTCAACAAGACCATTGAGTTCCTCCAGTACCCCGTCAGATGCGGTACCGTTGGTGACCATTACACTTTTCAGACCGTGCTGGTGCAGCAGTATCGAGGTATCACGTACGAATTCATAGTTTATGAGAGGTTCATTGTAGGTAAAGGCTACACCGATGTTACCCCGGGGTATGAGGGCAGCGGCGAGAGCAGCAAGCTCTTCAGGGGACATGATTCGACCTTCTCTTGAACGGGTTTGCGCCTCCTCCGACCAGGAGATTGAGCTGTTCTGACAGAACGGACAGCGCAGATTGCAGCCGTAGCTTCCTGCAGAGAGAATCATTGAACCGGGCATAAAATGACGGAGCGGCTTTTTTTCGATCGGATCAAGTGCCAGTGAGGAAATCCTGCCGTAATGCAGCGGGATGATTTTTCCCTCCCGGCAGATCCTGGCTCCGCAGAACCCGGTTCGGCCCTCCTGAATGTTGCATCTTCTGAAACAGACGCGGCAGCGGTCATTACTCATTACCGGCTCCATGATCCTGATAGTGACGCACTACTTCAAACCGCTGCAGAGAAATTTTTTCACCGGGCATAATCCCTGCTTTCTGCATTGCAATTTCAATCTGTTGGTCTACTGATGTTATTCCGTCAAGATTAGGCAGAAGCAGTCCTCTTCGCGCTCCGTTTCTTACGATTACACCGTAGCGCAGAACATCCAGTTCATCAGGGGATGAAATATCTTCAATTTCACCCAGAACATCGACGCTGATTTCCAGAGAATCAAGTTCATCCGGCTTAACCGGGTAAAACCTGCTGTCACTGGTGGATGCAAGTATGGCATTTCTGATAATTTCCTCAGCGATGCACCCCTCTGCCGGCATTATGGTACCGATGCATCCTCTGAGACGATCATACCGGTGAATCGAGACGAATACCCCCGCCCTCTGCTGCAGCATCTGCTCCGGAACGTCGTCGGGTACTTTTATGTATCTTCCCGAAATTACGCGACTGTAAATCGCCCTCTGGGCAAGACGCACATACGGCTCGTTACTCAGAGGAAGACTGCTGACGCTGTTCTCCTCATCTTTCAGTTTTGCCGTTCTGAATTTTCTGTCCGGATCATAACCTTCAGCCGTGAAACTGCAAACACCGTATCCCACTCCTGTGATATCCTCATGTGAGTAGACCTTTGAACTGACTTTTTTCCCGTCAAGAAAACCAGCCATCATACAGAACGGTTTATGGCCGCATTCAGCTGCCTGGTGACACAGATCAGGCGAAAAATCCAGAAGTTCCCCCAGTGCCCCGCGACTGCAGGCGTCCATCAGTTTCTGATCATAAACAGGTCCCTCGCTGGCAAAACCGTACGGTCCATCCTCTTTTAATTTATGGGATAGATCCCCGCTGGCCACAAATACTGTTCTTCGTCCGAGTTTTTCTGCAACTGCAGCGATAATTTCCCCGAGGTGATAGTGTTCAGTCAGTGAAAATCCGGAAATACCGACATTTACCACCCTGCAGTTGTCAAGGTATCTGCCGATGAACCACAGAGGAATCATTGTTCCGTGATCAAGGGGCTGTTCTACCTCATTGCCGGCGGTTCCTGCCATAACTTTTTCCCTGCGGCACTCCTGCTCCAGGGTTGTGATAAATTCAGTATCACATCGGGTGCGCAGTTTAACTTCCGGAGCTCCGAACTGTTCAAATGAGCCTTCGGCATATGTTTCTCCGTTAATCAGAAAATAATCTGAAAAGGTCTGCTTGTGTGGACTGCAGATAATTATCGTATCAGGGTGCAGATCAGCTATTTGCCTTGCCACGGCATTATATGAATCAATGGTTTTTCTGATCTGATTTTCTCTGCCGCGACCGATATCAGGAATAATCAGAGGGGGATGCGGAACAATAAAAGCTGCAAGAACAGACATAAAACACTCCTAAAGATATGCATTGAAACGATGAACAAATCATTAATAAAAACGCGGGAGTCAAAGACCACAATTAATGTTAACATGCCGATCTCTCAGAATTTGTAACAGCAGCCGCAATTTCAGCAATTGTGGGTATTAGTTGTCTAAGGAATTATCCCTCGTATTTGAAGGGATAAAAATGTCAAAATGTAAATCGTGAATGTTCAATTCCACTTAACGATTTGAATATAAATCAAATTTCTGATCAACGTTTTTTCAATCAAAAAATTGCACCGGGCAAAGCGCATAAAATGGCAATTCCAAAAGGTCACAGAACTACTAGGTAGATCCCTATGACAGTCAAAACGTTTGATGCCAAAGATTTCATCACTAGAGAATTTAATTCACGACTAAGCAGGAACGATATAATTGTATTGTTGCTGCATATATGGCAGTGTCTACTGATTAATGAGTATTAAATTACTCCACTCTTTTAAGAGTCTCAGTATCAAACAGAGATATAGACGGATAAACACCGAGCAGTTTAAGTACCTTTTCGTAACTTTCAACGCTAACACCAGAAGAACCATTAATATACATCTGCGCCTGCTGACGTGAGACCCCGAGCAATTTTGCAATATCGGCTGACCTGTATCTACGTGTAAGCATTGTATTCCACAGCAATATTCTAAGTTGTAGTTTCAGAGGAATGTAAAGTACTTGATCTCCTTCTGTAATATTATGTTTTGGTAAAGGAATAGGAAGTTTCTGTTTTCTGTACTGAATTTCAATAAACCCGCTTAGTCCTTTAATCAAAGCTTCCTTAGCCTCATCTGCTGAATTCTGCGGTAATGATTCCAAATCTAAATCTTCAACGTAACCATAAAATTTATTTTCAACTTCTCTAATACTGTACTTGTAAAACATAATAATATATTCCATTAACATTCAAAATGAATCTATGCTTGTAAGAACCTACACGATATCTTAGCTCAAGCAGGCTGGAAAAATTAATGTGTTAGTTTAATCTTTCTTGTTTTAGGATGAAAAATTCCCATCAGAGAAGAAACCAAACATCTAATTTTTCTTGTGCATCTTTTCGATAGTCGTAATTCAATAATATTCTGTCATCCATTAATGTATACTCACGCACTTATTTCTATAAGCAATATTTATTTCTGTAAAAATTTATTTTTTGTACTTCCTTTTGGTAATCAAGCAAGGAATAATTTGTTGAATAATAAAATTCTCGAATTTCCTGCAATGATTGTATATCCTTTTTAGCTTCCGAAGTATTTAATTTCTTTAAAACAATTTTCGCAACTACATAGTTGAGTAATTCCAATAAAACATCTTTTTCTTCAATTGTACACATACCAATACCTCTTAATTATTCGCTATATTTCGTGCAAATGAATGAACATTTCCAGAATCAGTTAATAAACTACTCTGAATAACCGGCGGATTTTACATCCTTGAATTTCATTATCTTTTAATATATTTAACATAATACATACAAAATAGTAAGTATTATCTATAAAATTGTGTAAAAAATCCGCGCATTACTGTCTTATAAAACCCCTCATAATATAGGCGGATTAAGTTCATCGTCTCAATTATCGTGTTTTTGACTGTTCTCCACTTCATCATCTACAGATAGTTCTTCAATGTCAGTAAGTTCCTCTGATTTATCAATCAATTCATCGCTAGAACTAATTCCTGTTCTTCTGCCAGTTAATCTTGATTTTTCCATTATGCTACCGATTTCTTCAGCCTTTTTTATTTCATCATTCATCTTATAAGCTCTCGCTACCTTCTCTTTTACTAGATCAAGAGTGAATAGCAGATAATTCAGCTTGAGCAGTTCATTATATTTGGCTTTACTGAGCCTAGGATTGTGTAGCTTGTATCGAAGTACCTGCTGATCAGGGAGGGTATGCTGCAGCCCGGTGCAGTATGGAGTTTCACCTCTCAACACTATTCATACTATTCAACAGAGCCATTTTGATTTATTCAAACTATTTATGCCTGAATCCGGTGTGTCCTAGTAACCTGTCATATGTGGCTGAGGTGGATGTTCCGGTTGCCAATCGTTATTAGTGAATATAACGTGGCCTCTACGGAAAAGTTTGATTTGCAGTAATGCCCCTGAACAAACTGCCGTAATGTACAAAATGAGCAATTTGAACAAATCACAGACTCAATACAGTGTACCGTTGCGAGCTGTGTATCAAAATCATCCGCCCAAATGATGTATCATATGCGGGTTGTCAGAATAACAAGAATAATAAACTGAAAAATGGACACCAGACTAAACAGTAATCAGCGCAAAACAAGACTCAATATTTCTGCAGGTGCTTCTGTCATCCCTAATCTTGAAGGACAGACACTGCTGGATGGAAAATATACCCTTCAGCTAAAATTGAAAGTAAAATCCGGGGAGGCGGATCTTTATTTCTGCACTGACAGATCCGGGGATCGTCACGTCGCCAAGGTGTACCGCAGAAAGGATGCGGTGAAAACTGATATCGTTGAGATGCTGTCAAAACTCAGATCACCATATATAGCGGAGGTTCAGGATTACGGTTCAGCCGGAGACTACCCGTTTGTTATTCTTCCCTATTTCAGCAACGGCAGTCTTGCCGGAAAAACCTTCAGCCTGGATGAAATCAGGGATATTATCGTTCCATGCGTTACCAGGGGGCTTAAATATCTTCACGACAGCGGCATTGTCCATAAGGATATCAAACCGTCCAATCTTATGGTCGCTGATGACGGCGGAAAAATTCTGATAATCGATTTCGGGATCAGTTCCGTGAAAAATGAGGGAGAGTCCGTTATTGTTACAAATACCGGAATGTCCCCCGAGTATGCCGCACCGGAAACCTTTAACAATGTTTATCTTGCTGAATCAGACTACTACTCTTTCGGGATTACTCTTTACGAATTGTTTACCGGACATACTCCCTTTGCCCCTGCCGGAAATCTTTCCAGCGAACAGCGGGCCGCCTTTGCCTCGGTGCAGAATATACCGTTCCCCGGGGATTTTCCCGAAACTCTCAGACTGCTCGTCAAAGGTCTTACCTACAAGGATTTGAGCAACCGCGGCAATCCTGATAATCCGAACCGCCGCTGGAACTGGAGGGATATCGAAAACTGGCTCAGAGGAGAGAAACAGACCGCCCCGGGGGATACTCCGGCTGCTGAGCACGGCTCTGAACCGCATTCCGGCAGAAAATTTCCGGTGCCCTACGACTTTATTAATGATAACGGGGCCGCAGTAAAGATTGCCGATCTCGCAGGTTTTGTAGAAGCCTTCGGCACCAGCTGGGAGAAGGGCAGAAAGCAGATCGGCAGAGGTTTTGCCGCCTCTTTCTTCAAAAAACTTGAACTGTATGATTTAGCCGATCTGGTGCTGGACTGTGAAGAGGAAGAGGTAACAGATGCGGCATATTTTAAAATGATAACCGGGATGGAAAAAGCAGCCGGTCTGACCGCCTTCTACTGGAGAAATCATAAGTACAGCAGTACGGCGGAGCTCGGCAGTTTCCTTGCAGCAGAGGCCGTGGCGGAGGATCCTGAACCGCAGATCCTTTATCAGGAGATTTCCCTGTACCTTCCGGTCTGGTTTTCAATCATGGGGAAAACCACTGAGTACGAATTTACTGACAATTATATCAGGGTGGCTGAATCCGGAAATTATGATTTTTCAGACCGCCTTATGACGCTGGCCGCCATGCTGAACCCGGAATTTGAAATCAGGATCGGAGGCAGAAAGTTTGAAAATATTTCCGGTTTTAAAAAATTCATGACTGAATTGAAAAAATCGGATAATCCGGAATACGAACAATTTCTTCTTGCCGGTATCCATGATATTCAGCGTTACGGACACATTCCGCTGGCAAGATTTTCTGAATTTTTCGGAGGACTGTCCGCTGAAGAGACTTCCATCAGGCGGCGGAAAGCTGAAGAGGAAAAAATAAAAAGAGCCGGCAGAAAAAATACCACTCCCCGCAATCCGGTACTGGATTCCCCGGACGACATCACCGACGAACTGCGAAGTGATATTCTGAGCAACAGTCTGGATTCTCTGACCATTAATTATGAATTCACCAGATACTGGAAAAAAGGTGAATCTGAAGCATCCTGGAAAGAAAGTCAGAGCAGGACCAACCCTTTCTGGGGATTGAAACTAAGGCGGATCGAGTTCAGGATCATTCTCGGCAGCAGTGTGCGTTCCCTGGCCGGGGCTTTTGCCGGACAGGATGAACTTGAGTATATCAATCTTCAGGATGTATCCCGTATAACCGATATGTGGGGTATGTTCTGGGGCGCCTCCTCATTTAATCAGCCCATCGGCGGCTGGGATACCTCATGTGTCACCGATATGAGCCGGATGTTCTACGGTGCATCCTCCTTCAATCAACCGATCGGCGATTGGAATACCTCCCGCGTCACTGATATGTTCGGGATGTTCCAGGAGGCCTCCTCCTTCGATCAGCCAATCGGCAGATGGGATACCTCCGCTGTGACCAACATGAGCTGGATGTTCTGTGATGCCTCCTCCTTCAACCAGTCTGTCGGTGACTGGGATACCTCCTCCGTTACGAACATGGAGGGTATGTTCGCCTACACCTCAGCTTTTAATCAGCCCGTTGACCGGTGGAATACCTCCAGGGTCACCACTATGAACAGCATGTTCCGTGAGGCGGCGGCTTTTAATCAGCCGGTAGACAGCTGGGATACCTCCGGAGTTACCGACATGAGCTGCATGTTCTGTAAAGCTGTATCCTTTAATCAGCCGGTGGGTGACTGGAACACCTCTTCTGTGACGGATATGAGTTATATGTTTCAGAAGGCACTGTCCTTCAATCAGCCGGTAGGCGGCTGGAATACCTCCAGGGTTACGGACATGAGTTATATGTTTGCCCATGCCAAATCCTTTGATCAGCCGATCGGGGAATGGGACACCTCCTCTGTTGTGAATATGGAGGGAATGTTCTGGAGTGCGGAATATTTTAATCAGCCGATCGGCAGATGGAATACGTCAAGTGTTACCGATATGGAGGGAATGTTCTGGAGAGCTGAATCCTTCAATCAGCCGATCGGCAGCTGGGATACCTCATGTGTTGCCAATATGAACAGTATGTTCAAGGAGGCTGCCGCCTTTAATCAGCCTGTAGGCGACTGGAATACCTCCAGAGTTACAAACATGGGCAGTATGTTCAGAAAGGCAGTCTCCTTCAATCAGCGGATCGGCGGCTGGGATACCTCCAGGGTTACGGACATGAGCAATATGTTTAATCAGGCCAGCTCCTTCAATCAGCGGATCGGCAGCTGGAATACCTCCTCTGTTACCACTATGGACGGAATGTTCTGGAAGGCGGACTCTTTCAGTAAATCGATCGTTAAATGGGATCTGAGAAATCTTGAACACGGCGGTGAGCAAATCAGACATATTATCGAAGTACAGAGTCAGGTTGGAGAATTTGTCAGACGCAGGCTGCGTGAGTGGGCCGGGACAGCCGCCTGCGGAATCAACCGCTTTTCCCGCTTTGTGCTTGGAATACTGCTCAATCTTCTAACCTACGCAGTGGTACTTCTGGTCATCGCAGGAGCAGTACATCTTGTGATTGAAGTTATCAGAAAAGTAAAAGGATAACGCTTATTCATGCTTCGGTAAATGTCAACGGGAGATGTTTTCAATCCGCCTGCTGAGACTGTGATACCTGATCTGCATAATTATCTGTGCCCAGGCATAACTTTCAATACAGTATAAGGCCTGATGCTCACAGGAAAGTTTTTTGCGGGTACTGTCTTCGCCGGATGATACCCGGAACATATAATTAATTCATCTTCGCACCGGAACAGTTTCTGCTGATCTGTTCTGTGGGGCAAATACTGTGCCGTAACAACAGCAGTTATTCATCTTTTTTGAAGCAGATCAGCGAATCTTCTTCTGATTGTTCCTACATTGGGATCTGTTCCATATTTTCAAAATTTCGTTCTCAAAATGCTTCTGTCATCGGGTTAGAATAATTGTTGTCAATTTTTTAGGAGTAATTAGCATGAAAAAGTCTGTAAATCTGAAGAAGTTGGCCCTTAACGTTATGCTTCCTGCCGCTGTTATGGCGCTGATGTCCACTCCCGCCCGCACCGCCGTGGACTGTCAGTGTGATGTGCCGGCAAACAAGGATGTATTGAGCCAGGTGTCACTTTTACAAGGTCTAACCTTTGGAGATTATAACGGAAGCGTGAAGATCGGCCGACTGAAAACGCTCGGCGACACCGGGATTGGCACCTTTGACCGGTTGAACGGGGAACTGATTATGCTGGACGGCGTTGTGTACAGAGCCGGATACGACGGAGCGATTGAAGTGGTGGCGGATGATGAGACTGTTCCTTTTGCCAATGTAACATTTCTGGATGCTGATGACACTTTTGAACTTACCGCTCTTACAGACATCGGTGCTCTCAAGGAGGCTCTGAATAGAAAAGTAAAGGCCGCCGGAAACAATCGCTTCTATATGGTCAGAATTGACGGTACCTTCAGTAAAATAGGCGTCAGAAGTGAATATGCCCAGAAGAAACCGTATAAACCTCTGGCAAAAGTTCTGGAGACGGATCAGACTTTCTTTGAACATGAAAATGTAAAAGGCACAGTTGTGGGGCTGTACTGTCCCGATTACATGGGAGATCTTAACGCGGTAGGCTGGCACTTCCATTTTATTACTGAAGATCGAAAAGCCGGCGGTCATGTTTTTGAACTGAAATCCGATAAACTAACCGTTACCATGGATCGCACCGACGGATTCTCCATGGTTCTTCCTGATAATGAAATGTTCAACGGATTTGATCTCTCGTTAGATCAGAGTGCTGATATAAAGAAGGTTGAAACCGGCGAAAAGTAATTTCTGACTAACTGCCCTGATCTGAATTCAGAATGTACGATATCGCTAACAGATGATCCGGAACAGCCTACCTGTTCAGAAGATCCAGCTCTTGCTTTATCTGTAATGCGTTTGCAGCGCCGGCTGTTATTTTAATCATACAGCCGGTTCCGGAAAAATTCCGTCCGGTTATTCTGCCGCTGTGTTTGCGGACAATCTGCTCAACGATATGCATTTTTGTAGAATCAGCGGTAAAATGAAGTTCCTCCAGATCTTCCTTTATTTTAAGCGGAAGCTTTGCAAGCGCCTCCTTGACACTGTCCTGATAGGCTCTTACCAGTCCGCCGGTTCCAAGAAGAATACCTCCGAAATATCTGGTGACGACGACGGTTATCTCGCCGATCTGCGAATGAACCAGCACGTTCAGCATCGGACGTCCCGCCGTACCCTTCGGTTCACCGTCATCGGAGCATCCGGCAAAAGATGTTTCCCCGTCCCTGCCTGCGTTGAAGGCATAGCAGTTGTGCCTTGCATCTGAAAACTCACGTCTGATTTTTTCAAGAAAAGCTTCTGATGCTTCTGCACCCTGGGTGTGTCCGACGCTGGTTATGAATCTGCTCTTTTTGATGATAATTTCGTTGCGGTAAAAACTGCCTTCAGTAAGATCCGGAACCATGTAGCTGCAGTCTGACATCTGTCTTACATTTCGCACTTGAACATGGTTAATTTCGTCCCTCAGTACTTGTGCAAAAAAAATAAGAACATCCGAAACCGTCATCAGTTAAAGTAACAGAACTGTTTCTGTGCCGTAATTTTTCGTCTGCAGGTAAAAACAGATAAATACCTGATTTTATTACAAAGTTTTTATCACATTTTATCAAATAAAGTAACAATCAAATAATTTTTAATCAATTAAACTTATTTTATGTCGTTATTATTTGACATTTATACAATAAAGACATATCATGTCGAACTCTCTTTTGCACACGATAATGCAACCGGACAGAATGGAAGGAGAGACAGATTTGACGGTCCGGCTGCGGTTATCGGGATTTTTTATAAAGGACAATATAAAAAATATGAAAATCAACTATCTGGCAGCTTCAGTTGCATTAGCTGCATTTGTTTCATTAAACGGATGTTCAACCATGTTCAGCGGCAATCATCAGAAGGTTCAGGTAAGAACACACAATGATGTGGTGGATACCAAACTTGACAATGTGGCCAAATTCGATGTTCTGGTGGACAAAGACCGCCTTCTCTATCAGAATGTGGGAGCCGGTGAAACCATCGATATTCACAGAACCACAACTCCGGTTTCAGTTAAGGTTATCGAAAGCGAATGCATTCTTCCTACAGAGGAAAAATTCGATTCATCAGTACATCCGCTGGTACTCCTAGATGTTCTCATGACCAGTCTGTTAAGCACCTCCATCGACTCCTCCACCGGTGCGATGTGGAGATATGACGAGACACTCCATGTAACACCTAAAATCAAGGATACACCTGAGTGCAGAAAGTGGCTCGAGGAACAGGTCGGAAAAATGGATCCGCACGTGCTCTCCAAACCGATTACCCGCGGTCCGTTGTATGACAGCGAAAACAAATTCCCAACAGATCCGGACGCAGTGGTTCATCCTAAGGGATTTGAAAACGGATTCAGCAAAAAATAAACTGCAGCTGACATAATGCTCTGCAGTCATATGTGCGACGACGAGGAATGTTTCCGCGCCGTCTTTTTTCAGAATTGTTTTTTATTTCAATCAGTTTAGGAATTAATGTTTAAAAAACCGAAACCATGCGGAATTCTGCTGTCAGCTCTCATGGCTCTGCAAGCTGGAGATATCTCTGCGGCAAGCTACAATGATCTGCCCGAAAGTTTCAGAACCGGCTGGGAGGCACTGCTTCATTACAACGGCGCCGAAAGCGTAATTTCCGGGGGCAGTTCCTTTTTCCTCAGTCCTAACGGAAATACTGCACCGGATCTAGAACTTGAAAGCACCATGGATTTTTTGGAGAAAAACCCGAAGGCGTGGTGCGTGTATCCTGCTCGATATTATCTGATTTACGGCAGACTGCCGGAGGATTTCTCTGTCTGTCCTGATTTCTACGAATATTCACGTAACATCGGCATTGAAAAATTATCAGTTGTTTTCGCCTCCGAGGACGAAACATCCCCTATCTCAACCATGGGACATGTTTTCATTGTGCTTGAAGGAAAAAACAGCCGGGGATTAACCAAAAGACACAATTTCGGTTTTGTTGCCGATACAGAGGGTTCGGCATCGCTGTTCTGGAATTTTCTGACCGGCAGCATAATCGGACGTTATACACTGACTCCATATGACGACACAATATACCGCTACATTTCGGAAGAACACAGAACGCTCTGGGAATATGAACTTAACCTTGGTCCTGACGAACTCAGAATGCTTTTTCTGCATCTTTATGAACTGAAAACACATAAAATCAGCTACTCATTTTTTACCAACAACTGCGCAACCGGGTTAAACAGAGTCATTGCGGCAGTAAAACCGGAAATCGCATATTCATCGGCTACGAATATCGTCACACCGGTGGAATACGTAAAACACATAAACAGGCAGAATCTTACATCAGGTATTATCATAAGACCATCTGAAACGGACAAACTGTATCTTGAGAAGGAACTGCCGCTGAATCCTCTCAAATCACCTCCCACCTCCCGTATCAGCGCCGGATATCTGTACGACAGCAGGTACGGCAGCGGAATGTCCTTTGATTTTCTTCCGCTCTACAGTGATCTGCATGAGGATTCCTCCTATACCTCAAAAATCAATCAGAGCCAGTTTTTAAGAATTTCAGCCGAAATTTTTCCCGAACATGCAAGAATAACAGGTCTGAGGATTATTGATATTCATTCTCTGCCGAACATCAATTACGAAAAATTCAAAATTAATTTCGGTCTTGATCTGCATTCAGATGTAACCGGTACAGGCGGCAAACTATATCCGGATCTGCATACCGGTACCGGAATTGCCTTTTCCTCCTACGGATTTATTCCCTACATTGAAACAGACGGTGGTATTCATTACGAAAAAGGTGGCGCTAATTTCTATGCATCCCTGACAGGAGGTCTTATGTACAGAAGCGGCTCCTTCGGCAGAATGACTGCATATGCCCGCAGTTATGCGGCAACTGAAAATGATTACCGTGGATTCAAAAGCGCAATTGCTTTGATTTATTCGAAACAGCTGAGTGAAAATTTCTGGCTGAAAATCAATGGTGAACACTTTTTCATTAAAAACAGCAGCAATCTTACCAAAATCGGAACAGAAATTTCCTTCCGGTTTTAAAGATCTAAGCAATCCGAACAGAAAGTTAATTGGAGTTCAAGAAAATTGATCCGCATTGCTCATAATTAGCGGATCAACTGAAGCGCAAAAGCCAGTGAAACCATACCGATGGATGTTGGCGGTTTTACGCTCACTGCTTCTGCTATTTCTTTGATTCCTTCTCTTCGAGTTTTCTGTATTCCTCATCTGATACAGGGCCTGGAATAGATCCGGCATTAGGTTCATGTGATGCATTTCTGAGATTCAGTGCAGGATTATCCTTGTTCTCGGCCAATGAATAGTCCTTCAAGGCAGCCTTGGCAAATTCCGGATCTTTTACCTCAATATTTGCACCACCGACAAAAACACCCAATCTTATGTACTGATTAATAAAAGTATTGATACCTTCCTTGAAATCATATGTAAAGAAATTTTCGGAAAATTCCGATTCGGTATCAATTCTGTGAACACCAGGTCTTACCAGACGGTAAAAGAAACGGCACCTTGAAGTCTCACCTAAATAGTGTCCATCAACATATAAACTTTTCTTAAGACCGGCACCAAAAATATTGCAGGTCCGGTAAAGATACAGTCCGGCCCAACCCTTTGGAGGAGCTTTAAACTCCTTGGCATATTCATCGGCCGATTTATCCTGTGTGGCAACGTTTGCGCATCCGGTTACATTAAGCATTGCTGCCACCGATGCGATTAATACGAAACTTTTGAAATATCTGTTCATAATGTATCCTAAAAAAATATACTAAAACAACCTGTCTTTAAGGTAAAGTAACATATTATAAAACGTCATAAATGAAGCCGCGGTGTACTGCAGAAACGGAAGAAGAATATCAGGTAGCAGTTCGTGGTAATGGTGCTCTTCAGTTTGATCTTCATGAATTACGGTGCAGCGGATAATCTGAACTAAAAGAATCAATTTCCGGCCTTCATAAAATTTTACAGTTCTTTTTTTGTGGCCGTACCTGACAACCTTATTACAGTTATTGTCAGCTGCAATCTGAAAAAGTACGGAATTTGCAACATCTATCGCAAAATTGATGCTTTCATTATCCATTTTGGTGACTATGTATTGATTAAATGCTAGCATAAACATGTTTGATAAATGTCAAATTGACAAATGTGCCATTGGGAGTGTGCTAGACTTCCAATGGCTTTCTCTTTGTCTCATTGCTCCGTCCAAAAACCAAACCGAAAACCCTTTTACTTCCGATTCTAAAAC
>JAEEGH010012984.1_pt1 | contig 18580 bp, 15 predicted proteins | sample 9134181 | NCBI WGS metagenome assembly JAEEGH01 (sample SAMN16246544, study PRJNA631951) | gut metagenome | biome: gut microbiome; feature: rumen; material: DP-attached | host: Bos | place: Iran: Karaj | collected 2018-10 | reverse complement strand
GGAAATACTGGGCTCTGTTGTCTATCATCATGCAGATGGTGTCAATATAAGCGTCCTTCTGGGCGGGGTTGGTGCGGATGAAGTAATCCATGATCTTCTCGCCTCTCGTGTAGATAAGCTGGCTGGAACGGGGGCAGTTGAGGAAGACCTCTCTCCAGGCGTTGACCATTTCAGTGCTGATGGCTTCCGGCGCAAACTTGGCCGCTTCCCATTGTTTGTAAGCCTCACCATAGATGGACAGGTTGGTCACGCAGGCCACACTGTCGGTTCCATACTTCGACTCTGACACCTCTTGGGCAGATACGCTCATTGCCATTCCAAAGATAACGGCAATCATCATTAATCTTTTCGTTTTCATCTCTTCTTATTTTTAGTGTTAGACTTGTTTGCTCTTATTCAAATATCATTCCAAAATATTTTCGCAACGATTTCCTTATTTGTACTTGCGCTTCATGAACCAGTGCTCAAACACCGAAACTCCAACGCTCAGCTTGCCATAACGTTCTTGTATCAGACCACCTTCGCGGGTGCCGTATTGACCGACTTCAAGTGCCATGTTGACCTTTGACAAAGTCTTGGGCAATGGCATCGACATTCCTGCCGTGACTCCCACCTTATTAATAGAATGGTTCAGTCCGTCATTACCCGACAGGTTGATGAAACCGTGTTCATAGAAACCGCCAAAGCGATAGGTGACCCGTGAAAAATATCCAGAAATAGAGGTATGCTTAGGTGTAAATTCAGCACCTGCCGAAGCCCTCCATGAATCTTGTAGTCCTTCAGTCCTCCCTTGGCGCGCAAACTTTGACCACTGTGTCCAATTGAAGTCGGCCCCTATGGCCCAATCATTGCCCTTCTGCAAAGCGACACCAAAACCAATGCCTTGAGGCATAGTGGTCTTGGAATCCTCGACAACGTAAGTAATGGTATCAATCAAATATTCTACGTCCGTCTCTATATCTTCCTCAAAAGAACGGATAAACAAGGTCTGATCACCATGTAGATTAATCTTTTGCGTATAGGTGAGACCCAAACTCAACTGCATGTCGCTTCCCACGTTCGTGTTGAACAGCATACCATAGTCGAACATAAAGGAGCGTACCATCACATCGACGCTACGGCGCGAACCGATATAATAGGCCGAATCAGGAAAATAGAGCGAGGTCTCCGCCTGACTGTTGCCAAACACATAATAAGCATTGGCACCTACAGCGAAGTGTTTGCCAATCTTGAAGGCATTGCCCAAAAAAGCCTGATTGAGACCGCCGCTGCCTTTGAAGCGCGTCGTGGTCTTGCCGATACCTGGCTCGATGTCGTCAACAAGCATATTATAACCCGAAGTGCTGAAAGGCTGCACGCCTAATGCCATTTTCCACCAAGGCGTCACGCCAAAGGCCATCGATACATAATCGAACGATGCGTTGTTCGCCTTCTCCGAAAGAGTGGCTGTGCTAAAAGTCGAAGTCTTGAAATAGAAGCCTGCATCGAAAAGGAAGGCCAGCGAGTCAATCTTAGCGTATGAAGCAGGATTCTCGACATTAATGATGCCGCTACCAAACATAGCATTGGCAACGCCACCCATGCCTTTCAACTTCACGTTCATCGAGCGTCCGCTCACCTGCCCGATACCGAACAAGGAATAAGGTGAATCCACGTCGGCCTGAGCCTTGGCACCAAGACCAAATCCAGCCAACAGGCAAACGAGTACTATGCTTGTAAGAAAAGGTGTTCTCATAAACAATGTTATCTTAAGCATGCCCTACCCCTACATTAATCCCTTTTGCCCCCTTAAAAAGGGAAAGGGAGGGGTTAGGGCGTGCAAATATCCGATTTTTTAACTCGTTGAGCAAGTTTTTATTGCTATAATTGTGAGCATTATTTGTTATATTATTGAAAACCAATGCAAAACATTTCAAAAAACAAAAATTTCTCAGTTTTTGAAGATTTTTCCTTGCCATTTGAGAAAAATGTCGTAATTTTGCAGCCACAAATCGAATGATTCAACGAAGTTAAAACGGAGGTACCGTAGCTCAGTTGGTAGAGCAGAGGACTGAAAATCCTCGTGTCACTGGTTCGATTCCCGTCGGTACCACATCTTGGAGAGACGCGATTAATCGCGTCTCTTTTTTCATAGATTGTACGGCTGCCACATTGTGGCAGCCGTTACCATTATTATTTTATGCGAAATTATGGCAACCGGAATAATGAAGCTGCCGTGATACCAAAGCTCAACCAGACCAAATATAAAAAAAGCACCTCCCACTGGGAAGTGCTTTTTCTTCTTGATTGTTTTTACTCCAATATTGGATTAGTAGTTATCCATGTTCAGACCCAAATTCAAACGGAAATTGGGTGTAGCACCGCGGTGATAGAAGGAAAGATCCACATCTTTAGTAGTATTATCATCAAAGGTGAAGATGATATGGCTACCCTGTGACATGGCCAGAGGACGCAAAACAATGTCGAAGGCAGTAGTTTCGGCCTTAGTTTTACCCAATTTGACACCACCAGGGATCTCAAGAGTAATGCTGTTGCCAGCCTCTTCCACATTGTAACCAACCCTGTTCTTCCATTCGTTCAAAGTGTTGACATAACTTGAGTTGTTCAAATCATAGTTGTTGAAAAGAGATTGCACTTCTGCCATATCTATTTCAGGGATAATCAACTGGACCCAACCACTCAAGTAATAGAAATTGTCAACGATTTTAATACTCGTAACAGTTCTTTCAGCATTCTCATAAGGCATCAAGCGAAGGACACCCATGAAGTTATTGAACGGGAAATAAGCGTCATTCACATGTTCACTTTCGGACTTGGCGCACATATACAAATCATTCATGGAAGGCTTACCAGGACGATAGGTCTGCGTGGCACTAACATGGAATTTGCACTTGTTTCCATCTTCGAGAGTAGGCCAAGTATGATCCGGGCCACCAGGATAGAAGGCATAGTAATTATCATGCACATCGTTAGCTACTTGACCATAGCCACTTCTCATAAACGCCACGACATTACCTTGTTCGATAGCTTCATACAAAGAGGCTTCACTTTCGCTTGGGACAGCTTCATTGATGTTGAAAATCATGCACATATCACCAATCTCAAAGTTAACCTTGTTGGTTTCATCATTGAGATAAGCTCTGTCTTCATCAACGCAGACAAGTTCTTGGGAAGAAACCTTGATAATAGATTTCTCTTCGTTCTTTTTGCATGAGGTGAAGGCCAAAGCGACCAACGCCATCATACCCATACATTTCAATACTTTTTTCATTTTTTCCGTAAGTTTTTTTAATTTAGAAAACACTCATAGAATTGTGAAGGAAGGATCATTAGAGATCATCATCACCCTGATCAAATGAGCCAACTGCAAATTGCATGTAGTCCTTGTTCACGTTGAGCTCAACCACTTCTGTCTTGGGAGCTTCGTACATTTTGTTCATCTTTTTCATTTTGTTTACTTTTTAATTGTTAGACTTTTGTTGATTAGTTATTTCTTCGTGTTCCTTTTCACACTGTTTGACGCTGCAAAAATAAACAATTAATTCATACACTGTACAAAAAATTCATTTTTTTTTGAAATTTTTTCTAAAACTATTCAGAATTGTATTGCTCATCTCATGAAAAGCTTGTGCGGGAAACACACCCACATGATGAAAGAAATCCACAAAAACACTAATAAAAGCGTAAATCTTGTGCCATAAACGACGTTTGGGATTCTTGTGTTTGATTCTGTTGGTGCGTTTGAAGTTTCCTTCCTTCATGATCTGGCGATAGAGTTTCTGCGCCCTCTTTCTACATGAAGCATCATAAAATGGCATCTCTCCCTCTGGAAGGCCGAGACATTCCACCAACAGATAGCCAAAGGTTTGCCATGGCTTCATGACACGCATGGTGTTGAGCCATTGTCGCAACTTATCTAAATCAAGTTGTCCATGATAGGAATGAAGAGCCATCGTAACGTCACTGAGTTGTCGCCACCCCACACCCGTTTCTAGATAATGGTGCCAAGCATGGTAAAATGTGAAAAACACCACAAACTCTTTGGAAGGGATGGAAATCTCGAAGCCTCCATAGTCGACGCGCTGCGGATGGTCAATCAAGCCCTCCTGCTCCATTGCAACATAATGAGGATACAGCTTATCATCTTCAATATCGGCACTCACACGGTGTACCTCCAAAGAAATATGCCCAAATTCAATATTGTAATGCCTACCCACATCAATTTCCTCGCCCCAATTGTAGCTGCCAGGCAACGTGCGTAGCAAGGTACAAGCCTCATGGAAATTAGTAATTCCGACAAAAAGGTCTGTATCGCCGATTTGACGCAGGGTAGGATTGGGATAAAGCAAGGCCAAACCAAAGCCCTTCAGGACCACAGGCTCGATGCCGTGCTCACGCAACAGCTTCACCGACGACACCAAAATCTGCCTCAACTTCATCAAATGGAACAAGTTGTTGCGCATGATCGACTGCATCTTGGCCAACATTTCGGGCGAAAGCTTGCTGTCGTCGGCCAACCGTGAAGCCACATCGGCAATCAGCACATTATTGCTATGGAATCCAGCCATCTGCATAATGGCTTCCCAATCGATTTCACCATCAACGGAAACCGATGTGTCCCATAGGGCAGCACGAAGCAATGCGAAATATTGTTGTTCAACAGTCGACACGACCAACACCTTATTAATATATTAATATGCTCACTCCTCAATGAGTCCTGCAGCAGACCACGACTCTAATAAGACTGCCACATCGTTCTGAGCAGTTTCACGAGTGATGTCATAGTTGTCCGTCAAAAGAGTGGTCAGCGTTTCAGCATCAAAATCCTTGTCTTCCACTTCCTTCCAAAGGAAAGCAGCACTTTCGTTCATCGAAATCATGCTGCTAAAATCGACCGCTTCCAGTCCTTCGGCAACAAGGATAAACTCCTGGCCTAAAGAACGAAGTCTGTAACCTTTTTTTAATTTCATATCAAATTGTATTATAATTATCTGTTTTTCAATTTATTCCATTTTCTATACACTTTCAACATGTATTTTCTGAGAAACAAAGTGTGTCGCCACAACCATGCCTTCCCAGGTTTGTATTGACGATGGTCAGGCGTTATGATTTCAACCACCTTACCAACCACATCCGAACGATTTCCCTGTTCAGTACCCTTCAAGTTACCATCACCCATTAAAGTAATCTCATCCCCATCAATGGCCACAATACGATGCAAGACATAGCGTTTTTCAAAATAAGCCAACACGATGTCACCCACCCTCAAACTATCGGGCCGAAGCAATTTGATGTGATCTACCTCACCACGAATGAAAGGAAGCATACTCCTGCCTTTAGGGGTGATGACCACTTCGCGACCTTCACCAAGCAATTGGGCAACTTCGTCCAAAAGTACTTCGTTCGGCAGGACAATCCTATCCATTATAATTATTGCGTCACCGTTTTACAACACAAGAAAGCTGCATCGGCATTGGGCAAACAATCCAGCGAAAAGAATGGTACAGAGCAAGCTATCTTCTCAGTAGTGGCATGAATTCCATCGGCCAATTCCTTGATTAATCTCATACCAGAGGAAGACGCATACAACGTGGCATATGCCTTAACAAGAGACAACCTTTGAATCTTGTTCTCTTTAGCTTGATGAAGGTCGACTATGGCACCTACGGGATAATCCAAATTACGATAGCAAGGTGTCTTGCCACTCCATGGGGAACCATAAACACGTGTCTCACCATTTTCTTCAAACCGAAGCACGGGATTGTCGTCATTCAATAGCTCACACCCTTCCACATTATTAAGCCACAATTGGCTGTGTGTGCTCTTGCCCGTACCGCTTTTGCCCAAGAAAAGATAGCCTTTCCCGTTCTTCACCACTACTGATGAATGCATCAAAAGCGTGTTTTTTCGTTCCGTTGCAAAAGCAAACATCAGCATGATCACCGAATTGAGGGAGAACCTCATGCTACCCAAAATACGAAACCTCGCCTTAGTGAAAGCCTTGTCTGTAATCAAATAGATCCGCACGGGAGCCTCCATAGTAGGTGCTCCCTCAAACAACCATTGGCCTTCCCAATCGTAAAGATCAAAACGTGGTGCTTCCAAAGCTTCACAACTCGTTATTACCTTTTTCTTGCCTGTTGTGTTAGGCATTGAGTCGATCATCTCGGCAGTAAAAATATAGTTGCCAGTATCTTCAATCAAAAACGGCTCATAACACTGCAACGCCTCCCAAGCCCTATCGTCATCAGGCATGATGATGGCAAAGTTATGACCGGCAACTTTATACACTTTCTTCATTTTGCGAAAAATTTGTGCAAAAATAGTTGTTTTTTTGATATAAAGGGTTGTTTTGGAGAAAAAAAGCGACTTGATGAACGTTACGGACAAAAAATCGTACCTTTGCCCGAATTTTTGATGAATCGTATGAAAAAAAAGACAAAAAATAAAGGGACTGCAACTCTTCGACAAGCTCAGGGATCGCGGACACGCAATATAATATGGGCAATTTTGAGTGGAGGATTACTCACGATGGCCTGGCCTACTTGGGGTATGGCTCCTGTCATTTTCATCGCTTTTGTTCCCTTGTTGCTACTTGAAGGCCGCATTGCGGAAGGCGAACGTGGAAGGATGCTTTGGCTGTCGTTTCTCGCCTTCCTCATTTGGAACGTGGCCACAACCTGGTGGGTATGGAACGCCACTCCCGCTGCCACGCTGGCATGGATACTGAACGCACTTTTCATGGCCATCGTGTTTTGGATGTTCCACTTGACAAAAAAGAAAGTGTGCAACAATCCTTGGGGCAACCTCATCCTCATCCCTTATTGGATGGCTTTCGAGATGCTCACCTATCATTGGGCCATCAAATGGCCTTGGCTCAACTTGGGCCATGTGTTTTCAAGCCAAGTCAGCTGGGTTCAGTGGTACGAATACTCGGGTGTAGCAGGCGGAACGCTTTGGATATTAATTGTCAACATACTGATAGCCAATATCCTTCAGTTCTTCAAAACCAAAGAGGCAAAACCCATCTTGGTCAGTATTGGTCTCGAAGCTATCATTCTCCTTGTGCCCATCATCATCAGCACACGAGTTTACAAGCACTATGAAGACCAAGGCACCGACACTGAAGTCATCGTCGTGCAGCAAAACTGCGACCCGTGGAACGAACAATTTGATAGCCACTTTTACGACCAAGTGATTCAAAACAACATTAATCTGTCGCTGCCTTTGGTGACACCCGAGACGCGATTTATCGTCAGCAGCGAGTCTGCTATCCAAGAAGGCATCTGGCTGCACGAGACTGACAAAGCTAAAGCGCTCAACACATTGCGCGAATACGTCTCACGGTTCTCGCAATTGGCTTTTGTCATCGGTGGCACCACCTATGAATGGGTACCCAAAGGCATGGAAGACGACTTCCCTGCACGACAGATTGATGGTACAGACAAATACTATTATTGCCACAATTCGGCCTTGCTCATCAGCGCAAAAGACTTGCAGCACCGCAATAAGTCGCAGCTCACACCTGCCGTGGAGGCTATTCCTGAATGGATGGGCTTTTTACGCAATTTCAGCCTCACCATGGGCATTGCTCGCGGCACCTTGAAGGGCGACCCTGAAGCCAAAATCATGACCTATGGCGACCACAAAATTGGAGCGGCCATATGCTATGAATCGGCTTTCGGTGAATATGTCAGCTCATTTTGCGCCAAAGGAGCCGACCTGCTTTTCGTCATCACCAACGACGGCTGGTGGGGCGACACACCAGGCTACAAGCAACATTTTGAGTTCTCCAAGTTGAGAGCCATAGAAACCCGCAGGTGCATAGCGCGTTCGGCCAATACAGGTCGCTCGGGCTTCATTAATCAGCGCGGCGACGTGCTACAACAAACCAAATATTGGGAGCCCGATGCCATCAAGGAGACCTTGAAAGCTAACAAGGAAGTCACTTTTTACGCCAAAAACGGCGACTATCTCAGCCGCATTGCGGTGTATATCACTTTCGTGCTGCTCATCGGATGGATAGCCAAGTCCTTATTAGACCTCGGCAAGACCCGAAAGGCCACCAAAACCACCACGAGAAAGAAGAAATGAACCCACTCTTTCTTTCTTTAGGCCCCTTCCAAGGCATCACAGATGCATCTTTCCGTAATGTGTTCAAGCGACACTTTGGCGGTATCGACAAATTCTACACACCTTTCTTTACTGGCATACATAAAGAGGAACACGCCAAGAACCTACAAGGCGAAGAAATCGACCCACAGTGCAACGACGTGGGGACCCTCACACCGCAAACTCTCAGCTCCGATGCGGAGGAAATTCTACGCTTCGCCAAGCAATGCAAACGCTTGGGTTACAAGGAAATCAACCTGAATATGGGTTGCCCGTTTCCACGTGTAGCCAACAAGAAACGCGGTTGCGGCCTACTGCCCTATCCCGACAAGGTAGAAGCAATGTTTGAACGGGTCTTTGAAGAGATTGACATCCGATTCAGCGTGAAATGCCGTTTGGGGTATTTCGACCCTAAGGAAATTGATGCCATCATTCCTATTTTCAACAAGTTTCCGCTGAGCGAATTGATTATCCACCCACGCATTGGCAAGCAACTATATAAGGGCGAGGCTGACGTGGTACGCTTTGGGGCATTAATACCTTATATTAATGCACCACTGGTGTATAATGGAGATATTTTTTCGGTAGAGAGCTTTGAAAGGATTCGAGGAATAATTGCGTCTTCATCGCTTGGGAGATTGCGGGGCAAGCCCACAATGACACCTATAGAACAAACGTCATCCAGAAGCGTCATTGCGGGCGAAGACCCGCACTCTCCTGTGCTTATTAACCATTTTATGCTGGGGCGGGGACTTTTGGCCAATCCGTTTTTGGCGGAGGAAATAAAAAATGATATTGTGGGAAGAGACGCATTCAATGCGCCTCTACAAAACAAAATCGAACGGCTGCACAATTACGTCATCGATTTGTATGAAGACCGCCTGCGTCATGCGGGAGGAAACCCTAAGGTGCTGGGGCGCATGAAGGAACTTTGGTCTTACCTAATGTATTCTTTTGAGGAACCTCAAAATGTTTGGCGGAAAATCAAGAAGATTAATGCGCTGAAAGAATATGAAGAGGCGGTAGAATTTGTTTTTGCGAACAACGGATTTATCCGATAAAGCCAGGAGCCTATCCACCAACACATGATACTGGCTGTTTGATATTCGGGCACCAACACGTTGAACACAAAGAAAACTATAGTTTTGCTTTCTTGGAAGGAATCAGACCTAGAAGGTTTCTCATAATCCTTGCAAATAATCGATTGGCATACTTATCGGTATACTGCTGACAAACATATTGAAAGCGTGAATACGTTTGATCTTTTCTACAGAAAAAATAAACCAATCTATAATGCTTGTTGTTTAAATAACTCATATTGGGAATAACATCAAGAAAACCACTGGTTTCCTTTTGGACATAGTCGAGCATCTTTTCATCCATCTCAACACCCGAAATCTCCCTAAAAACCCTTTTCACCCAAAACAGATAGTAATCATAGATTCCATCAAGGTTTTTATACTTATCCTGGCTGACACGATCTCTCAAACTATGAAACCAGCCGATATATCCTATCAACTTGGTAAAGTGGTCTTCGTTTGTTGTGATAGAGTTTTCCCTTATTCTGTAATAATAAGTGATTGAATCAACTATATAGTATTTCCTTTCAACACAAGCCAAATCAAAGGCAAAAATAGAATCCTCTTGCACCTTCACAACTTCAAAATACAATTGATTGTCAACAAGAAAAGTTTTTCTGAATAACCTATTCCACACTGCCGCTTGAGCCCCATCACCTTTATTCGGTTTCAAACCCTTTTTATGATACTCTCCTTCAGGACAAGCAAGAAATGAATCCTTGCCATCCACTGCAAAATGGCCTATAACATAATCATACTGTTTATGGCCAAGAGGTTGTGCCAGTTTTTCAATACAATCGTCAGAAATCCAATCGTCGCTATCGAGGAAATAAACATACTCGCCACAAGCGGCATCAATGCCCGTATTCCTCGCCGCCGACAATCCTCGGTTTTGTTCATGATGCAAAACCTTAAAATCTATGGGGCCATCATAAACCCCGATGAGTCTTTCCGCGATTTCCATACTATTGTCGGTGCCTCAATCATCAACAAGGATACATTCAATCATTCCACTATATGTCTGCCGCATTACCGATTGTAGACATTACTCAATGTAAGGTTCCACATTATAAATGGGGACGATAATGGATACTTTGGGCAACATATTATACAATTCTTTAGAATTATGCAGCAAAAATAACGCATTTCCCATAATAAGTGCATTGAAAAATTCATAAAAGCTTTACTTCATGTGTGTCTTATTTGTGTATTCCTTCTAATCCCCTCAAAATGTTTGGTAGAAAATCAAGAAGATTAATGCATTGTAGGAATATGAAGAGGCGATTGAAACTATTTTCGAAGAAAACAAAGTTATTATCAGCTAATAAAACACTTCATTTTCAATGTTTTTCAACCATATCAGTTTTTCGTCACAATAATCAATCATCATAGAATCCGCTTCAGATAACGCTTCATTTTTTTTCTTCACCAACTCTTCGCTATACTTTGGAATCCACTCATTTAGTTGAGTTTTTGCCTTGTTCATTAAGATTCTTTCAACACTGCTCAATGTCTTTTTTCTATGAAGTTTCGTGTATTCATCGTAATATCTTTCAATCTGGTATGCAGGACTCTTACTGAGAGAATCCTCCCTTTTCATTTGGTTGTACTGCTGAATCGCATTCTTGTTTCGGATTTGTTGGATTTCATGTTGACGTTGTTTTTCTTTTTTGTTGTTTTCGTAGTTATTGAATAAACAAATGATGCCCCAAATAGTCATTGCGGCTGATATAACTGATACAACAGTTTCAAAGATGTGTAAAAACCTTTGTTTGTCTTTCATGAAGAAAGGTCTTTGATTCACTAACCGTTTATTATTCTTTCAATTCACATCGCCTGATAAACGATACTTACACAAGATGCCATCTATGGCCAAAAAACAATCTAGATTATTATCAAAAGAATAAGCCCGCCAAAAACCTGACGGGCTATTTCACAAACAGGGTTACAATCATTCGAACGAGGCAATCGCCTTCTTGATAATCTCGATGGCTTCGCGGAGTTCGGCCTCGGTGATGACCAAGGGCGGGGCAAAACGGATGATATGCTGGTGGGTGGGCTTGGCCAGCAGGCCGAGGTCACGCATCTTGAGGCACACATCCCAAGCTTCCTTGCCGTCTTTTGGTTTGATGATCACGGCGTTGAGCAAGCCTTTACCGCGCACCTTCTCAATCATCGGGCTCTTGATCTTGTTGATTTCCTCGCGGAAGATCTTACCGAGACGCTCAGCATTCTCCATCAGGTGCTCTTCCTTGATGACCTCAAGGGCAGCGATGCTCACGCGGGCAGCAATCGGGTTGCCACCAAAGGTGGAGCCGTGCTCGCCGGGTTTGATGTTCAGCATGATGTCATCGTCAGCCAAGACACAGGACACCGGAACCACACCACCACCGAGGGCCTTGCCCAGGATGAGGATGTCGGGGCGCACGCCTTCGTGGTCGCAGGCCAGCATCTTACCTGTACGGGCGATACCGCACTGCACCTCGTCAGCCATGAATAGCACATTGTACTTCTTGCAAATATCATAGCACTTCTTCAAGTAGCCTTCATCTGGCACGTAGACACCCGCCTCACCTTGGATGGGCTCCAGCAGGAAACCAGCGATTTCCTTGCCTTCCTTAGCCAACACTTGCTCCAGTGCGTCGGGGTCGTTGTAAGGAATGCGGATAAAACCAGGAGTCATAGGACCGTAGTTGGCATAACTCTCAGGATCATTACTCATCGTGATGATGGTAATGGTACGACCGTGGAAGTTACCTTCACAGCACACGATCTTCACCTTGTCGTTCGGAATACCCTTTTTGACAACACCCCAACGGCGGGCGAGCTTCAGACCCGTCTCGTCGGCTTCAGCGCCCGAATTCATGGGCAGCACCTTGTCGTAGCCGAAGTATTCGGTCACATATTTCTCCCACACACCGAGTGCATCGTTATAGAAGGCACGGCTGCTGAGGGTGAGGCGTTCGGCCTGGTCGGTCATGGCCTTGATGATTTTCGGGTGGCAGTGGCCTTGGTTGACAGCGGAATAAGCCGACAGGAAGTCGAAATACTCTTTGCCTTCGACATCCCACACCTTGGCGCCCTTACCTTTGGCGAGGACGACCGGCAGCGGGTGATAGTTATGGGCACCGTACTTGGCTTCCAGGTCCATAGCTTGTTGCGATGATGTGATTTTTTCGATCATTGTGATTTAATATTTTAGATTTAAAGATTTAAGATTAACTACGTTGAATGCTTTGCATTTCAAAATTGCGTGCAAAGGTAGGGTTTTATTTTCAACGTTTTACACTTTAATCCGATTTTTCCGAACAATTTTATAGGCAACGAGCAAAACCACGACAAAAAGCATGATGGCCAAGAGGCCAAAGAAGGCCAAACGGTAATGATTGCATTGGGTTTGGAGGGTTTTGATTTGCTCATTTTGGAATTCATGTTGACCTAACAGATTTTCAACATCATGCCTCAAATCCTGGTTTTGCACATACACATCGGCATTTTCCCTAACCAAACCGTTGATTTCCTCTTCAAAACCATTAAATTCTTTTTCCAATTGATCATACAACCTCAATCTAGCATAGTTCATGACCAATGGCTTTCGCACTGCTTGATGCATCGCCGTAATGCCCGAGGTGTTCTCCAATTCGAAAAAACAGTCAATATACCTCATTGATTTAGATGCCTGACCCAATTGGCTATATACCGTCCCCAAACCCAAATAGGATTCCAACTGTCCATAAACATAACCGTTTCCCCTCGCCAATTCCAAAGCCTCGCCATACTTTCCGATAGCTCCCTCAACATCGCCCCTTTTCAACATCAAATTGGCCATCGCCACTAGCGTCCCCGACTTCTCATTGTCAGCAAGCAGTCGGGTCTCCTTGTGATTCATAGGTTTTTCGGCATAGTCAAGAGCCTTTTGAAAATAATACATGGAAGAATCGTAATTGACAAGGTCATTCTCATAAATCGCGCCCATGTTCTTACAGACGGCCAACAGATGATAATATTCCTCAAGCTGCTCCAATTTGGGGATGACCTCCCAATATAGTTGTCGTGCCTCTTCGGCATGTCCCCAATCTGTACAAATTACAGCCATGTTGTCTTTTATTCGCAAAACCTTGCGTTCGTCGCCGATTGTTTCGTACATACGTCTTGCTCTATCATAAAGCCGGTATGATTCTTCCATCTGACATCTTTTATACTCAATCAAACCCATATTAGAGACAATATCAGCATAGGCCGATATATCGTTCATCTTTTCAGCCAATGGTAAAGCCCTTTCATACATTATATAGGCTGTGTCGATGCTGCCCAATGTGAGTTCATAGGTGGCAATATTCCACAGCGCCTCGAAAGCGTTTTTCGTATCGGAGAGCGCAACAAATTGATTATAAGAATTTTGAAGATATTCCTCTGCCAAATCCAAATCAGCATGATAGGCATATTGTATGCCGAGGACATAGTTGGCTTTGGCTTCCAAATCCTTATAACCCAACACATTGGCTTCCTTAATGGCCTTCTCGCCCCAATCGAGGCAGTCGTCGTAAGAGATCTCGTAAAACTCCCAAGTCAGTTCTATCATGGTCAGTACCTTTTCTCGACCTTCCTGCGTGGCCAACACATTTTGCAGGCTATCAATAATATGTGTATCCTCTTGCGACTTAACAGAAGTTGCCAAGCAAACGAATACCAATATGCCAAACAGCCGTTTCATCAGAGGAACATGTTATAGCGTTGTTCGTCGAAAATAGTGGTGCTTTCGCCATGACCGGAATAAACTTCCGTGTCGTCAGGCAGGTGGAAAAGTCGTTCCTTGATGCTTCGGCGCAGTGTTTCGTAGTTACCACCAGGGAAATCGGTGCGGCCAATACTGCGGCAGAAGAGTGCATCGCCGGTGAAGACCCAGCCTTCCATCTCGGCATAGAGGCTGATGCTACCCTCGGCGTGACCGGGTGTGCAGATAACTTCCAAAGTGCTCTCCCCCACTTTTACAATTTCGCCGTCCCTCAATTGTCGGTCGGGCAGCTCGCAATCGCCGTTGAAGGGCATTCCGAAGAACTGCGACTGTTGCTTGGAGCGGTTAAAATCGTCCTTAACGTTAGGATGCGCCGCCACTGGAATAGCATAGCGTTTTTTCACGGCGGTATTGCCTACGATATGGTCGATGTGTCCATGGGTGTTGATGACCATGAGTGGCTTGAGTCTGTGACTATCGATGAAGCCAAAAAGTTCATTTTCCTCGGCTACATCGGAGCAGCCTGGATCAATGATGACGCATTCTTTGGTGTCGTCGTAAACGACATACGTGTTCTCGGCAAAAGGATTGAAGACAAAGGAATGAAGTTTGAGCATTTCAAAGTTAAGATTTAAGATTTCAAGATTCGACGCGGTTTCTTCGACAAGCTCATAAACCCGGCGAGACGCGGGACATTAATTCGGGGCAAAAATACACCAATTTCCCCAATTTTCCCTATTTTTGTCGCCGAAATCGAAAACAACGATGCCGAAACGAATACTTTCTATAGCCATAGTCATTTTTGCTTTCACATTCGCGGGTTGCCACACGAAAGAGCAACCAAACTCTTCCGCATTACCCTCGTTGCACCTTACCATGACTTCCATACAGTTGGATTCCATATTGGCAGACCGCGACAATAACGTGTCACCATTTGCAGTACTCATCGACACCAACGGCGATACCCTGTTTGAGGGCGACCTGACCTATATCAAGACCCGAGGAAATACATCCCTCAAAGAGCAGAAAAAGTCATACACCATAAAATTCCCCCAAAAGCATACATTGTTTGGACTTGAAAAAAACAGGTCTTTTGTACTGCTGGCCAACGCCTGCGACGAGAGCCACATCCGCAATGCCATCGGTTTGGACCTCGCCCGCGCCATTGGAATACCTGCTTCGCACTATGCCTATCTGACCTTATACATCAACGGCTCCTATAAGGGTCTATACCAGATGACCAACAAAATAGACGTGGGCAAACGCGCTCTTGACATTACAAACCTTGACGACCTAAACAAATTGGCCAATCCCAAGCCACTCAAGGAATATGCTTGGTATGGCTACGGAAGAAAAAAGCAGGTGATTCTTCGAAAAGGGGTCTTGCTCGACAGAAACCCCGATGACATCACAGGAGGCTATCTGCTTGACAATACGGGAGCCAATTCGTTTTATAGCAAAAGCATCAGCGGATTTGTCTCCGATGCAGACGACAACATCCAAATCCGCTCGCCCAAATACGCTTCACCACAAGAAGTGGATTACATTGCAAGTCTTTACAACGAGATGGAAAAAGCCATCCACTCCCCCGAAGGAGTCCATCCAGAAACAGGCAAGCATTATTCGGAATACATTGACGTTGAATCCTTTGCCCGCTATTATCTGCTCAATGAATTGCTATACAATCACGATGGAGGTTGGGCAAGTTTCATGATGTATAAGGATACAGACTCAATAGACCCGAAAATATACGCCGGCCCCGCTTGGGATTATGACAGAACATTGGACAACCCAAGGTTTCAGCAACGTAATCTGATGATCATCAATGAACTTTACGTCAACGAGAAAAAAGGACAGATTGGACTGGCTCATTCTGGAGGATTATTGTACCATCTATGTAAACATGCCGATTTCCAGCAAGCTGTCAAGACAGTATATATCAACCAGATAAGTCCCGCTTGTCATAGTTATCTTGCAGAGAACTCCGTTGATAGCCTTTTCCTTTATCTTCACCAAGAGGCAGACCATGACCATGCTCTTCTCGGCAACCGTTTCAGTGCTGACTATGAAACAGCCACAACGAGGGCAAAGGATTTTTTGAAGAAAAGAATTGAGTTTTTCGACTGGTACTTTTCTTCTGATGAGCGGGTACACGCCACCTATCAAGATAAATATGGAGTTATCCGTAACTTCTATTTCCCTATAGGGGAAAACATTCATGCTCCACAATTAGAGAAGTTATACAATCGCACTCCAGTTTATGAGTTATTCTATGCTGGGACGAACTCCATCGTTCCCGACGGAACCGTTTTCCACGCATCGCAAGAACTAGAGCTTCGCAAACGTCCGGCCACCAAACATGAGGTACAAATGCGCCGCATCCAAAAGAAATTGGCAAAATTCGGCATTAAAATCTGAAGCATGCACTATTTGAAACCAAATACGAAACAGACCATAAGGGCATTGCTTTTAGTGCTACTCGTACTCATGGCTTCCGTAGCACAGGCGCAGTTCTACAACGGCATGAACATGCCTTTCGGGAAGAACCGCGTACAGTGGAGCGACTTTCACTGGTCATATTACATGAACGACAATTTTGACGTGTACTATTACCAAGGCGGAAACGATCTAGCCCGCTATGCACAAGCCTACGCCAAAGACCAAATTCCGAAACTCGAGACACGCCTCAACAGCCGCTTCAGCAAGAAAATACAGTTCATCGTGTTCAACAGCAAGGGCGACTTCAAGCAAAGCAACATCGGCCTTGAGGAAAACGAGAACGGCAACACGGGCGGCATCACCAAAATCATCGGGTCGAAAGTAATCCTCTACTTTGACGGGGACTATACCCACTTCGAGGCGCAAATTCGCGAGGGCATCACAAGGCTGCTTTTCAGTCAGGTAATTAATGGCACCAGCATCGGCTCTCAAATCCGCAGCTCATACCGCTACGACATCCCACAATGGTTCCGAGACGGCCTTGTGGCCTATATCGCCGGCAACTGGGACAGCCACAAAGAAGCCCGATTACAACGAGGCATCAGTTCTGGCAATTACAAAAAAATCAACCATCTGCACGACGATGACGCACAGATTGCGGGTTATTCATTTTGGAGCTTCATCGATGAGAAATATGGCAGCAAGTCTTTCAACGATATCCTCACTTTAGCCGAGAATTCGCGCAACGTCCGCAAAGCTCTGCTTTATGTAACAGGTAAGGAATACAAGGAATTGCTGAAAGAGTGGTATGACTTCTACAAAACACGCTACGAAACCCTTCTGACCAACAAGCCATCTGATGTGATGCGGTTGAAATACAAGAAATACCGCACCTTCACGCAACCAAGCATCAGTCCGAATGGACAGTATATTGCCTACGTCAGCAACGATGAAGGCAAAATCCAACTTTGGCTAGAGAACCTGCAAACGGGGAAAAAGCAAAAACTTTTCACCGCTGGTTACCGCTCCGACGAGAACATCGATACCTCGTTTCCTCTTTTGGCCTGGCATCCCAGTAGCGAAATCCTTTCGTTCATCCTCGAAGAAAAAGGTAAAATCCAACTCTACAATTTGGACATCAACACGGGCAAAAAAGCCAATATTTATCTTTTTGATTTCCAAAAGGTAAGCTCGTTTTCATACGCCCACAAAAGCCGAAAAATCGTACTCGCCGCCACCCGGATGGGCAAGCCGGATATCTATGTTTACAACCTGTTTTCCAACACGTTGGAACAAATCACCGATGACTGGCACACTGACCTCAACCCCGTATTTACCTACGACGACCGACAAATCGTGTTCAGCTCGAACCGCGACAACGACACGTTGAAAACCGACGACAAGATTGAATTCCAAAACAAGCAGTTTGACCTCTACGCCTATAATTATAATGCGGAATGCGGAATGCGGAATGCGGAATGCGGAATTCTGCGGAACCTGACACGGCAGCGTTTTTCGAACAGTATCTTGCCCGAACCCTTGAGAGATGGCAGCCTAATTTACCTGAACGATACAAGCGGCTATTACAACCTATATCAAATCCGCTTCGATAGCGTCATCAGCTATATTGACACCATTGTTCATTATCGCTACTTCGGTAAGCGTGAGCAACTTACGGACTATTCTGCCAACATCATCGATTACACCTACCAGCCCCGCGACCACAAAGCCGCTCTGCTTATGGCCGACGGTGACGGTGAAAAGTTCTTCATGTCGTCCATCCTGCGGGGGAAAGAGGAAAACATCAGCCAATTAAACCCTTTCGCACAAAAACGGATCTATAACGAGTTGATACAAAAGGAGAAAGATACCGTTGTTGTACCTGTTTCAAAACACCGTTTTAAGGCCAGTTACCGTTATTCAAGGCGGAAACGACCTGTCGGCGGACAATTCGGCGGAGACTCGACAATGGTTGTCCAACAGGATGCTGTTCCTCCCATGCCGCCGCAAAAGGACACCATACAGCGACCCAACAACTACTATGTGGAACTCTTCGCCGACCAATTGATGAGCCAGATTGACTTCTCAAGCATGAACTACAGTTACCAGCCCTTCACGGGAGGCACTTCACCCATTTATCTCAATTCAGGATTCAACGTCTTCCTCGGCACCACGATAAAAGACCTTATGGAAGACTATAGGATCGACCTCGGCG
>JAEEGH010012982.1_pt1 | contig 18582 bp, 14 predicted proteins | sample 9134181 | NCBI WGS metagenome assembly JAEEGH01 (sample SAMN16246544, study PRJNA631951) | gut metagenome | biome: gut microbiome; feature: rumen; material: DP-attached | host: Bos | place: Iran: Karaj | collected 2018-10 | reverse complement strand
GAGCACTGCCCTTCTAATGCGCTGTGCCTAAGGCTGGGCGGCGACGAGATGCTTGCCCTTATCCTTGGGCCGTGTGATCCGTATGGTATTATCAACGGAATCAAAGACGATCTTGTGCTGGATTCGAAGGCACTTGGCTTTACCGTATCTGCCAGCCTTGGTGCACATATAACAAAATTCGATAATGAGCTTGATCTGAATAAAGCTGTGAATTATGCGGATAAAGAGATGTATAAAATGAAGAAGCAGTCAAGGAGCTGACTGCTTCAATTTCTTTTATTGAGAAAAGATTAATGAATAATAGTATTAACGTAGATTTTCATGTTCATAGCATTGCTTCACATGACTGCCTTTCTAAGCCGGAAGTACTTTATGAGCGCGCTAAAAAACTGGGGCTTGGAAAGCTGGTCATCACTGATCATAATACAATTTCATGTGCGTTGGAGCTTTGGAAGAGATATCCGGATTATGTGATAGTTGGCGAAGAAATACTTACGACCGGAGGCGAAATACTTGCTTTCTTTGTTAAGGAAGAATTGCCTAAAGGTCTTAAGCCATTGGACGCCCTAAATCGATTAAAAGAGCAGGATGCATTCATTTCACTCTCTCACCCCTATGCCATGAATCGTCATGGATGGACCAGTGCAGAAATGGAAGAATACCTGCCATTCCTTGATGCGATAGAAACCTGCAATGCACGTAATCCCCATAGAAAAAATCAACTGGCAGAAAGATTTGCCAAGGAGCATGGTCTATGCTTTACAGCCGGATCTGATGCACATGCCGTTTCGGAACTCGGAGCAATGGGCTTGGAACTCCCTGAATTTAATAATGCTAAAGAATTGCGTTCTGCAATAAGATCCGCCAGGGTATTTGGAAAAGAGTCGCCTGCCTGGGTTCACCTGCATTCACGTATCGCTGTAATACGGAAAACCATTATGAAATAAGGAGATTGGAAAAACCATTATGAAAAAAGACAAGACCACAACCTTTACTGACATTTGCCGTCAAAAATCCAAGTGGCTTGCTGATGCCTTTGCTAAATTGTTCCTTAAGCTTGGCTTTACTGCAAATATGATCACGATCATCGGATGCATGGCACATATGGTCGCATTCTGGCTAATATATCAAAGCCATTTTTTGACAGCGGGGATACTTCTACTAGTATTTGCATGCGCGGATGTTGTTGATGGAACTATGGCTCGAATGGAAAATGACGGTGAAGGCACGAAATTTGGCGGGGTGCTTGATTCAGTGACAGATCGTATTTCGGAAACCCTTGTCCTGGGAGGAATCCTTTTGTATTATACATCCACGGATAATAGTGTTCCTTATGTTATTCTGTGCATCATAGCCATCATGGGTTCCTATCTTGTGCCATATACAAGAGCCAAGGGTGAATTATATGGACTTGATATGCGGCTTGGAATTCTGACAAGAGTTGAAAGGTATATAGTACTCCTGATCTCTTTGATTTGCGGATTTCCAATTATAGGTATTGCCGTCATCGCGCTTTTTTCTAATATTACCGCGTTGCAGCGAATGCTTTATATAAAGAAAAATGTGGAGGATAAAGATGGAAATTCTGAAAGGGATTGATAAAGAGATACTTTATACAAATGGGATAAAGAATTTCTTTTTACGCATCAGGAAAGAAGAAACATTTCATTGGATAGATGACGTTTATTCAAGCTTGCCTGAACTTTTTACAAAATGGGGTATAACATCCCTGGTGCCCAATCAGATTTCCAGATACGGCCTGGTTTTGGAAGCATCCCAGGTACAGGGTGAAGGAATCATTCTGAAATTCACACCGTCCTTTGTAAACCGCTTTGAACGAGAAGCTGAAGCGTACCGTGTTCTTCCTAAGTCGTTTATGTGTGAACTTCTTGATGTGGACTATAAGCATAGATGTCTGGTTTTGAGAAAAATTTCCAAGAAGGCATATGCATCCTTCGATGATAAGCAAAAGCTTAGGACATTCTATAAGAGTGTGGTGGATGATGCTGTAAAATTTACCGGCCAGAAGCTTGAATACATAGGTTATTACCGGCAGGAGTTAAAAAAACGTCTCGATGACACATCAACACTAAGGTTTTGTGATGCCAAGATAAAAGAGACGCTGAAGCTCGCATGGAATCTGTACATGTCAACCTTTGAGGACGGTCCCTTATATATTCTTCATGGAGATCTGCTTGATCTGAATATTTTAGATGATGGAAACAGATATTATGGTGTCGATCCTATAGGTTTTTTGGCTCCTATTGAACTTGAATGCATACGGTTTATGAGAAACGAGATAAGAAATCATCCTGAAGATGGTTATCGTAACAGATTTGACCAGCTTGTCGATTTCTTTTCGGAGTTTTTTGACAAAGACAGACTGATCAGGATGTTTGTGATAGATATGGCCTATTGTACTTATAACAGCGTTTTTGAAAATGATACTTCCGATGAGACAAAAGTTGACCTTGAACTGATAAACATGATACCAGAGGTTGTTAATGAAAGATGATAGCAAAAAGATATCCTTTCGAAGAATAGCTCTTTATTCTGTTTCGGGAGTCAGCGCGACAGGCGTGGAATGGCTTTTTTTCTATTTGTTGAATGGTGTTTTAGGGCTTCATTATGAAGCTTCTACTTTTATAGCAATGTCTATTTCCGGTCTGGTGGGCTGGGCAGTAGGAAGGGCTCTACTCTTTAAATCAACCGGGCACCCTATTCGGGAAATTGCAATGATCTACGCCACAGGCTTTATAGGGATATTGTTCAATATGCTTCTGATGTGGATTTTCGTAGATATTTTTTCTGTTAAGGAGATGGTTTCCAAAGCAATTTCCAGCATTATTGTATTTTTATGGAACTATCTTACCAGGGAGCTTTTTATTTATAGGTGATCATCGGTTTTTAAAGCGTTTAAAATCCTGTTATACAGAAAGCGCTTCCATAATTGCGTCAAGATAACTGGAATAACCACGCCTGTCAACAAATATAAAAGCTTCCAGGACCAGGAGACATCAAAGTCTATATGAAATGATGCCAGATAAATCTCAGGAAGATTGCTCACCTTTATATAGAGCCAGGTTACAAGCTTAAAGCAAAGTACATGAAGGCAGATTATTGGAATTGTATTCCTTCCAAGGTAAGAAAAAACTCGTGAAGCTGCTTCTTTTTCTGCCAGCTGTTCAGATATGATTTTAAGCATGAACCATCCGGCCAGTATACCCGGCAAATACATATATACGTCACCAACTGATCCGTTAGCCAGGTCAACAAAATAAAACGGCGTAATAAGCAGCAGAATAAACACAGATAGTAGGAGTACGGGGAGTTTCTTTGTTAGTCTGATATTTGCCATTTTAAGACAAAGCCCAATACAATATGTAAAAATACAAAACATGAAGCATTTAAACATCCACCACTTGCCATAAGTCGGAATAACAAATTGTAGCAATACGGCCAGAAAGACTATTGTTGTTATCAGGATAAATCGTCTATTATTGGGAGTGAGTTTTGATAAGAAAATGCAGGAAGTACCATGAATTACAGATATCAGAAAAAGAGCAAGTATCGCCCATGTACCAGTACCCATCTGCGTAGTATCTGTGAGAAGTATGACCCTGATGAATTTGTAGAGAATATCAGATACTCCATTTATAACATGGAGCTTTTGAGGAACAGGCCAGTCCTTAGTCATTGTGAGAAATGTCGGATTATCAGTATAGAATCCAAGTCGCAAAAATAACCCTGAAAGAAGGGCGAAGATACCATTGTATACTGCACAGGGAAGGTAAAGAGTACGCATTTTCCCGGCAATGTAAGAGCGCAAGTCATTTAAGTTACAGATACGTTTTTTAAAACAATATCCGGAGCACATAAAAAAAACAGGCAGATTAAAAGAGTATATAAAATTGGTACAAAAGGGACGTGTATGAGCATATACGACTAAAACGATGGCAATGCCCTTTAGTATATCTATGGATTTATCTCTTTTCAGGGGAGCACTCTCCCCGCCTGGAAAGTTTTTATTCACACTTTTTACTCCGACTTTATACGAGTATTATCCGCAGTGACCAGCTAAGGAGCAGATGCGGGATGCAAAGCCCCCATATAGTTCTTTGTTTTCGGTACAAAATGCCGAAAAAGCTTAGAAGGAAAGCAGCTCCAAGCATATATGAAAGACCTTTGTGAAGATGAATCGCACCAAAAAACAGTGATGATACCACAATAGATATTGCAGGCGGATAATTTTCAGGCAACATTCTTTCAAGACCGCCCTGGATAACGCCTCTGGTCAAAAACTCCTGCAGCACAACTGTGGGAATATACAGTAAATCTATTGCTTTGATAGCCTGCCAGTAAAAGAACGGCTTGTCGCTGCTAAGAACCCCCGGAAAAAAGTTTAGTAAGATTATCTTGAGGATGATCGCAGCGATGAGGACAACAAGAGTAAGAATCACATCAGTCTTAACAGCGCTTTTCAGATTCTTTGTACCAAGCCCGAAATCCTCCCATGTAATACTGGTAAAACGAAGAGCAAATATGGTTCCAACAATGCCGACTCCTTCGATTATCAGGGTGAGCGCTGTCGAAGATATAGGCTCGCCTGCCATTTTCCAAAGAATGTATACGTAATTCCATATGGCAAGTACAGCAGTCAGAGCTACCATTATCTTTATTGTATCGTCATGCTTTATCTTGGATATTTGAAGCTCGGTAATGTCCGAGAATGACAGTATAACTCCTTTATCCTGAAGGCCATCGTCGCTTTTGACATAGGAAGTATCAATGCTGAAATATCTCACACTACCATCAGGACGGGTATAAGTCGAGGTACCGGTGTGATTTGTGTTTTTATCATACACACTATCCAAAATGTATTGATAAAACTCATCATTGGCTGCACCACTATCTGACGCCATGTATTCAGCAAGTTTAAAACCTTCTTTTAATGAGGAGTTACCAAGGATTCTGATCGCACTTGGGTTTATGTACTGAAGTGTACCTTTTCCGTCTATCAGCATAAGCCCATCAGAAATATCTCTGGTAATACGTCCTACTGATGTTAATTCGTTATTCCTTGATACCTTATCCATTTTTTCTCCGCATAGTATTTAACTGTACTATTATTTGCTGATCTTATCACGGATCCTCAACAGATGGAATATCACCCATTACGTCATCACCAGTATATTCAGCTATCAGATTTCCACTGCCGTCGTACTGATATGCATGGATGGAAATATCAGTTCCTTGCGCACTGTACGGACTTGGGGTACTGCTCTCGCTAAAGGGGGCGCCGGAAAAAATGCAGGCTGATGAGTTATCACCGGTAATTGTTCCGTTGGCCGGACTATAACTGCCGCTTACAGTAAAACTATAACTTCCGTCTTCAGCCTGAATCTTGACTGAGCCTTTACCACCACCCATTGTAAGTGCTGCATTAGCGTCTGTGTTTGTTACCTTTTTTTCTGTGTTGCCATCATTATTCTTTGTGTAAGTATATCTTTTCAAGGTTCCAGAAAAATCTGATGGCATCACTTTTTCTTTTCCTGAAGGATAGTTTCCCTGTGGGACGTCAGCACCAATAGAAAATGACACCTTCGATATGGCATCTGAAAAACCATTATTTATGACCATAACAAGAATCTTACGTCCATCAAGCGGAACCGAAACCTTATTTGTTTTATCATCCATATAGACCTTAAGATCGGAATATAACTCTTTGTCGTAGGTCATGACAGTCAGAGCATCAGTATTTTTTTGGGCTGTAACGGTCAACATTGCATCAGTCTTAGGAAGATTCTCGGGTATGACCTTGATAAAAAAAGCTCCGTATCCGTATCCATATAAATATATCATGGAGTCGACATTGGTTGATGCTGTTCCGCTTCCGTTTATGTTCTTGCAGTCTAGATTCACAGTTTTTTGATATACACGCTCCGGATGATAATCTTTATGATTTTTAAAATCTTCTCCTTTATTATAGATAATCCATGGATCTGTAATAGATGAAGCATTTAGCTCATTTTTTGTGATAAGAACACGATAAAAATCTGTTACCAGACCACCCCTTAAGCTTTTGGTCAATATTTCAGGTTTTTCCTGGTATAGGTCGGAATATACACCCCTGTATTCATGGTTTTCTTTATCTTGATAAAACTTTAAAATAATATTTTTTCCACAGTTTTTATCAAGATATTCAAAGAAAGGCCGACAGGCATATCCGTGGGTTTGATGATCGTCAATTGGTTTAAGTCCGGAGAATATGTCTATAGCATTATTGGAATATAGTGCACTTCCAGCTGCTCCTATACCGTTTTTTTTGGCCAGCAAGTCTTCATAGTATATCGCAGTTCCTTCATGAAACCAGTCTTGATCGCCTGGAGTCCAAAAAACATAAAGATTTACCAGAGAATCGGCATAGTATTGATTTTGGAAAAAATGAAACATTTCATGGGCGATAGTTCGATACAGTTCCTCAGATACATTATCATTTATTTTGCTCTTTTTGGGTCTTCTGTAACCTCCTACTTTCAACTCATTATTAAACGTAAGCTCCATGGTACCACGATTAATACTAACCGGGCTTGAATAATAGGCACCATCAGTTTCACTCGCAAAATAGTTTACTTTATAACCGTAAACTTTCCAGGGACCATCGACGAAAGATATTTCAAGAGGATATTCTGACAAATCACGCTCGACTTTATATCCCATGCCAATATACTCATTATAGAAATCGTAAACGTCATTCAGAATACGCTTAATATCTTCAGCTGAAAAAGGATTATCGCACAAATCCGTGTCAAAATGATGCTTCAAAACATTTATCTTGAAATATGTTTTTCCATCATGCTCATAATAATATGTTTTTCCATAATTTGATGAAATAAACAGATCTTTCTTAGGATCGAGCTTGATTATCGACTGTTCAATGAGCATTTCAGATGTTTCAGATGTACCTGACGAATTTGTTTTTTGTTTTTTTGCGGGCTCAGAGGAAGCTGTTCTTCCGGTAGCATTTCTGTGATGTGAACAGTCATCAAAATACGCATACCATCCAAGATCTATATACGCCTCAAGATAACCATCCTTACAATCAGCAGAAACAGTATGCCAATCCACATACTCATCGCCTTCTTCATCTTCAAAAGGTAATCCGATTGTGATAAAAGCGTCCATATCATCCGGTATCTTTGATGTAACCTTAAGACGCACATGGGCCATACCGCTATCATCCCATTCCAGTTTCTTTAGGTCTTCCACTGTTTCATATTCATAAGTTGAGGGATTGGTCCAGGCAAAATCACTGAGATCAATTTTGTAACAGCCCGTAACTGCATCCTCCGGAGTATAGTCTTTTGCTTCTGTAACAACAACTTTTGATCCATGTGTATCATCAAAGGAAAGCGTAAGTCCGGATTCTTCCACTACGCTACTCTTAGGATTATTCTTTACTTGTCCATTATCTGTTTTGTCATCCGTTTTGTTATCTGTCTTTTCACTGCTTTTTTCTGTTTTGTCCTTATTGTGATCCTTTTTGCTCTGCTGGCCTATAGCGGACTCGGAGTAAGTATAGTTCCACTCATACTGGCCTGCGTCCGTGGTGTAATAGATTGTGCAGGTCTGCCCTTCTTTTGGATCTTTGGGCATTGTACCCATTACTGTAATAGTTGCCTCTCCTTTAATTGGCACCCATGAGTACTGGGTATTGGGGTTTGTTGAATTCTGATCAAATGATGTTTTTCCATCGGCATTTTTCATGTCATCACCATGTGATCCTGTATAGCCTGCTCCGGAAGCACCTATTGATGCCACTCTGCGCGAAGCTAAACCATCACCCACAACATTTTCTGTCCATGTGTGGATCTTTAGGGTCACTGTTGCTCCCGGTGCATATGAGGACTCCGGAATGCTGCAGTCCGAGTAATTGTCACTGGTCTGCGCCCTCTCCGTATCCCATATATATCCTCCGCTTTCCATAAAGCGCACAGATCCGTCAAACTTGCCAAGATAGGAATAGGTAATGCTATGGGTCTTGTCGGTAGCTATAGTCTCTCCGGACGTAACCTGTGAGTTTCCGTCACCATAAATGAGGTCGTGGTTCACATAATTCGAATCCTTGTATCCCATACATATACCTACGCTCTCAGACGTAAGCACCCAGCTTCCTGTAGCAGCATGTACTTCCATGGAATACGGAACTCCACAACAAACAAGAGCAGCTGCAATTAGAGTAGCCAAAGCTCTGCGTATCACTTTCTTTGTGGTGTTTTTTAGCATTATAGTTCCTCCTTCCAATAGCTTTTGAAGATATAATTCCCTAGTATTAATGATAATTTTTAAACGTAATCAAAACAATTAACACGCCATAAATTAATTATAAAAAGAGACTTGAATGTCTTTTGTATTCAAGTCTCTTTTTAATACGCAAAACGCATTTAACCATTGCCGGAATACGCGTCACAGGGACGGTTCTTTTGACTGCACCAGCCAAAAGAACCGTCCCCCTGACTATAAAGAATACCCTGGTAAATACTGGGGCTAGCCATGTTTAAAGGCACTTATGAAAAAGCCGAACATTTAAAGGTAAATCTGTAAAAAGCCATGCCTTTAAGTAAAAAACGTAAAATGCCGAATTTGCGTTGTGCACAACCGATTATATCTTAAATTATATACGTAGGTGATGGGGCGCCCCAAATGCATCCCATCCCACTCTGCTACTTTGTTACTTTGCTACCTATCCCAAAATCCATTTTACGTTCATTCTACATAAGATAAAGAGTTCTTCAACGTGTTTTATCCGAGAGTGAAAGCTATTTTAAATATATCGTATCTATGGAGGCTTCTTCTGACCAATCTTCATCATACCAAGCATCATCATCCCATTTTATAAGCCTTTTAAGTAAGTGAAGATGGTTGGCAGAAATTACCAATTCCTTATTACCCGTAAACTGGTTCAGTAAATCAATATTAGCATTTGGACCGACGGCAACGCCAACCTTTATCCCTCTCCGAAAGATTGGTATATTAGTTAATTCTTTCAGTGCTTTCCCATAATTATCACAATACGGAACGTAGATAAAACTTATACTCCTTGCAGTCAGGATGCATGTTTTATGAGTTCTTCTCTCAGAACTGACATGTCAAGAGGCTTGGCAAGGTAGCCGTCCATTCCCGCCCTTATTCCCTCTTCACAGTCATCTGCAAAAGCGTTGGCTGACAGGCCCAGGATGACAATCTCTCTCTGATATCCGCATTCCAGGTTTCTTATAGCCATAGTCGCTTCGTACCCGTTCATAACAGGCATCTGTGCATCCATGAGTACAACATCTATCTGCCCCGGAGCCATATTCCTGATTTTTTCCAGGGCCTCTGCACCATCAGATGCCGTCTCTGTTTCAGCTCCCATGGCACCTAACAGTTCCGTGGTTATCTCAGTGTTGAGCTCATTATCATCGACAACAAGAAATCTCTTTCCCTTGAAAGGATCAGCGTTATCTCCGATTTCAGAGAAAGCCGTCTTATCATCGCTTTCCTCTTTATCATCTGCCACCATCAGCTGAAGTCTTACAGTAAACTCCGTTCCCTCACCGCATGCGCTTCTACATTCGATCGATCCATTCATCATATCAACAATATTTTTGGCAATGGCAAGTCCAAGCCCCGAGCCGTAGAAGCCTGCCTCCGTAGTATTTCTCTCCCTCTCAAACGCATCAAACAGGGTCTTCTGAAACTCAGGTGACATGCCTACTCCGTCGTCCCTGATCACTATTTCAAAAGAAGAAAATCCTCTCTGTGCAGTCAGTTCCACTTCAGTGAGCCCAAATTGTATATGTCCCTCCTCCGGAGTGTACATAATGGCATTCTTAAGAATTATAGTCAGTATCTCCTCTACTTTGGCAATATCAAATACTGCGCGTGGGTGCCTGACATTACAATTAAAAGTTATGCTCTGCTTTTTCTTTTCCGCAAAAGGCAGCGCAAATGCTTTCAGTTTATCTATCAGGAGGCTTATCTCTTCCTCTTTTTCATCCAGGTAGTCTCTGCTGCTTTCAAGTCGTATCAGATTCAGTGCATTATTGCAGAGATTGAGCATTACAGAGGCTGAATCTCTGATCTTGTTCAGGTAATCGCAGACTTTATCATGGTCATCAAGATGTGATCCTATAAGAGTCAGAAACCCCAGAATTGCATTAAGCGGAGTACGCAGGTCATGGGACATATTGGATAAAAGCTTATTTTTGGCCACATTTGCCTGTTCTGCCTCTTTCAGAAGATTCTGCAGAAGTTCGTTCTTCTTCTTTTCTTCCTGAACTGCCTCATCCATACCTGAAACTCCAAGTATGAATCTGTCTACAATACCTCCATCACCTATTCTGGCAAACTGAAATTTAAAATAATGTATTTCTTCCGGAACCGACGCCATGCGAATATTCAGATCAAAATAGTCGGTCTCAGACAGGCGTCTTGCAATATTGTCGAAGTCTATTCCTTCAAAGTAAGCAGTTTTATCACCGGGAACCACATACTTTTCTCCTATATCACGAAAAATCCTGTCCATGTCCTTTTCACGTTCAACAAAGGCTCTGAACGACCTCGTATAGCCATCCGCCCGGATTACCTCCAGGAGGTTCCTTGACAGAGAGCCTGAAAAAACGCCCATGTAGCCAAGGCTGAGCCCTTCAATATTCTCGGAATTTATGCGTGCCTGGTTCCTGATACTCTCAGCCTGAACCGCCATAACTGCATCACTGCGATGGAATCCCCTAAGGATCTGATCAGCTACAAGTCCCAGAAATACAGAGTCAGTCTCCGACCATATGCTCACAAAATCGCCGCGGCAAAAAGAGATCACAGACATTTTCTCATTGACATTGAGCCCGTCGTCTGTGTACTCAAGCGCCTGTTCAAAGCCTCTTTTCTTAAAGAAGCCATACATTACCGGGGCAAAGGCTCTCATTCTCTCGACATCATTTATAAGAAAAAGACCATCTTCACGGAAGTTCTCAAAGTAATAGTCCTGATCAATATAATAGTCGTCAGCGCTTTCCGGCCCTGAATAACTTCCATAGACAAGAAATCTCTCACGGCATTTTCCATCGTAAAAAAATACTGCGTCGAGCTGAAATGCCAGAGCAAGAGACTCCAGAATATCCATTCTGTCACTGTCGCCCGAGTCAGCATATTTTGACAGAAAATGGTTTATCACCATCAGCTTTTTATACTTGTAAAAAGTTCCCGGATCAGTGATGATGCTGCCGTTTCCAAAAATATACTGGTAATGAAGGTCGGGATAATAGATTATGTAGCGGTCTCCTCCCTTCTCCCTCGCCAGATCTGACATCTTATAGGCAAGGTCAAGAAGCTCATCAGAATCCTGCACATCTTTCGGATAGGCCGCAGCTCCAATAGAACACCCAAGGCTTATCCCTCTCTCTACCAGAACAGGGTCCTCCTTGGCAATCCTCCTGACTCCGAATTTTATGGGTCTTGCATAGCTTCTCATCTGGTCCTTGTACTCAAGATTCTCTATTACTACAAGAAATCTATCGTCATGAATCCTGCCGTATCTGATTCTCTCACCAAGGATCTTTTCCAGCATATCATCGACATCTCTCATGATGCGTGCTGCAATCTCATCACCAAACTTCTCACGTATACTGTCAAAGTCGTCAATCTGCAATATAGCAGCCATACAGGTATTCGCTTTTTGATTGTCAATCAGATCTTTAACGTAATTAATGATTCCGCCAATTCCATCGTCCATATCAAAGCCACCCCATCTTCCTAAGCATCTTTAGTATGTCAGTATTTAGTAGTAAAACTATTAAACCATTAAATAACCTTTTATACAAATCTCAATACCAATTGCATGAAATAAAAATTCGAACAGTGAAGAAAGGAGGTGGGCGGCTCTCCTGAGCCGCCCAGTTATGAAGATGAAAAAGAAATTTTACTTTTATTGTCTGTAATAATTGTAGGCAAAATTCTTGAACAGACTTTTAACAGGTGCTAAACAAAATATTAAATGTGCTTTCGCATATAGGCACCGCCCGTCCACGATCCGAACCCACGTATCATTCCTTCTTTTCCTCCGGATTTTTATCCCATAATAGATCTTTCATCCTATCATGGATCACGCCCAACATCGTAGCACATGACTTCACTGCCAGCTGGTCTTCGCCCAGTGTGTCCTGATCCATCCCAAGGGCTATGACATCTAGATTGCACCTTAGGCACTCCAGCTTGTAGATCTCACTGTCAAGCTCCAGCCTGTTTTTAAAATCCGCCATTATGGTCCCTCCTATCTGCATTTTCCTTTGGTTACATCTACAGTATAAGACCGCAAAACCCTCTAGTCACTGAGATTACAATCCCATGATTTTTGCGAATGCGTTCGCAATTTTCACACCTGTTTTAAATGCCACTTGGGAACGACGTAAAACAACAAAAATACGACTACTAAAAAACAGGAAAGAAGCACCTTTCAGCAACCTCTTTCCTGCCGACGCCGACATTACCTTTTTTGTTAATATATCGCACTTTCCTCACTCAATATCATCAACAGTCTGTTGAAATGGTATTACATTGGTGACAAATTGCTATAATCTTTCCAATGGAAATACAAAATGAGAAGAAAGCTGCATACACCAATGAAGATTCCCCATATTAGATCATAAGATTTCCAGTGTCTGCTGAACTCCCCTACTATAAAATCCGTCCACACATATGACATGAACAGAGCAGACAGGACAAATCCATACTTTGTGTGCATTAGCCACATGAGGCCAATGAACAGTCCTGCAAAAATCAGTATGATAAATACCGGATGCAAGGATCCATGGAAAACGTTATCCTTAATGGCGAAGCCAAAAAGAAGCGTTAATATGAAGCTGTCAATCACCGTTATGCACTGACATATGAGTGGCCATACAAACTTGAAAAACAATATAATCATTAGACAATTGGCGATAAGCCCACCGATATTTGCGCACATTTCATCCATAATATTTCACCGCCTTACCCGTTGTATATGAACCATAGATGTATTACAGGATGATTATAGCATCAGCTCTGATTTTTCTACTATGTATACTTTTAACAAATATATGGTTCATATATTGTCAAAAATTATATGGTTCATATATCATGATATGTATTATAGTTATATTACAAACACTTATTACCCGCCTGGAGGATATGTTAATGGCTAAAAAAGAGACTTCTGATGCACAGAAAAAAGCAATGAAGAAATATGATGATAAATTTGATACGATGACCATACGATTCCCCAAAGGAACGATAGAGCTTTTGCATGAACATGGTGTAGAGTCTATAAATGCCTATGTTAACAAGCTCATAGAAGCAGAAATGCTAAAAAACAATACTGATCCAGATGGCAAAAAGGACCAAGAATAAATGAAAAACCATGGAACACACACTCCCCAAATGCCTGTCTATGGAGTTTTAGCCATATAGAAAATTCATATAAATTTAATGCTCAGATTACAATTATGCAAGGATTTATAGCATACAATGAAAGTGGGTAATGTTGTTTATTAATCAGATGTATAAGGAGACCTGCAATGTACAAGTTCCCAGAAGACATGAAAAAAGCGTATGAAAGCAGTCCGCTTTCGTTTGTTTATTACCAGAACATAGACCACGAGGTTGAACCAGTGCTCGTGTCAGGAGGAATTGTCCAAAATACGGGACTAAGTAATGATGATGCTCTTGCATGGATCAGAAGAGGTATGTTTGAGCGCATGCACCCTGATGATGTTGGAATAGTTTTTCAGATCAGTGATGACTTTCTTCATCAGAGGGGGCTTTACGATATTGTGTTCCGTATAAGGATTGACTCCGTGGATGATGGTAGTGAAGTCCCACCACAATATGTGCAGATGCATGGTCTTGGAAGATGGCAGACAATGCCTGACGGAACTGAGCTGGCAGTGATTACGTATTCAAATCTCTCTACAACCAGAGAAGTGACGATAGATAAGATAAAAGAATATAAGATGTTCCAAAAAGATCGCTTTTATACTGATCCTCTGACAAAACTTCCGAATATAAATTATCTGCATGAATTTGGTGAAGAAAAGATTAACACAGTGCGTGCTGAAAAGCGTACTCCGCATATCATTTATACCAACATCTCTGCAATGCAGTCATACAATAATAACTATGGTTTTGATGAGGGCAACCGGCTGCTTTGCCTGGCTGCAGAAACTCTGAAAGCCCAGTTTCCCAAGGCCCTGCTTACAAGATATTCGGATGACCATTTTGTGGCTATCACCAGGGTTGATGAGAACGAATTGGTACGAAGGCTTAATGAAGCGAACCAGATAGTGCAAAGGGATGCATTTGGTAATACTTCAGGGCTGAGGTTTGGAGTTGCACCCATCGATGAATATATGGATCTTGGAGAAGCACTTGACCATGCCAAGCATGCCATCAGGCGTATAGAGAATGACATGAACAGATCTGTAGAATTCTTCTCACCGGAAGTTGAAGAGGCATACTGGAACAGCCGTTATATACTTGAGAATATAGAACAGGCACTTGAAGAGCATCGAATAAAGGTCTATTATCACGGACTGTATCGTATAGAGAACAGAAAAATCGCGGCATTTGAAGGCCTGGCCAGATGGATCGATCCAAACCGTGGCATGATATCACCTGGAGAGTTTATCCCAACACTTTTAAGATATCATCTGCTGTATAAACTTGATTTATATATGTTCGAAGAGGTATGCCGTGAGGTAAAGATACGCCACGAGAAAGGCTTGCCTTTGGTGCCGGTATCCGTGAACTTTTCGAGACAGGATTTTGATCACGCCGATATCTTAGATGAAATGAACAGGATATACGATGAGTATGGCATGGATCAGTATGTTGATAAGAGCTATTTCATCGTAGAAATTACTGAACAGGATCTGGCAACAGGAGAAGACAATCTTCATGAGCAGTTAAGGGGCATAAGAGAAAATGGATACAAGCTTTGGCTTGATGATTTTGGGAGTGGTTACTCTGCAATTAATATGTTCAGTCAGTTTGAATTTGATCTTATCAAATATGACATGGAGCTCATAAGGCATCTTGATGACAATGGAGGTGTTAACAGGCTTATCCTTAAAGAGCTTGTGTACGTCGCAGGAAAACTTGGTATACATACACTGATTGAGGGAGTGGAGACAGAAGACCAGCTAATGTTTGTTAAGGAAATAGGCTGCGAATTAGCACAGGGTTTCTTTTTCCACAAACCACAGTCGCTTGAGGAAATCCTCTTTAGGGTAAAGGATGCATCAAAGATAAAGATATGTGAGACTCCCGAAGACAGAGAAGTGATGAATCAGAAATTGATTCGCGAAGTATTTTCTAAACAGACCATGTGAGTGTTAATATTTGAACCAAAAAGGCCATCAATCTGGATGGCCTTTGTTGAGAGTGTCAAGTTAAGTGTGTAAGTGTATGTTCAATAGGCAAAAGAAAAAGGCTCTGGGTCCTCCGCTTCCAGCAGTGGGTCGAGTCTTTTTCTTTTTGATGCAGCCCCCTCGCATATTCAACGACGGTCTACATCTTGTAGTATTATGATAGCATATTATCTCCCCAAAATTAAGCAACAAAAAAGCTCCTTGGCCCTCCGTTTATTCACAGTGGGTCGGAACTTCTTTGTCGTTAAGATAGAAGAGGCTGGGTGGCAATCCAGCATCTCATTTTAAGACCACAAGGGCGCGACGGCTGCCTGTTCCGTCCTCAGCTTCTATCTCTTGGTACTTTCATTATAACCTATTCAGAACCATAGTCAATATCAATTTTCAGCCTCATTTTTCGGGTATTCCCATGCCGTACCATCCTGAAGGTACTTATCAAGCTGCGCTGACATGAGAGGGTACATTGTACGATAGGAGTATGTCCCCTTATTCGTTATCCTAACTACTACACTTATATCCTGCGACAATCTCTTGATAAACGAAATACTACTATTGTCTTTCTTAACACTGATTACATCGGGATTTCTGATGAAGTCAGGTATTGTTTTAAAGCAATCCTCATACATTATATCGGACATGAAATCATTTTTATGATCCTCAGTATGTGCAATACGGTTATCCCAAAATGCTATCTGCGATGTCGTATCAATATGCAATTCCGGCTTTTTCGACTCAATGAAATCTGCAATCTCCTTTGGGATAGTCCCAATAGATACGCACTTTTCGTTAAGTATCTTCTCAACTGATAATTCTGTATAGCTGTTCATTACTGTCAATTCCTTCGTTTGATGTACGCATCTAATTATATTGGGGACAATTCCATATTTCAAGCCAAATCCATTCGCCAAGGCGAATGGCAAGAGTGTTGACACCTTATATAATTAAGGAGAAGTAATCGCGTAGGGTTCAAAATACTTCATACATTCATACATCAGATGGTGCAAGCATCTGACCAAGGGGAGTTGTTAGCGCAGCTCCTTTTTCATGCCCTCTTACCAAGGCTTATTTTTATTATACTCCTCATATGCCGGATCATTCCGCATTTCTTCCAAGCCTTTTTCTAACTTCTCTCCGTACTGCTCATACGCCCACTCATTGTATTTATAGGCGAGGTTTCCGTCAGCCATCATATCAAGATATGCCTGTATTTTCTTCCTTCTCTTGGGTGGAACGTCCTTCATAGCGAATTTGAGCGTAGCTTTAGCAATGGCTGTGATTTCCTTTCCATCATCGCCCTGTACTTCCTCTATCTGAGCTGCAATAGCCTGGTATATTGCCTGTACAGAAGCCTTCTTATCGGGTGGCATCTTTTCTACTTCCAGTTGCAGAAGTCTCTGCGTATCTGCAATCTCGTCCTCAGTCATATACTGATGGGCTATTCCTTTATCCTTACGCTGTTTTAAGGGCCTTTCTACCATTTCCCACTTGTTTGTCTGTTTATTGAGTCTAAGTCCCGGTTTCGGAGGCGTAGCAGGTTCTGTTGGCTTTATGGGACGCATATAGTCCTGCAAAGTCATCTGCCGTGGCTCTGTTGTGGTTGTCACAAAGTCCTGAAATGCTATCCCCTGAGTAGTTTCTGATGGCGCAGGGACAGGCCTTCTGTGTTCCTTTTCAATAGCCTCTGTCCTTGCCATTTCATTGAACTTTATGAGCGCAAGATCAATAGGGACACCCTTTTCTCCGAGTGCCTTCTTTGATATATCCTCTGTATATTCTTCCAAAGGGAATTTAAGTAATACGCTGATCTTTGCCATCATGGATGCGGATATATCGGCAATTCCCTTTTCGTAGTCACTTATGATCGTATGGTCTTTAAATCCCAGTGCATCTTTCAATGTCCGCTGTGAGATGTTCTGTTCTTCTCTGTGTTTCTTAATGACAGCGCCAATGTTCTTTAGGAACGTATTTTTAATATGTTCCATGTGCCGGGAATCAAGGCCTTGTAAATCCTTGCCCATTTTGCCTCCGTCATTTCTAACAGTTTTGGTGGTTCTAAACCACCACTTTTGACGTTTCATATAATATCGTATAATACTTCATTTTTTGTTGTCAATTACTGCTAATTTTGGTGGTTTTAAACCACCAAAGCGCATTTTATTGTCAATAGATTTCCCCATTTCATGCGGTTTATAATCATTTTATCGAACAAATATTTGGAGGAGATTTATGGGGAAAATATCTAATGCTCTTTCTGAACAGAATGAGACTACCAATTATCATTTTGGAGTCTACAAACATCATCTTGTCATTACCGGCAACCGCATGGTATCAAGACAATTCATCGCTATCAAATATGATAATGGCTATGTGAGGTTTACTGACTTTCACAGATATGTCCGTTCTCCAGTAAATAGGGTAAAGCACTTTACGTCTGATGGTAATAACCGCTTTGCCTTTGTGGTGCAGCTTCTTAATTATGCTTTCCTGTACAGAAATATAGGCTCTTTAGATAGACTGGACGCAAAGATTGTCGCAGATTTTCTTAATCTGTATGGTATGGGTGAACTTCCATGGGACGATGAGACTACCACAAGAAGTGAATCAACGGTAACACGCTGCGTCAGATATATTCTGGATTTCTGTGAGCTGCTTTCTGACGATCTGAAAAAGAAATGCCGTCTTAAGAAGGATGAACTGTACACATGGAAGGATGTAAGGGATAAAAGAGGGAAATTGCACAAGGTCAAAGTGCCTGTTTTTGATGTCAAATACTCAGGTAACGGCAGACAGATATTCCGTGATATTCCAGACAAGGCTTTCTCCCTGATATTCCGCTACATTGCTGAACACCACACTGATATGCTTGGGCTACTTCTCTTATCAGCCTTTTGCGGATTAAGACCAGGTGAAGCCTGTAATGTAAGGCGTGAGGACAGCCCTCTTGGAGCAGGCATCATGCCTGCTTATGTGGGAAATGAGCTTGTAAAGGTTGAGGTTGATGTCCGTGAGGAGTTGGACCTGAGAGGCGATAACGTTGCGGTAGGACGCATTAAAAAAGAACGCAAACGTGAAATGCCGGATATCTTTCTGTCTATTTTCAATGAATACTATACAACTTATATGCGCTACATGGATAACG
>JAEEGH010012979.1_pt1 | contig 18583 bp, 16 predicted proteins | sample 9134181 | NCBI WGS metagenome assembly JAEEGH01 (sample SAMN16246544, study PRJNA631951) | gut metagenome | biome: gut microbiome; feature: rumen; material: DP-attached | host: Bos | place: Iran: Karaj | collected 2018-10 | reverse complement strand
TGGCCAGGCATTGTCTGACCAATCCGATAATATTATTTCTTTGTTCTACTTCTCTTCTTGACTTCCTTTTCCACACCTCTAATGCTCTTTAAATACTCTTCCTCTACTGGAGACAACGTTATCTCTTGATACTTGCGATATTCTGCCTTTGCTTTCTGCAAAGCCAGATCATGGCTTACACTTCCAGCCCCCACAAGTAGCTTTCTGTTTCCTGAAGACAAGACAGAATCTAGTTGTTCCACATAATCGCTCATATACATGGGCTTGTGCTCAATAGCATTAATCTCTGCAAGATCAAAATAACCTGATACAAGATTGTTAAGAATCTTCAGTTCATCTTCTTTCAAATAATTTTTCGCAACACCAATATCTTTAAGCGCTGGAAGTTCACCTGAAAAAGAGGTAAGCCCCATAAATGGTTTTTCTGCATCTGCTCTTTCATATATGACTTCGGCTGCGGTATGTCCATGAGCAGCATAATGCAGCTTATTTTGAACAATCTTGAAGAATTTTATAGATTCCTCACTTTTGGGATTATAGTCAACACTCGTAGCATACAAGTCTAGAACCTGACGATATAGCACCTTCTCAGATGAGCGGATGTCCCTAATTCGATCCAGAAGTTCTTTCCAGTAGTTTCCGCCGCCATTCCCCTTAGCCTATCATCATCCATTGCGAAGCCTTTGATGATATATTCCTTTAAAACAGAATTTGCCCATATACGGAACTGAGTTCCGCGGATAGATTTCACACGATATCCGACAGAAATAATTACATCTAAATTATAAAAGTCTACATCATAGACTTTTCCATCAGCGGCAGTGTAGGCAAATTTTGCCCACACTGAATCTTTCACCAACTCTCCTTCTTTAAAGATATTACGAACATGCTTACATCCGAGATTTTTATTATAAAAAATAAGTGTAGATGTATACTCTTCATCTACACTTATATAGTACGAAACTGAAAGTTATTGCACTGTTCCTGTTTTGTTGCTCTTCAGATAGGATGATAACTCTTCATCCGTAAGCCTTAAATATTGTGTTATCGTTGTTCCGTCATTGATGATAAGCCTTCCGTTTATACATGTATAGTGAAATCCATTGGTCTTTTTCGCATCATCGCTCAGATAGAAATACGCTTTGTCAAATACAAATTCCGTTTTCTTACCATCAAGTTCAAAGAATGCTGTACCGTCATCATTGGCAACAAGATATCCCTGCTTTTCTATATCGTGTAATTCCAGCATATCTTCATATGTTTCGCCGATCTTAACAATACCGATACGCTTATAGTATCCAACCACTTCCTTATCCTGCCCGATATATACCCCATTCTCGTCGGTAATGGAATCGATCCAATTATATGTTGTATATTCCATTGTGGTTTCCGATGTACTGCATGAGGATAAAAAGCAGGCAGAGACAATGATCACCGCCAATATGGTTTTTAATTTCATATGTCAGCTCACCCCTACAGTATTTCAAGTTCGATCAATACTCCTTTGAAATCCCCATTCATATCAGGAGAATCTTCATTTATCAGAAGTCCTGCATTCATTATCGTATCACCGTGAAGGATAAATCCACGGGATACGTTTAAAGCTTCCGATTCGGGTGTCTCAGCGACATCCTCCCCGCTAAGATCGTCAAAGCTAAACGGCCTGATCGACGGATATTCTATTCCAAGCACTCTCTTATCACATGTTATGCGATATTCTGCATCAGGATCAAGTCCCTGCGGCTTTATCAGAACGCTCCTGTTGTTCGGGCGTGACATGACCTTGATATATGTGATGAGTGCGCGTGATTTTTCCTGTGAGACCACCATCCAGCAGTCGTTATATCCGTTCTCACGATATGATGATATCCTGTAATAATCGCCGGTCCTTATAAGGCTGTTATACTTATGATACATCTTAACCTGCCCGGGAATCCGGTCACGGTCTTCCTGCGATATCGCTGTTATATCAAGCTCATATCCGAAGGTCCCTGCCAGTGCGACATATCCTCTTGTCTCAAAGGGCGTGATACGTCCCACTGTATGGTTGGGACAGTCGCTTATATGGGCTCCCATGCTTGATAGCGGATATACGATCGCTGTACCCTCCTGTATGGCAAGCCTCTCAATGGCATCCGTATCATCCGAGCACCAGATCTGCGGGCTGTAATAAAGCATGCCGGGATCAAACCTCGCACCCCCGCCCGAACAGTTCTCAAGGAGCAGATCAGGAAAATCATCAAGAAGCATTTGCTGCAGCTTATATACACCCAGCATATATCTGTGAAAGAGTTCCCCCTGTCTGTCACCTGTAAGAGCATAAGAACCGATATCACAAAGCCCGCGGTTCATGTCCCATTTAACATACTCAATATTGGCACTCGACAGCACGGCCTTTATCCGCGAATAAATCTCATCCACGATCTCTTTTCGCGACAAATCAAGTACATACTGATTCCTTATAAGGGTAGCTGTCCGTCCCGGTATCGCGATCGCCCAATCCGGATGCTCGCGGTATAGGTCGGAATCAGGCGATATCATCTCAGGCTCCATCCAGATACCGAACTTAAGTCCTCGCTTGTTCACCTCATCAACCAGATACTTAAGCCCTCCCTTTATCTTATCCTCATTAACAAACCAGTCTCCGAGCCCCATGTTGTCGGAGCTTCTGTTGCCAAACCATCCATCGTCCATGACCAGCATCTCGATCCCGCTCTTAGCTGCTTCATCTGCTATGGAGATAAGCTTATCCGTATCAAAATCAAAATAGGTAGCCTCCCAGTTATTTATAAGAATCGGCCTTGGAGCCTCCTTATATTTATTGTTCCTGCAGGCTCCGCATATAAGGTGATCACGGTACAGTTTATGGAAGGTTCGGCTCATATGACCGATTCCGCTGCCTGAGTACACTATAACTGCTTCGGGTGCGCTAAATGATCCTCCTTTTTCCAGCTTCCAGCTAAAACCTGTCGGGTTTATACCCATGAGACACCTTAAGCTGTTATGCTGTGTCCTCTCAACACCGGCTGTAAAATTCCCGGAGTATATAAAGCTGAAACCATACACCTCTCCCTGTGTCTGTGTGGTGTTTCTTCCTGCCACTGCCATAAATGGGTGCATCTGATGTGAGCTCTCCCCACGAATCGAGCTTACCTCATGTCTTCCGTATCCTATGGGGCTTCTGTCTATATGCCGCTCCCTTGCCCAACTTCCGTGAAGAGTGATAAGCTCATGGTCATTACAGTCCATGTCAAGGCACAGTGATAATGCCGTACGAAGATAGAGGTCTCCCTTACCGGTATTATCGTACCTGACACTTCTGACGATCGCATCAATGCCATCATATACTGAATATGAAATAGTTGTGACCAGTCCTGTGATCTCGTCTTTCAGTTCTATTTCAAGTGTTTCACTGTCATTTTCATCGCCATAGGTCGACGGAAGTCCCTGTAGTCCGCTCTTGCCTTTATAAATCCTGTGTTTTGCATAACTAAGCTCACATCCCTGGTGACCGGCCTCTGTTTCAATCCTTAAACAGCCGCTTCTTCCGTCACCGACACCCTCGGTCGGATGCTCAAAAAATGCTGTGTCCAGGAAACTGCCCCTGTCTCTGTTATTCACGGACGGCGTAAAGGGTCTCTCGTAAATACGGGCAAGGTATCTTACGTCATCATCACTTATCGTTTTCCCATAGTAAACATGAAGGAGAAATCCCTCAACCACCGCACACACGTAGGAAGTCCCCGGTGTGTCCAGTTTAAAGAGCTTCTCCTTCTCCATAAATCTTATTCCCATTTGTTTTCTCCTTCTGAAAAAAAAGGGACGATTCTTCAGTCCGTTTGTTACATATGTAAGTCGCTACCTTCACTCCTGAAGCGGCATAACTGATTTTCTTTCTATAAGTGTTCCTGCCACGAGCACCCTCCCGACTGAATATGCAGGATCAGCAAGTTTGTCCAGGATTATCCTTATAGCCGTTCTGGCCAAGAGATCGGTATCAACACCATAGGTTGTGATCTTGGGCGAACTCATCTCCGCATATATAAAATTATCGAACGCCACAACCGAAACATCCTCTGGCACGCGCAATCCATCCTTCTGAAGCCTCTTCACCAGATCAAATGCTGTGGCATCGGAATTGCAAACAAAAGCTGTAGGCATATCCTCCGGCAGATCGAATCTGATCCTTTCACCTTCATCATCCCTGTCTTCAATACGCCATTCATTCTTTATTTCAAGTCCGGCGTTTAACATGGCACGATAATAACCTATGTATCTGTCCATTATGCTGCTGGTGCTTGTGATGCTTCCGACAAACGCTATCCTTTTATGCCCCTTTTTTATAAGATAATTGGTCAGAATATCTGAACCGAATACACTGTCACTTATGACTGAGTCCTCAAAAACCTCCTCATCATAGAAATCCATAAAAAGCAGCGGGATCTCACAGTCCTTGAATATTCTAAGATACTCCTTTGACATCTGGCCAAGTATTATGGCTCCTTCTACCTGGCCGGAGCTGATAAGTGCGGGCACCTGACATTCCTTTTCCATCTCCCGCCTGATTATCTCCAGCATGCCCATCTGCTTTTGTTCCGACAACATCAACATCGTCTTCTCATACAGACGGCTGTAATATGCGTCCCTGGCTATGAAGCGCTCACTTACAAAGATACCTATGTTATGCTTCTCCCCGGAATTATCTTTCTTGCTTCCGGTATATCGGTACCCCATCTCATCCGCTTTTTTAATGATCATTTCACGGACAGCCTCAGAGACGCCCTCCCTGCCCGTAAGTGCCTTGGATACTGATACCGTACTGACTCCAAGTTCTCTTGCTACATCCCCCATGGTAACGCTTTTTCTGATCATCTCATACTCTCCTGGTCTGTTCCCGCCCTGCAGGTACTCCGGGCGATTCCGCTCTGTTCTACGCTCCATATTAGCACGTATTAGTAACCTTATCCATGTATTTTAGCTAAATTTATTCATTTAGCTAATTTCTCTGCAATTATGTTTTTTACTTAATTTACCTTTTCACATATGGCATAGCTGCTGGCGTACATCCTTCTCAGGTTTCCCACCGGGTTATATTTCTCTCCTATGATGAATTCCTTTGACCATGTCATATAGTAGGCCCACGGCACGTGTGATCTTTCCAGAAGATCAATATCAGGAAGATATCCCACTTCCGCCAATGCAGCCACCTTCTTATCCGATGTGTTTCTTATAAGCTTATCATATTCCGCCGCATAATCGGTTGTCCTGTATTCCTCCGAATAGATGTCAACAGATATTACATCCACATACTCATCCCCGGGATAACCCTCCGGAAGAGCGCAGTTCCATACCCAGAGCAGATTATCAAGCCGGTGCTTCCCCGTATAATACTCAAACATAAGCTTATACAGTTCTCTGGCTGTCTCCGGCCCTCTCGCTCCCCACCAGAACCAGTCGCCATCCGACTCATGAAACGGCCTCCACAGAATAGCTATATCATTATCATAAAAAGGCTTGAGCAAATCTGCGATAACATCCATATCACGGAAGAAAGCTTTCCTTTCGGGAGTTCCCTCTATAAGTACCCTTCCGGCATCAAATTCCGTATTTGCTGCGTAAAAACTCTTATCCCGTCCACCCAGCGGAGAATACCAATGAAACGAAAATGTAAGTATCCCATCTGTTGTCCGGGCCCACTCAAGTGCAGTATTCAGGGTTCCGCGATTATCGTATATCTCCTTAAGGCATTCATATGATGCATCATCATAATTTATGTTTGGTGAATATGCTAATAGTTCAAATCCTCTCAGTTTCGGAAGCTTCCCTGTCTTCTCATAAATATATGTGATCTCTTCCATTTGATTAGTCTGCGTATGCTGTCCGGTGATTATCGACCTTCCTGCTGTTTCGCACAGATAATCAAGCAGTTTCACTGCATTCTTCGTTGCGTTCTTGTTAACCGGCTTCTGCCTCATTCCACCCTCCTTATCAGGCTTGCTTCTCATGGAAGTCCACACAACTTCCCTACTAAATTGATCAGGTAAAAATCGCTTACACAATTCTCTGCTTCCCCAATCGTTACGGTCAGTTTATGTCTTTTCTCATCTCTGTTTGCAGATTCAGTATTTCCGTTCTCGCATATCCTTCCATGATGCATAAGCGTAACCATACAGGCCTTGTCACCCCAATCCTCATCAAAGTTCCCATCAAGCCTTATACGGTTTTCTTCGTCACCGTCTATGACAGCATATGCCACCGGTGCAGGCTTGTTGACCGTTCTTCGGTACATCAGAGCCAGTTCGCTGCCGGTGAATTCAAAGATTACGGAGTCACCCTCCTTTGATGCGCGCCATCCGTTCTTAAACACATCCCTTACCTCACTTGAAAGAACGGGATCGTCATTCACAGTCGTACCATCACCTTCCCTGTCATAGTCTGTATTAATATCAAATGGCTTCATCATAGATGAATCATCTTCGGTAAATCCGTTAAGTACAGGGGATGCATTCAGCCTGTTGTATCTCATGACATCCTCATACATATTAAGAGTCAGGGCAGCCGGCAGATGTATTCCCTTTGCCTTCTCGCTTTCGTCATAGTCTTCTCTGAACCTGCCTGCATCTTCGTATTCCGGGTTGTCTGCTTTTGTCTTAAGTTCATTAAGGTAATCCGTTATATAACCTGCAACGATCGCGTGACCCAGATCGTTCGGGTGGAGCATATCTTCCGTTATGCTGTTTATACTTATCTTCTTTCCGTCAGGCAGGAGCATGCTTCTGTCCCCGGTTCCCGTGAGCTTGTCATATATATTCTCTTTCATGCTAATACATGGGATCCCGTAATGTCTGCCAATCTCTGCGTGAACATCCTCAAAACTATTGCCGTTATCGTATTTAACCGAATGAACTATGAGGATTGCCGGCACTTTGTGAGATCTGTTCTTATGTGAAAGGATCCTGCGTATAAGGCCCTCGTAGGTTTCCCTGAACAACTCTCTCCTGTCACTTAACTTGTTGTTGTCGGGATCGTGGGATGGATCATCCAACTCATCGTCATTGTCATTTACGCTGTATTCAACGATAACAAAATCCGGTTCATACTTAAGCAGATCATCTGATACTCTTGCTGCTCCGAATTGCGATGTAGTCGCGCCGATGCCTGCATTTACGTATCTGACTTTTGCTGCCGGGAAGCTGTCTTTCCACCATTTGAATACTCTTGCTGCGTAGCAGAGGGCCTCATCACTTACCACCGCACCTTGGGTGATCGAACCGCCTATGAATCCGATCGTTATCTGTTCACCCTTTGCGGCCCTCTTCATCACATCGATTATGTTATCAGCGTTTCCCACATTTTTCATTTACAGTTCCTCTTTTTCAGATCATGGACTGACTGTAGATACACATCCGTCCGTTATGATAAGGACACTTCCAGGACTCAACTATGTCTTTCGAAGGATCCGGCTTACCGTTCTTATCCACCTGAGAATACCACTCAGAGCCTGTCCTTTTGTCTATCATATTATCCTTTATGTATCCCCATATATCCGATGCTGCCTGCTCGTATCTGTGTGCACCTTCTTCATCACCTGCAGTCCTGCACTTCGAAGCCGCATTCAGGAATCCGAGTACTCCTTCTGCCTGGACCCACCATACTCGGGTTTCATCATCCACTCCACTCTCACATTCATTCAAAAGTGAATGATCGACATAGGCCCTCTCGTATATATGTTTGGCAAGTGCGTCATTTATAGGACGTATCTTCTCCTTGTATGCGGTATCATTAAGAATATCCAGGCCTCTGTCCACCAGCCATGAAGTCTCAATGTCATGTCCGTAGGAATGAAGATCTATGAGTGTGTTGTAATCCTTATCAAAGAATACTTCCTGTCGCTTAAGCGTCGGGTTATATATTTTTTCCGCAATGATATCCAGGATAAAGCGAATATCATCTTCTACTTCTTCCTTCTCTGTTATCAGGTTAAAGCCGAAAATACTATCTTCACCCGGCTCATCAAAAGCTTCTGTCCTGTCGTCTGTTGCTGCATCCGATATCCGGGACAGTTCCTTATTGATCACCCGAAGATACTCCGTATATGCCTCATATACGTGGAGCAGTGTATTCATGGTCCTGTATGCCTCCACTCCGTTCTCTGACAGCTTCTCATTACCTGCCGGCTGAAAATCCACACTGAAAGCTTCAAGGTAGCCCTCCCTGTCGCGGCATTTCTTCTCTACAATCCTTCGAAGGTCATATGCAAGCTTAAGTGCTTCCTTATCTTTCGATGCATCAAAATATGAAGAGAGCGCATATATGGCAAATGCCTGATTATAAGTATGTTTCGTATCATCGACCGGATTTCCGTCATACGTGACCGACCAGTATACGCCCCCGTTTTTCTCATCAAGAAAAGCCTTTTTCAGAAAATCATACGCTTGAATGCACGCCTTCTCTATATCCGTATCACTGCCCGGTCTTACTCCTGTCTTATCTCTCTCAAGCAGGATCAGATTTGAAAAAAACCATAATATACGGCTGTTAAGAATGCATCCCTTAACAGCCTTCTTATCAAGCTTCAGATCATAGGTCAACAGGCCGTAGAACCCTCCGTACTCCCTGTCAATAAGTCCCAGCCAAAAAGGTGCGATATCCCTCCTTAGATGAGACAGCATCTCATTCTTCATTTCTTTGATCATCATGGTTTCCTCCATTACTTAACGCTGTTGTTATATATTGCCCGCGCTATTGATATATTCGTTTCACTGTAGGGAATCAACATTGCCTGGAAGGCATGGTAAAGATCTGATTTCCCGGGCCACACAGTGCCTTTTAATTGATTATGTTCATCAAGCTGGTGATACCATGAGCCTGTCTTATGATCGAGTACGGTTGTATCAAGGTATTCCATAAAGCCGGCATAATCATCGGCGTATCTCTCATCACCCGTGATACGGTAAAGAACTGCTGACGTATTTATCGCCTCGGCCAGCGTCCAGTGCATCCTGTCACGGACGACAGGCTTACCGTTCCAATCAGTCGTGTATACAATGCCCGGAGCCCCGTCTGCATTCCATGCATCGGATACAGCCCTGTCATAGAGGTTGCAGGCATGCTTATAATACTCCTGCCTGTCGGTCTCGGATATGGCACCTGATGATCCTGCCCACTGACAGATAAGCCTTGCCCACTCTATTCCGTGACCCGGTGTCGCACCATACGGCTTAAACGGATCATCTGGCCTGTCCTTATTAAGTTCAAGTTCAGGCTTCCAGTCAGATGTAAAGTGTTCCGGGATCCTGTATTTGTTCTCCTTTGCCCATTCTATGACATGATCAATGATCCTCCCGGCTCGTATCCTGTATTTATCACTTCTGCTCTCATCAAGAGAATCTGCCACAGCAAGAAAGGCTTCGACCGTGTGCATATTGGCATTAATGCCCCTGTATGGATCTAGAAACGTGAATTCCGTGTTCCATGTATCATAAGAGAGTCCTTCCTTTTCATCCCAGAACTTATCATCATAGAGACGAAGTGCGTCCTCAAGCAGGTCATCTGCACCGTATACGCCTGCAAGAAGTGCGCTTGAAGCTGCAAGGATAACAAAGGCATGAGCGTAACACTGCTTATCCGGAACTATCCTATCATCGGGTGTAAGACCTGCATACCATCCACTGTTTTCCTTATCCTTAAGTTCACCCGACAGTCCGCGTACTGCCGCTGAAGCAAGCTCCAAGCTCCCCTTATCGCCCATCATGGAACCGATCGAGTATACATGTGCCATGCGGCAGGTTATCCATGTTTCCCTGTTCCTGTCAGGCCACGGAGTCCCGTCATCGCCAAGATAGTAGCTTGCTCCGCCGGGCGACGGGAACTTCCTTCCGAAATCAAGCAGAGCCTGAGCCCGGTCCTTTAGGAAATCCCTATTCTCCTGTGTGTTGATCATGTACTTTTTTTTCATATGTATCCTCCGAGATAAATCGGGAAATAACTCTTTTGGTACGCTCTCTATCCCGTTTTACCTGATGTTATATACACTTCTGACCGACAATCCTGCCGGTTCACCCTTTATGATCTTAACCCTTTTCTCACCACCGTTTAAATCAAAGAAATTATCTGACAGTATAAGGTCATCATTCTCATTTCTTATCTCCACGCTTTTGGCATATGCCTCCGCCGATACGACGATCTCATCCCCATCAAGCCTAACTGTAAGCCCGGGGTCTTTAAATTGAAAATGCTTGGGCGGGCAAAAGAGGACAGAACCCTGAGACACTGTCTTTTCATCTTCGATAAGCTGATAGCTAACATAGTTGTCATATAACCCGGCTTCCGGGAGTTCCTTAAGATCCAACCACTTTACCGATAATGCATCAAGGCATACATCTTCTGTCTCTTCCCTTATCACAGAGGCATCAGCAGATCTTAACTGCCATTTAACGGTTCCTTTTCTTGTACATATCGATTCGTTGGCAACATTAAGGCGGATCGACTTCTTAACCTCAAAGGGCTCGGCATTGGTATTCATCGTCTGTGTGAGAAGGCCTTCTTCTTCGCACGAGATCATGAAGGGCGCAAAAAACCTCTTTGCATAATAATGCAAGGCCTTCCATCTTCCGTAATAATCGATCGATGACCATGAAGCCACCGGCCAGCAATCATTAAGCTGCCAGTAGACGGTCCCCATGCATCGGCCCCTGTTTCTCCTGAAATGCTCAACCCCGTACCTTATCGCCTCTGCCTGAAGAAGCTGCGAAGCATATATGAGCGTGTCAAGACCGGTGGGATAAAGGAAAGTCTGCTCCATATAGTTCATGATCTTCCCGTTGGCCGAAGCATTCCTTTGGTGCTTTTCCATGACATAAGAAAACACATTCCTGTCCGAGGGTTCTGTAAATGCCTCAACAGTCCTTATTGATGGGAAGGACTGGAAACCGAATTCGGATAAATACCTGAAATAGAACTTCCTGTACTCGGTAAAGGGTTTGTTCCCGTGCCATACTTCCCAGTAGTGCACATCTCCTCTGTCCGGTGAATTGGGATCGTCAAACCCGCCACCACATGATGGCGACGCAGGCCAGTAAAACCTGTCAGGGTCCTCTTCCTTTAAGAGCCTCGGAAAGAGGTATTCATACATCTTAACGTAATCGCTCTTTATCTCATTCTTAGCCCCCCACTCGCCTTTGTCAACAAACATCTCCATCTCATTATTGCCACACCACAAACCAAGGCTTGCGTGATGGCGGAGCCTGCGTATATTATCCTTAATCTCTGCCAGTATATTATCTTCGAAATCACTCGTCAGCCTGTAATTGGCACAGGCAAACATTAAATCCTGCCACACAACAAGTCCCAGCTCGTCACAGGCATCATAAAAATCATCCGAAGGATACAGCCCTCCTCCCCATACACGGATGCAGTTGAAATTAGCTGCCACACATTGGTTAATAAGATCATAAGTCCTTTCCCTGCTGCATCTGGAAAGAATATTATCCTCAGGGATATAATCCGCTCCCATCGCAAAGAACTTGACGTTGTTTACAACATGAGCAAATTCCGAACCGTATTCGTCTTTTACGGTGCTTACTTCCATCTTACGAAGACCGATACGTCTCTCCCATTCATCAAGGACAGCAGCGTCTTCATTTTCCAAACCGATTCCCCTGTCAACCAATTCTACCCTCAGGGTATACAACGGTTGTGTGCCCAGGCCGTTTGGCCACCACAACTCTGGATCCTTTATGACTATATCCGATGATATATCCTCTTTATCGTACAGTTTATTTCCTTCAGGATCAAATATCGTAACCAGAATACTCACACGATCATCTGTCTTCACACGCGCATCCAGTTTAAGCCGTGCCTCCGTCAGATCTTCATTAAACTCCTGCCTTACATAAACACTCTCAAATCTTGTCTTCTTAAGGGCAAATACTTCAACGCTCTTCCATATACCGGCATCAGGCAGTCTCGGACCCCAGTCCCAGCCGAACATATAGTGTCCCTTTCTTATCTTGGGAAAACCCCGCATTGCATCCTCCGTTCCGAGAATAGCAGGATCTTTCTTAAACTGCTCATCTATATACTTAACCGGCGAGTGAAATACGATCACGAGCTCATTTCCGGTCTCTTTAAGCATACTCTTAACAGGGAATTCCCATACCCGATGCATATTATTCACGCTTCCGAGCAACAAGTCATTAAGGTATATATCCGCAATTGTATCAAGTCCGTTGAAGCGGAGAATCGCTTCATCCGCACCGGCAAGTTCAGTCATATCAACACTAAAAGAGCCCCTGTACTCAAAATCATTCTTCATAAGTTCAAGGGCTTCCATTTCGTTGTCCCGCCAGTAGGGATCCTCCATCCTGCCTGCACCGATAAGGTCATTGTATACAGACCCCGGTACAACGGCAGGTATATAACCTCCCGTCTCTTCGGTACCATTTATGATACGCATTTTCCAATTCTGGTCTCTGTCTATCCTTTTCATGTTTCCTCCAAGGTCTGAAGCTATTGACTGACGGAACTTTGATATCATATACAGCCGGGAATATGATAACCGAACCGTTAATTGACACAACGGGATCAAATATGCTCATTCAGATAATCAACGAGTATCTCTGCCGCAATCTTATGGGCCTCATAACCCGGATGTCCATTGGAACCGACTGTTTTCTCATTCGTCGTCGGAAGTTGAAGGTATGCCACATCAGCGTCTGCTGTTTCGGCCTTGTAACGATTGATCGCATCTGCAAGTATAAGGCTCAGATCATACCCAAGCATGCCATAAAGCCATATAATATGCGACACCGGATTATTCCTTCGTATCATCTTGAGAAAATCAACCACTGCGCTCTTTATCAGTTCTGTATCTTCGTCAGCAAACGAACCGTCCGGGTTCGTATTCATCTTGTATATCTCCCCCGTATCGGGATCTTTAAAGGGAGGCTGATTAAATCCTTCGCGGTCATTGGTCCCTAAGTTAATAAGTACCGCATCCGGCACCCATGAGGCAAAATCATATGCCTTGCCTGCTCCGTATTTGTCTCCGGAACCCGCTGCAAGCCCGCAAACCTGTTCATATATGCTCGGGATCGCATGTCTCCTGTCATTGTCCCATCCGGAGAACACGCCCCATCCGCCCTGAGATATCACACGGCATTCTGCATTAAGTGAGTGTCCTATAAGATTAATATAGGTTCGACTGTAGCTCATACATGATGCTATCCAGTCAAAGTCCGACCTTGCACCATAAGTGCCTTCACCGGAGCTTATGCTGTCTCCTATAAATTCAAGTTTGATATCATATTCAGGGGGATCCAGAAACTCACCGTCAGTCCACAGGCCATGTATCACGATACATGTCTTCTTATCTTCGCTCATCGCCTGTAACTCACGATAGAATTTAACCCTGGTGACCCCTTCCTGCCCTCTTCCCCTGAAAAGACATATCCGATGGCTTCCCCTGTCGATCATGAAGCGGCTTACAAGTTCTCCGTTCACCTCTATCGCTGCCCATGGTTCATAATCTTCATAATCTGCTTCTACATCTACCCAGAGCTGAGTACCCGTCACATTTGCCTCGATACCCTGCCCGTTGGACAGCAATGGTATAGTACTCAGTGTATTATCAATCCGGCCATGTATTTTCAGTTTGGCATCTCTTATACTATAATTATTCATCCCTTAACCGCTCCTGACGTTAAGCCCGAATAAATCTGTTTCTGACAGATGATAAATACTATAAGGGCCGGTAGCAGAGATATTATAACACCTGCACATATAAGGTTGTACTTGCTGCCAAGCGGGCCCACGAACGTATACAGCGATGTCGCCACAGTCGCAAGATTTTTCTTGTCCTGCAGATACATATTGGCCATGTAATACTCATTATAAGTACCTACTCCCTTCAAGATGCAGGAAGTCACGATCGCAGGCTTAAGAAGCGGAAAATGGATCCTGTAAAAGATCGTAAAATACGAAGCTCCGTCCACTATCGCCGATTCATCCAGCGATATATCTATGTTCTCGAAAAACTGAATATATATATATATCGCTATTACATCTGTTCCGCACATAACTATGATATATCCCGGAAGCTGATTGATAAAGTGGAGCTTATACATGATCTCATAAACCGGGATCTGCATTGCCACACCGGGAAGCATGGATGCAAACAGAAACATATTTCTTATAAGTTTATTACCGGGAAAGGTAAATCTGTTAAGAACATATGCCAGTTGTGTTCCGATGATCGTCGAAAACAGGAGCACACATACAAGTATTATCGTTGAATTTACAAAGGCTTTACCCATTCCGGCTTTGTTAAATGCATTGATGAAATTCTCAAAATTAAGCCAGCTGTGCGGAAGCACCATAACATTAGTGTTCTGGTATTCTTCGTCCGTCTTAAAGGCAGTGATCACGCATGATACAACAGGGAGCAACGCAACAAAGGAGAAGAACACCAGCGACAAATATTTAAGAACAGTTAATATAAACCTACCGATTTTTTCCGAAATACTCATTTTCTTCGACTCCTCCTATTCAGCTCCATCTTTGAACAAATATTTAAAGTACAGCTTCTGCAGGATCGTTACAGTAAAGATTATCAACAACAGAACCACCGCCATAGCCGAAGCCAGTCCGACCTTCTGCTGGGTATGGGCTATCTCATGCATTACCACAAAATATGTTCCCGTACCGTTGGCCCCGTCGGTAATTACATAGGGAGGTTCGAAGGCACTTAATGAACCCGATATTGACAGAATGACATTCAGAACGAAAATGGTCTTGATGCCCGGCATTATTATATGTTTAAACTGCTGGAATCTGTTGGCACCATCGAGCATCGCAGCCTCATAAAGCTCATTGTCAACAGACATTATCGCACCGATAAAAAGCACCATATTCTGTCCGAAATACCTCCATACACTTGTCCCAACGAGAGATATATTATTTATGCTGCGGTCTTTCAGCCAGTATGGGAGGTTTTCAAGCTGAAACCCGCACCACTGAAGAACCGTATCAAATACAAAGCCTCTGGTATAGAAGAATTTGAAAATAAAGCCGATCGCTATACCGTTTATGAGAAAAGGAAAGAACATAAAGCCCTTGAAGAAATCACCGCCCTTAACCTTAAAGCTTAGGATCGTGGCAAGATACAGCGCCAAAGACAACTGGACCACAGATCCGCCCATATAATACAGAGAAAGCTTAAGGGCTCCGAAACAATCCTTCCTCGAGAATACTTTGATATAGTTCTTCAATCCTACGAATTTCCTTGCTCCTACATATTTCATGTTATAGAAGGAAAACTTCACCATTTCCGCAAACGGGATATATGTAAATACCATCAGCAGGATCAGCGGAACGATAAGAAATGCCAACAAGACCAGTACCTTCTGACCATCTCTGCTTCCCAGCCACTCTCTGAATGTGCGCTTATTCTTTTTTACGGCTATATTTACCGATGCATTCATTTAACCTTCTCCTGTAAAACCATCAAAATCAGCATTGTCGGCTTTCTTTTTAGTGTGCCGGCTGCTCCTGCAGCCGGCACACAATTATGATATTTTGCTTAATCAGTAATCCACTGATACTCCAAGTTCTTCCTGAGCATCGTTCCACTTCTGTGTCCAGTCAACTAATATATCATCAAATGTTTCCGAACCTGTAGCTGCTGCTTCAACGATCCTCTGAACCTTGTCGTTTCCGCCTGCGTTGAAGGAAAGCTCTGACTCTGAATTCATATCATTAAGAAGAGTCTCCTCTCCTGCCTTGGCCGGCTGATCTGAAAGAACTTCGCATCCGTCAAATGCTGCATACATATCAGGGTTCTTTCCACCCTTAACTACAGTGTATCCTCCTTCGTTGTAGCACCAGTCTGACTTTTCAACCATCCACTTTACAAATATGAGCGATGCAAGCTTGTTCTCGTCAGAAGAATTAACGTTGATACAGTAATTGTAATCTCCGCCTGCGTTGACATACTGCTTACCGCCTACTGTCATGGGGAATGGCATATATCCAACATCCTCGGGCTTGTCGCCTGCCTCCTGCATCTGAGCATAAGCCCATGAACCAAGTACCATTGTTCCGATCTCACCACGGTTAAGCATACCCTTGCATGACTCCCAATCCGTGGTCGTGTAATCATCTTCAATAAGACCGCCTGCTACAGCGTCAAAAAGAATCCTGTAGAGGTTGTAAATACCAGTGTCGTCACCGGGATTCTTAAAGGGATCAGCTGTATGGACAAACTTCTGCTGCATAAAGGTATCATCTCCGTTTGATACTATGCCGATATAGGCATCCCATGCGCCCATCGTCCAGCCTGCTGCATAGTTTGTGTAAAGGGGGATCGCATCGGTATTATCCTTAATGAGCTTAAGGTCGTCGAGGAACTCGGTAGGTGTCTTCGGCAGTTCCTTGATACCTGCCTCTTCAAATACTGCCTTATTGTAAAGAATACCCTGAGCATTTGCCATGTAAGGGATACCATAGCAGTTGCCTTCATACTCCCAGTTGTCTACGAAGTTGAGTTCAGACGACAGATTGTCAAGATTATCGAACGGCATGAAATAGGTCGGAAGATCCACCTTATCAACTGCCGGAATGAACATTATATCGCCCCAGTCACCTGTCGAGAGTCTGAGAAGTGAATCCTCCGCATAATCAGTGATTGCTTCCATTTCAACCTTGATACCCGGAAACTCCTTATTAAACTCCGCTACCATCTTATTCATGGTTCCATCCTCTGCTCTGTCTGTCTTATGGTGCAGGAACTTGATCGTTGCTTCGGTATCACCATACTGGCTAAGGTCAAGCTGAGTGTAAGCGGGGATGTTACCCACATCTGCTGCATCCGCAGCATCAGACTTGTTTACGTCTTCATCTTTTGCGCCTGCTGCATCTGTCTCATCTGCCGCAGTCTCCCCGGCTGCCGGAGCAGAAGCACCTGTCGTCCCACTGCCACATGCTGCCAGCGAAAAAGTCATTGCCGAAGCAAGGCAAATGGCCAAAACCTTTTTCATTTTCATGTTTTTCCTCCTTTGCTTTAAAACGTGTTAAGTTAGTTAACTTAATTTATAGTATATATATTACTTGATTTTAGTCAATATATTAGGCTGGATTTGCAGCATTTTTTACTTAATGTACAAATTTCGTGGTCTGTTTTTGGTTATAATCACCAAAACAGGACAACAAAAAGCTCCGAAAAGCAGATCTCTCGGAGCTTAATTTACTTAAATCACTTAAACATCGGTTTATTTAATTAATAAAATGAAACAGGAACTGTTAAGCATTTCATATCATAGCCTCCACCTCCGCTGATGTGGGCATAACTCTGAGCGCGCCCCTTCGTGTTGTTATGATCGAAGCGGCTGCATTGGCATACGTAAGCATTTCCTTAAGGTCAGTTTCCTTAATATCATCAAGTCCCTTCTTAAGGATAAAGCTCAATATGCAACCTCCGAAGGTATCACCTGCACCCGTTGTCTCTATAGTATCCTTACTGAGGAACGGATCTGCTTGCACTCTTATATATGCAGAATCAGGGTCTTTCCTGTAAAAGGCCATACTGCCTTCCTTACCGAGGGATAAAGTCATGAGTTTTAAGTCAAATCTCTCAAATATCCATTCTACGCCCTCAATATAGTCATCCTTACCGGTAAGCCACTGTATCTCATTATCCGATATCTTAAGTATATCGCTGTACTTCAGCCCTTCCATGACCTGATCCCGGGCTTCTTCAAGACTCCTCCATAAGGGCTCCCGGAGATTAGGGTCAAAGGATATAAGGGCTCCTGCCTTCTTCGCTTCTTCAATTGCATAGAGGGTCGCTTCTCTGACTCCTGCATGGGTCATCGAAAGTGTACCGAAATGGAATATCCGACATGTTTTTATAAGGTCAGTATCAACCTCCTCCTTCTTAAGGAGCATATCGGCACCCGGATTACGATAGAAAGAAAAATCCCTGTCACCATCCTCAAAGGTTTTGACAAAAGCAAGTGTTGTCCTCGTCTCCTTATCTATGATAAGTCCTGAGGAATCTATCCCAACCTCATCAAGCACGCCCTTGAGTTCATGTCCAAATATATCGTCTCCGACCTTACCGATAAAGGCTACTTTGTGCCCCAGCTTCTTAAGCATGGCAAGTACATTACAGGGCGCACCGCCGGGATTCGCCTCATATAAAGCATTGCCTTGTCCTGATTTTCCATTCATGGTCATATCAATAAGCAATTCCCCCAACGCGACAACATCATATGTTTTTTCCATTCGTTCTCCTTTCCCGGACCATTGTCAGTATGTCATATGACTTTTTTGTACATACAAATCGCTTATTTCAAAATACCATGTCTTTACTTAAATTTCTACCACAATTTTACTTAATTCATCGCGTGGTTATCGGCATGCAATTCACATCATCACCGGGAAGCCTAACCTATGCTTTTCTAGATAATCCTCGAAAACCTTTACATTTATGAGGACTACTTTGCCTATCTTGTACATTGCTCCTGATATTGTTTTTTTCATAACAGAAAAAGACACTCTCCCGGATTTTGTTTCCTAAGAAAAT
>JAEEGH010012978.1_pt1 | contig 18584 bp, 15 predicted proteins | sample 9134181 | NCBI WGS metagenome assembly JAEEGH01 (sample SAMN16246544, study PRJNA631951) | gut metagenome | biome: gut microbiome; feature: rumen; material: DP-attached | host: Bos | place: Iran: Karaj | collected 2018-10 | reverse complement strand
GGGGGAGGAGGGGGGGCGAATATAAAGAAATGATTATCCCAAACTCACCAATGAAGGACTTCCGAATTAAGCCTCTTAAAACGCTCCTCCCCACTCTACTAAAGTGAGTGGACAAACCCGAAAAACCGTTGTAGCCATTTTCGCAAATAGCAACAACGGTGAGAGAGATTCTTTAGAATCTATTAACCAATCCTGCGGATTTATATATATATGAATATGATTGTCGTGATTTACTGTAATTTAACTACGTAGTGGTTCTTTTCACAAACAACCACAACGGGATAGAGATACCAAAAGACAATATCTTAAAACCTTAGTCCTGCGGATATGTATACGAAACGATTGTCTGGAATGTATGAATTCTTATAATCGCATACTCTATAGCCTACCGCACCCAATATGCCACAGCCCTTAAAACTTCTTGAATATCCAACCGAGACATCATAATTTCTATTCTTCATTTCACTATCACCTACGGTTTTTCCTGTTTTAAACTTCAAATGAAGTTCGTCCTTTTCTTTGTCTATAAAGTAATACGATGCACCATATCCCAACTGGAATGTATTACAATATCTATTTGCCGCTCCCAAATGAAAAGAGTTAAATTCGGCAGAACCTATAACTGCAACGCGCATTAGCTTCAAACCCAAGTCTAAGTTGTAGCCATGCAGTGTTACGTCTTTATTCTTAAAAGAATTAAAGCCCCCTACTTCTATAGGCATCTCAACTGCATATTCTCTACGAGGTCCACATTGCGCCTTTAGTTCTGGTACTAACACAAATAGCATCAGCACAACAAACAGTAATGATTTTTTCATGTTAAAAGGTTATAAGTTAAAAATTATACGCAAATATATTTGCCTTATCGCATTAAAAGTGGTCGAACCCGATAAGATGTGCACGAAACTTACGAGTTCATGTAAAGGAGCAACTATGCGAGTTACATCCCTCCGCTGAGACTCTAAAATTTTAGTCCTACGGATATATATATAAAATGATTGTCAGAAATAAATGAATTCTTATAATCGCATACTCTGAAGCCCACAGCACCCAACACGCCGCAATCACCAAAAATTCTGGCATATCCTACCGACACGTCGTAACTGGTATTCTTCATCTCACTGTCGCTTGTGGTTCTTCCGACCTTACCTTTCACACTTAAAACCTTGTATTTGTCTTTTATTGGCTGATACAAGACACCACCTCCAAGCTGAAAAGTGTTGCAATAATTATTTGTCACGCCCAAATGAAAAGTGTTAAATTCGGCAGAGCCAATAAATGCAACTCTTTTAAAGATATTAACACCTAAGTCTAAATTGTAGCCATGCAGTGTTACGCCCTTATTCTTAAAAGAATTGAAACAACTCAACTCAATGGGTACTTGAATCTTCGGAACACTATCAGGAATGTTTTCACACCGAGCCTTTAGTTCTGGTACTATCGTAAATACCATTAGAACAACAAACAATAATGATTTTTTCATGTTAAAAAGTTTTTTGTTAAAAATTATATGCAAATAATTTTGCCGTATTACATTAAATTTACCTGTTTTTGTTTTACGCAACAAAATTATAGATAGTTTTTCAAAATCAAGCAAATCCGATGCTCTAATTTTAAATCAAAGTAAATCAAAACGTCGATTCTACAGAATTGTATTTACTGATTTACAGATAGTTATACAAATTTTAAATCAAAGTAAATCAAAAATAGCGTATAATAACACTTAAAAGATTATATTTCAGATAGTTATAAAGTTTTCATTACAAATGGCAATTGAAATAGATAATTCACTGTTTTATCACCTCTGAAAACATACAATTACAATTTCTGTTTGGTTTGCAAACGAAAAAAACAAATACACCATTACCAATGTTGCGATGAATGAGGCATTCCTTCAGAATGATTGTCGGCGATGATGTTTTATTGCGAAGACGCTTTCTACGTCTATAAGGCGTTCATATTACAGACAATTGTATTGTAAAGTCCTTAAAATCATCCCGAAGTTTAACTAAATCTCGAGCTCACATAAAAAACCGTTGCAGTTCTTTCTTACAAAGAATTGCAACGGGATTAAAATACCAAAAGACAATATTTTTTAATCTTAGCTTTGCGGATATATATAATGATTGTCTGGAATATATGAATTCTTATAACAAGTACAGAACACTGCTATACGGTCTTATTAACGACAATATAATGGCAGAAAATGGTGGTGTGCATGAAAATAAAAAAAATTCAAGTCGTCTACATTATCAATCAGATCACTTAATTGGCATCTAATATATTTTCCATCAAGTAACCTAACCGGATAACGAACACCACCCTTCTCTACGAGTATAAATTCCGAATGTCCAAAAAGATAATATGCTCTATCGGCTTTCACGCTTTCGAGATACTCATACAGAGAAATACTCTCTGCTTTTCCATAACAATAGGAATTATGGTTGGTATACTTGCCCCCTAACCTCCAAGTCAACCTATCGGTTTTAGCTAAGACCTCATCAACAGGTGTATGACTAAAATCAAGATACTGTTCAATCTGTTCGTAAGATGGGACAGAATCAAATTTCAGTTCTCTATATTTCTTTTGAACAAAGAGACAACAGGCTGAATAATACTTGGCCACGTCTTTCCGATGAAAATCCGGGATGTATCTATCTGCGATTTTCATCTCCCGCTGCGCTGCTTTGTCTATTTTTTTAACATTTTGCGCCATGACGGGAAGACATAGTGCAAAGCAAATTAGTATAAAAAATAATCTCTTCATAATTTCATAAAATTTGAAAACATTGTTTATCAAACGCATACAGAGTACAATCCTATGGTCTTACTAATGAGAATATATTAACGATTTGTTATGGACTGCTGAAAAATTAAACAGATTAATGTCGCTTAAATCTGTCATTAGTTCATTTAATTGACATCTTGTATATTTTCCATCAACAAATCTGATAGGATAACGAACGCCATTCTTTTCTATGATAATATACCTCAGATTTCCAAATAGAAAATAAGCCCTATCGGCTTTCACGCTTTCGAGATAATCATACAAAGGATTACTCTTTGCTTTTCCATAACAATAAGAGTTATGGTTGGTATACTTACGCATTAAGTTCCAAGTCATCTTATCGGTTTTAGCTAAAACCTCATTAACCGGTGTAAAGCTTAAATCAAGATACTGTTCAATATGTTCGTAAGATGGAATCGTATCAAATTTCAATTCTCTGTATTTCTTTTGAGTGTAGAGACAACATACCGTATAATATTTAATCACATCTTTCCGACGAAAGTCTGAGATGTATACCTCTGCGGTTTTCATCTCCCGCTGCGCTGCTTTGTCTATTTTTTTAACATTTTGCGCCATGACCGACAAACAAAATGCTGAACAAATAAATAAGAAAAATAACCTTTTCATCATATTAAATTACGTTTTTAAGGGTTTACACGACAAAACTATAGATTATTTTGCTAAAACTGGCAATTCTCGGTGCTCGGATTTTAAATCAAAGTAAATCAAAAGGACGGCAAAAACGTGTTACCCTCCTTGATTTTCAGGCAGTTATACGAATTTTAAATCAAAGTAAATCAAAATTCGCATAAAACCACACCAAACATACTATGTTTCAGATAATTACAGAGATTTACCAGTGAATATTTTCAATATACGCCTATAAGTTGCATAAGCCTGTATTTTAGGGTTTGCGCACCGCTCTCGTTAAAGATTTTCTTGTTTGCCCTTGCCTTTGCATTAGAAACTGTCTGCGGCAATGATTCGGTGATGCTGGCAATTATACCATCCTCAAAATCGAGGATAAGCAACATGCACACATGCAGTTCGAGAGGCGACAGTTTCTTTTCGTTGGCAAGCATATTATAGGCCATAGGCATATCTTTACGGAACTGCGTTTCGAGAGCCTTCCACTCTGCCTTTGTCGGCTTCTTACTGCCAGCGCAGAAATTCTTTTTAGCCACGAACTCGCCCACAATTTCACTTTTAGCAAACTCTTCGAGCCCGTTTGTGGCAGCCGACATTTTGCCCTCGCTGGCAATGCTTTCGATTGTCTGCTTCAGTTCCTTACCCTTTCGTTCTTTTTCCTCTATCAGCATTTCAACATCGCTGTTCTTCAGCTTTTGCAGTTCGTACTGAATATTCTGATATTCTCGCTTTGCCGAAGCCAGTGCGTTGCCGAGTTTGTCCATCTCATTCTGCCTCTTTCGCTTGTTTGAATAATGCAACTGCAATGCAGCTAAAGTACCAAGCACAAAAATTGTAAGCAGAAACAATATGATAATATGTGCATTGTGGGCATTCCGTGACTCTTGTTCGGCAATCTTCTGGTTTCGCGAATAATTATATAGCGATGCCATACGGTGGATTGCATCAGTCTGCATCTTATTGCGCAAAGAATCCAGAGCATCTTCAAACAAAAAAGAATAATATGCTATAGAATCAGCATTTTTCTTATGTCTGTAAAGCATCATCAATCCTCTATAGCCTTCATAACTATAGCCGTATTTCAGTACCTTTCTGAAATAATACTCTGCCGAATCCGTATTATTTGCAGCAAGTTCGTAAAATCCTTTTGTTGCATAATACTGTTCACTTCCCTTTATAGTCATGTTTCCTTCAGCATCAAATACCCCAGACTCCGTTTCAAAACTTCGAATATACTGAGCAGCCTTATCCAACTGTTTGCGTTCGGTATATATAAATATGGCTATAGGATGGTTCGAAACAGCCGAAGCACTATCGCCCAGTTTTCGGAGTTCATTGCACGATGACTGTATTATCTGCAAAACAGTATCTTTCTTTCCAAGCAGATAATACGGAGAAATAAGAAAACTCTTGGCTAAGGCATAATCAACAGAATCTCTTACAATTTTTGTGTAATCACGATACTTTTCCAATGCCCAAATTTCATCGTTCGGAAGATTTTGCCGATGAAAAATCTCTGCCATCTGACCGTAAATAACGCCAACACCCCAAATATCGCAGTCGGCTCTTGTTGTATCGGCTTTCTCCAAAGCATCATAATAGGCCTGCAATGCCTGTGGCGCTTCACCCATGTGATAATATACCCTGCCAAGCAGATAGTATGCAAGCATCTGCTCGTTTGGCGAGCCGTGGTCTTTGTAATAATCAACAATCTGCTTTATCAGCGAATCGGAAGTGAAAACCACATCCTGCTTGTTTTCAATCTTCATCTTTATAAGTTCGTAGTGCATTCTGTCTCCTTTTCCCCAGTTTGGCACTTCAGACTCGTATTTTTTTAGGAGAGAACAAGCCGAATCGGCATTGGTGTCGGAAATCTTACTAATGGTATCCAACTGTTCGGTCATTCTTCGGAAATCGCAGGCAGAAAACATCAACACCACGAAAACCGCATATAGGCAGGCTAAGTTACTTATGTTCAGCTTCTTTACAAGATATTGCATTGTAGTTGTTTTCAGAAATATCAGTTTAACGATACAAAACTACAAAAAACTATCCAAACCATGGCAATAAAAACAGAGAAAGGGCAGCCGTCTGAAAAACAGAAGCCGCCCTTTCAAAAACAAAAACTAAAAAACTATTACTGCTTGTTTGCAACGGCTGCCTGCTCAATGGCAAGACCGGCCTTGTATGTTGCAATATACTTGTTAAATCCTTCAACATCCTCGGCAGTAGGCGCAATCTCTACGCCTGTTTCGCCAGCAAAGACTGTATTTTCGAGGAAGTCGGCAAGATTCTCGTTCTTAGCGTTGTTTACAAGGTATGATGCCAAAAGCGCGATACCCCATGCACCGCCCTCGCCTGCTGTCTCCATAACAGAGATTGGCGAGTTGATGGCAGCAGCAAGAATGCGCTGACCAACGCCGACAGTCTTGAACAATCCACCGTGACCAGTGATGCGGTCAATCTTAACCTTCTCTTCTTTCAGAAGAATATCGTTACCAATCTTCAGCACGCCGATGGTTGCATAAAGATTGGCACGCATGAAGTTTGCCAGATTGAACTTGTCGTTGGCAGAACGAACGAACATCGGTCTACCCTCGGCAAGCCCCGTGATAGGCTCGCCCGAAACGTAGTTGTAGGCAAGCAAGCCTCCGCAGTCGGCATCGCCCTCGAGAGCCTTGTTGTAGAGTTTTCCGTAGAGCACGTCCATATCAACAGGAATGCCCATCAACTCCTCAAACTCCTTGAAGATGTTTACCCATGCGTTGATATCAGATGTACAGTTGTTACAGTGAACCATAGCAACCGGACTTCCGTCTGGAGTTGTAACCATATCAATCGGCTCGTAAGCCTTAGAGAGAGCCTTCTCAAGAACAATCATAGAGAATGATGATGTTCCGGCAGATACGTTTCCGGTGCGCTGCTTAACGGCGTTTGTGGCAACCATACCTGTGCCAGCATCGCCCTCAGGAGGACACAACGGAATGCCTGCCTGCAAGTTGCCCGACACATCGAGCTTTGCTGCGCCCTCGGCTGTAAGTTTACCGGCATCCTCGCCAGCAACAAGCACCTTAGGGAAGATATCGAGAAGTTTCCAACCGTAGCCCTTAGGAGCAACGAGTTTGTCGAACTTCTCAACCATGTCGGCGCAATAAGTCTTTGTAGCAGAATCAACAGGAATCATGCCCGACGCATCGCCAATGCCAAGCACCTTCTCGCCTGTGAGCATCCAGTGGATATAGCCGGCAAGAGTTGTCTGGAAGGTGATGTCCTTAACATGAGCATCGCCGTTGAGAATGCACTGGTACAAGTGCGAGATGCTCCAGCGCAACGGAATGTTGAACTTGAACAGTTCAGACAATTCAGCGGCAGCCTTGCCCGTATTGGTGTTTCTCCATGTGCGGAAAGGCACGAGCAACTCGTTCTTTGCATTGAAAGCCATGTAGCCGTGCATCATGGCACTGATGCCGATAGATGCGAGCGACTTAATCTCAACGCCGTACAGCTTCTGCACGTTGGCACGAAGGTCTGAATAGCAATCCTGCAAGCCGCCCCAGATAGCATCGAGGCTGTATGTCCACAAGCCGTCGACAAGCTGGTTCTCCCAAGTGTGGCTGCCCTGTGCTATTGGCTTGTGCGCATCGTCTATGAGCACCGCCTTTATACGGGTAGAGCCAAACTCGATACCGAGAATGGCTTTACCTGATTGTATTAACTCCTTTGCATCCATAGTTTAGCAGAGTGCTTTGTTAAGCATATAGTAAACCTCGTTTGTGCGAAGTTCCTTCTTGAAGTTCTCGATTGTAGTATCCTTGTTGATGCTTATGCACTCAATGCCAAGAATCTCGGCGAAGTCAGCCCAGTACTCTGCGTCGATAGCGTATGAGAATGCGCTGTGGTGAGTACCGCCGGCAAGAATCCATGCGCCTGCGCCAATCTCGAATGTAGGCTGTGGAACCCAGAGAGCTGATGCAACAGGAAGCTTTGGCATTGGCTTTGGCTCGATGCACTCAACATCCTGAGTGATGAGACGGAAGCGGTTGCCAAGGTCAACAACTGTAGCCTTTGTACCTGCGCCAGTCTTTGATGTGAACACCAGACGTGCAGTCTGCTGCTTGCGGATACCGATGCCAAGGAAGTGAACCTCCAACTTTGGCTTGTCGGTAGCGATAAGCGGAGTAACCTCGAGCATGTGGCTCTGAAGGATTGAAGTCTGACCGTTAGCGAAGTTAAGAGTGTAATCCTCGAGGAATGAGCAGCCTGTTGACATGCCCTGATTCATAACCCAGAGTGAACGGTACAGGCAGGCTGTCTTCCAGTCGCCCTCAGCACCGAAGCCGATACCCTCTGCCATCAGACGCTGTGATGCAAGACCCGGAATCTGATCGAATCCGCAGAAGTTAGGGTCGTTGATGTCGGCATCGCCAAGGTCGTCGAAGTTAGTAGTGAAGGCTGTTGCGTTCTCGTCCTTCAGCACGCGGCGGATAGCGATTTCAGCCTTGGCAGCGTTTCTTACCTTCTCCCAGTAAACCTCTTCGCCAGACTCGTCAATCTTTATTGTGTATTCTTTCTTGTACTCCTCAACAAGAGCGTCAACCTCGGCATCTGTTACCTTCTTGAAGTAATCCATCAATGAAGATACAGGATAGTAGTCAACATGATAGCCAAGACGCTGCTCAAACTCAACGCGGTCGCCATCGGTTACGGCAACGTTGTTCATGTTAAGACCGAACATCAGACAACGAACGTCGTGAGCATCTGCAACGGCAGCACATACGCGAGCCCAAACGGCAATCTTCTTCTGTGCCTCCTCGCTCTTCCAGTGGCCTACAACCACCTTGCGCGCAATTCTCATGCGTGTGCAGATGTGTCCGAACTCGATATCGCCGTGAGCACTCTGGTTAAGGTTCATGAAGTCCATGTCCATAGTATCCCAAGGAATCTCCTCGTTATACTGAGTGTGGAAGTGAAGCAAAGGTTTCTTTAGTTGCTGAAGTCCCTTGATCCACATCTTAGCAGGAGAGAAGGTGTGCATCCATGTGATGATACCGATACACCTCTCTTCGTTGTTAGCTGCCTTCATTACGGCCTCTACTTCCTTAGAAGAGTTTGCTGTGCCTTTGTAAACAACCTTTACAGGAATGTTTCCTGAGTTGTTAAGACCTTCTACCATCTCCTTAGAGTGTGCGTCTACAGCTACTACTGCGTCACCTCCATAAAGCAACTGTGCACCAGTTACCCACCAAATTTCAAAATTGTCAAACATGTCTTTTCCTTTTTAATTCATAATTCATAATTCACAATTCATAATGAATTTGCAATATATAAATCATGAAGTTATTATTTACTTTTTTTATTTAGCGTGTTAATTATCGAAACAAGAATCTTATTGATTTCTGTACAATCACAAATCATACTTTCATATTCTTTTTCAGAAACATAATTTGACCGAAATAATATCTCCAACCAATACAATGTCTCGTTAGCTTCTTTAAGCGCAATCTTCAACTTATGCTTAAAATCATCTATACTTTCGGCATGTTCAGCCTCTCGTATATTAGCACCAATACTTGTGCCACTCTTCAAAATTTGCGCAAAAATGGGATGTTCTGCATAAGTTGAATCTTTTAACAAATGTCTAACCATTCTTACAATACGTACTCCAAAGGCTAAACTTTTGTCCTTTACAACATTGGCAGTTTTCATCGCATCTACAAATTAAAAATTATCATTTATGAATTATGAATTGTGAATTGTCAATTATGAATTCAATTTACTTCTTCTTTTGTCCGTAATAAGCATTAGGGCCATGCTTGCGCATGTAATGCTTCTCTACGAGAAGAGGATTCATTGTTGTCTGCGGATTAACGGAGAACGAGATGAACGCCATCTTGGCGCACTGCTCCATCACCTTGGCATTGTACACCGCGTTAGACGGGTTCTTGCCCCACGAGAACGGACCGTGATTCTTTACGAGTACCGCAGGAGTGTGGTCTGGGTTGATGCCCAGTTCCTCGAACTTGCGCACGATAACCTTACCCGTCTCCAACTCATACTCAGGCATCTCCGACTCAACCATTGCATCGGTGCAAGGAATATCCTTGTAGAAATAGTCGGCATGAGTTGTACCGATATTCGGGATAGCCTTACCTGCCTGTGCCCACGCAGTAGCGTATGTTGAATGAGTGTGAACAACACCGCCGATGTTCGGGAACTTGCGGTAAAGTTCGAGATGCGTTGGAGTATCTGACGATGGGTTCAAGTCGCCCTCAACAACCTTTCCTGTCTGTAGGTCAACGACAACCATGTCCGACGGTTTCATTACATCATAATCCACACCGCTTGGCTTTATAACCACAAGTCCTTTTTCACGGTCAATACCCGAAGCGTTGCCCCAAGTATATATCACCAAGCCCTGTTCAACCAACTCCATGTTGGCCTTGAACACTTTTTCCTTTAAATCTTCTAACATTTGCTTTAAAATATGTATAACTAATAGCCGAAAACAAAGTTATAAAAACAATGTCGCCGACTATTAGTTACAAAAATTTAATATTTAAAATCTAATCTTTTACTTACCAGAAATAATAGTAGAATGCAGCAGTAATTGCAAGAATGATGATTGTGTGAATAACATCCCACTTGTTCCAGCTCTTGCGAGTTGCCAGAATCTGCTCCTCGGTTGACGTGCCGAATACCAAGCCCTTGATTTTCTCTTCTGAAGGAGCCTCGGTACACAAGCTGACAACAATCACAACGATGATACAGAACAACAGCATCCATCCGCAGAAGAACAGCCAGTTAAGGTCGTAGAACAGATACTTGAATGTGCTGTCGGCAGCATCCTGAACATTGCTGTAGTAAACCTTCGCACCAAGACGAGTAAGACCAACAACCATACCAGAAATCAATCCCCACATACCGCCAAGGGCTGAAGTTCTCTTCCAAGCAATACCGAGCAGGAAGGCTGCTGCGATACCCGGAGCAAGAACACTCTGAACATCCTGCAAATAAGTATAGAGCACATCGCCCACGCTACGCATAACAGGAATCCAAAGGATACCGAGGACAACGATAACGACTGTTGCAATCTGACCGATGACAACGAGTTTCTTCTCTGGAGTCTCAGGCTTGAAACGCTTGTAGAAGTCGATTGTAAACAACATTGCAGATGAGTTGAACAATGAAGCCAAAGAACTCATCAAGGCAGCAAGGATACCACAAACAACCAAGCCCTTAACACCTGCAGGAAGCAACTTGGCAACCAGCGTTGGGAAAGCAGCATCGGCATTGTGTGCGCCGCTTGCAAGCATTGGCAGGAAGCTGCCAGTCTTCTGATGCAAAGCGAATGCAATCATACCCGGGATAAGGAACAAGAACACAGGAAGAAGCTTGAGGTATGCACCGAAGATTGTACCACGGCGAGCCTCAGTCTCGTTCTTACCAGAAAGCACACGCTGAACGATGAACTGGTCGGTACACCAGTACCAGAAACCGATGATAGCCGAACCGATAAGAGCACCCAACCAAGGATACTGAGGGTCGGAGTTATCGCGCATCAAATGAATCATTGTGCCTGTAGCACCCTCGTATGATGGAGTTACGTCGCAAAGACGCATCATCTCGTCCCAACCGCCAAGTTCCTTCAAACCAAGAACAAGGATGATAAGAGAACCGAGAAGAAGGATTGGAGTCTGAAGCACAGAAGTGTAAAGCACCGACTTCATACCACCCACAATAGTATAAACGGCAGTGATAAGCACCAAGCCGATAGCCGAGATCCAGAAGAAGTCGATTCCCCAGAGTTCCTTAATTCCGAACACCTGCTGGAACACAAGTCCGCCGGCATAAACGGTTACGGCAACCTTTGTCATCACATAACTAATAAGAGATATGAACGAGAGCAGAGTACGGCTCTGTGTGTTGTATCGTCTCTCAAGGAACTCAGGCATTGTGAGCACCATACTGCGAGTGTAGAATGGCACGAACACCCATCCCAGAATCAGAATCATCCATCCCTGAATTTCCCAATGAGCCATTGCCATACCAGATGATGCACCGGCGCCGGCAAGACCGATAAGGTGCTCAGAACCAATGTTCGATGCAAAGATTGAAGCACCGATTGCTATCCATGTAGCATCCTTTCCACCCAAGAAATAATCGTCGGAATTCTCCTGCTTCTGGCGGCTCACCCACCATACAATTCCAATCATCAGTGCAGCAAAGGCTGCAATCACTAACCAATCTAAAAATGCCATTTGTATTTCAGTTATTTAAACGTTTTTTATTATTTTACGCTGAATTTGTACATTGTGTGCGAAGTGTACTTCTGTCCCGGCTCAAGCCATGCCGATGGCCACTCTGGCTTGTTTGGAGCATCAGGATACTTCTGAGTCTCGAGGCAGATACCTGTGCGCTGCTTGTAAACGATGCCCTTCTTTCCGGTAACAGTTCCGTCGAGGAAGTTGCCTGAATAAACCTGAATACCCGGTTCGTCGGTGTAGCAATCAACATTGATGCCTGTTGACGGACAGTAAAGGGTTGCAGCAATCTGCGAGAAGTCGCCCTTTGTATTGAGCACCCAGTTGTGGTCGTATCCGTTGCCGTTCTTTACCTGAACGTAGTCGAACTTGTCGATGTCCTGACCTACAGCCTTTGGCTTGGTGAAGTCCATCGGAGTTTCAGCCACAGGAATAATCTCGCCAGTTGTCATGTAAGTCGAATCAACTGGAGTGAAGTTGTCGGCATTTACAGTGAGCAGGTGGTCTGTGATAGGCTTTGTAGGGTCGCCGCTCAGGTTGAAGTATGAGTGGTTTGTCATGTTGATGACAGTCTTCTTGTCGGTTGTAGCCTCGTACTTGATGTCAACGCAGTTGTCATAAGTAAGAGTGTATGTAACCGTTGCAACAACGTGACCTGGGAAGTTGGCGTCGCCATCAGGAGAATCCATTGTAAGCACTACAACAGAGTCGCTCTTCTGCTCTGCCTTGTATATCTGGTACTGCCAGCCCTGAGGGCCGCCGTGCAGACAATGTCCGAAGTTGTTTGTAGGCAACTGTATTGTGTCGCCGTCGACAACAATCTTGCCCTTGTTTATTCTGTTTGCGTAACGTCCTACCGATGCACCGAAATCGCTTGGCACATTACGGTATGTGCTTATGCTGTCGAAGCCCAACACAACATCACGCATCTCACCATTCTTGTCAGGAACCATAAGCGAAACAATTCGGCCTCCGAAGTTGGTAACGCAAACTTCAACTCCGTTAGCGTTTTTAAGAACGTACAAGCCTGTTTCCTTGCCGTCTACGTTCGACTCGAAAGCCTTTGAATCAAGTCCGGAAAGTGTCAGTTTGTTTTCCGAACAGCCTGTCATTACCGCACAGCAAACAAGCGCTGCGCCAATGAAACTCTTAGTCAATTTCATGATATAATTTTATTGGTGTTATTATACTTTTTTTCGAGCAACAAAGAAACTACTTTTTGATTAAATAACGTAAAGAGTACAATATGTTATTAAGCAGAAAAGATTGAGTTTGTAGCGGTATGTTACAAATAACACCTAATTAGGAAACAATAGTCAACCTTAGTTTTATGCCAAAACCAAGGCCGACTATCGCAATATTGCATTTTTTAATAATCGAAGTTTGTTGTAGAATATGCCCAGATGAATGGGTAGAAAAATCCGCGGAGCATTGCCACAGCGATATTAGGATGCTTTTTCCCGTGAACGACATCGCGATGCTTCATGCACAGAAAGCAGAGTTTCAGCAGACTGAAGATGTCTTTTCTTAGCATCAAGCCCGTAAGTTCATGAACGAGTCTGAACGAGCGTTTCTCGTCCTCGCTCAGGCTGTCGTCTGCCGTGGCGGTTCGCAGGTTGATGTATCCGTAGAACTTGCTCCACAACTCGCGTTTCTGAAGCTGGCGGAAATCCTTCATTCCAAAGATGTAGGGCTGCCACGTTGGATTCTCGGCATGACGCTGATACTTGGCGCGATGCTTTGTAGCCACGCTCTCGGCATAAGGACGATACCAGTTGAGGGGATAAGGGGCTTTTGCAAGTCCTCCGCAGAAGTGGGCATTTATAACTATCCACCAGTCGTACGGAATGTGCTTGTCCCAGTTGTCTATCGACTTCAGAAACGATGTGCGGACAAGCAGACAATGTCCCGGAACGTGGCTCGTAAATATCTGACTTTCAAAAGTATTCTGCGGATTACGGCGAAACGTGCATCGGTCAGAATACTTCTCGTCGCGATAATGGTCGGTGCAGCATGCAGCATATTTGTCGCCGATGGCTTCGACCTGCCTTTCAATCTTGTCGCTGAACCAGATGTCGTCTTGGTCTGAGATGGCAACGAAATCGGTCTTTGCACGCTGAAAAGCCGTGATGAAATTCATGTTGAAGCCCTTGTTCACCTCGTTTCTGTAAAGATGAATGTAGGGATGCCGGGCTGAATATTCCTCGACAATCTCTATCGTGCCATCGTTCGAGCCATCATCCTGAACAATAACCTCTTCTATCGGATATTTCTGCGCGATGATTGAGTCGAGCTGCTGGCGTATGTATTTGGCACCGTTGTAGGTACACATCACTACCGATACTGTCTTCATTTCTTTTCTGAACTCATTATTGAATCGTAATCTGCCGTGTGCTTTATTATTCGCGGATGCAGTTTGTAGCTGTCGCTCGCCCAGTCGCGCTCGGCATTATAGAAAGGTGTGTGTATTCCTGCCAAGCCTATCATGAAATGGGCGATGTCGTCGGTCTTGTAAGGCCGCTTGCTTATCGACTTCAGTTTCTTGAACTCGCTGCGATGACGGCGGCGGAACTTTTTGCTGCACCACACCGCAAGCGGAATCTCGAACTCCTGCCTTACGAGCGACGGCGACAAGTTGGCATCGTGCAGTCTGCCAAAGGCGTGAATCTCGTCGTAAACCTCTTCGGCATGGTCGGGCATGTATATTACGATGGCATCTTCGTTTACAAAAAGATTTATGATGCCGTCGACAACATTGTCGTTATATCGTGTGGCATTGTCGTAGTCGGCAACGATATACTTCTCGGCCTTCGAAAGGTCGTTACGGTCTTTGTAATTGTCAATCGTGAAAAACTCCTGAGCCTTCGGGAATCTCTGCTTATATTCGACATGCTGTCCAAGCAGATGGAAGATGAACAGATTGCGGTCGGTATAATCGCCCTTGTGCTTGCCGTATTCCTTTATCAGACCGTTGTCCTGAGTCCATTTCAGTTTGTTTCGGGTGTCGAAGCAGAGCGAATCGAGTTCGGCATCGTTCAGGAAGAAACTTCCGTTGAAATCGGCAGCCGCCAGTCTCGACGACTTCATGAACTGCTGCGTGAAGAACGACACATGATAGCCCGCCTTCTTGAACAGCGCAGGAAACAGAACGCCATCGGCCCACAAGCCCTTCTCGTCGTCGGCATGGGTTGAAAGGAAACTCTTGAAGGCGTTGCTCGTCACGTTCCACGGCGTAATAACATCGTCGAAGCGGATAAGTTCGCCCTTTTTCAGACGGCGCACCATGTTCGGCGTCGTCTCGAGCGGATAGCCGTAGAGTTGCGAGTGATGTTTGTTGTAACTCTCGCCTATTATGAACACGATGTTCGGACATTTGTAGTCGCAACTGTCAACCTGCAGTTTGTGCATCGTCTCGCGCAGAATCTCAACCTCGCCAGCCGTGAGTCTTGTAAACTTGAACGAATAAGCCAGTCTGAGTTCGGGCGAATAGAACTGAATCGGTCCCATCACACGCTCAATTCTCTCGGCTCCGTTTAGGCGGAAATACTCAACAAAGAGTTTCTTGTTTTCGAGAGTCGTGCAGAAGCAATAAACAAAGTAGACGACTATGAAACAACTGAATCCGATGTAGCCGAGATAATGCGAACGCCATGTAAGTTGCTTACGCAAAAAACGGCGGATTGGCTTCTCGTAGATTTCGAGAAGAACATTGGCCGTGAGGATGAGAAGCATGAGCAGAAGCACCTGCCCCATCTGCTTGCTTATAAGGAAGGCACGGCAGAAATCGCCAGCCTCATCTGAGTTTGTCTCGATTAAAAGTTGTATTGTAGTTGGCGTGTAGCGCAGCCAGAATCGGTTGTAGAGAAACCATTCGGTAGCCGTAACCAGATATCCGACGGTATAGAAAAAATACTTGAAATACTTGTAGACCTTCTTTGGCAAGAGCGAAAGGATGGCGCAGAGGATATAGCAATCCATGAACAATCCTTCGTAGAACACCGCCTGATCGGTTGGCAAGTCTTCGTAGAAGAACGAGAACACAACCAAAAGGTACATAAACAAAAAGAAGATGGGATACCAGCGCAAAGGGGCTGTTATCATCTTCGATATTCTTACAAGAACGAACAATAATCTCTTCATTTTCTACTCGTTATCTAAGTCGGGCATAATGAACACGCTGTGAATGTCGCGCTTGTCCTCGGGCGGCATCTGCATATAGTTGCGATAAAGTTTCTTCAGATAGGCATCGGTGTCGTGCGGCGCGCTGAACTCAACGCCCTCGAACATTATCTTGCTTGTCGGGAAGATGTCTTTCCGCTCCTGAACCATGCCGTGCCAGTTGTTGCTTGGCAGACAGCAGAAATACTTTTTGTTCTTCGGAAGGCAATGCCATATTGTCTTCAGCAGCATATTCTTCAGACCGAAATAGAACAGTTTGGCTGTGTTTTCGAGCGAATAATAGTGCTTGCCGTGCAGAACGCAGTATGCCACGCACATTCCGCGCAGGAAAGGTCTGCGCACACAGTTCGGAAGGCTCGGATAGTCGATGTACGGGAAAATATCAATAAACAGTCCCTTCTGATAAGGAAGTTCGAAATCGTCGTCGTACTGGACGTAGAACGACTTTTTGTCAACAACCTTGTAATGCTCAAAACGGTACGAAGGGTCGGTATCCTTGCTCTGCACAAACAGATGCTCGGGAAGTTCGGTCTTGGCAATCTCGGCAAACTTCTTCAAATCGTCCATCGGCATGGCAATATCCATGTCGTCGTCCCACGGAATAAAGCCCCCGTGACGCACCGCGCCGAGCAGACTTCCGGCATCGAGCCAGTAGCGCAGTCCGTGGCGGTCGCAGATGTCTGCTATTATCTTCAGCATCTCCAACTGCTTGAGTTGCGACTTGCGGAGATTGTTCTTGTTATACTGTTTAAGATATTGGTTGTACATTCTTCTGAAAAAGAAATCTTACTTTATCGTTTTTTAAATTATGCAAAATTAAGAAAATAATCGCAAACGAGTTGCGATTTGCTCAAAGTTTTGCTTTCTTTGCACAAATGAAATACAAAGCAGTAATTTTCGACCTTGACGGAACCCTGATGGATTCGTTAAAGGATTTGGCAATAAGCGTTAATCATGCTCTGGCTTGCATGAACATGCCACAGCACACAATTGAGGAGATAAAACAGTTTGTTGGAAACGGAGCAAGAAGGCTGATTGAACTGTCGGTAGAGTCAGGCTCGTCTCAGGAGCAGATTGAGGAGTGTTTTTCGCTGTTCAGGCAGCATTATGCATGCCATTGCATGGATTATACATGTCTGTATAGTGGCATTCAAGAACTTCTTGAGAATCTGAAAGATAATGGCGTTAAGTTGGCAATCGTATCTAACAAACCGCAGTTTGGTGTTACGGAGTTGTACAAATCGTTTTTCAGCAGCACGATTGACGTTGCTATTGGCGAGGCTGCCCCTCTGCGACGCAAGCCATACGCCGACATGGTTGTGGAGGCTATGAAGCGACTCGGCGTGAAGCCCGAGGAATCAATATACGTTGGCGACAGCGATGTTGACATAATGACGGCACGAAACGCCTGTATTCCGTGCATCTCGGTTTTGTGGGGATTCCGCGACAAGGATTTTCTGACAAAAAACGGCGCAACGATTTTTGCCGAGAAGCCAAGCGACATTATGGATATTGTAAAATAAAATTTCAGGAATTGAGAATTGAAAGTTGAAAATTGAAAGCAACTAAAATTTCAATTTTCAACTTTCAAGTTTCAAAAGAGCTCCCCGTATCTTGAACGAATCTTGAACGTATTCAGAACGTACTTTGAACGAACCCTGAACGTATCTTGAACGTACCTTGAACGTACCTTCCGGCTTGCTACCCCGTAGCTACCCCGTTCCTACCCCGTTCCTACCCCGTACCTTCCGGCTTACTTGAAGCATACATGAACGTAGGTTGCGGCTTGTAAAATGCTACTTATCGGCTTACAATTCTCAATTTTCCATTGTGAATTAAATAGCTTTTTCAACTTTCAATTCTCAACTTTCAAGCTCCCATTGTCAATTGTCAATTGTCAATTGTGAATTGTCATTTGAAAACTGTCCTATCCACGGATCCCATTCACGGTAGTCGGGGTCGATGCCAGAGAAGGGGTTCTGCGGCAGACGGCTGAAATCGTAGGTCCGGCGATCGCTCATATTCTCATTATAGCGCAACTCATAGTTGGTCTGCAGATGGGCACCCTTCCACAGGGGCTCACTATATCCGGCACTCACCACATAGCCCTTGTTGTCGCTGGGAGTAGTGTTGTAGCGGGCGGTAAAATAGGTGGAGTCTTCGCCAGCCATATTCTTGATGAGGTGCAGATAGACCTCGTTGTTCGAGGTGTTGCGGTTCTCGCTCTTGCCCATGCTGCCTTCCACACGCAAGGTGACATTGCGGCCTCGCGCATTCAGCCTGCGATAGAACTGGAGCATGGCCCATGCGTTGCGGTTCTCGTCATAGGAGAGACTTGAACTATGACTATGGTTGACAAGACGGGAATAGAGAGCAGAAGAGGTCTCGTGAACATCGGCCAAGGGGTCATCGGAATAGAGATATGGGTCTTCCTGGAAGGTGGCACTCGTCGATATCGATGTGCCGTCGCCGGTACTGGTGCTACCATTGGCACGCAAAAGGATATTGGTCAGCGAGTCGGGTTTCCACTCCAAACGCAGATTGCCATACCAGTTGTTGCTGCGCGTAAAACTGTTCGACTTGCTGTTGGAGAAGGTTCGGTAGTCCTGACTGTAGAAGTTCTCGCTGGCATTGTCGTTCTCGTTGTCACCATCGCGGTGGTTCCAGCGCACGCTGGCATCTATCTTCAACCGCTCGCCATCGTCGTA
>JAEEGH010012974.1_pt1 | contig 18589 bp, 16 predicted proteins | sample 9134181 | NCBI WGS metagenome assembly JAEEGH01 (sample SAMN16246544, study PRJNA631951) | gut metagenome | biome: gut microbiome; feature: rumen; material: DP-attached | host: Bos | place: Iran: Karaj | collected 2018-10 | reverse complement strand
TATACCATATAATGCATTGATAACCAATGATTTAGAAGAAGCCGAAAAGACATCAGGTGAAACAGAGGTGAAACTTTCGTGGCTGTTTGAAACGTATAGGGAAAGCGACTTGTACGGACATCATATAGGGAAACAGACGCCTTCAAGGGACTTCAAACACCAGGTCATTCTCTGGCGAATCGGCTCGTTTTCGGCTCAATAACGACGATTTACGGCTCAAGCGTTTGGAAATTGAGCCGTATATGCTTTCCTTATGAGCCGGAAGAAAGAGCCGATATAGATTCCGCCTGTGAATGGATTGGGGTGGAGGGGCTATTGTTGTCTGGGGAGGTGGAAGAGACCGAACAGGAATTTGAACTACTCAAACATTTCCCGGGTTCTGGCTTTCCGTGCGAGTCCTTCGCCCAGTTTATAGGCGTTTTCGCAATCGATGGGCCACTGCTTCTCGCGCTGAGCGGCCTTGTGCTCTTCGCTGAACATATTCGCATCATAGCGGGAATAATCCTTGAACTGGTAGGTGTCACAGGAGAATACTGCCTCGCAGGACCCGAAGAACGTTGTCAGACGGTTCTCAATTGATTTGAATACGTGTGCGTAGCCTTCCTTCGCGTACATTTCCGGAGCGTTCATGGTATAGATCATGCCAAAGGGAATCTTCCTGTTAAGGATACGCACCATCTGCCTGTCTTCCGTAAACTTGTTGGCATCCACCGGATACAGGAGACGCTCCAGGAACGAACGCATCATGCCGGAAATGTTGTCATAATAGATTGGCGATCCAAGAATGACGGCATCAGCCAGCAGGCATTTTTCAAGCAGTGGGCGCAGTCCGTCCCGGATGGCACAGCCAGTCCGTCATGTCAAATTGGCCCGTGAGCCCGAAGTTCAGCCCCGCGGCACCTTGGAAACGGTAGTCTGTCATGTAATGGACGTCCTGGGAATGGACGTTGCGGCCGGCTCCTCCGAGAAATCCTATGCTCCACTGTGCCCGCAAGGTGCAAGGCATGAGCAAGACCACGGCTGCGATCAGGTAAAGTCTGTTTTTCATAGTTCTGAATTGGTCTGCAAAGATACATCCTTTTCTGCAAATACATCAAGGTATTTATGAATTAAAGGTCCGTCCCTTCGCACAAGCGGACGAAATACGCCCGGAGGTCGGCCCAATGGTAATAGGGGCCCGTCACCGGCGTAAGTGCAGGCACGGTCCTCTCTTTCTCGTTATAAAGCATCTTTACAAGAATGTCATTTCCTTTCCGGTAGAAGGCCAGTTGGAAATTGGCCCCCATCGGGATCATGTCTCCGGAATACCAATAATGATGGGCTTCCGCCTGGAGGGCCTTCTTGTCCATGCCGCTGAATCCGATGAGGGTGGCGAATGGCAGCAGGGCCGTGTCATGCGTAAAACGCAGGTCGGCCGCCCGGGCGCTTCCTTCAGCGATGGCGGCATCGGCCTTCTCGACAAAATCCTTCAGGAGACGCTTCCCCTGAAGGGCCGTGGAGTCTCCATACAAGATGGAGTTGGCGTTCTGGGTGTAGAATCGGTCACTCTGGTCGGCGGCAAGGACATACAACTCGTCCAGGGTGAAATACCGGTACGGGTCCACGACCTGCTCCATGTCCAGGGTCTCCGTGAAGGAAGTGCATACGAAAAGAGCCCGGAGGAAACGGTATGGCGGGCAGTCACCGAGGGCGGAGGCGGAATCTATGAACAGAGCCCCGCAAATCCGGCCGGGATTCAGGTTCTCTTCCAAAAAACGGTCGCTGTCGGGCCCGACGGTGGTCTGGCGCGCTCGGTTCCGGCTGTCCCAATGCATCAGGTAACGCATGTACTTGTCGCCGGTGTCGGTCCGGATTTTGAGCCGGGGGCGCCTCCTGCTCACTTCCAGCAGGAAGTTAGTCATGGACAGGATGCACCGGGGCACCGTGGAAGAGACGGCGTCCACCTCTTTCCGCCGCCGGGAGGAAAAGACGGAGGGGAAGCGTTTCATCATCCGGGAGGCAATCTGCCGCTGCTCCCGGCAGCCCCGCTGGGTAAGCATTTCCCACATCCCTTCCGACGCCTCCCTCATCAGGGAGACTTCCTGCAGGAGTCTCCGGCCTTCCTCCGTCAGAAGCCCCTTCTCCCCGGCCTGGGCGAGAAGGTCGGTGACGAGGATGAAGTCTTCCCCTTCTCCCAAGTCGTAGCGGCTTCCATGCCGACCGGCGTGGCTGATGTAGAAAGGCTTGTAACCTCCCGGCGCGGGTGTGTCGACAACCGATCCGGGATCGTAACTGTGATGGACGCCGTTCGCCAGATACTTGTCCCGGGCGAGGCGCTCGGGGGTGAGTTGGGCATGGACAGGGACGATGGCCGCAAGGAGTAAAAGGATCGGGAGAGTTCTTTTCATTGCGTTTCCGATTCAGATTCGTGGATTAAAGGTACTCAATCTTCGTTTTAATCCCCAATCCGAAATGGATGATTTTGTCACTTTTGAACGAAAGTGAAAGTAAAATGGACAATAGTTCTACAAAATTCTCCCGCAAATGATGACCTTTGTGAAAACAGAAGAGACATTCTTATCAATTATAATTAACCGAATCATTATGAAAAAATTCTTGCAAATCTGTCTCTCCTTCGCTTTGCTGGCGGCAGGCATTCCCGCGGCCGCCCAAGTCACGGTGAGGGGAACCGTCACTGACGAATCGGGCCAGACCGTGGTCGCTGCCGGTGTCGTGGAAGCGGGGACGACGAACGGCGTGGTCACGGATGCACGGGGACGGTATGTTCTCACCGTGAAGGGGCCGGACTCCGTCTTGGAATTCTCCTGCGTCGGTTATGAAACCCAGCGCATCCCTACAGGAAAGAACGGAGTCATCGACGTCGTTCTCAAGGAGTCCGCCACCTTCCTGGAAGAAACCGTGGTCATCGGTTACGGCACCCAGAGAAAGGGTGACGTCACCAGTTCGGTCACCAGCGTCAAGGCCGAAGATTTCAATTCCGGTCAGATGCTGGATGCCGGCGACCTGATTCAAGGCAAGGTCGCGGGTCTTACCATCGCCAACGGCAGCGGCGACCCGAGCTCCACCTCGACGATCCGCCTGCGCGGCGTCATCTCCATGGAAGGCAGTCAGACTCCGTTGGTGCTGGTGGACGGAATCGAAGGAAGCCTGTCCACCGTCGCTCCGGAAAGTATTGAGAGCATCGACGTCCTGAAGGATGCTTCCGCCGCCGCCATCTATGGTACCCGCGGAGCGAACGGCGTCATCCTGATTACGACGAAAAACGGCCGCCGTGACGACAACGTGACTGCGACCTATTCCGGTTACGCCAGCATTTCCAATTTCGCCAGAACGCTTCAATTCATGAACGTCGCGGACATCCGTGCCGGCCATACCGACCTGGAGGACAAGGGGCATGAGACCGACTGGCTCAAGGAGATCTCCCGCAACGCCTTCTCCCACAATCACAACGTGAACATCAGCGGAGGCCTCAAGCACACCTCGTTCTATGCGGATTTCACCTACCGTGACACGGAAGGCACCATCATCGACACCTACCGCAAAAGCCTGAACCTGAATGCCGGTGTTTCGCAGTGGCTGTTCAATGACATCCTCAAAGTCGGCTTTGACATCCAGAGCCGCCAGGCGGTGAGCGATATCGTGAGCTCCTCCTCCGCTTACCACCAGGCCATCCTCCGCAATCCCACGGAACCGGTTTACAACGAGGACGGCACCTTCTACGAAAACTTCAGCGCGACCAATTACTACAATCCGGTGGCCTACATCAAGGCCCGCGAAGGAAACACCCGGAACCACCAGACGCGGCTCACCGGTAACATTACCTTGGAACCGCTCAAGGGATGGCAGACCAACTTGAAACTCGCCCTGGTGAACGGAAACAGCGTCACGGACACTTTCCGCAACCAGTACGACTACCAGAACATCAATTACGGTTACACCGGACAGGCGACCCTCAGCCATGGCGGCAGTCAGCAGAAACTCATGGAAATCACGAGCAAATACGACCGGAACACCGGGAAGCACCGCTTCAACGCCCTCGCCGGCTACAGTTGGCAGTACGATGACTACAAGAGTTTCAGCGCATACAACCGGGAATTCCCGAGTTATTTCTTCGGTACCAACAATCTGGGTCTCGGCCGCGCCCTCAAGGAAGGGAACGCAACCATGAGCTCCCATCGCGAGGACAGCAAACTCATCGGCTTCTTCGGCAGGATCAGTTACGGTTACGACAACCGTTATAACATCCTCGTCAGCATCCGGCACGAGGGCTCTTCCAAGTTCGGCAAGAACTATCAATGGGGTAACTTCCCCTCCGTGTCCGCAGGTTGGAACATCCATAACGAGGACTTCATGCGGAACGTCTCCTGGGTGGACGAACTCAAACTCCGTGCAGGCTGGGGTATCACCGGCGTCATCCCGAACGATTCCTACATGTCCCTGACCCGCTACGATTACGACGGCTACTACTATTCCCACGGAGAGTGGCTGCCCGGTATGTCCATCGCGTCCAATCCGAATACGGACCTGCGCTGGGAACGTTCCCGGGAAGTCAACGTCGGCCTTGACGCCCAGTTCTTCAACCGCCGCGTCGGATTCTCCCTGGATCTGTATAAGAAGACGACCAGCGACATGCTCTATTGGTACAACGTCCCGACGCCCCCGTACCTCTATGACGAGATTCTCGCCAACGTGGGCAAGATGACTAACAAGGGTATCGAACTCGCCTTGAACCTCGTTCCCGTCAGGACAAGGGACTTCCAGTGGAATGCGGACCTGACCTTCTCCCATAATGACAACCGCCTGGAAAGCCTTTCCAACGACTTCTATGAGACCGACAACTACCAATACAACGGAGGCTTCGGCAACTACTCTTCCGCCGTCACGCACCGGTTGGAGCCGGGTCAGCGCGTGGACCTCTGGTACGGTCCCAAGGCTGTCGGCATTTCGGAGAACGGCCTGTGGCTCATTGAAAACGTGGAGACCGGCGAGGCGGAGGAGTACTTCGTCAAAATGGACAACAACGACACCTACCGCCAGGTGCTCGGCCATGCCCTTCCTGACCTGTACTTCGGCATGAACCACAGTTTCCGATACAAGGGATTCGACCTGAACCTTCAGTTCACCGGCCAGTTCGGTTTCCAGATTCTCAATGAGAACCGGGTCGAATACGAGAGTTACTATTATACGCAATACAATCACCTTGCCTCCCTGCTGGATGCTCCCTTTGCCGATGGAAACACCCTGTCCCGCAACATGAATTCCAAGCAGTGGACAAGCGCCCACTTGGAGAAGGGCGACTTCCTCAAGTTGAAGAACGCCAGCGCAGGCTATACGTTTGACTTCGGCGACAGTGCATACATCTCCTCCGCACGCCTGTACGTGGCGGGAACCAACCTGTTCACCATCACCAAGTACTCCGGCCTGGATCCCGAACTTTCCAATGCCGACATGTGGTACTTCGGTCATGAGTCTTCCACCAAATATCCGCCCGTGCGCACGCTTACCATCGGCGTGAACCTAAAGTTTGGAAAGGGCGGACATCGTCATCCGGCCCAGACCGCTCCGGAGCCCCGCGTGGTCGAGCGGATCGTAGAGAAAGTCGTCGAGAAGGAAGTGGTGAAGGAAGTCCCCGTGGAAGTGGTGAAGGAGGTCAACGTTCCCGCGACGGCTGCTTTTGAAGGCGCTTATGAGGATGATCTGTATTTCCTGCTGGGCAAATCCGAACTCCGTCCGGAAGAAGCCTTCAAGTTGGGCCGGATCGCCCAGATCCTGAGCGAGAATCCGGATGCCACCATCACCGTAACCGGTTATGCCGACAGTGCGACCGGCAACACTGACATCAACCAGAATCTCTCCGAGCAGCGTGCCTATGCGGTCGTCGAGATGCTCAGGAACGCCGGCATCTCTCCGGCCCGGATTAGCATCCGTGCCGCCGGAAGCGATCGGGACGCCAGCAAAAGCCCCGAGTCCAACCGCGTTGCCGTATGTATCGTTAAATAAAGAGTCAAGCATATGAAAAAGATTCTCTATACCATCCTTGCCGCCGCAGCGGTCTTTTCCACGGCCTGCACCAATTTGGACGAGACCATCTACAGCCAGATTGCGTCCGAAAAATACGAATTCACAGACGATGACATCCAGGCCATGCTGGCCTCGGCCTACGACTATGTCCACTATACTTTCGCCGAGTTCAACGGCATGGCCGACATCGAGGAATCCACGGACATGTGGTGTGTTCCTTCGCGCCTCGGCATCGGCTGGGGCAAGTATTACATCCTGCTCCACAAGCACACCTTCAGCAACGGCATCAGCCATATGCGGAACTTCTATTCCAGCGCCTACTCGGCCATCTCGGAATGCAACCGCATGATGGAGATGGACGCCATCAAGAGCAACCAGGTCACGTTCAACCAACTCCGGTTTTTCCGCGCCCTGATGTATTACGTCCTTTTTGACAACTTCCGCAACATCGCTCTGGATACCGCTTACATCCATCCGGACGGCTGGACGCCCACCCAGGCGACGCCTCAGGAAACCTGGGACTTCATCCTGTCGGAACTGAATGAAATCAAGGGCAACTGCGGGGAAGACAATGGCTTTGGCGTGGTGAATGACTATTGCGTGAACATGCTGCTTGCGAAGATGTACCTCAACCACAACGCCTGGTTCAACGACGACTCCGATCAGTCCTACTATCAGAAGGCCTTGGACGAGGTGAACGTCGTCATCAATTCCGGGAGATACGACTTGGCGGCCAACTACTTGGACAACTTCAAGGCCGACATCTCTTCCAGTCCGGAGGTCATCCTCGCCTTCCCGTTCGAATATCCCTATTCCTCCGGAATGGGCTGGGCCAGCCTCTGGCTTGCCAACAGCAACCGGCAGACTTACGGCTACACTTCCTGGGCCACTTCCGGCGCCGGAGCCATCCCCCAGTTCATCGCCACGTATGACCCGGATGACCAGCGCCTGACAGACACCTGGTTCTGGGGACAGCAGTATGACCAGCAGGGAAAGGAAATCGATGGATGCAACTATACGATTGAGTTCGGGAGTATCGACGGAGCCTACGAATACGAAGGCGCGCGCTGCCACAAGTACGAGATCGGCAATGGCCCTCATGGAACCTACTCCACCGACATCCCTGTCTTTCGTTATGCCGACGCCCTCCTGATCAAGGCGGAGTGCCTCTTGCGCCTGGGCAAGAATGAGGACGAGGCCGCCAGCCTGGTCAGTCAGGTCCGGGCGCGCAACTTCCCCACGGCGCCCGACAAGGCCAAGGTCACGGCAGCCCGGCTCAAGGGCGGCAGTCGCTATGATTACGGCCTGCGATACAACCTGAACATTATGGACGATCCCAACAAGACCGAGTCAGGCCAGAAGAACGAATGGGTGATCACCCATGAAGGTGGAGACGACATCATCCTCGGAGGCCTCCTGGACGAACTGGCCTGGGAGTTCATGGGCGAATTCCATCGCCGTCAGGATCTCATCCGTTTCAAGATGACCAACGGTCAGAATGTCTGGAACGGAAAGTCCTGGTTCTGCAAACCGCGTGTCGAGACCATCAATAATGTGGATGACAATGTCTTCCCGTTCCACAACTCAACACTCAACGCCAATCCGTACCTGACGCAAAACCCTATCCGGGAAGTTAAATAAAGGCGGCGTCCGCCTCTGAGGAGGGGAACTGAAATCATGCGAATCATGAAACGGTTGTGGCTTTGCGCCGCAGTGTTACTGCTCGGCGCGATTGTTCCCCTCCTTGGGGCGCCTGCCTATTCCTTCCGTCGTTACACCACCCGGGACGGGCTGTCTTCAAACACCGTGCGGGCCCTGATCCAGGACCGTTCCGGCCTTATCTGGCTGGGGACCAACGGCGGACTGGACAGTTTCGACGGACGGGTCATCGTCCACCATCCCTTCTCTTCGGGAGAGGGCCATCCGATCCGACGGATCCTGGAAGATCGGGAAGGCGTCCTGTGGCTGGGAACGGAGAACGGTGTGTTCCGGTACCTCCGGGACGGTACGGTCCGCCCGGTGGAAGAGTTGCCGTCCGAATGGGTCTGCGATTTGTTGGAGGATCGGGACGGCAATATCTGGATCGGCACGCGGAACACGGGGCTGTTCCGGTGGTCCGACGGGAGCCTGACCCAGTTTCTGGACGGCTATGACATCGAATGCCTGTTCGAATCCACGGACGGGCGCATATGGGCCGCCTCTCCGACAGGAGAACACCGGCTGTACATGTTTTCGGGGGCGTCCGACACCATCGCCCCGGCACTGCTTGATTACCAGGACTGCAGCCCCGCCCTTGTCAACGCCATGACCCAGGATCCCTCCGGCATTTTGTGGCTCGGGACTTGGGACCGGGGGCTGTATACCCTGGATCCGGAAACCCGGACGGTCCGCAATCCCATATCCGGCGGCGTGGGGTTCACCCATATCCACTCCCTTGTTCAAATCGACCCCTGGCACTTCCTGATCGGCTCGGACGACGGCCTGCTGGACCTGAACCCTCTTTTGGGTGACGGCGGCATCCTGTATGGCAATGACCGGCGGAATCCGGCATCCCTGTCCAATAAATTCGTTTACCCCGTCCTGCGGGACCACGAAGGCGGAATCTGGATAGGAACCTATTACGGAGGCGTGAACTATGTCTCCCCCTTCGCCGGGCAATTCGTCAACCGCTCGCTGTCCGAACTGGTCGACGCCGAGGAAAACTATATCGTCAGTTGCTTCTGCGAGGATCCCGACGGGTCCGTGTGGATCGGGTCCGACAACGGCGGTCTGTTCCGGTACGATCCCGTTACCGGAAAAGCGCAGCGCTGGAAAACGTCCGTCAGGGGGGATGACCCGCATTCCGCCATGAACATCCACGCGATTTACCGGTCAGGCGATGATCTTTGGGTAGGAACATTCTCCCGGGGTCTCTGGCGTACGGACCTTCGAACCGGCAAGACCAAAGTGTACATGCAAGACGACGGTCTGCTGGACAGCAGCGTCTATTCCCTTGCCGTGGATTCGGAGGGGACGCTCTGGGCGGGCAACCTGACCGGAACCAGCCGGTACGACGCTTCCGCCGACAGGTTTGTTCCGGAGCAGGGAACGGGATTCATGACGGGGGCGATTCTCCCCGGCCCGGAAGGGACGGTCTGGTTCGCCACCGAGGGGAAAGGGCTCCTTTGTCGCCTCCCGAACGGGGATTGGAAGAGCTTTACCATGGCCTCCGGCGACCTGCCCGGCGACGTGGTCCGCTGCCTGCTGGCCATTCCGGACGGAATCTGCGCCGGTACAGACAAAGGGCTCGTCTTGATCAAGGATGGTAAAGGAAGCATGCTGCTGGAGGGTGAAGATATCCGTTATGCAGCCTATGACGGGACTCAACTATGGATTTCAACGTCCTCATCCCTAATTCGTCATTCCCTTTCCACGGGGGTCTCAGAACGTTTCGGGACCAACGACGGCATCCCGGGCAGCCTGTTCTTCCCGGCATCCGGACTCGTCGCCCATGACGGGAGAATCTTTCTGGGGTCCCTGGACGGCTTTGTGTCCTTCTTCCCGGGAAACATCCATTCCAATGACGTGCAGCCCACTGTCCTCATCACCAGTTTCAAGACGATGTCCCGAAACGGAGAGGAACAGGAGACGGTCTTCCCCGGGAAGACGGCGCCCGCCCTGTCCTGGAAGATACGGGACCTGCGCATCGGCTTCGCCGCTTTAAGTTACTGCGCCCCGGAGAAGGTGCGCTATTCGTGCCGCCTGGAGGGGAAGGCGCCTTCGTACTGGAAGGACCTGGGGAACCAGAATTGGGTGGACTACAGCGGGCTTCCTTCCGGGAAGTATCGCCTGACGGTGATTGCCAGCAACAACAGCGGCGTATGGAACCGTGAAGGCGTATCCATCTCGTTTGCCGTCCTTCCGCATCCCCTGCGCTCCGCCCCGGCCATTCTCTTCTATGTCTTGATTGGGGCGGCCTTGCTTTTCCTGGGTATCCGGTTTCTTATCCTGCGGGCAAATCGGCGGACCCAGAAACAATACGCCCGCCAGTTGGATGAAGCCGTCACTCTGGTCAAAGAGGACGAGATGGGCGACCGGGTCCGTCTGCTCACCTCCCTGAGCAGCCAGTTGGGGGCGCCCGTCCAGGAAATCGGTGAACAACTGGAGCGTATCAAAGAACGCCCCAAGGCCACCTCCGCTGTCCGGACGGAACTTATCTCCATCGAGAAGAACCAGCGCATGCTGCGGGCCATTTCCGGCAACCTGGAAAGGATGCTCGAGTCCATGGCCAGGTATCCGGATTCAGGAGCCAACGATGATTCCTCCGGAGACACCTCCGACCCCGCCGTGTTCCTGGACCGGCTGAACCGGCTCATCCGGGATCACCTGGCCGATACGGACCTGTCGGTCTCTTTCCTCGTGAAAGAACTGGCCATCTCCAAGTCCGGTTTGTATCTGAAGGTCAAGGAACTTACCGGTGAAACGCCTAACCGGCTTATCAGCCAGGCTCGCCTGAACAAGGCGGCCGCACTCCTCTCGGAAGGACAGTTGTCCATCGCCGAGATTGCTTTCGCCGTCGGGTTTTCGTCTCCTTCCTACTTCACGAGAAGTTTCGCCCGCCAGTACGGCATGACGCCTCACGAATGGGTGACCCACAGCCGGGAGAACCGGAAAGAAGCCGTAACTTCGCACTGACGTCCGGGGGCGCCTATTTGAAAAGCGCCACCAGCCCGAAGGCGAACAGGAAGAAGATGACGATGATGCCGATGACGATGCCGGAGCCTTTCAGCCCGTCCTTGAAGTTTCGGGTGGCCTCTTCATCCAACTGGGGATCCTCGATCCGATGACGTTTCAACTGGATCACAAGGGAGATAACCAGCCCTGACGCCAGGAGCAGGAAGATGATTCCGAAGATCCACATATAAGACTCCTTCGACGCAATCCCCCAAATGATCCAATAGATTCCCAGCAGGAGATTGAACCCTGCCGATGACATCTGGATCCAGAACTGCCTCTTGGTGATACCTTTGTTGTCCATTGTGCCGAAACCGTTGATTGTCAATGTACAAATATACTAAAAGGCATTGAGGAAACCGATAAATGGGAAAAAGAATCAATCCGGATTCTTTTTCCCATTCCCCGGAACGTCTCTGAGGAGGGGTGACAGAGACATGTCCTGGGGATTCGTGCCCGGAAGGCCTTGCGGGCTAATTCCCGTAATCCAGGATGGGGTCGAGGGCGGAAAAAGTGCCGTGGACCTGTTCGGAGGCGGCCCGGCATCCCCCGCCGCATCGTTGGAGCAGGACGCATTTCCCGCATTCCTTCGGGACCCCGGCATACCGGGCATTGATTTCAGGGTCCGTCAGGATATCCCCTATCGGCCGGGAATGGATGTTTCCCAGCACCCGGGGAGAATGGTTGCAGAAGCGGACGTCTCCGTTGTAGTTCACCGTGACCGGCCGGCCCGTAAGATCGGTGCTGCACTTGGTGAAACGGATATGGGGATAGGGCGCGGTATCCAGATAGCATAGGGGTGTACAAACGCCGCTTACGAAACGCATGTCCGGATTTGCTTCTGCAAAGGCTTCTGCCGCTGCGAATGCATCCCGCAGCGTTTTCCGGTCCGGAACCAGTTCCCTGACATTCTGGATGCCGTTTCCGCCGATGTTGAAACGGTTCACCATCACGGTCCGGACACCGCATTCCGCTATGAGTGAGAGTGTTTCGGCAACGCCGGGAGCATTGACCTTGGTGATGACCAGCACGGCGGCGCCGATGCCCGCATGGCCCGTTCGGCGCAGCGCGTCCACCGCCTTCTCCCAGGAACCGGGAAGGCCGGTGAGGTAATCATGGATGGAAGCATCGGCGCTGAGGAGCGGAATCTGGATGACGCTGACGCCCAGGCTCAGGAAGTTCTCCAGGGCATCGTCGGTCAGGAGGGTCCCGTTGCTGAGCACATTGACCTTGCAGCCCTTGAATCTCGCATGAAGAACCAGGTCATAGACATTGGAGAGCAGCATCGGTTCGCCCCCGGAGAAGGAAAGACTGCCCACAGAGGCCTGTGAAAGCAGCTTTTTCAGGGTTTTCCGGGCCGCGGACGGGTCCGGTGGCGCAATCGGCGTACTGCCGTCACGCCAATAGTTATAACAAAACCTGCAACACTGGTTGCAGGCCCCGGTGAGTTCATAGACGAGATGGTCAATCCGCACTGGTCGTAACGAGCAAGATAGTGGAGTAGAGCAGACTCCCGTCTTCTTTTCCTTCGGGATATCCAGAAATGTCCACCCGGGCGATCCCCGCATAGGCTTTATCTGCCGGATCATACAACAGTTCGTACTGGAACTGGTCTTTTCCTTCAGAGTCGAAGGCGGCGGTCTGGAGAACATCCCCTTCCTTCATGTCTTCGAACTGGCGGATGACGATACCGTATTTCTCGTAACGGCGACATTCGACTTGCACCGTCAGGACGGCCCCCGGAGACAGGATATACTGCCAATTCGGATCGTGTTTTCCCGTGCTGACCGAAAAAGAGTAATCCGGCACCGGATCGTAGCACATCACTTCACCCGGATTGAGAATCTCGCCGCAGGAGGCGACGGACAGCATGGCCATGCACATGAGCATGATCCCGCCCAGCTTGTACTTGGCCCGGATCGCCTTCGCGTTCTTCCCGCGCGAGAAAAACACCCACGCGGAAACCGCCAGAAAGGCGATTCCCACGAAGACATAGATGAGGTAATATTTGGTTTTCATACGGCTCTTTCCCTGATGTCCATTCCTTTAAACCGCAAAACGGCCGAATCTTGCATCCCGGACGCGAATATGGAAGCGTTTCATTAAAAAAATCCGGTTATTCCTGATCGGGCTGCTGGCCGTCGTGGGCTTTCCACTGGCACTCGGTGATCTTCATGTCCGTGAAAACGGCCGTGAAGGAGGATTCTTCCGGGGAGCAGGCGTACACGCCGAAGCTGATGACATCGGCTCCGGCATACATGTGGCAGATGCGCATCTGGCTGAAGTCGACACCGTCGGTCGAGCACTCGATACAGTAGTCGTCGGCCCTTCTGGAAAAGCGGTACCACATGGTTTTGACATCGGCCGGAATGGCCGTCGTGGCCCAGTCGGACCAGCCGTTGTTGGTGGCCACGCTGCCCAGGTGCTGGAACTCATCGTTCTCGAATTCCACGGAGCCCTTGAGCCAATTGTCGCTGTCCAGGTACATCACGATGCCGCACTGGTCGAAGCGCTGGTGGCTCTGGGTAAAATCGGTTTTCACGACGAAGCTGAAGTACTGCTCCTTCGTTTGGATCTGGAATACCGGGGCGTTGTCATTGCGGAAATGATAGTAGGTCCGTTGCCAGAGGTCGGTGTGAGGGGCCGTGGTAACCGTCAGCATTTGGCCGTCGATGGAAAAGGCGGCCGGTTCGCGGGTCCACTGAAAAGCGGTCAGGTCGACATTTCCGCCATTTTGCAGAGCCGATGTCACCCCGTCGACAAAATCGGACGGAGAGGAAGTCGTAGTCTGGCTGCCGCAGGAGAAAAGGAAGAGGCAGAGGCAAGTGAATGCGAAGGTGTAGGAGAGTTTCTTCATGTTGTATAGGTTCTTTGGCCCGGCAAGGAATACTGATTTGCCGGGACGGTGGAAGAGACAGATGAATTCAGTTGTTCTTATTCTTCGCCCAGGTATTGGCAAGAATGACCACGACAATAGACAGAACGAAGGTAAGAGCCACAAATGACCAGGTCGCCGCCATCGTTTCTTCTCTGAGGAAAATAACCGTCAATGGGGCCAATAAAACGAGCAGTCCACCTATCAAGCCACGAAGGCGTTTGATATTGTATTGCGATCTCTCTTCTTTTGATGCGGTATTATATCCGGCAATCAGATTATCTCCCTTGCCGATAAGAATGATTATCCCCATAATGAGCAGAGGAGCCGCAACAATAAACAGTACAATCATATAAACCCGATTTATCGGTACAAATATAAGTCAATTGTCCGAAATAGAAAAAGGGTACTTGATGCCCGGGGAGACGGCCGTGAAGGTGTCTGCTTATTTCCTGCGGCAATCAGATCCTCGGTTTCTTGATGATGCGAAGGATGAGGGAGACGATATAAACGATGAGGCCGTAAGCGGTCGGGATCAAGCCGACTTTGACTCCTCCCCAGATGACGCTCTGGGAGATATCCCCTTGTGATTGGATGAATTCGGCCGCTGGTATGAAACCGAGGAAGGTTGCCAAGAATCCAAAAGCCAGCGCGAGAAGACCGATTTCCTTGATCCAGGCCGGAGCTTTCCAGGCGGCGAAGAACAGGGCGATAAGCATAAGTGTGATGATGGACATGAATCCGGCGCCGGCCTCGACGAAGAGTTGGAAGATATTGCCCGACAAAGGTAACATGGTAAAAGAATTTTAAGGTTTGACAATGGGTTCGGAATTCCTTGTTGCAAAGGTACGCAGGAACCTGTGAAAAACGCAAAGTCAAATCCGTACGGTCGGGTGTCAAATCCGTACAAAAGCATCGTCATGACCGCCGCGTTTACGGATATCCGTGCCCCGGATCGGCACCGGAGCGAGAAGAGACCAGTCACGTACTTCAGAAACGCATTCCCAGACGGAGGGCAGTCGTCCACCTAAAAAAGCTTCCCTCGGTCTTCACGTTATTGCTCACGTAACCCCCGTAGGTAATGGAACTGATTCCCCGGTACGAATAGTCGTTGTTGCTGGCGGAAAGGTTAATGGAAAACAGATTGTACGTATACCCGATGCCGATGCGGGCGACATAGTTCACCTGGAGCTTGCCGTTCCGGACATCTTTGTCCACCTGCGTATAAACGCCGTCCACCAGATCGTTGTAAGCCGTAGATGTGAACTGGTTGAAGAGGGTCACCATCGGCAGGAAGGTAAAGTTGATGGTCAGGTTGCGGAGACCTTTGTCCCTTTCGCCGGAAGGCTGCCGGTGGAAAGGGACCAGGTTGTAAGAATAGCCGCCTCCAAAGGACACCTGCGCGGTGGTCTGCCGGGCCTGTCCGTTAAGCCAGTTGGCGAACTCCTCTTCCGGGTCGATGCGGTATTCGCCCAGGATGAGCTTGGAGCCGAACATCCAACTGCCTGCGCTGCGTTTCTGGAACAGTGTTCCCCGATAGGCGGCCGAGTAGGCGAAAGTCCGACGGTTGAACGCATAGAATCCGTCTACGAGAAGAGACCGCAACAGTCCGGGTTTTTCGGTCACACCGTCTTCGGTCCGATAGGCCCAGTGTCCTTCTTCGGCAAAGGTCTGGTGATAATTCACCGGATCCGAATGGCTGAAATACTGCGCCTGAAGGGCATATCCTGCCGACTGGTAATCGAAAGAAAAGACATGGTCCTTCCCTTCGCCGCCCAGATTCCTGCTCAGGGAAAGGCTCAAGTCTCCATAGCCGACCTGCACCCCGATTCCCGTGCTTATTTTTCCCCGTACGTTGGCGGAAAGGTTCACGGGAGTCTCTTCAATGATCATTTCTCCCGACGGAGACAATTTGGCGGAAAGAAGGAAAAAATCCTGTACTTGGGAGAAAGTGGCCTGTCTCAGGTCACCCGTAAGGGCGAAGGTCCAACGCGGAGCCGGCACATAGAAGGCACTCGGTTCAAGTTCCCGAGACGGGGCCAGGATCCGGTCTAACGTTCGAGATGCCCAGCCTTTCTGCCCCTGCGCATTTGCCGGACAGAGGAAGGAAAGGGTTGCGAGCAAAACAAGGGCGGAATGAAACAAGCGCATAATGAGTCGATTCTGATGCAAAAATACGTTTTTTTTCGAGAACAAGCGCCGTTTTCTCGGTGAATGGGAGGCGATGCTTGACGGTTATGCCGTTCCATCGTCCCGTAAGGATTGCCCGTGTGGGTTTTTTGCAACCCGGTTGCGACGGTTTCGGGGTACCTTTGCCTTGCGAGGTTTCCGAAAATAAACCGTAACTTCGCACAGACTATGAATTGGACTGTCATCATCCTCGAAACCATCGTCATGACCGCCGCGTTTACGGCCATGGTTCTCCTGCCCCTCGTCAAGAATCCCGTCTGGTGGATCCACGACTACCCCAAGGACATACAGGAGGAATACTTCAAGACGCACGAGCGTGTTCCTTCCGATTTCTTTTCGCCGACAGTGCTCCTCAAGAAGGGACTGGCCCTTCTGCTTGTCCTGGCGCTGCTTCTCGGCTTGCTGAAGCTGGCCGGAGTCGAGGGTTTCTGGCAGGCTTTCGCGGTCGGTTACGGGATGTGGTTTTTCATTGACTGGTACGACTGCTTCTTCCTGGACTGGGTTCTCTTCGCCAACATGAAGGCCGTCCGGCTTCCCGGTACGGAGCATATGGACAAGGCCTATCATCAGAAGCGCTACCACTTCGTCCACTCACTCTGGGGCATGCTCCTCGGACTGATTCCCTGCCTTGCCGGCGCGGGGTTGTACGCCTGGCTCTTTTAGTTTTAGACCGACATGGACGTATTTGAAATGAAGTTTTCCAAGGTGTTCCCGCTTCTCGTGGCCAAAGCGCAACGGAAGGGACGTACCGCGGACGAGGTATATGCGGTCACCCGCTGGCTTACCGGTTACTCGAAAGAGGATCTGAAAGCGCTGGAAACCGGCAGTTCAACCTATGGCGCTTTCCTGGACAACGCCCCGTCAATGAATCCGGACCGATTCAAAGTGAAGGGCCGGATCTGCGGAATCCGAATCGAGGAAATTGAGTCTCCCCGTATGCGAGACCTTCGTATCCTGGACAAACTGGTCGATGACCTTGCGAAGGGAAAGCCGCTGGAGCGGGTTCTGATGCTGGATTTGAGAATTGTCAACCTGGCGGAAAGAAAGGACTTGAAGGAGAAGGCGGCAGAATGGTTCTCCAGTAAATGGAGCGTGCCGAAGGACGCTTATTTGGAGAGTATCGAGGAATCCTTCCATTCCGTCGTTCCGAGCTGGTATCTCTGCCTGGACGGAGAAAGGATCGTCTCCGGAATGGGCGTCATCGAAAATGATTTCCACGACCGGAAAGATCTGACTCCGAACGTTTGCGCCGTATTCACGGAAAAGAACTACCGATGTCTGGGAATAGCCGGAAGACTGCTGGACCATGTTTGCGACGACATGGCTGCCCACGGAATCGACACGCTCTATCTCCTTACCGACCATACGGGGTTCTATGAGCGATACGGCTGGCGTTTCCACTGTATGGCGCAAGGGGATGGCGAGGAGAGACCGTCACGGATGTATATCCACTGAAGGCTTTCTAGAGTTTGTCTCGGGAATAAAAAAGATAGGCCAAGGACGCGAATCCTTGGCCTGAAAGAAATCTTTACTCGGAACGTTCAGTTTACCGGAGTGAAGGTGTAGCTCTTGATAACGATAGGTTTTTTCTCGGCTTCACCCATGGCGTTTCCGGGCTGGAAGACGACGGAAACGACGACCTTTTTGTTGGCCTGGTCCTTATGCTCTTCGGCCGCTTTGTCGGCGGCGGCGATGACAGCCTTGTCGTTGGAGTTGGAACGGACGTTGAAACCCTTGGAGGCATTGATGACAGCGTCCCGGATGGCGAAGAAAATAACGCCGGATCCTTCAGAGGAGGAAACGTCGGCGTCGCAAGTCGCGGTGTAGGTGCCCACGGTCGTGTCATCACCGGAAATCTTGGTGCAGGAAGAGCAGCAGAAGGCTATGCAGGCGGCCGCCGCCAAGGCGATGAATTTGAAAGTCTTCATAATAAAATGTTGTTTATGTTTGGTTGTTGGTTGACGGTGTCCGTCAATGAGCCCGCAAAGATAGAGGTTTTTTCCGAACATTTCCTGGATACCTCGGTTTTTTGACGCGAAACGGCCCTTGCGGCCAATGGGGAAGGATACGCATCGGAATCGCAAGGCAGAATAGTACACCAAAAATAAAGGATTGTGTACTCTCTCAATACGGCTGTCTGGTACTTTTGTATCGTAAAAACCGCATAATGAGAGTTATACCCCTGTTGTCCATGGCCGTTTTGACGGCTCTTTCCTGTGTGGACCATTCTTCCCTCACGGATTCCGTGAATCCTTTCATCGGTGCAACGACCAGTATTGACGCCGCCGGTGTCTATCATGGCCTGGGGAAAACTTTCCCCGGAGCGGCTACGCCCTTCGGGATGACCCAAGTGAATCCGAATACCGTCACCGGCGGAGACAATGCGCCCGGGTACAGCTATGAGATGGAAACCATCGAAGGCTTTTCGATGCTTCAGATGAGCGGGACCGGCTGGTTCGGGGATTTCGGAAATTTTCTGGTCATGCCGACCAATGGCCCGATGCATACGACGGCCGGGCTGGCAGACGGAAGTGTAAAGGGATGGCGTTCCCGTTATGACAAAGTCAGCGAGACCGCCAGTCCGGGCTACTACAGCGCTGTTCTGACAGACTACGGCATCCGCAGTGAGCTGACGGCTTCGCCCCATGGCGGTGTGATGCGTTTCACCTTCCCTGCCAATGAGGTCTCCCGAATCCAGGTGGACCTTGCCCGGAGGGTGGGCGGCACGGCTGAAATGGAATATGCCCGTATCCTGGATGACCGGTCTCTGGAAGGCTGGATGCATTGCAC
>JAEEGH010012972.1_pt1 | contig 18592 bp, 11 predicted proteins | sample 9134181 | NCBI WGS metagenome assembly JAEEGH01 (sample SAMN16246544, study PRJNA631951) | gut metagenome | biome: gut microbiome; feature: rumen; material: DP-attached | host: Bos | place: Iran: Karaj | collected 2018-10 | reverse complement strand
TTCTGGGGAGCTTTCCTTCAGTGAAATCCAGGGAGGCCTGTTTTTTCTATGGGCATCCCCAGAACCGGTTCTGGAAACTGGTGGCATCGATATTTGAAGAGGATCCTCCGGAGAGCATTGAAGAGAAAAGAGCTTTCCTGCTCAGGAACAATATCGCAGTATGGGATGTGATAAAGTCCTGCGATATCACAGGCTCATCAGATGCCAGCATTAAGAATGTTGTTCCGAACGATCTCAGCATTATCCTGAATACAGCCAACATTAGAGATATATATGTGAATGGCAAAACAGCCTACAAGTACTTTGAAAAGTACACGAAGCCGATCATACACCGAGAAGCAATCTGCCTGCCCTCAACCAGCCCGGCTAACGCAGCATGGAACATGGAACGATTGAAGAGCGAGTGGATGGTTATCAGACAATACTAAGAGGAGACGAAATGGAACTAAGGAAAATAAACACAGGCGATATAGAAGCTCAGTGGGCGTATACTACAGTGCTTCCCACAGACGAGAACGGTCTTACTAATCAATACAACGGAGTTACTTTTGAAGAGTATAAGGAAAAGGTTCTTCCTGAACTGATATCATATGAGCATCCTGTGAACATGCCGGATTGGTTTGTGCCGGAGACCTATTACTATCTTTGGGACGATGACAAGTTGGTCGGTGAATTCAGGATCAGGCACTACCTGACAGAAGCCCTGCGCAATGGTTCAGGGCATATCGGATACAGTATTTCCAAGGAGTATCGTGGAAAGGGATACGGAACTGAAGGATTAAGGCTGACTGTGCTGCTTGCAAAAGAAATTGTTCCGGAGGATGAGATTTATCTTCGCGTTAATAAGGACAATATTGCTTCACAAAAAGTTATGATAAATAACGGAGCTTACCGGGCCGGAGAAGATGAAGACCATTATTTTATGAGAATCTCGAAGGAACCGGCCAAGCAGCTTCAGCTTATCAACGATGACTATCTTGGGCATGTAGAAAAACTTCGCCATGCTTGCCGGGGGATTCTGGTAAATGATGGAAATGTTCTTTTGTGCTACGAAGCAAACAATGATAAATACATAATTCCCGGTGGCGGCGTTGAAGGAAATGAAACGTATTTCGAATGCTGCGAGCGGGAGATGCTGGAAGAGACCGGCATGAAAGTCAGAGCTACGAAGGGGTTCCTTGATATAGAAGAACTTTTTGATGTATGGAGACACTTCAATCACTACTTTGCATGTGAACTGGTAGAAGATACCGGAAATCAGCAGCTCACTGAAGCGGAAGCGCGCGCCGGGTATATCTGCGTATGGAAGCCGCTGGATGAAGCGCTGGAAATTTTTGGGAAGTACGAAGACTATCATGCGAGCAACATCGCAGATTACGGATTATACAGGCGCGAATTTGCTGCCTTGGAAGAGTATAAGAATGGACAGTTGGAGGCATTGAAACAGTATGATTTTTGAAGACGAAACCTATGAAATTTCAGGAAAGAAAATCCTTCTTAGAAGCGCCATGGAAAATGAGGAAGAGGCCAAGATGCTGGTGGACTACCTTAAGACAGTCTGTGGCGAGACCAGGTTTTTACTGGTGAATTCTGACGAGGTGAAGTATACGACAGAGGGCGAGCTTAAGTTCATAAAAGACATGAATGAGTCTGAAGAAAAGATGCTGATACTTGCCTTTGTAGATGGCGTATATGCGGGAAACTGTTCTTTTAACAGAGCAGGAACGAGCAGAAGAATGAAACATCGCGCAGATATCGGGATAGCTCTTTTCCAGAAGTTTACAGGCTTCGGGCTTGGCAAGCTCATGATGGAGAGAATGATCGCCAAGATAAAAGAGCTTGGATACGAGCAGGCTGAACTGACTGTGGTCGGGGGCAATGACAGGGCTTATCACCTCTATGAGAAGATGGGGTTCAAGGAGTGCGGCCGCATTCCTAACGCCAACAAGTATGACGACGGCACTTACAGCGACGACATTCACATGGTCTTGACTTTTACCTGAGCAAGAATGACGGATGAGAAGATCAGTATGCAGCCGATGATCTCTTTTCCCGACATGGTCTGGTGAAGAATGAGCCATCCAAAGATTGATGAAAAGACTGATTCAAGGCTCATGATCAGGGACGCCAGCGCGGGATTCAAGGACCGCTGTCCGACAGCCTGAAGTGTGTAACCCACGGCGCAGGAGAAAATCCCTGTATAGAGAATTGCGATCCATGAGTTTGCTACCGACAGAGAGCCAACCCAGGCAGCAGGATCCGGGAGAAGTTCAAAAAAGAAGGCCGCCACAAGAGAAAAAGCACCGCTTACGAAGAACTGGACGCATGCCAGCGCAACAGGGCTCATGATCGGGGCATAGTGATCGATGCACAGGATCTGAACCGAGAATAAAAGTGCGCACATGAGCAGCGCCAGATCCGCTGTTGAAGGCTTAAGACCTTCTGCCGGGGATTTGATGCAGAGAAGATACAGACCGATCAGGGCGATCGCCACAGCCGGCCATACAAGCGGCGAGCACTTTCTGCCGATGAATAATCCGATGAAGGGTACAAGCACGATATAGCATGCTGTCAGAAAACCTGCTTCTCCGGCACCGGCACCAAGGGCGATTCCTGCCTGCTGGAATGTGGATGCAAGGAAAAGAGCTGTTCCGCAGATGATACCGCCAACAAGCTTGTTAAGCGGGATCTTTGAGGGCCTTATATTGTGGCCTCTCAGAAGCGGAAGGAGACATATGCCTCCTATCAAAAACCTTATACCATTAAAAGTGAAGGTTCCTACAGTGTTGCTTGCAAAGGACTGGGCAACAAAAGCCGCGCCCCAGACAAGGGACGCAAGAAGCAGCAGTAGTGAACTTTGTATCTGTTGTGATTTGATTTTAGCCATAACGATACCAATTATAGCAGAAAAGAAGCTATTTATGTGAATTGAAAAAGGTATCTTTTGTCAGCAACTCTCAAAATCCTTGTAGATATGCTTGAATTTTCCACTGACTTTATTCGCTTGAGGCGGTTCATCCGACTGAATGATCTCAACCGTCAAACCTTTACTCTCAAAGAAATCCTGCAAGTCATGCCTGCCCTGTTCAAAGGCCGTTTGTGGCTCATCTGAAATGAGTCTGAGTTCAACCTTGTCAGATGCTCTCTGGACGAGTTGGAATCTGCGAATAGATTTTACTTCCTCTAAAACCTTATATAGAGACATCGGGGCGATACGAATGCCATTGTCAAATTCCAGGATGTCGTCTGTACGTCCTTCAATCTCCAGCCACAAAGTGGTTCTTCCGCATCTGCATTTTTCGTTGTGCACTATAACCCTGTCTGTTAATTCGTAGCGGATGAACGGCTGGATGTAATTCGACAGATTGGTTATCAGCACCTTATCTGACATCTCACCGTATGGCACAGGATTATTATCAGAATCAACCGGCTCCACGATCACCCAGTCTTCGTTTATATGCAGATGCTTCTCTTCGCACTCACAGGCAATCTCTCCGCCTTCAGTGCACGAATAATGTGTCTGCACATAACAGCCAAACTTGCGCTCAAGTTTACAGCGGATGTCGTCTGTAAGCAGCTCACCGCCGGTTATAACAACATCGGGATGAATGTTCAGTTCCTCGAAGTCAGCAAGCAGAGCAAGATTTGAAGGATAGCCACTTAACATGGCAGGTTGAAATTCATTAAGCTCTTTGATGATCTCTTCTTCCGGAGCGTTGACGTCAACCGTAATCTTTGTCTTTTGGAGCGGCATTTTAAGCTGCAGATATCTGGACATTCCACATGCCAGATAGAATCCGTAATCAGCAAACACTCCTGCAGTTTTCTTTCCGTGTTTCATAAACCTACGTAAATCCTCTTTTCGTGCGAAAGTCCGAAACGCTGCAACAGCAGAAGATACATCTATGTTCTGCTTGTCATACAGTACCACTGCAGGGTTGCCTGTTGAACCGGAAGTTTTGAAGATAAGATACTTATCATCAATCATTCTTCCGATATTATCGAGGTCCTGTGTAAAATCATCTATACGTGCCACAGTGATGGCGCGGTCGGTCAGCACATCATCAAAATGCGCCATCAATTCAAGTTTGCTTACCGGCGCAAGATCAGATAATGAAAAAGCATCTCCGATTTCAGCGTACAGCTTCTGATAAAACGGGCTGTTTTCTTTTGCGAATTTCACGAGGGACTTAAGACGCTTTTGCTGCAGAGCTGCAAGTCTGTCTCGCGAAAGTTGGTCTTTCTTGTATGTTTTTAACATCTTATAAAATAATCCCATAACAACTCCATTGAGCTTTTACTTCAGTGCAGCATTGACCGAACCAAATGACATTTTACAGTACTTATGATAACACAGTCCCCCCGCACGAAATATACAATATAAATTTTTGATAAATAATTATCAGTGACATGATAAAGAAATTGCCATGTAGTAAAATTATTACGTATAAACTTTTGATTCTGAATTATGAAGGGGATGCGCTATGAAGATTACAAGAATTACCAAGGAAAATCTGGACTATTTCAAGAATTTCATTTCTGCCGAAGATGAGAAATTCATCAAGGAAGATCTGAAAATCTTACCCATCGGTCTGGTGGCGGACGACTATGACGGAGATGTAAATCTTGCCGCCGGTGCTATATGCGTAAGGCCCGATGACTTCATGCTGAACATTACTTCCTTCTATATATCTCCGGAGTACAGGGGAAGAGGGGGCGGTAAGTTCCTGCTGGATGAGGTGAAGAGAATCTTCGGTGAAGAGGACATGGAGTTCAATGTTGAGTTTTTTGTCTATGGAAAAGAGGAAGAGGACTTCGCAAACTTCCTTGAGGAATACGGCTTCATGGAAGCGGATCCCGAGTACAGCTGCTATATGAGTACCGTGGCACAGCTCAAGGAGTCCCAGCTGTTCGATAAAAAGGGAATCGGAGACTCTTTTAGAGCAATTGATTCGAAGATTCTGAAGGCTGCAGACAAAGAGATCGCAAAGACTTCTGCCATGACACCTCTGGATGGCTTTTTGTCTCCGAGGATTGAAAAGGATGTCAGCGTAGGCGTCGTCAATGCAGGTTCTCTTGAATCATTCCTGGTATTTGAGACGGGTGCAAAAGATTCACTGCTTCTCACTGCCGTATATGCAAAGGACAAATCTCCGATCACTTTGCTGCACATGATGGAAAAGAGCACTGAATTATTGCTGAAAAAGTATCCTGACAATATGAAGATACTCATCCAGTCAGTTGAGGATGTGGGTGAAGATCTTATACAGAACATCTTCAAGGATGTAAAAGAGATTTCTTGCAGATACAGATACGTAATCTGAAGCAGTAACTAAAAAATATTTTATTTATGAGGGCAACAGAATGGATGGATTCAAACAACTAACCCAGGAAGATCAGAAAAAAGTACTGGCTTCTCTGGAAAAACAGGAAACTACACAACAGTCAATAAACAATGCGCTGATGGATAAAAATAAGCACATTCAGGAAGACTGGAATAATAAGACGTATCATCAGCATACGGCGCATATGGAGAAAAATTACTACGATATCTGGTCTGAAAATGAGGATCAGATAAATTACAGAGAAAAGCTTGAGGCTTTAAAGAATGTTCCCGTTCAGTCGGCTTTACAGGGTGAATTCCAGGCTAACGAACAGCCCGGCCAGCGCTGGTTTCATAAGTCCAGAGAGGCTGAGAACGACAAAATTACACAATATGGAACAGGTGTAGCAGAAGGTGATAAGAAATACCTTCATTTCAATAGGAATACCGTTCGTGAAATGGATGCTCTGGGCAAGTACAAAAAGTATCATGATCACAACGCATATTTCGAAACCAGAAATCATCAAAAGGAGTATTACGACAGTTATGTTAACAAATATAAAAAACCCGCTTTGCACACCTGGGGAGATCTGTATGAAAAGCAGATAAAGCGTCATGGAAAGGTCTGGGGAGTCATTAAGGCAACCTGGAAAGGCGCCAAAGAGAGAGGACAAAACCTGATATATCAATTTCAAGGCAGACAAATGACCGGTCAGCAAGAGCTTGATCAGGGCCTTCGTCCTTTCTTTAGCATGACCAAAAAGGTGCTTTTCTTTAAAAAGCAGGTGGGCCTTCTGGGAACGGAAACCAAGGAAGAGAGAAAAGACGGATCCGAGTACAACAAGAGGCTTCTGAGGATGTATACCTCAGAGAAGCCGAAGGAGAGAACTCAGATGATGGATGAGCTTGCATCAAAGCTCGTCAGGTTCAAGCTGACTCCCAACATGCTTACCAATAAGTATCTTGCATCCAACATGCTTCAGATGCAGAGATATACCGATATGCTGAATGCATTTGTCGTACTTACCCATTCAAATCCCAATTATCTTGATATGAGCAAAGAAGGCCATACGGACCCTGAGTTTGCTGCATTGGTATGGAGCCGGATCATTCTTATGGCGCCTATTATGCAAAAATTCATGGAAACACATGCGCTGTTCTGTGGATATAAAAAAAGAGAGGGTATAGAAGGTGCTTCAGAATCCCGGAAGTATGTAAGCGATGATGAAAAACCGAATGCATTTGAAACAGAAGCACAATACGATGAGTTTGTAAAACAGACCTGGGATAGTATCAAGAAGACCTACAATACTGCAACTGAATTACTTGATGACAGTGTAGATGAGAAGATGAAGAATCTACTGCAGGAACTTGAAGGTAATGCTACTATCAATCGCAATGACCGTGAGAAAGCTTCTAAAGAAAAGAACAAAAAGAACAAAAATAAGAAAGAAGAAAAGAAAGAAGAAAAGAAAGAAGAAATTAAAAAAGAGAACGAATCCATATTTAAGTTTGACAGTGACGGATCAATGGCCAGGGACTTTGCTGATGTCAAAGCTACGATTGAGAAAAACCCTTTTGCCTATGACATATTTGGCAATGAGATTGACCGTCTTTTTGGCAAGATCAACGAGCAGATGAGAAGACTTGATGAAATCAATGCAAGGTCACTGGTGCTCAGAAGACTTTCTCAAGATAAGACTCTTGGCGAAAACAACCATGGTATAGCCAAGGAAGAAATGAAAAAGCTTTGGACCGACCATATCGCCATAGAGACACAACGTCTGACTGCTGAAAGAGATATTCTTACGACTCAGTTGGCGAACTATAAGGGTACCATCAATTTCTTTGCGGGCATCGATGTTAATAACAAGAACCTTCAGCAATATATTGATGATGCAGCTCCTTCGGTTAAGAATGTCCTTAAATATGAAAGCCTTAATCACGTCTTTGAACTGGCGAAAGCAATGGAATACAATGACCTGTTCTACCAGACAACAGGTTATTATGACTTTGATAAGTTCACAATTGCTACGGACATTAACGGTAAGGAAGTAAAGATCAAAGATGTGCAGGCTCAGTACAATTTCACGCTTCTCAAGCGCGGATTGCAGAGGGCCAACTACGTGAACAATCTCGTGAACGGCACGGTGCAAAAGGACATCAACGATCCTTCGAAGCTTAACAATATTGATAGACGTAAGACGGCTAAGGAGAACTTTGAGAAGTACAAAGAGCAATATGCCGATATTGAAGTAACTCTTGATGATATCCTTAAACTCAAGCCCGCAGATTATGAAGAAAAATTTGCGCTTAAGAAGGATCTTGACGTAACCGATGAAGAAACCTACAAGAGATACTTCTGGATGGAGAAAGTTAAAAATATTCTTGATGATCTTGAGTTCAGGAAGATTGGCCCGGCGGAATACAATGGGCTGACCAGAACTGAGAAGCTCGATCTGTGGATCAAGGGAAGACTTATCAGAGATTACTTCCATAAGTGGAAGGGCACTATGATGCTTACTATCTCCGATGCTTATAACTATATCATTGATACTCCTAACATGATAGGCGGCAATGATATCATTGACGGCATTGATGATAAGTATCAGCTTCAGAACATGCTGAGAATGAAGGAGAAGTTTGATAAGCAGATCTCAGACATGAAGAAGGAAAATCCTGAGATCACCGAGGAGAACGATCCTAAGTTCAAGAAGCTTTGTGAGCTGCAGCGCTTCATGGAGGGCATGGTTGAGACCAAGAACTATGCTGCCCAGGAGATCAAGGTAATGAACGACCAGGCATATCAGTCATATAAGGCTGATATGTACAAGGATATCATGAAGCAGCAGCTGGAGATCATATACAATCAGGACGTCGACAAGCTCAAAAATGACAAAATACTGTATGAGGGCGACAGGAAGGCATACATTGAACAGAGACTTGATAATGCTGTAGGTATGGTTGAGTCATGTGATATTTACCTCAGAGACAGGGCCGGCTATCTCCGCGAATATGCCGGCATTGAAGTTGAAGGCACGACAAGGGATAAGAACCTTATCACGCAGCAATTTGAGATCGAAAAGAATAAAAAGATCAAACAGGCCAAGGCTGAAAAAAATTACAAAGACGATAAGAACTATGAATTATCAGCGAATGAGAAAGTAAAGCTGGTAAAAGGTTATTATGGCAGATTTAAGACCATTGTCGATAAGATCAGGAAAACTTACTGTAAAGACGGCAAGCTGGATGACAAGGCAATAATGGTTGATTTAAAGTCCATTCTGGCAGAGATGGAATTCTGCAAGAACTTCATTGAGTTCAATCATGAACTCAATGATAAAGAAAACAATGACGAGGCCAATAAAGAAGAAAAGATCTTTGAAAAAGTTTATTCGTCTAAGGATCTGGATAGTCTTGGTGACCAGGAATTGCTGGTAAGCGACTTCAGAGATTATGTAAATCTTTTGCTGATGGATCATGGTATCTCTCCTTGGCATAATTACGATTACAAGAACAGACACGATATCAAACAGCATATTGTACTTACAGACAGTGCATTCTCCACTGAGATGGAAGAGGCTGAAAAAGTCAACAAAGAGTTCAACGAAGAGCAGAGGAGGATATCGAAAGAAAAGAGTGAAGTTGAAGCTGAATTTGATGCCCTGACAAAACTTAATGCTCAGGAACTTGAGCTTGTGCCCAAGCTGACGTATCAGGAAATGGAACAGCGCTATAATGAGGGCGATAAATCCATTGAGAAATTAGACATGCGTCCGTATGTCGCATACAGAGTAAAGACCAAATATGATGACAGGCTGAAAGAACTTGAGAGTCAGAAGAAAAAGCTTAACAGCTCACTTTCCAAGCTGTCGGATGATACTGCACTTTTACGTTACTTCCGCACGGATATCTTTGACAGCAAGATCAAGCAGCAGGAGAAACCTGATGAGCAGGGCATAAAGACCGACTGGATCACAAAGCAGAAGGAAAGCAGGAAAATCCTCATAGAGGAGCAGGCTAAGAAGATGGATCAGCCCGCTTCAAGGAATTATGTTGACGAATTGTTTAGCTATATCTACAAGAAAGCCGGCAATGTAGAATTCCTTACGCCGGATCAGGTTAAGAATGTTCTTACACAGGCTTCGAAGGCATTCTTCTTTACGCTGTCAAAAGAAGCGAGGGCAGAGGCAACACTCAGGCTCAGACTTTACGAGAAAGACAAGAATGTCATGAACGACTATTTCATCTGGAAGAATAACAGAGACACCAATAAAACTCTGATTGAGAGATGTAAAATATTCGGACAGGATGCTTTTGTCAAGGAAAATATTGAGCCCATAAGGAATATCATGGATGCCATCGCCGAGACCAACGCCTGCATAAATGACATGCAGATGCCAAGGTTTATGGATGAACTCAAGGAAAATCTCGAGGTAAAGGGCATCAACCAGAAACAGTTCATGTTCCTGTTAAGAAAGCATACGGTTGGTCTGGCAGGAAGAGCGGTTTCAAAGGATGATGCCAATAAAGCCGGATTGAACAAAAAGGACGTTGATCAGTATCTAAAGGTCGAAACCCGTGCTGATTTCCTCGAAAAAGTAGCTAATGATGCCCTGGAAGTAGGCGAGAAGATAGACCTTAGAAACGTCAATGAGGAGTACATCAAAAATAACTTTGCCGAGTGCTATTTCAATGCTAATAAGCTCCTTGCCTTCCAGCAGTTGTACTATGGCGAGAAGGATGCCTATGACAAGATGTACGATACCAGAGGAAAGAGAGGTCTCGTAAAGAGAGTCAGAACATACTTTGATAAAGGTCATGGAGAGTCTTATGTTCTTTACTACAATGCGGTAATGTCCGTTGCAAATAAGTATGGTATCACTGAAAAAGGCGGCCTGACCTTTGGTCTGTCACCTGAAGTTCTTGAGACGCTTATGGATAACACCAAGAAGGACCGCCATAATCTGATCAGAAATCAGGTCATCGAAAACCGTAAGAATGCGGAGGAGCAGCTAAAAGTTAATCTTGATGCCATTAAGACAGCATATGCTGAGACAAAGATGGCGCAGACTGTCGATCAGGCGGTTTCGAAAACGCTTCTTGGTGTTGCTCTTGAGGAAAATATCACTGTAGGCGAGAATGAGAAAAAGGTTGTAAGAGATAACTATGGTCTGAAAGAAGAAGACATACAACAGGATTCTGAGAAAAAGAAGGGACTCGACAAGTTCTACAAAGAGTACACAGATGCTTACAACGGTGCACAGGCAATATATTATGGCTTTAAGGAGAAGGAACACAATAACGATAAGGTTACATATACTGTCAGCAATTCATTCCATCCACAGCTGATGTTCATGCTGGCGCCCGGAAAGAACTTTTTCACAAGTAACGCCAAGACAGAAAATATCGAGACTGCGACAAACTTCAAAAAGCTCTTCAAATATGATACAGAAAACATTGCGGGAAATCTGTCTGTTATTGATGAAGAGAAGTGCAAAAGCGTTATCAACACGATACAGAAGCTTGGACTTGATAAAGGCAAAATTGAAAAGGCGTGGAATGAAAAAGGCGAGTCGGAGAATATTTATGATGAGGCTTTCTTTGACAAATGCATGAAGGATGAGAAGTTCTATACGGACATGGTTAACGCAATGAATTTCTGCATCATTTATGAAAATGAAGAACAAAGTTTCATAAATATCGAAGGCTATGAAAAACAGCTGAACGATGTCTTCAAGGCCTATGATAAAAAGAATCCTGTCGACACAACGGACAATAAAGATAAAGCTGATGAGCTCAAACAGGAAAATATTGAGAAGCAGAGAACTCTGATGTCTCTCTGGAATGAAGTTGACGGGTATGGTAAAGTCCTTGATGTTTATAACAACGAAATCAGTAAGCTTAACCGGGAATTAGATGATTTAAGGGATGAGCAGGATAAATGCACAAAGAAGCTTCTCATGTTACGAAGCACGGCTAAGTCAATGCAGGAAAATGCCCTTAAGATCGAGGATCTGATCGATCAGAGTTCGAAACTTGAGAAAAAGATCAACGCCAAGAACAAGGAACTTACTGATGCGAAAATGGGCTTAGAGGATACAGGCAAACAATATGATAAAGCCCGCGAAGAGCTTACGAAAGACGGCAGAGCAAAGGCTGCGAACTATCACACAGACCTGTTGACACGCGAAAAGCTTCAAACCCTTAAGCAAGTGAAGGAATTGTTCTCTGATAAAAAGACAAGGTTCATGGTATCCACATACTTTGATCTGTTCAACGCTTATCTTCTCAAGAAGGGTATAAAGATTGACGGAAGCCTTGTGAACGCACAGATATTTGATGAGGCGCTTCGAAATAAGGCAAGTACTGTCGGTGGCAAAGAGACAATGACCAGAAACGATGCAATTGATCTCGGCACAGATGCCAGTGCTCATGCAAGAAAGAACAATGCAACGCTGTTCGATGCAAAGCAGAAATTGATCAAGGGCAAGAATTATCTTGATGAGTATGATTCACTTGAAGACAAGCAGAAGGTCATTGATAAGGATACCGATCCTGCAGAGATCAAGAAAAAACTTGATAAGATCATTGCAAACAGAAATTCTAAGGAAAACAAGAGTCTGGAAGATGTTGATTTTGTACTGAAAATGAAGAATCAAGATAAGCTTGATATCAGGAAACATGCAAAAACCACAAAGGACGTCACAGTGAAGAACTTACAGAAGTATATTGTCCTTATTGATGCCTATGACAAGACTAAAAAGATCAAAAATTCGAACGACTTATACGCTGTCTGGAGAGGAATGACTGAAGAAGAGCTGAAGATCATCAAGGGATACAAGGGTGAACTTGATCAAAAGCTCGAAAAGGGTGAGATGCCTGATACAAAATACAGATTCTTTGATTCTGCGAACTTATTTGATATGCTTCAAAGTAATATCGATGTCAAAACTAAAAATACTGCGGAACTTTTAGCAGAATATCAAAAAAAGAAGAAGGAACAGGAAAAAGCCGCTAAGGAAGCAGAAGAAAAGAACAACCTTGGTTTTGTTGACGGCAGCATTAACAATACCAGCTTTAGTTCAGATGGAGACAATACGTAAACAGTAAAAGACAGGCCCGGATAAGAGTATATCTTTACGGGCCTGTTTTTCATCAGCAGCCGGAACTATGCCAAAGACCCGAAAGAGCAGAGAGGAACAAAAATGATCGATCTTACAAAACTTTCTACAGAGCAGAGAAATCCAAAGACAATGAATCTGGATCAGATGTCTGCGCTGGAGATCGCAACAGCTATGAACGAGGGAGATGAAGACGTCATCAGGGCGATAAAGGAGGTCCTTCCGCAGATCGCCGAAGCGATCGAGATGGCGACGCAGAGCCTTAAAAGCGGAGGACGCATAGTCTATATCGGCGCCGGAACCAGCGGAAGACTTGGAGTCCTTGACGCAGCAGAATGTCCGCCAACTTTTGGCGTATCCGATGAAGTGGTGGTGGGGCTTATTGCAGGTGGGCAGCAGGCTTTCATCAAGGCTGTTGAAGGAGCCGAGGACAGCGCGACCCTTTGCGCCGAAGACCTTAAGAATATCAATCTTTCGTCGAAAGACACAGTCATAGGCCTTGCTGCCAGCGGCAGAACTCCTTACGTGATTCATGGCCTTAAGTATGCAGCGTCCATCGGATGCAGCACTGCAGCCATAGCCTGCGTAAAGGGTTCGGAAATAGGAAAAGAGGCAAAGGTGGCAATAGAGCCTGTAACAGGCCCGGAGATCCTGACCGGTTCCACAAGGCTCAAGGCGGGCACCAGCCAGAAGATGATCCTCAACATGATATCCACCGGCTCCATGGTCGGCTTTGGAAAAGTTTATCAGAACCTGATGGTGGACGTTCAGCAGACCAACGAAAAGCTTAAGGTCCGTGCGCAGAACATCACAATGGAAGCCACCGGCTGCACGAGAGAGCGGGCAAAAGAGCTGCTGGCGGCGTCAAACGGAGAAGTCAAAACCGCGATAGTGATGGAACTTATGAACCTGAACTATGACGAAGCAAAGAGCAGGCTTGCCGCGTCAGACGGTATGATACGCAAGGCGATAGAGTAAAGGGAGGCACTTAAATGAACTGGAATGCGATATGCAAGCAACTTCTGAAACTCCTTGGCGGAAAAGACAATGTCACAAGCAGAGAAGCCTGCATGACAAGGCTAAGGGTAGGCGTTAAGGATCTTTCCAAAGTAGATGTGGATGCGATCAAAAAAGTTGAAGGCGTAATGGGCGTTGTTGAGAGCGACACCATTCAGATAGTGTTCGGACCGGGAAAGGTCAACGAAGCTCTGGCAGCTTTTTCTGCTATCCTTGAATCAGTGGATGATGACGATACTGCTGATGAAAACGAAAATGCAGACGAAGCCGCGGCACAAGGTGAATCTGCACCTGATAAGCCGTCCGTTTCCGTCAATGACCTGGCAAGCGAAAACAAAAAAGCCCAGAAGGCTAAGCACGATAAACCGCTTCAGCGATTCCTTAAGAGAATTGCGAACATCTTTGTTCCGCTTCTTCCCGGAATTATAGCCTGCGGACTCATCAACGGAATAACTAATGTCATAGGAGTTTCGACAGGCGGAGCCTTAAGCGGAGTGTGGTGGTATGAGACCATCCGCACCATGGGCTGGGCCCTGTTCACATATCTTCCGATATTTGTAGGCTACAGTGCAGCCAAAGAGTTTGGCGGATCGCCGGTACTTGGAGGCATCGCAGGAGCTATATGCATAGCCAGCCCATCGATGCCCCTTCTGGCAACTTATGGCGAGGGGCAGATAATACTCCCCATCACTAATCAGCCATACAACCCTGCAAGCGGCGGTATCATAGCTGCACTTATAGCAGGTGCGCTGTTCGCAATATTGGAAAAGAAAATCCGTAAGATAATGCCAAATCTGATAGACACATTCATCAGTCCTCTTCTTGTACTGATAATCGGAGCGTTTGCTCTCATTGTGGTGATCCAGCCCATAAGCAGTATCCTGACAAATGCCATTTATACTGTCCTGGACTTCGTCTATGGAAAGATGGGATTTGTGGGAGGCTACATCCTGTCAGCAGGCTTCCTTCCGCTGGTGGCAGTTGGCCTTCATCAGGCTCTCACGCCGATCCATGTCATGCTCAATGACCCGGCAGGACCTACTGCAGGAATCAACTATCTTCTGCCGATGCTTATGATGGCAGGCGGAGGACAGGTAGGAAGCGGCCTTGCTCTGTACTTCAAGACAAAGAACAAGAAGCTGAAAGGCTACATCCGCGACTCAATCCCTGTAGGCATATTGGGAGTGGGTGAACCGCTGATGTACGCGGTTACGCTGCCTCTTGGAAAATCCTTCGTCACAGCCTGCCTTGGTGCAGGATTTGGAGGTATTGCAGCAGCTCTTTTCCATATCGGAACCGTATCTCAGGGCGTGTCGGGACTGTTCGGCCTTCTTATTGTGGAACCCGGCAAGCAGATACAGTATGCTATATCCATGCTCATCGCCTATGCCGGAGGCTTTATCCTGACCTGGTTCTTCGGAGTCGATGAAAAGAGAATAAACGAAGTGTACGGAGAATAAAAACAGCAGGTTAACAAAAGGTAAAAAATGTACACAAAAATATCATAATAATGAACAATGGATTGGCACTTGTGTAAAAACAAGTGCTTTTCTTTTTGTAAAAAATGCATAAAAAATAAAAACAAAGCATTAACATTTTGTTAAAGAAGTAAAAAAAGTACTAGTTGAGGTAAAAGAAATCCATTCTATCTGACAACTTGTTTGGATATAGTTATGTTGTAGTCGAAATTCGATGAATAAATCGGGGTGAGAGTATGAAAAGAATAAAAATACTGACGAGTTTAACAGCTCTTTTATGCATGATAGCAATAATCGGCGGATGCGGAGCCACAACAGAGAAATGGGCATACATCCACGAACCCACGAAAGCGGTAATAGCCCTGTCGACCAACGGTAAAGCTACTTATAAGGGGAATGAGTACAGCTACACCGAAGACGGGGATTACATAATCCTCCGGAACAAAGAAGGAGATCAGCAGAGTCTTCGCTACGTGATGGACGGAGATAAGATGACCCTGTATGAAGAGTCGACCTACGAAAGAAAAGGTGAGGGCGACGGAGTTGTTGGGAGCTGGAGACAGGACAACGGATGGTCCTATGAATTCACGGAAGACGGAAGGTTCAGCGAGGACGCCATCTTCAGTGGACACTACGCTATCGATGAGGAAAAGTCATGCATCAAATTCATGTATGACGATCCCATCGAGGATGCGTACCTGTATTACAGTCTCGACGGGGATAAGCTTACGGTTGCTTATCCTTGGCCAATGGTCAAGGTTAAATAAATTATAAAAAGCAAAGGAGAGGTGTAATGAAAATGAAAAGAATTGTTGCAATGTTGTTGGCGGGTGTTATGACATTATCACTCGTCGCATGCGGTGAGAGCAGCGCTCCTGCTTCAACCGACAGCGGTGCAGCTGCAGAGCCTGCTCAGACTGAGGCTCCCAAGGCTGAAGAGCCCGCTGCTCCGGCTGCAGAACCGGCTGCTGCAGAGACTGCAGATTCATCAGAGGCCATTGACCTCACAATGTGGTGTATCGCCACAGAGAGTGACTCAAACCGTCATTCTTATGAAGCAGCTATAGCTGATATGGCTGAGAAGTATCCCAATATCAACTTCACATGGGAAGCTATTGAGAACCAGTCCTACAAGACCAAGATCAAAGCTGCTGTATCTGCTAACGAGATGCCCGACATCTTCTTCACATGGTCATGTGCATTCCTCGGCGACTTCGTTGACGCAGGAAAGGTTTACTGCCTGGATGATGCTTACCAGAACTACAAGAGCGAGCTTCCCGAAGTTATGATGGGCAACTCAACCTACGATGGAAAGCACTACGGTGTGCCGCTTACAATGAACATCGTTGGTCTGTTCGCAAACATGGACCTTCTTGCTCAGGTTGGCTACACAGAGATCCCCGGAACATATGATGAGTTCATCGAGTGCTGCGATAAGCTTAAGGCAGCAGGAATCATTCCTTTCGGATGTGCAGGAAAAGAGACATGGTGCGTAACTGAGTATCTTGAGTCTGTTATCGAGAAGAGCGCAGGCGCTGATGTTCTTAATGACATCTTCCTTGGAAGAGCATCATGGAACAATCAGGACGTTGCTGACGCCGTTGATACTTTCCAGGCTCTGGTAACAAACGGTTACTTCGATCCTTCAGGAATCGGCCTTACAAACGACGAAGTTAAGAACAACTTCATGGCTGGCAAGTATGCGTTCTACATGAACGGAACATGGAACTGCGCAGACTTCAATTCAAACGAAGAGTTCCGTGACAAGGTTAAAGTTGGTGAGTTCCCTGTTATCAACGCTGACAAGTCAAAGCTTGGACAGCTCATCGGCGGACCTTCAGATACACTGGCAGTAGCTGCTTCTTCACCTAACGCTGAGAAGGCTGCTGAGTACACATTTGAGCTTGGAAAGCTCATCTGCCACTACGGATACCTTGATGGCTGCGGACTTCCTGCATGGACTCCTTACGGAGACACAAGTTCTGTTAACGAGCTTACACAGACTGTAGCAGGTATCGTTGCAAATGCCGACACAATGGTACTCTTCGGCGACACAGCTATGAGCGCTGATTCAGCTAACACATATCTTTCATATGTAGATCAGGTTTACGGATGCCTCCTTGATGGCCAGCAGTTCATCGATGGTCTTGCAAAAGACATTCAGTAATTATTAAATCTTCGGTCCTTCCTGTTTCCCTGGGGAGACAGAAAGGACCGTTTTTTATGGAAGGTTGTATGAATGAAGACGAAAATTGATGTTAAAAAGGGGATAACCATTTTCCTGTTCCTTCTTCCGGGACTGGCTCTTTTTGTAAGCATACTGATCGCTCCTATCGCAGTGTCCATCTACAGGAGTATGTATGACTGGAACGGATTTACCGAAGGGACATTCATTGGTATCAATAACTATATCGAGCTGTTTACCAACGGTTCAATCAAGTTTGTCACAGCTCTTAAGAATTCTATGTGGCTTGCATTCTTTTCGGTATTCGTGCAGCTTCCGTTTTCTCTTTTCCTGGCTCTGCTTCTTGGAAGAAAGCCAAAGAAAGAGCGAGCCTTTCTGTCAATCTTTTTCATGCCTGTGCTTATTTCCACCGTTGTTATCGGTCAGCTTTGGCTGAAGATCTACAATCCCGATTACGGTCTTTTAAACAGATTCCTGGATGCTGTGAATCTGGGACAGTTTAAGCATGTATGGGTAGGAGAAGTAAAGACGGCTCTCGGAAGTGTTATAGTGCCGACTATCTGGCAGTATATCGGATATCATATGCTGCTTATGTATGCAGGAGTTAAAGGCGTTTCAGTGGATCTCAGGGAAGCTGCAATGCTGGATGGCGCAACACCATGGCAGGTGGACAGATATATAGTCATTCCTGTTATCAAGCCCATCATCAGGGTAAGCGTTATCTTTGCGGTTACCGGATCTTTGAAGGCTTACGATTTTGTGCGCATACTGACTGAAGGTGGTCCTTTCCAGACTACTGAAGTTCCCAGTACCCTCCTTGAGAACATGCTGTTCCTCCGGAACAGATACGGAATGGGAAGTACGATATCAGTTATGCTCATCTTCCTGTGCTTTGCCTTTGCACTGCTAATAACAGCAATATTCAGGGAAAAGGATTAATGATATGGAAAACAGTAAAGCCCTGACGGTGAAGGAGAGTAATCCTGCCGTCAAAGTGTTGATGTATATATTTCTGATATTCTGGGCCGTGGTAAATATTTTTCCGATCTACTTCATGTTTACTTTTTCACTTAAGTCAAACAAGGAGATCTTCGGTGAGAATATCATAGGACTTCCTAAAGAGTGGATCTGGCAAAACTATGTTTCTGCCATGAAGACAGGAAACATGGGACTGTATTTTGTAAACAGTATAATTGTCACACTGTCGGCAATAGCTATTTCACTCTTTGCGGCCATGATGGCAACCTATGCTATCACCCGAATCAGATGGAGGCTCAGCGGTCTCACCAACGCATTCTTTATGCTGGGACTGACCATCCCTATCCAGGCTTCTATCGTGCCGGTATATGTAGTGCTTTCAAAGATGCACTGGCTCAACAAGTATTCTACGCTGATATTGCCGTACTCGGCTTTTGCGCTCTCAATGTCCATGCTTATCTGCCACGGTTTCATGGTGGAGATACCC
>JAEEGH010012971.1_pt1 | contig 18592 bp, 12 predicted proteins | sample 9134181 | NCBI WGS metagenome assembly JAEEGH01 (sample SAMN16246544, study PRJNA631951) | gut metagenome | biome: gut microbiome; feature: rumen; material: DP-attached | host: Bos | place: Iran: Karaj | collected 2018-10 | reverse complement strand
GAAGACCGTGGACGGGGTGCATTTCGATGCGGTGATGGTCTGTCCGGAGTTCCTGTACGGCTGCGCGGAGGCGTCGGTGGCGGTGTGGAAGGATGATTTCTATGTAGTGATGCGCAACAGCGGGGTGGAGCGCGGGGGCCGTGGCTGCTACGTGGCGCGTTACGACGCTTCGGGCCGCTGCCTCGTCGGGCCGGTCTATCTGTCGGAGGCGCAGTCCAAGCCGGCGATCGCCCTGCACAAGGGACGCATGTACCTGTTTTACAATGCGAATCCTTTCCTGCAGACGGATTGGGGCCTGGTGTCCCGCAGCCGCCTGCGGATTTCCGAGATCGACCGGGACTGCCGGATCCTGCGGAGTTGGGACATCACGGACCCGTACGGCATCCATTACCCGTATGTCCGGGAAATGGACGGCCGGCTCTGGATGTCTTTCACCGAGGACCGCAAGCAACTGGACATCGCCCAGACCCGCACCAACATCTCCTTCACGCCCGTCCGCTTGCCCTGATTCGGCAAAGTCGAAATAGTTTCGTAACTTTGCCGGCGCTATGAAAATCCTTTTCGTCGTCAACAATTTCTACGCCTCCGGTAACGGTCTTTCTGCCTCCGCCCGGCGTACTGTCAAATATCTCCGTGAAGCGGGAGAAGAGGTCCGGGTCCTTTCCGGCCGTAACCATGAAGCCGAAGAACCTCAGCCGGATTATGTCCTGGGCGATTTCCATGTTCCGGTCTTTGACGGCCTGGTCCAGTCTCATGGTTACAAGTTTGCCAAGACAGACATATCCTTGATCGAAGAGGCTGTCAAGTGGGCGGACGTCGTCCATCTTGAAGAGCCTTTCATTATCCAGATGGCCACGGCCCGTATCGCCAAGCGTCTGGGCGTCCCTTGCACGGGTACCTACCATCTGCATCCTGAGAACCTGTTTTGCTCAATCAATCTCGGCGATTGGAAGTTCTTAAATTACAATATGCTCCGCGCCTGGCGCGATTTCGTGTTCGATTATTGCACGGATATCCAGTGTCCGACGGAAAATGTTTTAGAGAGACTGCAGAAATTCGGTTTCAAGTCCCGCCTGCACCTGATCTCGAACGGCATCATTCCGGATATCAGCCTTCGTCCGAAAGAGGAAAACCGGGATCCTTCCCGGCCTTTCCTGATTGCCTGTATCGGCCGCCTCGCTGTCGAAAAGGACCAGCCGACACTGTTGGAGGCGATGCGCTATTCGAAATATGCCCGACGCATCCAGCTGTTTTTCGCCGGTCGCGGCCCGGAAGCGGATGCAGTCAAGGAAAAGGCGCACGCCCTTTACGAAGAGGGGATCGTCGCCTATGATCCGATCTTCGAGTTCCGGGACCGGGCGGGGTTGCGCAAGCTTGCGGCCGAAGCTGACCTGTACATCCATTGCGCGACCGTCGAGGTCGAGGGTCTGTCCGCGTTGGAGGCTCTGCAGCAGGGCGTCGTCCCCATTATCGCCGAGGGTGAGCTGACGGCCACCTCCCAGTTTGCGCTGGACGAGCGCAGTCTCTTCCCGACCAAGGATGCGAAGGCGCTTGCCGAATGTATCGACTACTGGCTGGACCATCCTGAGGAGCGTTACGAGATGGGCTGGCGCTATGCCGAGTCCACCGAGGAATACGACATCAACAAGTCCATCTCCGCCCTGATCGACATGTTCCATCAGGCCGTCGGCGAGACAGCCTGATTATTTCAGTTCGAATTCTGCAGAGGCACGGATGTCGGCGCTGGAAGAGCCGATCAGGACCTGGAAGGTCCCGGGCTCGGCGACCCAGCAGTGCTTTTCGGCGTCGAACCAGCTGAGAGCGGCACGGTCCAGGGTGAAACTGACCGTCCGGGTCTCGCCGGGCTGAAGGAAGACTTTCTGGAAACCTTTGAGTTCCTTGGCGGGACGGTCCACGGAGGCCTCAGGGTCAGCCACATAGAGCTGGACGACTTCTGCGCCAGCCACATTGCCGGTGTTCTTTACTTTCACGCTGACAGTTTGCACGGCTTTCCCGGAGCCGGTCGCTTCGGTGACGGCCGTCGTTCCCGCGCCCTTCACGACCGCTTTGGCCACTTTCGCATCCGAATAGTCGAAGGTGGTGTAGCTCAAGCCGTAGCCGAAGGGGAACTGGACCGGAATCTCCTTGGTGTCATACCAGCGGTAGCCGATGTAGATACCCTCGTCATAGTATTCTTCCCAATAGGGTTTGCCTTCCACCCGGATGCCCGGGTACTGGCGTTCGGTCTGGATCGGGCCGTCTTCCAGGCGGCACGGGATGGTGAACGGAAGTTTGCCGGAAGGATTGACGGCGCCTGTCAGCACGTCCACCAGGGCATGGCCGGATTCGGTGCCGCCATACCAGCCTTGTACGATGGCCCCGGCCACATCTGCCCAAGGCATCGCCACAGGAGAACCGGAAATGTTGACGACCACGAGGGGCTTGCCGGTCCCGGCCAACGCACGGATGACGTCCTCCTGCCCGTATGGCAGCTCGATCTGGGTGCGGTCCGTACCCTCGTTATCCTGGTTGGCGCCTTTGTTAAGGCCGCCGATAAACAGGACCAGGTCCGCGTCTTCGGCAGCGGCCACGGCATCGGCGATCAGGGTCTGGGCATCCCGGCTTTCCGACAGGTCCTGTCCGGTATCCACGCGGTCAAAAGAGGTAGATGTGTCTCCGACATAACCCCGTTCCCACTGGATGCGTACCTTACCGTCGAAATACTCGTGCAGGGCCTGCAGCGGAATGACTTCATATTTGGTCTTGAGGTTGGAACTGCCTCCGCCGACGGTCTGCATCTTGAAGGCGTTTTCGCCGACCACCAGCAACTTCCCGCCCTCCGCGATATGCAGGGGAAGGGTGCCGTCGTTCTTGAGCAGCACGGTGCTTTCAGCCGCGATCTTGCGCGCTGCGGCATAATGCTCCGGCGAGGTGAAACTGCCATAGTGCACTTCGGGACTCATCCCGGTGCGGAAAATGGTGCGCAGGATGCGCCGGGCCTTGTCGTCCAGGCCTTCGACCGTGGCCCTTCCGTCACGGAGGCGCTCCAGGTAGGGGTTGGCCAGGTGGTAGTAGTCATACGGGTTCCCCTTGCCCACGAGTCCGTTGGTGCCGGTGCCCATTTCGATATCCAGGCCGTTGGTGACAGGCTCGTCATCGTTGCGGCAGCCGCCCCAGTCGCTGATCACGACGCCGTCGAATCCCCATTCTCCTTTCAGGATGTCACAGAGCAGGCGCTTGTTGTGGCAGTTATACTGCCCGTTGTAGAGGTTGTACGATCCCATGATCGCCCAGGCGTCGCCTTCCGTGACGGCGGCCTTGAAGGCGGGCAGGTAGATTTCGTACAAGGTACGGTCATCCACATTGGAATTGGTATGGGTGCGCCGCACTTCCTGGTTGTTCATCGCGAAATGCTTCACGCAAGCCGCCACTCCGTTTTCCTGGACGCCCCGGACATAAGGGACGACCATCTGGGAAGCGAGGTACGGGTCTTCGCCCATATACTCGAACGTGCGGCCGTTGAGGGGCGTACGGCCCATGTTGACGCCGGGACCGAGCAGGATGTTCTTTTTCCGGTAACGGGCTTCTTCACCGATGCTGCGTCCGAACAGCAGGGCCAGATCCCGGTCCCATGAAGCCGCCAGGGCGGAAAGGGCGGGGAAGGCCGTGCTGGAGTCGTTGGTCCATCCGGCCTGGCTCCACTGGTCCCACAGCACCTCGGGACGGACTCCATGCGGGCCGTCGGTATGCCAGACTTCGGGGATGCCGAGGCGCGGTACGCCGGGCGAACTGAACTTGGACTGGGCATGGGTCATCGCGACCTTCTCTTCCAGTGTCATCCGGGCAAGGGCATCTTCCACCCTTTGCTCCAGCGGAGCGGAAGGATCGAGATAAGCGGGAACATTTTTCTTTTCGGAAGTCGTGCAGGCCGTGATGGAAAGGGCCAGCAGCAGGGGGATCAGGATTCGTTTCATGGTCTCAGGTTTAACATTCAAAAATACAAAATAAAGTAGAAAAGATTGTTATCTTTGTGCATAACAAGATGATTCGGAATGGAAACGGATAAAAGGCTTCTTTCCTTAGATACGCTGCGGGGATTCGATATGATGTTCATCATGGGTTTCGCCGCCATCGTCACGGCGGTCTGCCGCCTGTTCCCCGGCGGAGACGGCAGCTGGCTCTGCCAGCAGATGAGCCATGTCCCCTGGGAAGGGCTTCGTCATCACGATACGATTTTCCCGCTGTTCCTTTATATCGCGGGTATCTCCTTCCCCTTCTCCTATGCCAAGCAGTTATCCAGGGGAGCGACCCGGGGTCAGGTCTATGCCAAGATATTCAAACGCGGTTTCGTGCTGGTACTGCTGGGCTTTGTCTACAGCGGTCTTTTTGACTTGAAGTTCAGCACTTTGCGCTTTTATAGCGTATTGGGCCGCATTGGCCTGGCCTGGATGTTCGCCGCCCTGTTTTTTATCAATTTCAAGCCTAAGGCGCGGGCGATTATCGCCGCTGTCCTGCTGGTGGGATACTGGCTGCTGCTGAAGTTCGTTCCGGCGCCGGATGCGCCCGGGGCGGACCCCTTCTCCCTGGAAGGCAACCTGGTCGGCTACATCGACCGCACACTCTGGCCGGACCATCTTTACAAGAAAGGACTTTTTGATCCGGAAGGCTTGCTGAGCCTGCTTCCCGCAATCGTGACGGCCATGCTGGGTATGTTCACCGGAGAGTTCGTCCGTATCGACGAGACAAAGGTTTCCGGGCCCCGGAAATCCCTGTACATGTTCCTCGCGTCGTTGGTGATGCTGGGACTGGGTCTGCTCTGGAGCCTGGATTTCCCGGTCAACAAGGCGTTGTGGTCCAGCAGTTTCGTGCTGGTGGTCGGGGCTTATTCGCTGGCGATGTTCGCGCTGTTTTATTATCTCATCGACGTAAGGGGATGGAAGGGCTGGACGAAGTTCTTCGAAGTGATCGGCCTTAATTCGATCACGATCTACATGGCCCAGCGTATCATCCCGTTCAGGAGCATCAATAAGTTTTTCCTGGGTGGCCTTGCGAACCTCTGCCCGGAACCTTGGGCCAATCTGATCCTGGCTCTGGGCTATTTCACGGTCAGCTGGCTTTTCCTGTGGTTCCTGTACAAGAAGAAAGTGTTCTTGAAGGTATAAGCTCCGTCCTATGATCTGCATTACGATCCAAGGTAAGAACCGGGATGAGATTTTCGACATCCTAGACCGTCCTGAGGTGGAGATGGCAGAGATCCGGCTGGATCGCTGTCCGCTTTCCGACGAGGACATAGAAGAGGTTTTTTCGCTGACGGACGTGCCGCTCATCGCGACGTGCCGGATTTCTTCATCGGCGGCGGAGGCGGAGCGCCGGCTCACGCTGGCGATCAAGTCGGGCGCCGTCTTTGCGGACCTGGAAGTCGAAGCCCCGCCGTCGATGGGCAAGCGCCTGCATCGCTTGGCCCGCGAGTCGGGCACGACCTTCATCCGTTCCTGGCATGATTTCGAGGGGACACCCTCCCTCGAAGCGCTCCGTGACATGGCTGGCCGTTGCCGCCGTTTCGGCGGGGAGATCGTGAAAATCGTCACGACTGCCCGTTCCGAGGAGGATGTCCGGACCGTTCGTGCGCTTTATGACGAGGGATCGGAAGGGCGCCTGGTCGCGTTCTGCATGGGTGCCCGGGGTCGGGAGAGCCGGCTTCAGTGCCTCTCCTGGGGGGCGCCGTATACTTATGCCTCTCTGATGCAGGGTGAGGAAGCGGCGGATGGACAGATTCCCTTTACGGAAATGGCGGACGCCCTTTACGGGGATGCGCCTTGCCCTTCGATGGAAGTCATCCGCATGCCGGCCTCCAAGAGTTTCGCCCAGCGGGCTATCGTGGCCGCGGCGCTCGCCGAAGGGATTTCAACCTTGAGCGGGTATCAGCCCTGTGCGGATTCGGAAGCGGCTGTCGCCGCCGCCCGTTCCCTGGGTGCGGAAGTCCACCGCCGGGGGGACGTTCTGACCATCCGTGGCATCGGTCCCCTGGATCATCCCCTGTCCCTGGATTCGCTGGATGTCGGCGAATCGGGACTGTTGACGCGCCTGATGATTCCCGTGCTGGCGCGCTTGAACGGGGCACCGGTCACGGTGACCGGCCGCGGCACGCTGCCGGGACGTCCGCTGAGCGGGGCCAACGATATCATGGCGGCTTTCGGCGTCGTCCTGAACAATTTGGGACAGGCTTCCCGCAAAGATGTCTATGTGCCGCTTCGGATCGACGGGACATTGCTGCCCGGCCGGGCGGACATTTCCGGCAAGGGTGGTTCGCAGCTGATTTCCGGCCTGCTGATGGCGCTTCCCCTGGCGGAGAAGAATTCAGCCCTGTTTGTCCATGATCCCCGCAGCATCCCTTATATGTTCATCACCCTGGATGTGCTGCGCAAGTTCGGCATCCGTGTCGCCAACGAAATGGAGGGCGGAGAGGAATTCCTGGAGACCCGGGACTGGTCGTTCTGTTCGGCCATCAATTTCAAGATCAGGGGAGGCCAGCGCTATCAGGCTGCTTCTTTCGATATTGAAGGGGACTGGAGCGGTGCGGCGCCTTTCCTGGTGGCGGGAGCGGTGTTCGGCGGCGTACGTCTGTCCGGCCTGGATACTTCTTCGCTGCAGGCGGATCTGACGATGATGGACATCCTGGTGGAAGCGGGCGCCTGTGTCTCACAGGACGAGGATGGGACGATCAATATCCGCAAGGCTCCGCTGCGGGCTTTCAGCGTAGATCTGAACAATGCGCCGGATCTCTTCCCTGCGGTCGCCATGCTGGCCTGTTTCTGCCCGGGCGAAAGCCGTGTCGCCGGCGTGGGACGTTTGGCGAACAAGGAGAGCGACCGCGCTGCGGCGCTCGTCGATATCCTGTCACGGATGGGCGTGGATGTGTGGGTCGAAGGGGATGAACTGGTCATCGTCGGACATGCCCTTTCGTGGAGATTGCTGAACGGCAGCCTGCTGAAGGGAGGGACTTATTCCTCCTTCCATGACCACCGTCTGGTGATGGCCCTGTCCGTCGCCGCGCTTGGAGCGGACGGTCCTGTCGAAATCGACGATACGGCCTGCGTCGCCAAATCTTTCCCCTCTTTCCCCGAGCTCTGGAGACGCTTCACCGGCCGATGATGCCCTAGAAATACCAGGGACTGTCTTTCAGCGGAATGGCGTGGTAAATGGTACCCGTCCCGTCCGTACTCAATCTTTCATCGTATCCATAGCGCGCTCCCCGGCCAGTCCGTGTGAAATAGGCGTCGGCATTCTCGGTCAGGACGCCGGCGCGGTCGATGATACGGATGGCGAAGAGTGCCGGTTTGTTGGAGTAATAATTGCGGTCCATCGGATTCAGTGAGCAGATGCGCACGATGTGGGAGGAATGGATGAACTCCTTCCCGCCCAGGCTTATGCCGACATGGGTGACGCGGTCAGGCTCGACTCCGTTCCCCGGCTTGCCGAAAAAGATTAAGTCTCCGGCTTTCAATTTGTTGAGGGGGACTTCGACGCCGCACTTCGCTTGCTGCGAGGCGTTGCGGGGCAGCAGGATGCCGTTGAGGAAATCGGTCATCCACACCAGTCCGCTGCAGTCCATACCCTTGACTGAAACGCCGCCCCACAGATAGGGAATGCCCAGAAACTGCCGGACCGTCTTTTCCAAGTTGGCCTGGCTGGCCTTGCGCGAGAGAGTCCATTCGTCGAAAGGGTCAAGGTCCCGGGCAGGGGTGTATCCGACCCGGCCGTCAGGCAGGACGACCTGGCAGAAGCCCATGTTCCGGACGGCCCGGCCCTTTTCTCCGATCACCATCCGCAGCAAGTCGCCCAGGACCAGTTCGCTAAGGATTTCACTGCGGGCAGAAGGCCGGTTGTATACGTGGGAAAGGGAGGAGGTGCAGATATATTTCGGCGCGGCCACATATTCGTCCAATTCTTCGGGGAGCATTTCCACAAGCCCGAGGTCCGTCGCCCAGGCGACATAGGAGGGATCATGCTGTACGACCTGGCGCCAGTATCCCTGCTCTCCGATGATCTCGACGACCGTTCCCATCAGGGCCTGGGTCTCCAGCGCGGATTCATAGTCCGGGGCTGAACGGAGATAAGCGGTGGAGAAGTTTACAACTGCCCAACGCTGCGCGGAAGCGGGAATAACCGCCAGCAGGGAAAGCAGGATACCGGTCAAGACCGGCAGGAGGAAACGTTTTTTCATAGTGTGCACACGATTGATACCGGACACAAAAATAAACAAAATCACTATATTTGTAAAGATATGCCCAAACTGGAAAAGACCAACGCGGCCCGGCTGCTGGACAAGGCTGGCATCTCATACGAGCTGATTCCCTACGAGGTTGACGAGAACGACCTCGCAGCCACACACATCGCCAGCCAGCTCGGAGAGGATATCGCATGCGTCTTTAAGACCCTGGTCTTGCAGGGGGACCGTACGGGTTTTTTCGTCTGCGTCATTCCCGGGGACAAGGAAGTGGACCTGAAGGCCGCCGCCAAGGTATCGGGTAACAAAAAGTGTGACCTGATCCCGATGAAGGAGCTCTTGCCGCGCACCGGCTACATCCGGGGCGGCTGCAGCCCGGTCGGGATGAAAAAGCCCTTCCCCACCTGGTTCCACGCCACGGCCGCGGAGTTGCCCTACATCTATGTCAGCGCCGGCGTACGCGGCCTCCAGTTCAAACTTGACCCCCTGGCCCTGGCTGCCTATGTCGGGGCGCAATTCGCTGAAATCATCAAAGATTAACGATATGGAAAAGATTCTTGACCGTTTCCTTAGATATGTGTCCTACGACACGCAGTCCTGCGAGACCTCCGAGACCCAGCCCAGCACCGACAAGCAGCTGAAACTGTTGCGCGTGCTGCGGGATGAACTGAAGGCCCTCGGCGTCGAAGCGACACTGGACAAATACGGCTATGTCATGGGCACCCTGCCCGCCACCCCGGGCGTACAGGCGCCCAAACTGGGCTTCATCGCCCACGTGGACACGGCGCCCGACGCTTCCGGCGCCGACATCAAGCCGCAGATCATCGAGAACTATGACGGCGGCGACATCGCCCTGCGGGGCGTGCCCGGCCTGTATCTCAAGCCCTCCGAGTTCCCGGAACTGCTGGACCACAAGGGGCAGACCCTCATCACGACGGACGGTACTACGCTGCTCGGCGCTGACGACAAGGCCGGCGTCGCGGAGATCATGGATGCGGTCCAGTACCTGGTGGAGCACCCGGATGTCCCGCACGGTGAGATCAAGATCGGCTTCACGCCCGACGAGGAGATCGGCCGGGGCGTCGTGAAGTTCGACGTGGCGAAATTCGGGGCCGACTACGCCTATACGATCGACGGCGGCGAGGTCGGCGAGCTGGAGTTCGAGAACTTCAACGCCGCCTCTGCTACCATCCGCATCCAGGGCCGCAACGTCCATCCCGGCTACGCCAAGGGCAAGATGAAGAATGCCATCCGCATCGCGGAGGAGCTGGACAGCCTGCTCCCGGCCAACCAGAAACCCGAATACACCGAGGGCTACGAAGGCTTCTACCACCTGATCGCCTTCAACGGCAGCGTCGAGGAAGCGACCGTCACCTACATCCTGCGCGACCACGACCTGGAGCTGTATGAAGAGAAGAAGGCCGTGGTGCGCCGCTGCGTGGACTTCATCAACGCGAAATACGGCGAGGGCACCGCGACGGCGGAGATCCGTCACCAGTACTACAACATGCGCAAGCAGGTGGAGCCCCACTACCACATCATCGAGAAGGCCATCCAAGCCATGGAAATGGAGGGAATCAAGCCCAAGGTTCAGCCCATCCGCGGCGGCACCGACGGCGCCAATCTCTCCTTCATGGGCCTGCCTTGCCCCAACCTCTTCGCCGGCGGCCTCAACTTCCACGGAAAGATGGAATTCGTCCCCCTGGAGAACATGGAAGCGGCCTCGCGGGTCATTCTCAACCTGATCAGTCTGTTTGCCAAATAATACAGTCATTCCCGGCTCGACCGGGAATCCAGTCTTACGGTTATGAAAAAACTATTTGTATTCCTGGCGGCCGCAGCCCTGACGCTCTCCTGCACCACCGCCCCGGCTCCCACGATTCCCGATAACCTGGCAGGCACTTGGAGCGGTATCATCGAAGATCTCGGCCTCGCGCTCACCCTTCACTTGGGCGACACCTGCACCGTGGATTCCCCGGACCAGGGCGCCTTCGGTCTCAAGGCTGAGGTGAAAGAGATTTCAGAGGAATCGGTCGACGTCAAGTTCCCCGAATTCCACGCTGACCTCAAGGCCACCCTGCAGGGCGATTCCCTGGTGGGGACCTTCCATCAGTTGGTCATCAAGAAACGCATCGCGATGGCCCGCGGGCCCCTCGTCCGGAACCGGCCGCAGACACCCGTGCCCCCGTTCCCCTACGAGACGGAAGAAGTCCGTTTTGACAGCGGGGAGATTGCCCTGGCCGGGACTTGGACCCTGCCCGACAGTCCGCGGGACGCGCCCGTCGTCGTGATGGTCAGCGGCAGCGGCCAGCAGGACCGGGACGAGACGCTGATGGACCACAAGCCTTTCGCCGTCCTGGCGGATGCGCTGGCCCGGGCGGGCATTCCTTCCCTGCGTTATGACGACCGGGGTTGCGGCGGCTCCGCAGGCGTTTTCGCCGATGCCACCACGGCGGATTTCGCTTCCGATGCCGCGTCGGCCGTCCGCTTCCTGCGGGACAAGGGCTTTACGAAGGTCGGTGTCCTGGGACACAGCGAAGGCGGCACCATCGCTTTCCTGCTGGCCGGCGCCGAAACCCCCGACGCGGGGACTCCGGACTTCATCGTCAGCCTGGCCGGTATGGCGGACCGCGGTGACAGCACCCTGCTGCGCCAGACGGCCAAGATGCTTCAGCTACAGGGCGCCCCGGAAAAGGTCGCGGCCTTCGCGGCCAAGAAGATGTACAAGAAGATCCTGAAGCAGAAGTCGGTCTGGATGGATTATTTCGTCACGATGGATCCCGCCCCGTACGTCTCCCGCATCAGTTGCCCGTTCCTCGCCTTGAACGGAAGCCTGGACACGCAGGTCCTGCCGGAATACAATCTGGACCGGATCCAGGCCTTGTGCCCTTCGGCCGACTGCCGGCTCTATCCCGGGCTCAACCACCTCTTCCAGCCCTGCGAGACCGGCCTGAGCGCTGAATACGCCCAGATTGAACAGACGATGTCCGATGAGGTCATCGCCGATATCGTTGCCTGGATTCAGCGTATTCCAGATTAACTTGATACTCAACAACTTACGAAAACAGGGTCCTCATATTGAAGACCCCGTTTTTGTAATTTACTAATAATCAGCCACCTACGGTTTACGGCGCAAGATGTCGCGCCGCGGCTTGTCGGCGTCCTTCTCTTTCTTGGACTCCGCTTTTTTAGCGGCTTCCTGCGCCTTCTTTTCAGCCTTCTTGGCGGCCTTCTTCTCGGCGGCGGCCTGCGCCTTTGCCGCTTTCTTTTCCGCGGCCGCTTCGGCCTTCAGGGCCTTTTTCCGCTCGGCCTCGGCTTTCTTGAGAGCACGCTCGGGGTGCTTGGCCTCGCGCTCGTCGCGCTTCGCCTTGATCTTCTCGTAATGGCGGATGTATTTCTCCAGGCGAGCCTGCTCGCGGGCGGCTTCCTTGTCGCGGATTTCGAGCTTGCGGGCCACCTCCTTGCGGTATTTGGCCAGTTTTTTGGCCGTGCGGATCGAATCCTTGATGGCATCCCTCCGGTCGAGTTCGGCCCAGCGGGCCTCATGCTTGGCCTCCCTGACCTGGCGTACCGAGTCGCGGAACGCCTGTTTCAAGGCCTGCTCCAGGTCCTTGGCCGCCTGGATGGAGTCCCGGACCGCACGGGCGGAATCCCGGGCCGCCTTGATGGCCATCTGCACGTTGCGCAGGGAGTCCCGCGCCGCCTTGGCCCGTGCGATCGAATCCGCCACGTGCGGGTCGATGGTTGGCGCTTCTACACCGGGCGCCTCTTCTCCGGGCAGGCCTTCGCTTTCCACTTCCGGTTTCTCAATCGGCTGGGTTTCTTCTTCGGGTCCGGTTTCCGGGGTCTCTTCCTCCGGCTTCTCCTCCGGCGTCAGTTCTTTCTCCTCCGGCAGTTCGGGAGCCTGAACGGCAGAGGTGTCGGCAGGCGGCACGGTCATAGCCGTGTCCAGGGTGGGCGGGACAGTGGCAACCGTATCCGGCTGCGGCAAGACCCGGGGCTTGTCCAACTCCAGCGAGTCGCGCATCCGGCGGCTGGCCCGCTGCGCGGAATCGCGGGCGGCCAGGCCGGCATAGACCTCCTTCATGTAGCCGGGGAAGTATTTCTCGGTCTGGGGGAATTTCGCCTGCGGCTTGGCCTCGTACGCCGCGCGCTCGGACAGGCGCGGCTTGTAGGGCGTGATGTCCACCATACCGGTCGGGCGCTTGTCGGGATCCCAGCGGAATCCCTTCATCTGCCGGTCATCGTTCGGCAGTTGAACGGTCGGGTAGGCGTCGTTGTGCGGTTTTTCGAAATAGTAGATGCGCTGGATTTCGCCCTTCTCGAAATAGGCGGACAGCATCTTGCTCTCGACCTTGTTGACCGTGGCCAGGGCGTCATTCTCCTCCAGGTAAAAGACGGCGCTGGCGCCACCCAGGGCGTCGAAACGCTCCAGGGCGTTGGTCGAATCGAAGAAGGCCATCATCTCGGCGCCCCGAATCTGGTCGAAGCAGAGCGAGTCTTCCTGGATGGTGATGAAGGCGTTGGACATCAGGTTCGCCTTCTTCATCCGGCTGTCCTCCACCACGATCGCGATGCTGTCGGAGACGTACTGGCGGTTGCCTTCGTTCCAGACGACGGGATCCAGATAGAGCAGCGCCAGGGAGTCCAGGTCGGAATACAACAGCGAGTCGCAGCGGGCCTGCATGTCCGACTTGAACACGCGCACGCTTCCGACGGCCTTGATGAAGGAAATCTTGGTCGTGTCCTTGGGCGGCTCGACGTTGGTGGTATCCTTGGGCGTGGCGGTCTGCGCGCTGTCGGCGGGCGCGGCGGCCGCATCCGATCCGGCAGGCTTCTCTTCCGTCTTTTCCTTGGGTTTCGGATCGGGCTTGGGCTTCGGCCCTTGCTCCTTGGGCTCGGTGGATTCGGGGGACCCGCCCTGCTCCGGGGTTTTCTTGCCCATGGCTTCGTCCCGCTTGCGGGCCTCTTCGTCCGCCTTCTTCTTGGCTTCCTCGTAGGCTTTCTTGCGGTAGGCGGAGACGGGATCGACCTGCAGGTCGGACTTCCGTTTGTCAGAGTCTTTGACCTGTCCTGGTGAAAGGTCGCAGCGGGGCACGCTATGCCGCACGATGCGGTCCGCGGCCATGTAGAGGGTGTCCCGCGGCTTGGCCTTGTTGTTCTCGTCCTCCAGCTCCGCGATGATGGTCGCGTCGACGCTCATCGTCAGCAGGTCCAGCGAATCCACGTACCAGACGTCTTCGCCCATTCCGGAGACCCGGTGCTCGTCGTCGGTGATCTGCACGTTGCCGTGGAGCTCGATGTCCTGGGTCAGTTTGTTGAAATGGAGCGTATCCGCCCAGCCCTCCTGCTTCTCGGTCAGGCCGTGGACTTCATCGTAGAAATGGAAGAGCTCCGCGTTCCGGTCGTATTCGCCCCGGCGGGCGGAGAGCATGTTGGCGTTGCGCCAGATGTCCACGCCGTAGTCGAAGGTGGCCAGGCTGGTGTTGCCTTGGTAGACCAGTTCCTCGGTCTTGACGAACACGGAATCCGTGAACATGTTGACATTCCCCTGGAAATGGAAGATCTTGGTCTTGGAATCGTAGGAGCCGTTGTTGCTCTCGATCAGCTGGCCGTCCTTGTCGCGCATCGCGCCGCCGTTCTTGAAGATGGCGACGGAGTCCTTGGTGTTGTAGTCCAGGTAGCGGGTGCGAAGGGTGTTGCGTTCCTTGTCCTGGAGCTGCACCACGGTGCCGCGGAACTGGGCCAGGTCGTCGTCGATGAAGTAATCCAGTTTCTCGCTGGTCAGCACCGTCTCGTCCTGCAGGATGCGCACGTGGCCGAAGGCCTTGATGATGTGGATGTCGACGTCCCAGTAGGCCGTGTCGCAGATCAGATAGGTCTTGTTGTGGAGGAATCTCGCCGGTCCGATGACCTTCCTGTAGTTCCTTCCCTTCTCCTGGATGAGCTCCGCGGACTGCGCGCTCATCAGGCGTACGAGACTGTCCGTCGGCTGCTGGCCTTTCTGGCGCTTCTGGGCGCCCAGGGGCAGCACGGCGGACAAGAGGAACAGGATGACGAGAAGCCGCTTCACGGGACGCTATTTCTTCTTGATCTTGTCGTACCAGGCTTCGTTGCGGAACTCGCAGTCCTTGAACATCGGGTCGATCTTGACCTTCGAATCCTTGATCTTCTTGCGGAGGTACTCGTCGATCGCGCGCATCTGCCGCTCGTTCTGCACCTGCTCGGAAATCAGCGTGAAGTCGTTCTCGAAGGTGGCCGTGTGGGCGGGAATGATACGGTCCACGCGGATGATCTTGTAGACGAGGTTGCCGTCGCGGCCTTCGTTGTCGAGGGACTCGATCGGCTCGGAGATTTCGCCTTCCTTCAGGTCCTTGATGGCCAGGTAGTCCTGGGGCTTCAGCTGGTCGATTTCAAAGTAGGCGCTGCCCGTGTTGGGATCGGCCATCTGGCCGCCGTTGGTCCGGGTGGCGTTGTCTTCGGAATAGAAACGCGCCGCCAGTTCGAAGGGGAGGGCCTTGTTGTTGATCTCGGTGCGGATGGAGTCCAGCACGTGGAAGGCCTTCTCGCGGTCCTCGGCCGTGTACTGGGGCTTGATGAGGATATGGCGGGCGTTGAACATGTCGCCGCTCTTCTCGATGACTTCGATGATGTGGAAACCGTCCGGCGTCTCGACCACCTGGGAGATGATGCCCGGCTTGAGGGACATCGCCACGTCGGAGAAGGCCGGCCAGAAGATGCTCTTGGACGCCATGCCCAGTTCGCCGCCCTTGCGGGCGCTGCCCGGATCCTCGGAATAGATGCGGGCGAGGGTGGAGAACTTTTCGCCGTTGAGGATGCGTTCCCGCAGGTCGAGGAGCTTCTCTTTCACCGCCAGGTTGGCCGCTTCCCGGTCGGGATACAGGCAGACCTGGCTGAGCTGGTACTTGATCGGGACGATGGGCAGGTCGGCCGCATCGGTCGTGTCGATGTAGCGCTTGACGTCCGAGGGCGTAAGATCCGGGACTTTCTTGGCGATCTCCATCTGCTCCTGCTGGGTCAGGGACATGTCCTCCATCTGCTTGCGCCACTCCTGGCGCAGCTTGAACAGGGGCTTGCCGAAGTACTCCTCGACCGCCTCGTCGCCGCCGAGGGCGGTGCGGACCTGGTCGATGCGCTGGGAGATCGAACTTTCGACCATGTCCTGGTTGATCGACAGGGAGTCCAGGCGGGCCTGCAGGAGGAAGAGCTTGGACTCGAGCATGCGCTCGAGCAGCTCGCAGCGGGCTTTTTCATCGGAGGAGCCTCCCTGGGACCGGGAGACTTGGATCTCTTGCTCGAGATCGGAGATCGTGATCATTTCGTTGCCGACGACGGCGATGGTCTTGTCGATTACCTTGCCGTAGCGTTGGGCGGAGGCGACGGTGCAGAGGGCCAGGAGAGCCGTGACGGCCGCCAGTTTGAGCGTATGGTTCATCATCAGTAAATTATCAGTTTTTCTTGCTCCAGGGCGTCTTTGAGCAAGTCTTGTTCCAAACCGGCCAGGAGCGCGTGTTTCCGGTTGCCGAGGATGATTTCCCGGATGCGGTCGGTGCAATACTCCAGGGGTGCGACGGTCCCGGGCCTCCGCATTTCGCAGACATAACCGACCTTGACGTCCCCTTCTCCTTCGTCCATCACGATGAAGTCGTCGCCCTTGAGCTTGGACAGGACCGTGCCGTAGTCCACGCCGAAATATTTGGCGTAGACCGGCATGTCGAGCCACTCGCCGGAGCGGTCGGCCCAGCGCAGGGCGCTGCTGAACGCCACGCTGTCCGCCAGCGCGAGCTCTTCTTCCTCGTCCGAGGACATCAGCTTCTTGAGGGGCTCCAGGTCCGCGGATTCCTTCAGGATGTCCAGGAACCGGGCCCGCACGACAGGCACCTGCAGGATGAAGAGGTCCTGGTGCTCCTGGTAGTAGGCTTCGATCTCGGGAGCCGCCACGACCGTGTCGAGGCGTTCCTGGAGGTATTGCTGCTCATAGCGGTACTTCAGCAGGGAACGGCGGTAGTCCTCGACCTCCCGGGTCACGTCGCCGTCGGTCTTGGACAGGCGTTCGCCGGCCAGGTCCACGAAGAGGATCTCCTTGGCCCAGGTGTTGATATACTGCCCCGCCAGCTTGGCGCTGTCTTCCGGAGAAGCGTCGTGGGGGATGAATCCGGCCAGCTCGGAGCGGTACAGCTTGTGCTTCCCGATGCGCGCGACGACCTCGTCGTCGTGGATCAGGTCGGAGACCCAATTGCACGACGCCAGGGCAAGTACCGCGGCCGCGAGAAGGACGAATCTATGTATCAATTGCTTCATGGGCGAAATTTCCAATCTGCAAATATAATACAATAATTTGTCTCTGCGGCTATTTCTTTCCGGGACGGGTGGCGAAGATCATGTAGAGGATCAGGCCCACGAAGGGGATGATGGCGATGGCTTCGCCGTATTGGGCGTTCCAGCCGCTGAGGAACCAGTCCACGCCGGCGAACTTGAGGATGGCGCTCACGACGCCCATCAGGGCGCCGCCGGCGATGAAGCCGCTGGCGATCAGGGTGCCCTTCTCCTGGCGGGCCGTGTTGACGGCGGCGTCCTTGCTGCGGGTGCTCACGAACCAGGCGATCGCGCCGCCGATCAGCAGCGGGAGGTTGAGGTCGATCGGGATGAACATGCCCAGGCAGAAGGCGAGGGCCGGCACCTTGAAGACCGTCAGCAGGATGGCGATCACGGCGCCGATGCCGTAGAGCAGCCAGGGAGCGTTGCCGCCGTTCATCATGGGCTGGATGACGGCCGCCATCGCATTGGCCTGCGGGGCGACGAGCGCGCCTTCCCCGGTGAATCCGTAGGTCTTGTCCAGGATCATCATCACGCCCGCGACGGTCGCGGCGGCCACCAGGGTGCCGAGGAATTTCCAGGTCTCCTGCTTGGCGGGCGTCGTGCCGATCCAGTAGCCGATCTTGAGGTCGGTGATGAAGCCGCCGGCCATCGAGAGCGCGGTGCAGACCACGCCGCCGATGATCATCGCGGCGCACATGCCGGCATTGCCTTTCAGGCCCACGGCCACGAGCACCAGGGCGGTGATGATCAGGGTCATGATGGTCATGCCGCTGACCGGGTTCGTGCCGACGATCGCGATGGCGTTGGCCGCCACGGTAGTGAAGAGGAACGCGATCACGGCGACGATCAGCATGCCGATGAGCGCCTGCCAGATGTTGTTGACCACGCCGCCGAAGGCGAAGAAGGCGAAGACGGCGAGGAGGGCGATGACGATGCCGGTGACGACGGTCTTCATCTTGATGTCTTTCTCCGTCCGGGCCACTTCGGCCGCCGTTTCACCGGGTTTGCGGCGGAATTCGCCGGCGGCCAGGCCGACGGCGGACTTGATCACGCCCGCCGACTTGATGATGCCGATGATGCCGGCGGTCGCGATGCCGCCGATGCCGATGTGGCGGGCGTATTCCTTGAAGATCTGCTCGGGGGCCATCGCGCCGATGGTCTGGGTGATGCCGGTGCCCATCAGGTCGATGACGTTCCCGCCCCAGATCAAGTTCATCAGGGGAATGATGACGAGCCAGACGAGGAAGCTGCCGCAGCAGATGATGAAGGAGTATTTGAGGCCGATGATGTAGCCAAGGCCGAGGACGGCCGCGCCGGTGTTGAGCTTCAGGACCACTTTCGCCTTGTCGGCCACGACCTGGCCCCAGTGCATGACGGTCGTGGTCAGGGTCTCGCTCCAGGCACCGAAGGTGGCCACGACGAAGTCGTACAGGCCGCCGATCAGGCCGCTGACCAGCAGGGTCCGGGCGCTCTTGCCCCCGCTTTCCCCGCTGACCAGGACCTGGGTGGTCGCGGTCGCCTCCGGGAAGGGATACTTGCCGTGCATGTCCTTGACGAAGTATTTCCGGAAGGGGATGAGGAAGAGGATGCCCAGCACGCCGCCGAGCAGCGAGGAGAGGAACATCTGCCAGAAATTGACCTCCAGGCCCAGGATGTAGATGGCTGGGAGGGTGAAGATGGCGCCGGCCACGATTACGCCCGAGCAGGCGCCGATGGACTGGATGATGACGTTCTGGCCCAGGCCGCCTTTCTTGCCGAGGGCGGAAGTGAAGCCGACGGCGAGGATGGCGATGGGAATGGCCGCTTCGAAGACCTGGCCGACCTTGAGGCCCAGGTAGGCCGCGGCGGCGGAGAAGATGACGGTCATCAGCAGACCTATTATAACTGAATAGGCGGTGACTTCAGGGTAGGTTTTGTCCGCCTTGAGCAGGGGCTCGTAGGTCTCGCCCGGCTTCAGCTCGCGGCTGGCGTTTTCCGGCAGGGAGATGGGTTTATTCTCTTCCATGGCTTACATTTTTACCTTGT
>JAEEGH010012965.1_pt1 | contig 18594 bp, 14 predicted proteins | sample 9134181 | NCBI WGS metagenome assembly JAEEGH01 (sample SAMN16246544, study PRJNA631951) | gut metagenome | biome: gut microbiome; feature: rumen; material: DP-attached | host: Bos | place: Iran: Karaj | collected 2018-10 | reverse complement strand
CCGGCCTGGCCCATCTCGAAGTTCATGAAGCGGACGGTGGTCGCGGTGAGGGCGCCGGTGATGAAGGCGATGAGGGCGACGGTCGAGCCCACGGCGCTGTAGATGCCCACGTCCGACGCGCCGAGCGCCTGCAGGACCAGCCGGCTGGTGACGAGCCCCACCAAGATGGTCACGGCCATCCGGATGTAGATGATGAGGGTGTTCCTGGCGATGCGGATGTCGGAGTTCGATGCCATGATGCAAAGATAAAAAATTCTTATCTTTGCAGAAAGGGACGAGGTCCCTGATTTGCTTGAAAGACATGCCCGCTGTCAGCGTCATCATACCGGTATACATGGTGGAGCCCTACGTCGCCCGCTGTGTCCGGTCCTTGTTTTCCCAGACGCTGGAGGACCTGGAGTTCATCTTTGTCGACGACTGCTCCCCGGACAGGTCCGTGGACGTGATCCGGGAAGTCCTCTCGTGCGAGTACCCCTCGCGGGAATCCCAGGTCCGGTTCTTCCGGATGCCCGAGAACGGCGGGCTCGCGAAAGCCCGGCGGCAAGGAAATGCCCTGGCGACGGGGGAGTACGTCATCCAGTGCGACAGCGATGACGAACTGGTCTCTCCGGATGCCTATCGCCTCCTGTACGAGAGGGCCGTTTCCGAAGGGCTCGACATCGTCACCTGCAATTACCTGAAAGAGGACGCGTCGGGCCGCCGTACTCCGGTCAGGGGGGAATGCAAGGGTGTGCGCGACTTGCTCCTGGACAAGGCCCAGGGCTGCCTGGTATGCCGGCTGATCCGCCGGGCGATCCTTCAGGAGGGCCTGCTGGCGCCCCGGGGGGATATGGGCGAGGATCTCGTCCTGTCGCTGCAGGCTACACTCCGCGCCGGAGCGACCGGGCACGTCGACGAGCCCTTGTATCTGTACCGGTATCGTCCGGCTTCCATCACCAAGCTGCAAGGGAAGGAGGCCGCCATCCGGCGGCATCAGTCGTTGGCGGCCAATGTCCGGATGCTGGTCGACCTGCTGACGGGCTCCTGTGGCTATTCGGAGAACGACCCGGAAATTGTCTGCTTCAAGTATTACGCCCGGCACTGCATCGAACCCTATGTCGGGGACAAGGCGTGCTATGCGCTGTGGCGGGAGACCTTTCCGGAGGTGGATGCGAGACTGCTGGGCAATCCTTGTCTGTCGGTCGAGAAGAAGGGCTGGTTCGTCTTGATCCGCCTGCATCTGTACGGCTGGGTCAAGCGCTTGACCCGCCGGTTGGGAAAAAGGAGGGAACAGGTATGAAACGGGTCCTGATCGACAAGTCCGTCAGCAATCGCGTACTGACCGTGGGGGAGCGGTATTGGGATCCGGTCCACGGCGGCATCGTCTCCGTGCTCAAGTCGTACCGCGACTGCTTCGAGACCTTCCCTTTCATCGCCTCCTCCGGACGGCTCACCTGGACGCACAAGCTTTGGTATGACCTGGGCGGGCTGATCGCCCTGGGCTGGCGCCTCCTGTGGGACTGGAGAATCAAGATCGTGCACATCCATACGGCCGCCGGACGGTCCTTCGACAAGCACGCCTATTATGCCTGGTTGGCCCGGCTGATGGGCCGGAAGGTCATCCTGCACAGCCATGCCTCCCGCGTCAAGGTCTGGTATGAGGGCCTTTCGGAGCGCCATCAGCGGCGGGTTCGGACCATGCTCTCCAAACTGGACCGTCTCATCGTCCTGTCCGCGTCCTGGCGCGATTTCTTCGTGTCGATCGGCGTGTCCCCGGAGAAGGTGAGCATCGTGAACAACATCACGGACCCGGCTGGTCGGGAGAAGGTCGCGCGGGCGGCAGGCGAGCCCGTCCGCCTGCTTTTCCTCGGCGAGATCGGTCCGCGGAAAGGCGTCTTCGACTTGCTGCAGGCGATGGCGCTCCGGCAGGAAGCCGCTCCCGGAAAAGCCCGGTTGGAGATCGGCGGGAACAAGAATGAGGCGGCCTTGGAAGAGGCCATCCGTTCGCAGGGGCTGGCGGACTGCGTGCACTTCCGCGGCTTTGTGACCGGGGAGCTGAAAAAAGAGCTGCTCAGCCGGGCGGACGTCTTCGTCCTGCCCTCGTACTTCGAAGGCCTGCCGGTCAGCATCCTGGAGGCGATGAGCTATGGCTGCGCCATCATTTCCACCCCGGTGGGCGGCATCCCGGAAGTGGTCCGGGACAACGGGATCCTGGTCCGGCCCGGGGATGTCGATGGCCTTGCGGCGGCCATCGCCCGGTGCGGGGACGAAAGCGTCTGCCGCCGGATGGGGCTTTCCAGCCTGGAAATCGTGAAGGACTACTATCCGGAGGCCGTGATGGCCCGCCTGAAACAAATCTACGAATCGCTCCTCCGGTGATTCCGGAACCAGCCTGTGACCCGTTTGACGGGGCGGTAAAGCCGCAGGTGGATGAGCGCGAACCAGCATTTTTCTTCCAGGGAGAACACCCGAGAGGACAGGATCTTCCGGTCCACTTCCGGGAACGTCTCTTTCCAGCGTCGACGGTATGCCGGGATATGGACCAGGGGGGTGAGAACCTCCCTGCATTTGTACTTGAAACGGACGAGTTCCGGTTCGTCGCCCGTATAGCCGTATCGGTCTTCCAGCAGGCCGGCCATGAGCCGAACGTTCCGGACGAGGGAATCCAGGCGGGCGACCCGGTTCTCCGGGCCTTCCCGTCGGGTGAGGGATTCCTCCCGGAGGCAGTAGTGATACAACGGACGGTCCAGATGCCCGGTCCGACGGGCTTTCAATTGGGCCTGCAGGGAAATCACCATGTCTTCGCCCATGTCCGCCACCGGTGCGACGATGTCCGCGCACAAGGTCCTGCGGATCATCCGGCAGACCAGGTTCCAGCGCTCTTTCCCTTGGAGCATATGGGCTACGGACGTGCATTCCCCGTCGACCCGTTCGATCGTACGCCCGTCCTGTTCCACCGTCAGATCGCACGTGACGATATCCAGGTCCTCCGCCCGGGCTTTCCCGAAGAGGGCCTCATAGGCGTCGGCATCGACATAGTCGTCACTGTCGCAGTGGATGAGGTATTCGCCCCGGGCGATGGCCATCCCTTGCATCCGGACGGCCGCCTGGCCGCTGTTTTGCGGCATCCGGAAGACGGTCACCTGGTCCTTCCGCTGCGGGAATTCTTCCAGGACTTCGCGCATCACCGCGATGGACCGGTCCGGGGAACCGTCGTCGATGAAGAGGAATTCGATGTCCGGGAGGGTCTGCCCGAACAGCGACCGGGCGCATCGGGCCATATAAGGCTCGACCTGGTAGACCGGTATGATGACGCTGACCGCGGGCATGGACGGAAGGAAGCGGGGGCTCCCATACGCAAAGATATGAATAATTGTCGGTTTTTGCCTATCTTTGTTCCATGCAACACCCGCTGGTCAGTATCCTCACACCGATGTACAATACGGAAAAGTATGTGCACCGGCTGCTGGATTCCGTCCTCGCGCAGGACTATCCCGCCATCGAGATGGTCGTCGTCGACGACGGCTCGACGGACGGTTCCCGGGCGGTGGTCGAAGGATACGTCGACCGTTTTGCCGCGAAAGGGTTTACGCTGCGCTGTTTCCAACAGCCCCATGCCGGGCAGTCGGTCGCGATCAAGAACGGCCTGCCGCGGGTGACGGGGGAGTACCTGGCCTGGCCGGACAGTGACGATTTCTACACGACGGCCGACGCCATCTCCAAGATGGTCCGGGTCCTCGAAGCGGCCGCGCCGGAATTCCAGCTGGTGCGGACCCAGGCCCGGTATGTCCGGGATCCCTCCCTGGAACTGTTGAGAATCGAAGGACTGGACGCCCACGCGGAAGAGGACCCTTCGTTGTTCGAGGAATGCCTGCTCGCCCTAGGCGGATTCTATTACTGCGCCGGGTCCTACCTGGTCCGGACGGCCGTACTGAAAGCGATGACCGGTTTCGACCTTTACACGGAGAAGAACGCCGGACAGAACTGGCAGCTGCTCGTTCCGATCCTTTACAAGTATCGTTGCATGACCATCCTGGAACCGCTGTTCACCGTCGTCGAACGGGACGCTTCCCACAGCCGCGGGCAATATGACGGGTATGCGCGGGATGTCGCCAAGAAAGAAGCCTATTTGCGGACGCAGCTGGCGACCTTGGAAAGGATCGAGGGCATCCCGGAAGAAAAACGCGCCCGCTACCGGGAACAGTTGCAGGCGCTTTCCGACCGGCGCATGCTCGATATGGCCATCCACCGGAACAACCGCGCCGGCGCCCTGGAATGGCTCCCGCTGTGCCGGGGCGGTATGGACCGGGCCGAGTACCGGTTTCAGCGTTTCTGCCTCCACCTGCCCGGCGGCACCTACTTGTTGAACGGATACAAGGATCTACATCATCGGCTGCATATTTGGAAGTCCCACCTAAAGAAAAGCTTGAGCTCGCAATGATCCAGATTCGGGACCGGAAACAATGCTGCGGCTGCTCCGCCTGCGCGGACGCCTGCCCGCATCGGGCCATTCGGATGGTGCCGGACGGGATGGGATTTCCGTACCCGGCCGTGGACCCGGACCGGTGCGTGGACTGCGGCATTTGCAATCGCGTCTGCGCTTTCCAGCCGGCCGCCGAACCCGCCCGGCAGGCCTTCGCCATCCGGTTTCCGGCGTACCTGGACCGGAGCCAGAGCGGAGGGCTGGGCTATGCCCTGATGCGGAAGGCCGTGCGGGCGGGGATGGTCGTCTATGGCGCCGCGATGGGGGCGGATTTCGTGGTCCGGCACGTCCGGGTCACGGAGGAGGCGGAGCTGGAGCCCCTGCGGCTCTCCAAGTATGTCCAGAGCGACACGACCGGCATTCCGGGCCGGGTGCTGGCGGATTTGAAGGCCGGCCGGAAGGTCCTCTTCACCGGCACGCCTTGCCAATGCGCCGGCGTCGGGTCCGCCGCAGGTGCCCGGCGGGAGAATCTCCTGCTGGTGGACATCACCTGCCACGGCGTTCCCGCCCCGTATGTTTGGCGGGACTACCTGAAGTACGTGGAGGAGCGGGAAGGGGAGCCGCTCACCGGCGCCCTGTTCCGCGACCCCGCCCTCGGATGGCACGGGGCCAAGGAAAAACTCATCTTCGGATCCAAGTCCCTGGTGGCGAACGATTACGCCTATCTGTACTTCCGGCGCTTCATGATGCGCCCTTCCTGCCTGGCCTGCCCGTTCGCGAGCCTCGCCCGGCCCTCGGACCTGACGATGGCCGACTGCTGGGGCGTGGAAAAGGCCCTTCCCGGCTTTGCCGACGACAACCGCGGCTGCTCGCTCCTGCTGGTGAACACCGAGGCCGGGCGCGCGTTTGCGGCCCATTTCGACGAACAGCCCGAGCGGCGGGAGGTGGACATCGACGCGGTGCTGCAACCGAATTTACAGGCCCCGACGGTGGCCCATAAGTACGCCCCGCGCTTCGAACGGTTGTACCTCCGGTACGGCTTTCCGTTCGTGCTGCGGCATTTCGGGCAAGATTCCTGGAACCACCGCATCGCCGAAAAGATCGTGAAAATCAAGAAAAAGGGGCTATGAAAGTAGGAATCCTCACCTTTCACGCAGCCGATAGCTACGGGGCCGTGCTGCAGGCCCGCGCCCTGGTGGAAGTGCTGCGCGCCCTGGGACACGACGCCTGCGTCATCGACTATGCGCCGGAATACTTGACCCGGCCCTACCGGCTTTGGCGGAAGGACTGGTGGAAGCACCCCGTGGGCACGGCCAAGAATCTCGCCAACAGCTTCGCCGTGTTGCGGCGCCGGCGCGGATTCCAGGCCTTCCGGGGGGGTATGCATCTCGCACCCTATCCGCCGGAAGGCTTCGACGCCGTGGTCTTCGGCAGCGACCAGGTCTGGAACCGGAAGCTGAACGGGGGAGAGCCGCTCTGGTATGCCCAGGATCCCGTTTTTGACCATACCCGCAACATCGCCTATGCCGCGAGCACGGGTTCCGTTCCCCTCCCGGACGGGGTCGATTTCAGCCGTTTCCACCGGCTGGGCGTCCGGGAGCCCCAGCTCCAGGCCGAGCTCGCCGCCCGCGGCTTTGCATCGACCCTGGTGCTGGATCCCGTCCTCCTGGCCGGAAAGGACGTGCTGGATGCCCTGGCGGGCCCTTGTCCGGCCCGAGGCCGGTATGTCGTCGCCTACGAAGTCATCGACAACCCCCAAGTGATGCGGATTGCGGCCCGCTTCGGCCTGCCGGTCGTGCGCATCGCCTCCAACCCCCGGTACGGCGGACGCAAAAAGTTTGTCCCCGGCGAGTTCATCTCCCTCCTCCGCGGGGCGGAGCACGTGGTCGCGTCTTCGTTCCACGCTGTCGCCGTGGCGAAACTCTACGGGGTCGATGTCGTCTACCCTCCGTCCGGAACGCCCAAGGACGACCGGGTCCTGCATCTTCTCGCCCCCGAGACCGACCTGGAGTCCCTCCGCACGCAATCCCTGACATTTTTGCAGGAATCCCTGTCATAAAAAGCCCCGTTCGGGGATGGTATCCTATTTGCGAATCCGCTGGAAAATGCGTAATTTTGTGGGATTAAGTTTTTAACTGAAAATTGAGAAGCATTTTATGGCACTCGCAGATATACTGAAGAAAGTTTTCGGCTCCAAGTCCGACCGGGACATGAAGCAGGTCAAGCCGATGCTGGATGCGGTCCTCGCGGCCTATCCCGCCATCGACGCCCTGTCCAACGACGAGCTCCGGGCGCATTCCGCGGCGCTCCGCGCGAAGATCTTCGCCGTCGAGAAGCCCTTCGAGGACCGCATCGCCGAAATCAAGGCTGAGATGGAGAAAGACATCCCCATCTCCGAGAAGGAAGCCCTCGCCACCGAGTCCGACAAGCTCGTCAAGGACGAGGACGACGCCATCGAGAAGTGTCTCGACGAGATCCTCCCCGAGGCCTTCGCCATCATGAAATCCACCGCCCGCCGTTTCGCGCAGAACGAGACCATCACCGTGACGGCGACGGACTTCGACCGGAACCTGGCGGCCCGCGGCCGCGATTTCGTCCACATCGAGGACGACAAGGCCGTGTGGCAGAACCACTGGGTCGCCGGCGGCAACGAGATCACCTGGGACATGGTCCATTACGACGTGCAGCTCATCGGCGGCATCGTCCTGAACGGCTCCCTCAAGACCAACAAGGAGCAGCGCGGCAGCATCGCCGAGATGGCGACCGGTGAGGGCAAGACCCTCGTCGCCACCCTCCCGGTGTTCCTGAACGCGCTCGCCGGCAAGGGCGTCCACGTGGTCACCGTCAACGACTACCTGTCCAAGCGTGACTCCGAGTGGATGGGCCCGCTGTACCAGTTCCACGGCCTCAGCGTGGACTGCATCGACAAGCACCAGCCCAACTCCGACGCCCGCAAGAAGGCGTACGACTGCGACATCACCTTCGGCACCAACAACGAGTTCGGTTTCGACTACCTGCGTGACAACATGGCCACCCGGATGTCGGACCTCGTCCAGCGGAAGCACCACTACGCCATCGTCGACGAGGTGGACTCCGTCCTTATCGACGACGCCCGTACCCCGCTCATCATCTCCGGTCCGATGGCGAAGGCCGCGGACGACGAGCAGTTCATGGAGTACCGTCCCTATGTGGAGAACCTGTACAACAAGCAGCGCGCCCTGGTGAACCAGACCCTGAACGAGGCCAAGAAGGCCATTGCGGCCGGTGACGAGGCCGAGGGTGGCAAGCTCCTCCTGCGCTGCCACAAGGGTCTCCCGAAGTACCAGCCGCTCATCAAGTTCCTGTCCGAGCAGGGCATGAAGGCCCTCCTCCAGAAGGCCGAAAGCTACTACATGCAGGACAACGAGCGCGAGATGCCGCAGGTCACCGATGAACTCTATTTCGTCATCACCGAGATCCAGAACAGCGTGGACATGACCGACAAGGGCCACGAGGTCCTCGCCAACGCCGTGTCCGACCCGAACTTCTTCGTTCTCCCCGACATGGGCTCCGCCATCGCGGAAATCCAGAACGACGCCACCCTCACCCCGGCCCAGAAGGCCGAGAAGAAGGATGCGCTGATGGAGGACTTCTCCCTCAAGAGCGAGCGTGTCCATACCGTCATCCAGCTCCTCAAGGCCTATGCGATGTTCACCAAGGACATCGACTACGTGATCGTGGACAACAAGGTCAAGATCGTGGATGAGAGCACGGGCCGTATCATGGAGGGACGCCGCTGGAGCGACGGTCTCCACCAGGCCGTGGAAGCGAAGGAAAACGTGAAGGTAGAGGCTGCGACGCAGACTTTCGCGACCATTACCCTGCAGAACTACTTCCGCATGTACCACAAGCTCGCGGGCATGACCGGTACCGCCGAAACCGAGGCGGGTGAGTTCTGGAGCATCTACAAGCTGGACGTCGTGTCCATCCCGACCAACCGGCCGGTCATCCGCGACGACCAGGACGACATCATCTACAAGACCAAGAAAGGCAAGTTCAACGCCGTCATCGACCGCGTGGTCGAACTCACGAACGCCGGACGCCCGGTCCTCGTGGGTACCACCGACGTGGAAACCTCCGAGCTCCTCGCGCGCATGATGCGCCTCCGCGGCCTGCGCCCGAACGTGTTGAACGCGAAGGAGCATGCCCGTGAAGCGGAAATCGTGGCCCAGGCGGGCCAGAGCGGCAAGGTCACCATCGCCACCAACATGGCGGGCCGTGGTACCGATATCAAGCTCACCCCGGAGGTGAAGGCCGCCGGCGGTCTCGCCATCATCGGCACCACCCGCCACGACAGCCGTCGTGTCGACCGCCAGCTCCGCGGTCGTGCCGGCCGTCAGGGCGACCCGGGTTCCTCGACCTTCTACATCTCCCTGGAGGACGACCTCATGCGCAAGTTTGGTTCCGAACGCATTGCCGGCGTCGTGGACAAGTTGGGCATGGCCGACGATGAGGCCCTCGTCTCCGGCATGCTCTCCAAGTCCATCGAAACCGCGCAGAAGCGCGTGGAAGAGAACCACTTCGGCTGGCGTAAACGCACCCTCGAATACGATGACGTGATGAACTACCAGCGCGAGGCCGTCTACGCCCGCCGCCGCAACGCCCTCTCCGGCGAACGCATCGAGATCGACGTCCAGAACATGATGCAGGACACCGCGACCATCATCGCCGAGAAAGCCGAAGGCATGGACTACGCCTCCTTCGAGGAATACGTCATTGCGACGCTCTCCATCGATCTGGGCTTCGACGAGGCCTTCTTCGAGCACGCGAAGCCGCAGGACATCGCCGAGAAGCTGTGTGAACACATGCAGGAGGTATACAACCGCCGTATGGACGCGATGGTGGAGAAGGTGAATCCGATCATCAAGCAGGTGTACGAGAAGCAGGGGTCCATGTACGAGAACATCGCCATCCCCATCTCCGACGGCAAGCGGATGCTCAACCTGTCCGTGAACCTGAAGAAGGCCTACGAGACCGAGAGCCGCGAAGTGGCCAAGTCCCTGAGCCGCTCGGTCATCCTGTACGAGATCGACGAATACTGGAAGCAGCACCTGCGTGACATGGACGACCTGCGTCAGAGTGTCCAGAACGCCGCCTACGAGCAGAAGGACCCGCTGGTGGTCTACAAGCTCGAGAGCTACAACCTCTTCTCCCAGATGCTCGAGGAACTGAACGAGGCGGTCCTGACCTTCCTCCTGCGCGCGTTCATCCCGCTCCGCGACGCCAATGAGGCCCGCGCCCCGCGCCCGGCCGCCCAGCCGCGCCGTGACCTGAGCCAGATGCGCACCAACGATCCTTCCCAGCTCTCCACCAACGGCGAGCAGAAGGCCCGCACTCCGATCCGTGTGGACAAACGCGTGGGCCGCAACGATCCCTGCCCTTGTGGCTCCGGCCTCAAGTACAAGAACTGCCACGGCAAGGGGATTGCGTAGCCCCTGTCATTCTGAGCGAAGCGAAAGAATCTATTAAATCAAAATATGGCTAAACCAATGGAACCTGTCAATGTGAACGAAGTGAGCCGGATTTCCGCCGGTACCACTTTCAAGGGTGAGATCACCACTCCTACCGACCTCCGCGTCGATGGCACCTTCGAGGGCAAGATCTGCTCCAAGGGCCGCGTCGTCGTGGGCGAGAAGGCCCAGATCAAGGGCGACATCATCTGCCAGAACGTCGACTTCACCGGTACGATGCACGGCAACTTCTACGTCAAGGACACCCTCTCCCTGAAGGGGGGCTGCTCCATCGAGGGCGACCTGAACATCAAGCGCCTCCAGGTGGAACTTGACGCCAAGTTCAACGGCAACTGCCGCATGATTTCCGAGGCTGAATTCGACAAGATCGTGGCCCAGATGACCGGCCGCCCGCTGCCGCAGGGCCCGGCTCAGCCCACGCCGCCTCAGCCGCAGAAGTAGTTGCTCAATTCATTGAAGTATAAGTGGTGAAACAAATATGTTTTACCACTTAACTTTTTTGTTATAATGGAAAAAACCGAAAAATACCGCTTGTTGGAGCGGCAAATCGCCGCCTTGCTGGAAGGGGAGACGGACACGATTGCGAAGATGGCGAACGTCGCTGCCGTCCTCCACGAAACGTTCGGATTCTGGTGGACAGGCTTCTACCGCGTGGTTATTCCTTCCGGGCTTGACCCGGAATCTGCGGAGCTCGTTCTCGGTCCTTTCCAGGGCCCCGTCGCCTGCATGCATATCCCGTTCGGGAAAGGCGTTTGCGGTACGGCCTGGAAACGGAACGAGACCGTCGTCGTCCCGGACGTGGAGCAGTTCCCCGGACACATCGCCTGTAGCAGTGCCTCCCGCAGCGAGATCGTCGTCCCGGTCCATGGGGCCGATGGCGCCGTCACCGCCGTCCTTGACATCGACAGCGACCGCCTCGCCACGTTCGACGGAGAGGACAAGGTCTGGTTGGAGAAAATCGTGACTCTTTTGTGATGCCCGAAAAGGCAGGTCAGCACACGAAAAAAGTCAGCCATCCAGGCTGACTTTTTTTTGTGGAGGTGAGCGGACTCGAACCGCTGTCCAAACGCCGCACCAGGCGGCTTTCTACACGCTTATCCGTCCTTTGGTTTTCGTGCCGCCCCTGCCGGATGGCGGGCGAAGACGGCCTTAGCCTTTGAATCTTAGCCGGTTTTAAAGGCGTCCACCGGAGCGTCCCGGTCGGAATGATACCCCTGGGTCGGCCGATACCGGGCGGAACGTCCGAGGGATACTCGTCGGCGGCGCAGCCTAGGCGTCGCGGATTAAGCTAATTGGCTTGGCCAAATTAGGCAGCGAGTGCGTAGTTGTTGTTGGCAACTGATTTTTGGAATCTGAGATTAACGGGCAAGGTTCCAACGCCCGGCGTGCTTACCGTCCGACATCAACGCTGTCAAAACCAAAACACCCCCATGGTAGTGTGGGCGATGGCGGATTCGAACCGTCGACCCCCTGCTTGTAAGGCAGGTGCTCTGAACCAACTGAGCTAATCGCCCGAAAAGGATTGCAAAGATAAGCTGAAAAAGCGAAAGATGCAAGACTTTCTCAGTCCTTGAGGATCCGGCCCGCGCCCATGTAGCGCATCATGAAGTAGGGGGAGGTGGAACGCTGGATTTCGACGCCGTTGGAGGTGGAGGCGTGGATGAAGCGGAACATGCCGCGTTCCAGGTCAACGTCCACGACGATGCCCACATGGCCGATGTTGCGGATGCTGTTCCGCGCGCCGAAAAAGACGAGGTCGCCTTTGTGGATGTCGGAGAAACTCTCGACGGGGATGCTTTCCTTGAACTGCATCACGGAGTTGTGGGGCAGGTTATAGCCGAATTCCCGGAAGACATAGCTGGTAAATCCCGAGCAATCAAAACGTTCCGGACCTGAGGCACCGAGCCGGTAGGGGACGCCGATAAAGGTCTTGGCATAGTCCAGGAGTTCGTCCACCAGTTCCCGGGGCGGTTCGGGAAGCGGGAAGACACCGGTGGTGGTCCGGATCCCTTCGTCCGATTTCGGGACGGTGACGCCGGACCGGACCAGGTCGATGGAATCCATGACGGCCTGCGCCCGCGCCCGGGAACGGGCGATCTCGGTGGAATCGGTGAGGGGCGGAATGATGGGTGCATCAACCTCTTTCACGGCCGGGGCGCGCCGTGTGATGCCACACGACGCGACCGCCAAAAGCGTCAAAAGGAGGATTCCGGGTCTTTTCATTCCTGCAAAGTTCGCAAAATCCTCCCATTTTGCAAAAAACGAGCCTCTGGTCTATTCCTTTATTTCCAGGAAGACATCGTACACCGAGAATCCCTTACCGCCGAAAAGATTGGCGATGGCATAGTACGAGAACCCGGAATCATCCTTCTCTTCGGCCCGGGTGAAGTACCGGAGGTTGCCGGTGGGATACCCATCCGAGAACCAGGCATCGAGCATGCCGCGGCTTTCCATGGCAGCATCGAGGAGTCCGGCCCCGTGACCTCGCCAGATGGATCCGAAACGGAATTCCATGACGTCGGTTCCGAGCGGGAACGAGCCTGTCCGGATCTGGTACGAGTTGAGGTATGACGTCTCTCCTGCGTTGGCATAGCGGTCAACCCCCTGATCGTCGATTTCCACGTACTGGTGGTACAGATTGTAGGTGGAACCCGCCTGGGACTTGTAGTAACCGGAAAGGCCGGTGACGGCCACGTTCTCCCGGATGTAGACGATCGGGGACAGGAACGCTTCGATGGGGGAGCGTGTGCCGGCCGGGACAACCATGCCGCCTACCTCGTAGGCCTGGTCATCTCCATGGATGTACGGGCCTATGGCACCGATCAGATAGATCTCCAGATATCCCATGTCCACAGGGGAAGACCGTTCTCCGGTCTCGGCGTGGATGACGCGCGCCCGGAGCGGGAACTTTCCGTATCCGGTGTAGGAAGCGGGGTGTTCCACCGCCGTCACGACCAGTTTATCCGGCTGCCCTTCGATGGTGAATTCTTCCGGCCCGACCACCTCATAAGGAAGTTCGGTCTTGACAGGAAGCGGAAGTTCAAGTGACAGCGTGGAACCATTGATTGAAAATGTCTTGCCTTCCCGATAAGAAGTCAATTTGAGCGCCGTGGAAGGCTGGATTCCCAAAGCTTCCAAGTACGCCGGTTCCGCCTTCAGGGCCTCATACACGGGGAGATTGTTCTCGATGACACCGAGGCATTTCCCGGCGATGGATGCAAAGGGGTTGAGGATGGCCAGGTCGGCCATGGCCGCGGACAGGTTCGCCGAAGGCGCACCTGAATAGGAGGCGGTGCCGATGACGGTCCCGTCTTCCCAAGGGAGTTCCTTCCCACGGGCGTACAGGCGCTTGACTTGGAAGGTAATCGGAACCGTTAGAAGAAGCAGGTCATCGTCCCGCTTCCGGAGGAAGGCGGCATCGACGAAGTCGTCGCAGCCGGAGACCCAGATCCAGTCGGTCGGGAAGAGCAGCCGCTTGATGAGGTCCAGGTCGAATTTCTTCCGTTCCGTCCCCGTGAATTCGCTCCCATCGGCCCGGAAATACCGGAGCATACCCTGCTTCACCGTTCCGTCCGGGGACAGGGTGTACAGGTCCGTGCCGAACTTGAGCAGGGGAGCCTGGATGGGAATTTCCACCTCTTGGGAACCGGTTTCCAGACCGGCGGCGTTGAAGTGATGCAGGACAACGGTTCCGGTTCCGGCAGACAGCCCCGCCAGGCCGATATTCATCAGGGAACCCGATACGCCGGCCTCCCGGACCTCCAGGATTCCTTCGCTCCCGGCCTTCACCTCGGCGTCCACCCGGACAATGCCGCCCCGCGGTATCACTTGCAGGTACCCGGCCTGGGCGACATATACCGGCGCCTCGGTCAGGATCACGTCCAGGGTGGTGGGCCAGGACGCTGTCACCGTCCGCTGGTCGACGGCGTTTTTCGCCGCCGCTCCGGCCGTGACGAGGCAGGTCGCCCCTTCCTGCAGGTTGTCAGCTGCCTGGAGCCGCACGCTGCCCGTCGCGATACCGTCTTCATCGGCCGTATACGTGATGGATGTCACGGAAAGCCGGCCGGAAGGGCTGCAGGAGGCGGAAATGTCCTCCTGCGGGAGATTTGTCACGAAGTACAGGTCGATGCTTTCCCCGGGCATCACGCTGGGGGATTCCGTCCCGGAGAACTTGAAGAAATGCGACGCCGGATTCGGGTCGTCCGGCCCGGGCAGGACGATCTTGATCGTCTTGAACAGGTTCCGGACGATGTCGAAGTCTTCGCGCATGTCCGTTTTTCCCAGGTAGATGGCATAGCCCAGGTTCTGGTATTCCCCGCCGGCGCGGTTCACCTTGACCGACAGGTCGATGTAGGTGCAGTTCCTGAGGGCCTCGAAACCGAGGTCCTTGTAGACGGTTTTCCAGCTCTCCGCCCCTTCCTTGCGGCCCTGACAGTTCTCGAGCATGTACAGCGTGACGGCATGGCCGCTTCCGCCCTGCTGGATTTCGTCCAGGTCCTGTTCGGTGGCGCGGTCGTATTCCACCAGCTTGGCCGGGTCGTCCTGCCGGAAGTTCTCGACGAAGAAGGGGACCTCCGTGTTGGCATTCTCCACGATGATGTGCATCGCCTGCACATGCCAGCCTTCCTGCTCGATGCGGGACAGGTCGAACCAGAGGTTGTATTTGGCATAGAGTTTCTTGACGGGGATTTCGAGCCCGTCTCCCGGCGAGGTCAGGAAGACGCCTTCCTTGATGCCGGCCATCGGCATTCCGTATCCTTCCGTCTCCAGCCGCTTGAGTTCGGAGGGGTTCCGGCTGGTGAACCGGAGCGCCTCCAGCTCGGCCTTCTTCAGGCCGGGCCGGGCGTAGGACGCCAGGTCCAGGTCCCCATAGTTGACGATGGCATAAATATCCATGTCGATGCCGGTCGGCAGGGACCAGCTGAAGTTCTTCTGCCGGGGAAAGGCGACGACGGGTTCCCCGTCCTGTCCGCCGCTCCCGGGGGTATAGGTGAGGATGGTGCCCGTCTGGGCGTCAAAGGCAAAGAGGGCGGCTTTCTGGAAGTTCTCGACCTCGATGTCCACGATGGACCGGGTGCCGTCTTCCGGCTCGTCCTCCCGGCCCAGGAAGATGTCGACGTCGACATAGCGGGTACCCGCATCCGGCCGGTCCGGCTCGGCCTCCCGGCAGGCGGTGAAGGGAAGGAAAGCCCCCATGAACAATGCAATTAACTTGTTCGTTTTCATTTTCTTGTGATTCGTTTCTTGAATGATTAATTCAAATCGGTCTGACCGCCGTCATCCCAGCCGTCGCTGATATGGAGGCCGCTCTGGGTGTCGATCAGGCCGTTGTCGTGCTTCCAGTCGTCGTACTGCAGTCCGTCATGGAGGAAGCGGAGGGTCCAGTCGTACCGTGCATTCCGGCGGATGTCGAAATCCGAAACGGCATCCTGGCCCAGATAACTCCGGTAAATGATGGTTCCCACATAGATTCCGGTGCCCTCCACGGTTGTCTCCAGGTAGGTGAGCCGGTCGCTTCGGGTGCGGACTTCGTCGTTCGCGTCGGGACTTTTCTCCCGGGAGGTCTGGATTCCGTTGATGGTACCTTGCCGGTTTTCCGGGACATAGAAGATGAAAGTGCCTGAAGCCGTACCGGTGCCTGCCTGGAATTCCTGCTGGTCCCAGTCCTCCTCCATCACCGCCTCGCCGAAGGGGCGGAGCGCCCGGTTGAGGTTGCATACCCGGACCGACCGGATGGCTGCGCCTTCCCATTCGCAGGAAAGGTGGGCGGTCACCCGGGCGAGGAGCCGCTCTACCGGAATGACGGTTCCCTGACCCGGCCAGACCAGTTTCCCGGCCATGGGAATGCCCAGGGCAGCCAGGGACCCTGTCCCGTCCACATAGGAAGGAATTCTATAAGTAAGCAAGTTCAACTCGTTCTCTGAACGAGGGATGGATGCTGTCATGTCCCCCATGTTTACCAAGGCATAGACCGTGAATGTCCGGCTGGGATCCAGCTCCAGGACCAGGGCATCCAGGGCGGTCGTGAAATGCCGGCAGGCGGCGAGTTTTCCGTCCGTTCCGTAAGCGGCCAGGGTAACCGAAGTCTTTTTCGTTTCGATGTCAGGCGCCGTCAGGAGTGAGCGGGTGGGGACGTCGCGAAAGACCGTGTCCAGGGTCCGGAAGACCGTTTCCGGCCGCTCCCGGCTGCAGGAAGCGAGGAGCAGGAAAGCGAGGACCGTAGGGATGGATATTCTTTTCATGATATTCGGTTTATTGTTCGATCAGCGGGAACGTCGTCCCTTCCTCCCAGTCGGCGACCCGGACGTCAATCAGGCCCCGGGCGAGGTCCACGGCCACGTAGATATCCTGGAGCTCCTCCGTTTTCCAACTGTATCCGAGCCGGTCGATATACTCGCCCAGCGGGAAGCGGGCGGGGGCGGCCCCTTCCGGACGGATGATGACCGTCAGTCCGTTGTCGCCCTGCCGGGGAACACGGAAGGTGACGACGCTCTCTCCTTCCTGGGGGCTCGGCTCACACCGGAACGGACCGTACACGGGTGAGAAGTCCAGCAGGTCGAATCCGCAGGAGTTCCCTTCGACGAGGAACCGGCAGGTACGGACGATGTCCGGGCTTTTGCGGATGTCCAGGAACACGGTGGCGAACTGCTTCCGGAAGGTCACGCTGGCCTGGGCGAGGTCGCCGGTCGCATCCACCTCCCCGGACCAGGCATAGAGGGAATCGGACTCGGATCCCGGCGGAATCCGCATGTGGCGGCCCTCCGCGAAGGCTTCCCGATAGCCGGTACAGGCAGATAGGGACAGCATCCCTTTCGAGACAGGTTTCGTCCAAAAGGGGCGGGCCTCTTCGATGCGGACCCGGTCCCGGAACAGCCGGTCGTCTCGCCAGCCCAGCAGTTCCGCTTCGCCGGCCGCGTCGGGGTCGGTGAAGGAGACCTGCAGGTAGCAGGGACACGGGCCGCGGTCTTCCTTGACCGAGCAGGCCGAGCCGGCCGCAAGGAGGGCCAGACAGGCGGGAATGAGCAATCTGTCCATGGTTCAGGAGGTTTCAGTAACGTTGTAGGCGGGGGACCAGTCGTCCGGGGAAGTGCTGAAGGTGATGTCGATGGCGCCGGGTTCATCCTGTTCCGGGTCCAGGGATCCCAGCTTCCGGATGACGGCCTCTTCGATGAGGTAGGTTCTGTTGCGTTGCGATTCCGGCAGCGTGACGGCGTAGTAGTACGTCCGCTCCCCGATCTGTGCCTCCAGGACGAGCCGCGTCCTTCGCCGGGACCAGGTCCCGGAGCGGGTGTCCAGGGACTCCGGCAGGGGATTCGGGTAGAAATAGAAGACATGTTCCTGGCTATGGGGGCGACTGGCTGTGACGGAGATGTCCAGGCCGGTCTCGGCCAGGAGCCGGTCCACACTCTTTTCGGAATGGAAGCCCATCCGATTGTGCCATGCGGAGGCGGTGGACAGGATGTTTTCCGCCGTAAAATCGCTTCCATAGCGGGATTTCCCGTAGCAGTTGGTCAGGTAGATGCCTTTCAGACGGAAGGGAAGGGCGGCGAGGTCGGGGTTCTCGAACTGGACGGAAATCTTCCGGATACCGGCCTTGCACACCAGCCGGTCCACGCCGATCCGCTGCACGCTTCCGTCCCGGACGGGCACGGTGACGGTCCGGCGGCCGGCCATCACCAGCCGCCCGGGCGTGTTGTCGCTGAGGGCGGATGCGGCTTCGGCGAGCATGCCGGGCTGCGTGAAGCGGGCCGGATCGAACGACGCCGGGGGATTGACCACGGCAAAGGCCGTGTAGTCGCCCGCCAGGAGTGTCTTCCGGATCGTTGAGCCGGAAGACGAGGTCCCGGCCTCCGCGAGCCGTCCGTCCCGGTAGAGCAGCAGCGTCCAGCTGTCCACCGCCGCCTCGCCCGCCGTCCCGGTCGCGCGGACCGCTTCTCCGAGCACGGAGAAGACGACTTCCACGCTCCCGGGGCCGGGCGGGGCTGCCCGGTGGCATCCCCCGAGGATGAGGAGGCTGCCCAGCAGGGCGGTGATTCTTGCTTCCATCGCGGGTTCAAAGCGTGATTTTACCCATGTTCAGGCCGAGTTCCCACTCGTTGACGGTGATCTGGACGGTCGCGTCTCCGGTCTCGATCGGCTTGTAGGGCACGTCACCGGGCCGGTGCCGGATGACCAGCTCGTCGATGACATAGGTCTTGTTCCGCTCCAGGACCGGCAGTACCACCGGATAGTATCCCTTCTTGCTTTCGAAAGTCACTTCGACGACAAGCAATGTGTGACGAGGCGTCCAGGATGCGTCGTAATTGTCGTCCTTCGTCGGGTTCGGGTACGGATAGAAGACATGCTCCTTCTCATAGGGCTTCTCATTGGTGACGGTTGTCGACGTGAGTTTATCGTACAGGAGTGCGTCCAGGCCGTTGTCCTTGTGCCCGAGCTGGTTTACCCAGGTGCCAGGAGTCCCGTCCGCTGCGTAGGTGTTGTCGCCGGCGACATTGATCAGGTAGATTCCGTCGATGGTGAGGGTCTCTCCGGCAAGCGCGTACTGGAATTCCGTCGAGATTTTCTTGACGGAGACCCGGGAAACGAGGCGTTTGACCGTGACGGGTACGGTGCCGCCGTCCTTGAGTTCCTGCTTGGTGGAGCCGCTCATCACGAACGCGTCGGTCTTGTTGTCGGCAAGCT
>JAEEGH010012964.1_pt1 | contig 18596 bp, 13 predicted proteins | sample 9134181 | NCBI WGS metagenome assembly JAEEGH01 (sample SAMN16246544, study PRJNA631951) | gut metagenome | biome: gut microbiome; feature: rumen; material: DP-attached | host: Bos | place: Iran: Karaj | collected 2018-10 | reverse complement strand
CAACGGAGAATTGGACGGATGGATAACAAAGCATAGAATTGACTATCGGATGGCAAGTTGATAGGAGCTTTTCAACCGTACAGGTCGAATTTTTTTGTACCTTTGCACCTGATGGCGAGTCACAAAAACGGCTGGTGGTTCGTCATCAGGTGTTCATTGAATGCAATTCATAGCAGAACAAGGAGATTAGAACGGTCTCTTATCCGTAACCCTCAAAATCCTCAATCTCCCAAACTGCCTTATACTAAAAAATCCTGCGAATTCTTCCAACGTTACGAAAAAAGCTTGTAAAAGCGAAGCGATCTTGGAAGATTAACGCAATTCGGCCTGAAATATAGGCAAGACGGTGAAGAACGAGGAAGTACAATTGGGGGCTGAAAGCAAATTGGGGAAGATTGGTGAAGGAGTTAGGTTGCCAAATCGTAACCTGAAAACAGGGTTCTGAGCCAACATTGGCTGGACTGATGATGTTTGGTAAGGGACTTGCCATCAGAGACCGTTTTGCAAACTTCCGCATGGACTATTTGGACATGAGTCATCTGGTGGGTGATGAACGGTATCATGACCGACTGACATACGACGGACTTTGGGAAAATAACCTGTATCAGTTCTTCCGCATCGTATCGCCAAAGGTACAGTTTGACTTGCCGAGACCATTCAAATTGGAGAAAGGGGTAAGAGGATTGATGACACACCGCAGCATGAGGCTGTGCGTGAGGCCTTTACAAATGCCATTATCCACTGCGACCTGATGATGGATGCTGGCATTCTGAGGATAGAGAAGCATGATGACCGTCTTTGCTTCCGCAATCCAGGCTTGTTGAAATTGCCAGTAGAAACTATCTATCGTGGTGGTAACTCCAAGGCTCGTAATCCAAAGATTCAGAATATGCTTCGGATGATTGGCTTTGGTGAGAATGTCGGATCTGGATTCCCCAAGATTATTGCAGCATGGAAAGAAACCAACTGGGGTGAGCCACAGCTGATGAACAAATTGGATGTTGACGAAGTGGAACTGGTGCTGCCTGTACCATCAATAATGGGGGTATCTGATGGGGTGTCTAATAGGGTGCCTAATGGGGTGTCTGATAGTGCCAAGGTTATATTTGCTCATATTAAGGAAAATCCTAATATCAGTAGGAATGAATTGGCTAATCTGACAGGAATATCTTTAAAGAACATCCAGAAACACATTAATAAGCTTAAAGAGTTGGGGTTTATACGACGTGTCGGTTCACCAAGATTAGGTTATTGGGAGATAGTATCCTGAAGTAGTTCCCCATATAGCTATTGTTCGTGAGCCAGTGGACTCAGAGACCATGCAAAAGAGCATGCAAAAGGATCCAGAAACACAAAAGAAGATACAAGTAAATAGTATAAAATGAAACAAGACAAAACACTGCTTAAGATTGTACAGAAACTACAGAGGAAAGAACTCATCAGATATGCCTCAAACTTAGGTTTGGAATTTGATGAGAAATGGGACATATCTAAGTTGCGCAAAGCATATACTGAGTTTGTCCTGTCCCACCCCAAGGAGTTGCTCTTGATGTTGCCAAAGGCAGACCTTGATATTATCAGGAAAGCAAAGGATGGCAAAGCAGGAGAGGGTGTGGACAGAGTAAATAATCACCTGACACCTATCATGGTGCTGTACGGTCTGGCTGACATGGAGTTGTTACAGGAAGATTTTGCCACCATTACCATTGCCGAGGATTTACGTTTGCTTCTGATACCGCACATAGACTGGGCTTTGGAATATGAGCACAATCAACAGCGCATGAGCGTGGAAATCATTGTCGAGGGATTGGCTAACATTCTTGGCATCGTTACGCAAAATGAAATCGGGAAATATCTGAAACTACTCATGCAGAATGACGATGACGAAGAAGCGATGAAAGCGTTTGAGATAATACGCCAGTATTCATTACTGCTTGACAGTATGGAATATGCAGAAGATCTCGAAAATGCAGAGGACGAAGACATCCGATTCGTATCAAGATATGGATGGGAAGATAAACGAAAGATGGAACAGTTTATCGCCCAGCATTCCAAGAAGATAGATTCCGTGCGTGAGTTCTCGCTCGAAGAATTGACAAAAGCATCAGGAATTTTGTTTCCTTTCATTCCCAATCCGAAGATGGGCGAATTCATGCATTTTCTCACTTGTCAGATAGGGCTTAATGAGGCCAACGCACATATCGTTTGTTTTAATCTATGGTATTACAAGATACATTATGGCGAGTACGCCCTTGATGACATGCCGATGGAACTTCACTTCTTAAGCTATGCACTGACAGCAGGAAAGCAAGAACCAACTGATAGGCTGGCAGAAGAAGGGATGCTACGCCTTGCTGATTTTGCCAACAACATCCCACTATGGCATCTGCGAGGATTCACGGCTGCAGACTATCCTGCAGAAGCCTTTGTTCCGAAGCTGTCAACCAAAGAACCTTTAGGCCCTATGTTGAGGAAACTGAAGAAAGAGGCCTATCTGATGACAGACATCCTCAATGGAAAGACTCCCCTACCCAATCAAGCAAAGTCATCAATGGAGGATAATCCATGGGCTGGTCAGAAAATTGGCCGCAATGATCCATGCCCCTGTGGCAGCGGTTTGAAATATAAGAAGTGTCACGGAAAGGGTCAGTAGAACCATCCCATTCATATAAGACAAAATTAATGAAGAACATCGACATCAAAAAGGCAATACAGCAGATTCCCGTCAAAGAACTACGGGAGTTTGTAGAGCAACAGATAGGAAAGAACTTGAAATTCCAGGCTGCTTTCTTAAAACATTTTGAGGACTATTTCGTTGAGAAGGAATCTGGAGATGCATACGTGGAACAAGTGCAGGATGCCTTCTGGGATGCGACCCTTGAGGGTGATTGGGTAAATTTCAGTGCCCAAAGTCGCTTGAGCAGTGAAATATATGACGTGGTGGAAACGGCACGTAAGTTCATGGCAAGGGGCAATCCAAAGCCAGCCATCGAAATAGGCTTTACCATTATAGAAAACGGCATCGACCTAATCAACCATAATGATGACAGTTGTGGTTATTTAGGAACCATCATGAAGCTTGGACTGGAACTGCTGCACGATGTAGCGGAACTTGAACTTGATGACAAATGCCGGGAACTATTTCAAGACTATTGCGAGGATTGTCTCAAAAAGGGAATCCTTAGCGGGTGGGATTGGGATTTCGACATATACGAATGTCTGATAGTCCTTTTACAGACACCAAAGGAAGCCAGAAAACTGATCAAGCGTATAGAAAACGACGAGTTTCTGGCAAAGGATTACAATACTGACCGTCGGATGAAACTCATTCTTCGGCTGACAGAGAAAGCTGACGGCAAGGAGGCAGCTCAACGGCTAATGATGAATAACCTTCACATAGAGGACTTCCGCCGCCGAGCCATCACTGAGGCCGTTGAGGCTAAGGATTTTGCCAGAGCATACCATTTGGGAGAAGAAGGTATTGCTCTGGACTCTGATCATCGCCAATCACGTGTGAGTACTTGGAACCACTGTCTGCTAAAAGTTGCACAAGCAGAACATAATCGCGAGAAAACTATTGACTATGCCCGTCGCCTGTACATCGAGCCATACTACGAAGAAGGAGACTTCTATGCCATACTCAAGGAGAACGTACCCAAAGAGCAATGGGAAACCTTTGTCCGTAAGTTGGCCGATGATATATTGAAGAGTCGCACACCAGAGCGCTATGCTAAAATATGTTCTAGCGAAGGCTGGCATCAGAAACTGATGGATTATGTGCGTAAACAATTTCGCATCGGATTGTTGCAAGAGTATGAAAAGCAATTGCTTCCATACTATCGTAATGAAATCATTGAATGTTACGTGAACTACATCTATCGGCTGATGGAGTACTCACGAGGACGCGACACCTATCGGGAAATATGCAACTACCTACGTCATATCAGTAGTTACGGAGCAAAGAACCTGGCAACTGAGACGGCAACTGACCTACGCACAAAATATCGTCGTTGTCGTGCTTTGGTAGAAGAGCTGGACCATATATCATTCGATTCGTAAAATAATAAAAAAGACAAAGAACAGATGGAAGAAATAAAAAGCAGATTTAGTACGCGTGAATCATTCATCAGTGAATTAGCCTTTGCAATGAGCAATCATGACATCCAGGAAGAGCAGTATCTGAACCTGACACAGCAGAATCTGTCAGTCATCCTGCGAGAAGATTATAGTTGGGGCAAGAAATGGCCTGCGGAGGGCGATGAAGTCATTCTTGTGGACAAGACTCCCTCATGGGAGGCATTTCATCTGATGGAGGAGTTTGCTGACAGCATAGCCGACAGTCGTATCACTAGAGAGCTCTATCATGCCTTGGAGAAACGTCATCCTTTTAGTGCATTTCGCTACGCGGCAGGACGTACAGGTGTCATTCAACAATGGTATCAATGGCGTGACCATTGGCAGAATGAACAAGCAGAAGAATGGATGCATGAAAATGGTGTAGATTTCAAGGACGGTAAAATCGTAGCCGACGGTAAACATACATTTGTATGGTCATGGGATGACGAATAGCTTAATTCTGAATTATTTATAAGTGACGAGTTCAGAAGAAAAAGAGGCGAATAGATTTGGCTCTTTCGAAAGAAATGATTACCTTTGCACCCGATGGTGAGTCATAAAACGGCTGATGGCACATCGTCGGGTGTTCTTTGATGCAGTTTATAGCAGAATGTGGAATTGAGTACGGTTTCTTATCCGTAACCCAAAAAATCCTCAATCTCCCAGACTGCCTTTATACAAAGAAAAGCTGAGAAATCTTGCAAAGTTACGAAAAAACGAGAGAAATGCAAAGAGAAAGCTTGCTTTTCTTTTGTATTTCCGAGTGCAAGTAACCTCGGCATGGCCAAAGGTACGAAAAATAATTGTAAAATGATAATTGATAATTGATATTTATTTTGTAACTTTGCAGCCAGTAATAACTACATACCTAAATTCAAATGATGAAGTATAGACAATTATTCATGTTTGGCCTTGCAGCGCTCCTTGCCCAGCAGGCTATGGCTCAGACTCCTACAGTAGTGACTGATACCCGCTTTGCCCGTGGCGCCACAATGGCTTTTGGGCGCATCAAGAGTACCAATGCCAATGGTGGCGCGGCCATACAGAAGCGTGGCTTCTGCTTAGCAGAGCATAACAATCCAACGATTGACGACGTGACAAACACGGCAACGCTGACGAACAACGGCATCATTTATTACTTCAAGGACCTGAAGCCTGCCACGAAATATTATATGCGTGCCTACGCTACTAACAAGGACGGGGTGACGGGCTATGGCGACGTCATCAAGTTCTACACCATTCCCAAGGGAACCATTCAGCTGACTATGCGCAGCGGTGGCGACCAGGCAACCTATAACCGCATCAAGGAGGCCGCCGAGACGGCTGTGAACTGGTGGAACAACCTGACCGAGATGAAAGGCTTCGGCCCCAACGTAGGCTATGAGAGCGGCACGCCAACTGCCGACTGCTCGTATGGCGGCTGGATTCGCGTGGGACCTAACTCGTCGTACCAGCGGTGCGGCACCATCATGCACGAGATGCTGCACGGCATCGGCGTCATACCTTGGGCCGATACGGAGTGGAGCCGCCACAACCTGCGCTCAGGTGTGAATGGCGACGGTTACGGTACGGGCTACTGGTTAGGCGACCGTGTGACTGAGGTGCTGACTTTCTGGGACAACAAGGTGCAAAAGCTGAACGGCGACTACCAGCACCTGTGGCCCTACGGCATCAATGGCGCCAATGAGGACAATGGCTCCGACCTGCTCTACATCGGCAACTCGCTGGTATGCCAGGCCTTGGGCGAGGACGGTCTGCAGCACACCTATTCGCTGTTTGCCGAGCCTTACTATGCCCTCAACCAGGAGGACACCATCAAGTATTACATCAAGAACGAGGCAGCCGACCGTGGCTTGAACACCTCGTTCCTGAAGCCCAATGCTACGGGGGCGCTGAAATGGACGACTATGACATCGGCCGAGGCTGCCCAGAACGATAGTACGGCGTGGTACATCACGTTTACCCCCAATAATCAGTACTATCAGTTCCGCAATGCGGCTACGGGTCAGTACCTGACCTCCAGCGGTGGCATCAAGACGGCTGCCAAGACGACGCTTACCGCCAATGAAGACTGGCACCTGATGAAGGGCCGTGTCGATGTGGTCGGCCAGCGTGGCTACTGGATTATTCATCCCGAGTCGAACTGGACCCCCCGTTGCCTGCAGGCCAACGCCAACGGCAATATCGGTACTGCCACGTTTGATATAGCCAACTCGGCCGAGCGTCAGCGTTGGCTCATCATGACGATGGAAGATACCAGGAGCATGGAGGCAAAGGCCGTAGAGCAGATGAGGCAGACGGTGGCCGATGCGCTTAGCCTGGTCAAGGCTCTGGCCGATGTGCCCCATGAGGAGACGGTTGCCGGTGCTGATGCTGCCTTGCTGTCGGTCGTCAGCGACGTTGAGGCCAGTATGGCTGTTTCTGAGAGTGTAGTGGAACTGTCGGCTATGGTAGACAGGGCAAAGGATGCCGCCACCGTATTCTTGCGCAACGTTACCCCCATCGACGTGGCTACTCCTTTCGACCTGACCTATATGCTGGTGAACCCGACACTTGACGAGACTGCCGACGGATGGACGGGAGGTGCAACGGTGAGCTACGGCTGTGCCGAGTTCTACCAGAAGACATTCGACTTCAGCCAGACGGTGAAGAACCTGCCGGTGGGAACATACGCCTTCTGTGGACAGGGCTTCCAGCGTCCTGGCTCTTACAGCACGGCCTATAGCGACTACAAGGCTAGCAATAACAAGGTGAACGCCGTAATCTATGCTGGTGGAAGTAGCGAGCCGTTGGCCAACATCTGCGACGGCATCCAGACCAGAAAGGTGGGCAAGGGCAACGAGACGGCTTTGACGAGTGGCCGCTATGTGCCCAACGACATGCAGTCGGCTGATGCCTACTTCAAGAAAGGTATCTACGAGAACCGTGTCGTGGCAGCCGTAACGTCGGATGACGGTTTGCTCAAGGTGGGTGTCAAGTCCACCTCCATGCCGAGCAACTACTGGGCTATCTTCGACAACTTCCGCCTCTACTACTATGGCAGCAAGAGTGTGGACGAGGTGACGGCCGTTCCTGCCATCCAACATTCAGAAATCATAACTACAAACTCAGTCTACGACCTGCAGGGCCGCAAGGTTTCAGAACCAGGTATTCGTAAAGGCATTTATATCGTTAACGGCAAAAAAATGATTGTCAGATAACTTATGGACGAGCAACAACGGATAGCGCAGTTGCGGCACGAACTGCATGAGCATAACTACAGATACTACGTGTTGAACCAGCCGAGTATCAGCGACTACGACTTCGACCAGCTGATGCACGAGCTGCAGGACCTGGAAGCCCGCCATCCTGAGATGGCCGACCCCAACTCGCCGACGCAGCGCGTGGGCAGCGACCTGCAGTCGGAGTTCCGTCAGGTAGCGCATAAGTACCCTATGCTGTCATTAGCCAACACCTATTCAGAGCAGGACGTGCGCGACTGGTACGACTCCGTGAAGAAGGGTCTGGCAGGCGAGGACTTCGAGGTGTGCTGCGAGATGAAGTACGACGGCCTCAGTATCTCGCTCACCTATGTTGATGGTCGCCTCACCCAGGCCGTCACTCGCGGCGACGGTGTGCAGGGTGATGACGTGACGCAGAATGTGAGGACGATTCCGAGCATACCCTTAGAGACCCTCCTCCGACCCCTCCCTGTAGGGAGGGGAGTAGATGCTTCTTCTGCGGACAGCTCGAACCAACAAGGTAATTACGCCCCTCCATTCAGGGAGGGGATGGGGGTGGGTCTGCCTCCTCATGAGTTCGAAATCCGTGGCGAGATCCTGATGCCCTGGGCATCGTTCGAGCGGTTGAACCGTGAGCGTGAGGCTGCCGAGGAACCGCTGTTTGCCAATCCCCGCAATGCCGCCAGTGGTACGCTGAAGAGTCTTGACTCACGCATTGTTGCCAGTCGTCAGCTCGATGCTTACCTTTATTATCTGTTAGGCGATGAACTGCCTGCCGAGGGGCATTATGAGAACTTGGAGGCTGCCCGCTCGTGGGGCTTCAAGATTTCCGAGGGCATGAAGAAAGTACGTACCGTAGAGGAAATCCTCGACTTCATCAACTACTGGGATACAGAGCGCAAGAACCTGCCCGTAGCCACCGACGGCATTGTGCTCAAGGTGAACTCCCTGCGCCAGCAGCGTTCGTTGGGCTTCACGGCGAAGTCGCCCCGTTGGGCCATCGCCTATAAGTTCAAGGCCGAGCGCGCCTGTACGGAACTCTTAGAGGTGACCTATCAGGTAGGCCGCACAGGTGCCGTCACGCCCGTGGCCAATATGGCTCCTGTACAGTTAGCTGGTACCACCGTTCGTCGTGCCACGCTCAACAACGAGGACTTTATCCGCTCCTTCGACCTCCATATCGGCGACCACGTCTACGTGGAGAAGGGGGGTGAAATCATCCCCAAGATTGTAGGTGTCGACATCGACCAGCGTCCCATCATCGCCCAGCCCGTGCAGTTCATCCGTCGTTGTCCGGAGTGCGGCACACCACTCATCCGTTACGAGGGTGAGGCCGCCTGGTACTGTCCCAACGACACGGGTTGCCCGCCGCAGATCAAAGGGCGCATCGAGCACTTCATAGCCCGCAAGGCCATGAACATCGACTCGTTAGGCCCCGAGACCGTCGACGAGTACTACCGTCGCGGACTCATCCACAACGTGGCCGACCTCTACGACATCGAGGTGCAGCAAATCAACGGCGACGGCTCGCGCACGAAGTCGGCACAGCGCATTGTCAACGGCATACAGAAGTCGAAGGAGGTGCCCTTCGAGCGGGTCGTCTTTGCCCTCGGCATCCGCTTCGTCGGCGAGACCTCAGCCCGCCTCTTAGCCCGCCACTTCAAGTCGATGGATGCCCTCATGGCTGCTGGACTCGAGGAACTGCAGGAGGTGGAGGGCATCGGTGAGGTGATGGCCAAGAGCATCATCGGCTACTTCCACAACGAGCAGAACCGTCAGATTGTGGAGCGCCTGCGTGGCTACGGCTTGCAGTTTGAGCTCTCAACTGAGCAGACGACTGCCCAGAGTGACAAGCTTTCAGGCCAGAGCGTCGTCATCAGCGGCGTTTTCCAGCACCACTCGCGCGACGAGTACAAGCTCATCATCGAGCAGAACGGTGGCAAGAACGTCGGTAGCATCAGCGGCAAGACCTCCTTTATCCTTGCTGGCGACAATATGGGACCCTCGAAGTTGGAGAAAGCCAAGAAACTTGGCATAAGGATTGTCACAGAAGAAGAATTCTTAGCAATGTTACAATGAAGATTATCGTTTCACAGGAAATAGAGTCGGTATGTCCCCGCTTTGTGGGGGCAGCCGTTGAGGCGCAGGTGGTGAATACGCCGTACTGCGCAGCATTATGGGACGAGATACACCAGTTGGAAGAGAAGTTCCGCCAGGAACTGACCACCGAGTCGCTGAAGGAACTGAGTGGCATTGCCGCCACGAGGCGGGTGTATAAAGCCTGCGGCAAAGATCCCTCGCGTTATCGCCCAGCCTCCGAGCAGTTAATAAGGCGCATGCTTCAAGGCAAGGAACTATATCAGATTGACACCTTGGTCGACTTGGTGAACTTAGCCTCGATAGCCTTTGGCTACAGCATAGGCGGCTTCGATGCCGATAAGTTTGTGGGCGACACCCTCACCCTTGGCGTAGGCCGCGAGGACGAACCATACGAGGGCATTGGCCGCGGCATGCTCAACATTGCCGGTCTCCCCGTTTACCGCGACGCACAGGGTGGGGTAGGGACCCCGACCAGCGACAACGAGCGTACAAAGATGACACTCCAGACCACCCACCTCATGGTACTCATCAACGGTTACGACGGCGACGAGCAGCGCGTCTGCCAGAATGCCGAGTTCATCCAACGCCTCGTCCGCAAATACTGCCAGAGCGATGGAGGCACCTTCACCGTCTATCGGTAGGTCCAGCTTAAGAAGTTTCTTCTTCTGCTGCCATTAAGCAACCACTCATAGGCTTATCTATGGGATTTGTATCAATGTGGATTTCTTTGGCTTGGGGCTTAAAATCACCATTATCTGGCGTATAATACATCTCCACATACTTATAGGCCTTCTCAAAGACCTCATTGTCCTTGATTTTATATTTCAGCCAGAGGATGGTGCGCAGCATCTTGCGAACCTCATTCTGTCCTGTCACCGTCTTAAAAGCATTGCTGAAACGGCGAACGATACTTACCACTTGCGTATCGATATCGTTCACCACATTCTCCACCACGATAGGCGTCTCAGGTGTCTTGATACTCTCGAAGAGTTCCGTCAAAGCGTCCTTCGCCTTCTTGCGCTTATCCTCAGGTTGCTCCAGCTTCTGCTCCACCTCCAGCGTTTCCTTAGCCAAAGCTAACAGGTCTTTCAAGAACTGGATACTGTCTATCTGCTGCTGGCGCAACTTCTCTTGCAGTTCCTTCAACTTCTGACTAAGCAGCTTAAACTCCTTCGAGCCCGCATGCTTAGGATTACCCAAGCGCAGCTTCAACATCTTCTCTATCTCGATAATGGTGCGATTGCGCTTCTTCTCGTCATTGATACACTCCTCCAGCAAGCGAGTATCACTAACCACCAAGTCCTCGATGCTCTCACCAATATCAATTGACACGACGTTCTCATGAATCAATTCGATAGTTTTGGGACCAAGAATAGTCCATATCAGATTGCCAGTGCTGTTGACGGGGCGAATGCTCTCATATACCTGACTCAGCCATACATAGTCGTTTTTATATGGCAGCAAATCTTCATCTGGCGACACCACCTCCCAAGCCTTATTCAGACGGGTATAGTGCGCACCAAACTGCGTCTTCACATTCTCATCTTTCAACTTCTCCTGAGCATTCTGCAAACCCTGGAAGCCACCAATGGTTCTATCTACACCAGGGAAGAAGTCCAGACAGTCCTTCATCCACTCAGGGATGTGTCCTTTAATCTCGTTGATATTCGTAATGACATTCTTTACTGATTCTTCATCGAAACGCAAAGCATTGGCATAGTTATCGAACACGCCCACATAGTCAACAATCAGACCACACTTCTTCTGCGCCTCATACACACGATTCGTACGACATACAGCCTGCAACAGCGTATGATCCTTCATGGGCTTATCCAGATACATACATTGCAGAATAGGCGCATCAAATCCTGTCAGCAACTTCGAAGTAACTATCACAAATTTCAATGGCGACAATGGGTCGCGGAACTTATTCAGCAATTTCTCCTGCTGATCGTTCGTCAGCTTATACTCCTTATATTCGTCGCTCTTGTCACCACTGGTATGCATCACGATAGCTGTCTCATCGCCACTCTCAGCCAGCATAGTGTCTATCTCTTTCTTGTAGGCCACGCAGCAGGCACGATTATATACCACTACCTGACATTTCAGTCCTGTGGGGCGCACATACTGACGATAGTGCTTCACGATATGGTCACATACTTCGTGTATTCGCTTTGGCGAGGTAAAGAAGGCTTCTACCTTCGTCCCCTTTGTCAATTGGTCTTTCTCTTCTTCTGACAAGTTATAATCGTCAGCCATCTTGTCAAATGCCTCTTGCAGATTCTTTTCGTCAAGATGCAATTCTACAGGCACCTCCCTAAAGTTCAATTCCAACGTGGCACCATCATCGATAGAGTCCTGGAAGGTGTATTTCGACATATAGCCACCATGATCCTCATCAGCACCAAAGCACTTGAAGGTGTTCTTATCGCGCTTATTGATAGGTGTACCTGTCAGTCCGAAGAAGAATGCATTAGGCAAGGCAATACGCATGCATTCTCCCAAATCCTTTTCCTGCGTACGATGGGCCTCGTCCACCAATACAATGATGTTCTCTCTAGCGTTCAATGCCTGTTGCACCTTACCAAACAGGAAGATGGTGGTAATCAAAATCTTGCGCTGGTCTTTCGTAAAGAACTCCTTCAGTTCTTCTCTTGTATAGGCGAAATCCACATTCTCTATCTCTGAGCGTGTAAAGTCGCCAGTTATCTGGTCTCTCAGGTCTATACGGTCATCCACGATGGCTACCGTTGGCGCATTCAGCTCCTGCATCTTCATCAGCTTTTGGGCAGCAAACACCATCAGCCACGATTTACCTGAGCCCTGAAAGTGCCATATCAAACCCTTCTTTGGTCCTAAGCCAGTCTTGGTGCGTGCCATCACGCGATTCACAATGGCCATACCACCATAATACTGCTGGTAGCGGCATACCACCTTGATTTTCTTCGAACTATCCTTTGTGGTAGTAAATACACTGAAGAATCTGTAGATATCCAGCAGTCGCAGAGGCTCAATAAGGCTCTTCAGATTGCGCTGCACATCGGCCAGCGTGCCATGCTTTCTCTCCTCGTCAGCAAACCACGGGCCCCATTTTGTCAGCGGAGCACCAATGCTACCATAATAGAGTTCCTTTCCCTCTGAGGCAAAGCTGAGGATATTAGGCACAAACATCATTGGTATCGACTTCTGATAGTCAATGACATCCTTGGCCCCATCGGCCCACGAGATGCTGGCATTCGTGGCCGTCTTCACTTCGCCAATCACCATCGGAATACCATTAATCAGTAGCACCACATCCAGGCGCTTACCGCCAGAATAGCTGCTCTTGGGATATTCCCATTGATTGGTTACTGCGTAGTTGTTATTCTTGGCAGCAGTCTCTGGATTCGTATCAAAGAAGTTGATGGTCTTATGCTCACCATTCTTTCCAAAGGGGAAGCTATTCTCCTTGAAAAACAGGTTCCTCAGTTTCTGGTTAGCTGTGATGATGTCACCACTCATACCTTCAAATACGACGTCCTTCACTTTCTGAATCACTATCTGAGCTTCAGCCAGCGTGATATGGTTAATTCGTATCAGCGCCTGCTGCAGCAGAGGCTCCACGATGACATCGTTCTTGGCCTCGCGCAGTTCGTCAGCGGGGCAGTACTGATAGCCAGCTTCCTTGGCTATCTCGATGCACATCTGCTCTGTCACGTTGTCTTCATTAAAGTATGCCATATACCAAAAAATTATTGTTTTACATCATTATATAGAGCAAGTCCCCTCACGCTTAAAAGATATTTCTGGCGTGGATGTCGAGGTTTATCAGGATAGAGCAGACGGACATAGCCCCCTGCGACGGCCGGGTTCAGATAATTGTCAATGAAGTTTGGACGGTGCTTCATTCCTATCTTGTCCATAATTTGTTTCAGTGTAAGTTGCTCTTTACCTAAAGCCGCAACAATTGCCCGAACTTGTTCGGCAGCTTGTTCGGTACTTGTTCGGTACTTGTTCTCTGCTTGGACGGTTTCAGGCATCTTCCACTCCTCTGGGCTATCTATCATCATATACCTGTTCTTCAATTCATTGTTCTCACCCAACAACAAGTTGCGAAAGAAGCGAATCAAGAATATCGGTTCTATATTAACACGCTTTTCCACGTTACGATAATTAGCGCGTACCAACGCATTACGGAAATACCAGGAGTGGCGTTCAAACAAGTCGTTATTTACGCTGAATCCCAGCAGCCGCAAGTATTTAATAGTAAAAATGGCTGTAGTACGTGTGTTGCCCTCGCCAAAGGGATGTATCTGCCATAAACCTGCCACGAACGTTGCCAGATGTTCTATCATTTGCCCTTTGTCCAATCCCGTATAGTCGAACTGACGTTCTTGCTCCAAATCATACTCAATGGTCATTTTCAAATCCTGCCAACGGCCATAGAGTACGCTATCACCCCGTAATACCCATTCCTTCTTTGATATATCATAATCACGGAAATGCCCGGCATGCTTAAATACACCTTCAAAGATAGCACGGTGAATAGCTGCAAGACCAGCCACACTATAGGTGAAAGCATCCGTCTGAAGCAGTTTTGAAATGTTACTCGAAACGCGGTCTGCCTCCTCTTTGTCTGCATCATCATCGTCGTGAGTTGTCTTCTTGATATAATATTGCTTCACCAGCTCCCTTGCCTCGTCGATGGTTATTTCGCCTTCGATATTCTTGCGAGCCGTCTCTTGCAGATACTCCGATGTTTTCAGTCCGTCAACAGCCTGCAAACCTATAGCCACGCGCCATGCTTCAGCGCGCTCACGTTGTGCAGGCTCTCCTTGACGGATATATTCGTCGAAGTTGATATAGAGTTCTTTCTCTTCCATATCTTACAGGTTTTCGTTATTCAATATTCACCTTCCAATAGCCTGTTTTGTTGCTACCTACACGAACAATAAGGCCAGCCAGTTTCAAAGCGTTGATATACGTTTTAACTTGACGCTGAGAAAGCGAAACTCGCTCTCCTATCTTTTCAGCATTAAAGGTAGGATTAGCCCATATTATTTCAAGGATTTCAAAAGCCTTTTCCGATAACTGCGGGAAATTATCGTGCAGTTTATCGTGCAGTTTATCGTGCAGTGGTTCTCCTTGATGCGACTTTAACGTCAGGTATATTTCATTTAGCATGAAGTCGATGAATGGTCCTGACTGTCCTGCGTTAGTACTGGCTGTAATAGCATCATAATAATTCTGCTGATTGCTATAAACCATATTCTCTACAGGCAGATGTTCAAACAGTGGATGTAGTTTACCCAATATCAGCGACTGCCAAAGGCGCCCCATTCGTCCGTTTCCATCAATGAAGGGATGAATGAACTCAAACTCAAAGTGGAATACACAGCTGCGAATCAGCAGATGATCCTTCGATTGTTTCAGCCAGCCAAAGAGGTCACCCATCAGCATAGGCACCCGCTCTGCAGGAGGTGCCAGATGCACCAATCCTTTCTCGCCAAACACACCCACGCCTCCACGACGATAACGACCTGCATCATCCACCAATGCCTGCATCATCACACCATGCGCTTTCAGAAGATCCTTTTCTTTGAAAGCATCAAGCGAAGGATACAACTCGTAGGTCTTGATGGCATTCTTCACCTCCTGAATCTCCTTGATGGGTGCCACTACGTTCTTACCATCGAGAATGTCACGCACTTGGCCCTCGCTCAGTTTATTACCTTCTATAGCCAGTGAGGAGTGAATCGTTTTTATACGGTTTACCTTGCGAAGTCGCAATCCGTCTTCTTGTTCCAAACGGATAGCATAACGTTCTATCTGACCTGATATCTCTGCTATCAGATTGATGGCCTTTGCGCTTACTATGAATGGTGGCTGATACATATCTTTGATTTTTTACTTATTTTCTGATGTTAGCGTAAATGTCACTTTATTATTTGTTGACAAAGCCTGAAAATCAATTCCTATATCTTGCAAGTTCTTTTTTATATCTTTCTTGCTCTGTTTATCTTTCGTGATAAATTCAATATCCATTATCTTTCTATTCTTGTAATCCCCAGGCTGCGAGGCGGCTTTTAACATCTCTTTAAAATAGACAGCATCAATATATCCCATGGAGAGACCAAAGAAAGTTATACTCTTTGCATCCATTAGTAACGGCATAATTCTACCAGGATTATAGTTATCGTCCATCGATTTCTGCATATCACGATAAATGCCCTTGATTTGAATGTCATCATGAAAACCAAAGATACAACTATTCTTTTCAATGGTACCATGAATAGGTATATATTTAAATTCTACCTTGGGGTTTATTTGTTTCGCAATTTTATCTAAAGGAGTATAATTAAACGAAATCAACTCTGGTCTCATGTCATTTGGTAAATCCGTATGGGAACTCCTCTCCACATAAGACTTTAAAATCTCATAGGCTTTTGATTCTACAACCACTGGCTCACTAGAACGCTCTTTTACAAATCTCTCAAGTTGGCCCTTAATACTCACATAGTCCTGATAATCCCTATTCATTAAGTCCTCGTCTAAATCTCCCTTAGATTTCAAGAGACAATAGTCATAGATGGTCCGCTCCATGTCATACCAATTTTCACCAGCATGATCAAGCAAATATACAGGTAGGCAGTCTTCACCTGGGCGAAAATGCACACGCCAACCCTTTAATTTGGTCTCATAGAAATCCCTATAACTTGTGCGCAAGCCCAAGTCTATATCGAATCCATTCCCTATGACATATATATGTTTCATCTGATATCCATTTTACAGTTTTTATCTCACCTATAAGTTTTCGTTAATCAGTGATTTTATGACTTTATCTATTGCGTCAATGGATTTGCGCAACTCAGAGATTGATTTGTCGGCCTGATATGTTATCTCCAGATATTCATTCTGTTTCGACAATGGTGGTATTATAATCCTAAGTGATGAAAGTATCTTTTGGTTCAGATTGTTTATATTTGCCCCTCGTCCTGTTAACTTCTGACGTATTGATTTTTGCTTAAATAAGTACAGCATAAAAGTGGGGAGAATTTTTTCACTTAGGATTCTGAATCTTATGCAGAATCCGCTAAATGTGAGCGCTTGTTGGTCAGGATATACTATTACACTTCTTCCTACAAGGTCTTTATTGCCATTCGATCGAACAAACACAATGTCACCATTACGAAGAAGATACTCGTCAGAAGGAGCAGAATTCAAAGATAATACTGAGAGTTTATCAAGATCATTGATAATTATATTAGCTTTGAAATCACTAACACCAATACATTTAACAACAATTCCACTCTCCTTGGGGCTGAAATTCATACCGTTTTTAAATTCCCCCAAATCTGACAAAAGCAATGTTTCCCAATTTAATGGGTTGGATGAAGGATCTCCAAACGTCTCGACAAATTGCGCCTTCACCATCTCTTGCGTGGCGTCAATCATTTTGAGATAAGACTGCTTTACCTCGTATGCCGCCCATAGTTTCTCTGCCAAAACTTTTTGCTCGTCTATTGAAGGAAGTTCAAATTCATAAGAAGCCAAATCTGAGAAAAGGACATAAGGATTTGTAGACCCCTTGGAATGAGATATTGACCAATCAGTGAATCCTTCAGAAAGCATTAAGAAGGGCAACAACTTTTGTTCAAAGACATCAGGATCTTTGGACTCAAATACAAATGTAGTATTTGCACAGATACCTTCAAAGTCTGCAACAGCAACTTTTTTTAGATATGTTCTTCGTGATCCATACAAAACCTGTCCTGGCTTAAAAATTCGTGTAAATGCAGGACCTACATCGTCAGTAGCGAATCGCCCTTTTCTACGAATGTTCAAGTCTTCTGAATCCATATGGTCTCCAGCAACATAGAACTCGTATGGATTATTATCCCTATCTACGTTGATTTTTACGTCCTTAACTATATCGCCAAATTTGACCTTACTCATGACTCAACAAATTTAAAAGTTCACAGATTACGCTATGATTATCTGCTGTTAATTCATTCCATTGCCTGTATGAATCACTAAAGGCTATTACATTTGACCTATTTTCCACCTTAACATAACTTTGTATCTTAAGTAGATCATCATTTTTCTTTATCTCTTCTATGCTTACTTTCTGAGCAAAACCACTTATCGTTTCATATTGATTATAAGCATCAACAATCTTTTGTATATGTGAGGGTTCCAGATAACTTTGAGCATTTTTTCTTGTAACCTCTTCCTTTGCATCAATAAAAAGCACATTGCCTCTATGTGAATCCGGTTTGCCATTTCTGCAAATAACAATACAGGCTTCCATAGAAGCATTAAAGAACAAATTTGGTCCTAATCCAATAACACAATCAAGAATATCAAGATCAACTAATTCTTTTCTCATATGGGTTTCTTCATCTCTGAATAAAACTCCATGAGGGAATAATATTGCGCACCTACCATTATTTTCATCCAATGAGGCTATAATATGCTGAAAGAACGCATAATCAGCACGACCTTGTGGAGGTACACCTAAGAAATAGCGCCCCCATTTATCGTGAGCGAATAACTCTCTATTCCATGTTTTTATAGAATATGGAGGATTAGCAAGCACAACGTTAAATTGTTGTACTCTGCCGCCTTTGGTAAATGCAGGTCTTTCAAGGGTATCATCATTCACAATAGAGAAATCATGAATGCCATGAAGATATAGATTCATGCGGGCAATGGCAGAGGTGCCAGCATTAATCTCCTGGCCATAGACCTTTACATCGCGCCATTCTTCACCTTTATCTTTGAGGTAAGTAAGGCTCTTGATCAACATACCGCCAGAGCCACAAGTTGGATCGTAAATGCTTTCATGGGGCTGGAGTTGAAGAATCTCAGCCATCAACTCTACCACAGTTCGATTGGTATAGAACTCCTGTGCCGTATGGCCTGCATCGTCAGCGAACTTACCTATCAAATACTCATAACCTGTACCCATCTCATCAGCAGGGCAGGCAGCAAGGCTCAGCGTGAGCTTGTTGAAGCTGTTCAGCAGATTGCGAATGATGGCGTCTGGCATCTTGTTCTTATTGGTCCAAATGGCTTTGTCGCCAAAGATGCCTTCAAGGCCTCCAACGATTCTGCCATCAATGTTCTTGCCAGGATTGGCCAACTCTATCTGACGGAAGGCATCTACCAAAGCCTGCC
>JAEEGH010012963.1_pt1 | contig 18598 bp, 13 predicted proteins | sample 9134181 | NCBI WGS metagenome assembly JAEEGH01 (sample SAMN16246544, study PRJNA631951) | gut metagenome | biome: gut microbiome; feature: rumen; material: DP-attached | host: Bos | place: Iran: Karaj | collected 2018-10 | reverse complement strand
CTTTGCCGTTTCTATCTTTATACTCCAACGTTATTTTTTTGTCAATTAGACTTTTTTCCGTGCCGGTGGCACTATGCTCAAATCATGCCAATAGAGGAAACAAAGGCTTTCTTTGAGTTTCTCTTGTCTAACAAAGCATCAACAAATTATACCGATGAACTAAAAATATACATTGCAGATGCAAAACAAAGCACCGAAAACAAGAGGCAGTTTATGGAATGGGAAAGACAAAGAGCATATGATCAAGAAGAAGGCATATTAATAGGTATACAACAAAAAGCTATTGAAGATGCCAAAAGTTTTTACGCTAACGGCGTCTCAATAGAACTCATTGCAAAATCATTACATATGACTTAGGAAGAAGTTCAAAAAATAGTTGAAGAGCAGTAGAATTGAACAGGTGATTGAGGCTTTTATATGTTGTTGCCCCAGTTTGTAAAGAAAATATCGTACAACTAATATATCATTATATATAAAAAATTCCCGCTTACGCGGAATCTTTAGATTTTTGATTTCCAAAACTTCTGTACTGAAGGCTCGCTCGCTACCGCTAGCTCCCCATTCCGTACAGAAGTTTTTTTTAAGGGTATTACTGAGCGGAGCGAACCACGCGGAAACCAAAATTGTTGCTGCGTACAAACGGGTGATTGTAGCTCCGGCCCGCAACAGAGCAGCTCCCGTCAGAATTGACCCAGCTACCACCACGCATCACGCGGCCGGAACCAGACGCCACGCCAGTTGCAGGTGTTGAAACTTTTATGCTTGTAGAATACCAATCCCAGCACCATTCCATTACATTTCCAGACATATCATAAAGTCCTAGAGCATTTGATAATTTCTTTCTCACCTCATGTGTTTTACTTCCACTATTTGATTCATACCAAGCATATTCACCAAGTTCTGATATGTCGTTTGTTCCTGCGAAATCTGTTGGATCATCTGCTGTTACCCCATTTTTTCCCCCAAGTGCAGCATATTCCCATTCTGCTTCTGTTGGTAAACGATATCCATTTGCCTTGAAATTACAGTTTACTGCATTCCATGTTGAATCACTGTATGAAGGAGCATTTCCCCAGTCTGCAGGATTCGTACTGCCACTAATTGAATAGCAAGGTGTAAGCTTTTCTGCAATACTTCTTTTATTACAATATACAATTGCCTTATACCAGCTTACACTTTCTACAGGCAGGTTCTCCTGAACTTCACCATCTGCAGCATCTGTTTTAAAACTACTAGGATTTGCCCCCATTATAGTAGCATATTCTCCCTGAGTTACTTCATGATCGCTCATGTAAAAACTATCTATAGTTACTGTACGGCCTTCGCGGAATACACCGTTATAACTATCATAAATTTTTGCTTTTTCTGAATAACCAAACTTTGTTCCACCTGTAACTGTAGAACCTTCTACCTTTACAAAGTTAGCTGATAAAACAGGTGTTTCTGAACCACTTTCCCATTCAATTTCAACATCAATGCCAACTTCCTTTACTTTCGGAACCAGTTTAACATTTACTTTTACATCACCATCAGCAAGACTGATTGAAGCAGGTGATGAACCTTCTGCAATTACTATAATGTCTTTATAAGCTGTAACACTAATTGTATATGAACCTTCATCTGTTACTGTAAGTCTGATTTTGTCGCCTGGATTACCAGTTTCTGTTTTTAGCACTGTACCAGATTTTATAAGTTGAACTTTGTATGAGGTTGCATCAGATTGATCATAATATGCAACTCTTCCTTTAGTTGCTTCCGGAAGCTGCAAAACAAAAGCCATTTCATTTTGTTTTTGAGTTTCATTTGTTGGCTCAAGCGTTATTGAATGATTACAGCCTGTAAAAGCTGACGCCAGTACCATCATTGCCGCTAAGGCAATCAATTTCATTTTTTTCATAAACATTTTTCTCCTATGTTTTTTGAAATTTCTTTTAAATATTTTACCAATTCAACTCATTTATGTCTTTTTATCTGTTTTAAATATAACAACTTATTATATTTATTATAAACAAACATTCCTAACTGGTCTGGAACCGAATATATAAAAAACGCCCGGCTTTCGCCGGGCAAATATTATGAGTAAATAGAAAACAACCTAACGTTAGTTAGCCTAATCCTGCAAAGCCTCGTATCCTTCTTCGCCAGTTCTAACCTTAACAACGTTCTGAACATCGTATACGAAGATCTTACCGTCGCCGATGTGGCCTGTGTAAAGAACTTCCTTAGCAGCTGTTACTACGAGGTCTACTGGAACTTCGCTGACTACGATATCAACCTTAATCTTTGGAAGAAGTGTCATATCCATTTCAACACCACGGTACTTCTGAACGTTTCCGTGCTGCTGTCCGCAACCAAGTACGTTTGTAACTGTCATACCTGTTACATTGATGTCGTTCATTGCTGCCTTGAGTTCGTCGAACTTGCTCTGGCGAGTAATGATTGTAACCATGTGGAACTTTGCATCAGGACGGCTTGTAGCCTTTGCAACTGGAACTGCCTTTTCAACAGGAACGCTTGATTCTCCACCTGCAGCACCTTCTGTCATAACCTGAGGAGCCATGATGAATCCTGCATAGCTTGAATCGATTCCGTGCTCGAGCTTATCGAGTCCGACAATTTCTTCTTCGCGGCTTGCACGGAGACCGTGGAGCTTCTTAATCAAAGTGAATGTGATAAGCATACAAACTGTTGTCCATGCAACGATTGTAAACTCACCAAGACACTGAACACCAAGGTGCTTTACTCCGCCACCATAGAACAAACCGTTTTCAACGTTGAACAAACCGTCTGACAATGTACCCCAGATACCGTTTGCAAGGTGAACTGCTACGGCACCAACCGGGTCATCAATGTGAAGCTTAAGATCGAGAAGTTCTACTACAACTACTACGATGATACCTGAAACAATACCGATGATAGATGCACCGAGAGCGTCTACTGTAGCACAAGTTGGAGTGATTGCAACAAGACCAGCAAGAGAAGCGTTGAGTGTCATAGAAACATCAGGCTTACCGTTCTTAACCCAAGTGAAAATCATTGTTGTAACAGCGGCAACTGCAGGAGCAATTGTTGTTGTTGTGAAAACTGCAGCAAGACCACCAACACCAAGAAGCTGTGTACAAGCAGCACCGTTGAATCCGTACCATCCGAACCAGAGAATGAAAGTTCCGAGAGCACCAAGTGTAAGTGAGTGACCAGGAATAGCGTGAACCTTTGTTACCTTTCCGTCCTTATCGTAATCGTACTTTCCGATACGTGGACCAAGGAACATTGCACCAATAAGAGCAGCTGTACCACCTACTGAGTGAATTGCAGCACCACCAGCGAAGTCTACGAAACCAAGCTGTACGAGCCAGCCCTGTGAGTTCCAAACCCAACCGGCTTCAATTGGATAAACAACTGCAGAAATTACTGCAGAGTAAATACAGTATGCGCTGAACTTTGTACGTTCTGCCATTGAACCAGAAACGATTGTTGCAGCTGTTGCACAGAATACTAAGTTGAAAACGAATGCTGACCAGTCGCCTTCAGCAAAGTTTGTAAACAACTGCATATTTGGTTTACCGATTACACCAAAGAAATAATTTTCACTCATCATCAAACCGAATCCGAGTAACATAAACATAGGAGTTCCGATACAGAAATCCATCAGGTTTTTCATGATGATGTTACCTGCATTCTTCGCTCTTGTAAAACCTGTTTCAACCATTGCAAATCCACACTGCATAAAGAATACAAGTGCGGCGCCGATTAAAAACCACACACTCCAAACTTCACTCATAAGTATACCTCCTGTGTAAGTTCGAATTATAATTTACAAAAAAAAATTGGCGGCGATGATTCCAGATATTGTGCACAAACATCCGGCATCATCGCCGCCTAAAAAAATAAACGCTGCGTATAACTAACGCTCGTTAGGAGCGTAGGGGACGCAGCGTCATTGCCAGTTTTATAAAAACAAAAAAAGGTCGCAGGATTTTTTTTCCTACGACCTCATTGCCTTAGATATTTTTGTTTATACAGTTATTAAAAAAAAATGTCAATACAAATTAAATAAATTTTTATTAAAAATCACACTTCGTCAGCCAGAAGTTCAGCAAGAAAAAAAATCAGGAAAAAATGAAAGCAAAACAGACTCCCACCGCAACGCGATGGAAGTCTGAAAGAGGAATAAAACTATCTTATGTTCTTTTTTATCTTACGCTGAACAATAAATCACCGTAGCTTGGGAATGGCCAGAGCTCTTTTGGTGTAATTGTTTCAAGCTCATCAGCACAGAGGCGCAGTTCGTTCATTGCAGCAAATACATGCTCGCGATAGAAGAATGCTGTCTTGCTTGAGTCGCCTGCATCTGCAGTTTTCTTTGCTTCAAGAACTTCGCTTTCAAGCTTGTCTGTCTTGCTGTAGATGCTGCTTGTAAGTGCAGAAACCTTTTTGAGCATAGAGCTTTCGTAAGTTGTATCGCACTCGCCGCAGGCAGCTTTTTTCAGATTGATTGTTTCTGCCAGTTTGTTTGCATATTTGCTTGCAGCTGGAAGAATGAACTTGTTTGCCATCTCGAGCATAGTCTCAGCTTCGATGTTGATAATCTTAGAGTAGTTTTCGTTGTGAATCTCAAAGCGGCTTGTAAGTTCAACCTTGCTGTATACGCCAAACTTTTCGAATACTTTAACGTTCTTTTCGTCGAGGATGTGTGGAAGAGCTTCTGGTGTAGACTTGAGGTTGTAAAGTCCGCGCTTTTCAGCTTCCTTAACCCAGGAATCATCATAACCGTTTCCGTTGAAAATGATTCTCTTGTGCTCTTTGATTGTCTTCAAGATGAGGTCATGGAGATCACCCTTGAAGTCTTTTGATTTTTCAAGAATATCAGCAAACTGTGAAAGTTCTTCTGCAACAACAGTATTTAAGAATACGTTTGCACATGCGATTGATTCGTTAGAACCAAGCATACGGAACTCGAACTTGTTTCCTGTAAATGCGAACGGTGAAGTTCTGTTTCGGTCTGTTGTATCCTTGTTGAAATCAGGGAGAACTGTAACACCAATCTGCATCTTTTCTTTTTCGTGCTTACCGTAAGGCTTGCCCTGTTCGATGCATTCAAGAATCTCGCTCAATTCATCACCAAGGAAGATTGAGATGATTGCTGGAGGCGCCTCGTTAGCTCCAAGACGGTGATCGTTTCCGGCTGATGCTACAGAGATACGGAGAAGATCCTGATACTCATCAACTGCCTTAATTATTGCGCAGAGGAAGAGAAGGAACTGAGCATTCTGATCTGGTGTTGCACCTGGATCAAGAAGGTTCTTTCCTGTGTTTGTAGAAATAGACCAGTTGTTATGTTTACCGCTTCCGTTTACTCCGGCAAATGGTTTTTCGTGAAGAAGACAAACCATTCCATGGCGGGCTGCAACCTTGCGCATCATTTCCATTGTGAGCTGGTTGTGGTCGCAGGCAAGGTTTGTTGTAGAGAAGATTGGAGCCAACTCGTGCTGAGCTGGAGCAACTTCGTTGTGTTCTGTTTTTGCAAGAATACCAAGCTTCCAGAGCTCTTTGTTCAAATCCTTCATGAACTCCTGAACGCGTGGTTTAATCATACCAAAGTAGTGATCTTCGAGCTCCTGTCCTTTTGGAGCTTTTGCACCGTAAAGTGTGCGTCCTGTATAAATCAAGTCTTCGCGCTTGTCGTAAACTGATTTGTCTACAAGGAAGTATTCCTGCTCTGGACCTACAGTTGTTTTTACGCTTGTAACGGCATCATTTCCGTCAAAAAGTTTAAGAACACGAACAGCCTGCTTGCTGATTGCCTGCATAGAGCGGAGCAATGGAGTCTTTTTATCCAAAGCTTCACCTGTGTAAGAACAGAATGCTGTTGGAATACAAAGTGTTCCGTCCTTAATAAATGCATAAGAAGTTGGATCCCATGCTGTGTAGCCGCGTGCTTCGAATGTTGCACGAATACCGCCACTTGGGAAGCTCGATGCATCAGGTTCGCCCTGAACAAGCTCCTTACCGCTGAACTCCATAATAACTTTTCCGTCGCTTATAGGAGTAATAAAGCTGTCGTGTTTTTCGGCAGTAATTCCTGTAAGTGGCTGGAACCAGTGTGTAAAGTGTGTAGCGCCTTTTTCAATTGCCCAGTCTTTCATTGCATTAGCAACAACAGTAGCAACAGAAGCATCAAGCTTTTCTCCACCTTCAATTGTTTTCATCAGCTGTTTATAAGTTTCTTTAGGCAGCCGAGCCTTCATAACTGTTTCATTAAAAACGTTCTCGCCAAAGATTGGTGTTACTTCGTCCATTATTTTCCTCCTGAAAATGAAAGAAGCCGCATGAAATCTCGGAGCGTCCTCCAAAATTTTATGCGGCTTCTTTGCCAATTTACAATTGTATTGTTAAAAACAAAAAAGGTCGCAGAAACATAAATTCTGCGACCTCATTGCCGTTTGATACTGTCGTTATACTGTTTACAAAAAAAAATGTCAACATTTTTGTAAAAAAAAATTATTTTTTTTTTGAATTTTTTTCTTGAAGTTTGCACTAATATATAAGTAAAATAAACACATGAAAGAAAACAAACCATTACCACCCTGGGCAAATCTTATGCCAGAAGGTGCCTTTATCTCTTACACGCCAACATATAAAGTAGGCGAATACTTTGACCGTTTCCATAAGGAATCATTCAAGCCAACCGATTTTGCGCCGCTTACATATTATTTTTACGACCCAACAGAACACGGATATCCAAAAGAAAAAACGTATCCTCTTATCACTTTTTTACATGGAACTTCAAATGCGCTCGAAGGTGATGTGTGCATAAATTACGCAGGTGGAGAATTTTACTCAAAGGATGAATACCAGAAAACTCTTGGAGGAGCATATCTTCTTATTCCTCTTGCAAATGAATATCGTAACGAAGAAGGCCATGTCAGGGGAGGCTGGAGCGAAACTCCTGTAAATGTCCTTTACGAACTTATTGATTCATTTATAAAAACAAAAATGAACGGCCGCATAGCAAAAAATATCCTCATAGGAAATTCTTCAGGCGCCTGGATGACCTTTAATATGGGCAATAACTACGCTTCATTTTTTGATGTCCTTATTCCGGTTGGAGCCGGCGAAATTCCTGAAGACAAAATGCTGGACCTTTACGATCAGGAAAATGTGAGCCTGTTTTATGCAATTGGTAAACACGACGAAATAAATGATTTTGACACACTTGTAGCCCCACGTCTTGAACGCCTTAAAGCAATGAAAAACTGTTTTATTTACACACCAGAATGGGTTCAAAACGGAGACAGAGGAATTGCATCAATTTATTTTGGATATGAAATGGGACAGCACTGTCTTGTAAATCCAATGCACTGTAACCTCATGTTCGACGATGGAACTCCAATGGATCCTCGTCTCCCAAATGGAGTTACAGGCTGGATAGCGGGATTGCTTTAGTGGCAGCCTCCCGCCGAGCCACCAGGCCTTTATTTACCAAAGGCCTTTTTAATACGCTCAATAGCCTCAATAGTGCGTTCTCGTGAACCAAAGCCAGTCAAGCGCAGATACCCTTCTCCCATTTTTCCAAAGCCGCTGCCCGGGGTTCCAACTACATTGCATTTTTCAAGTAATGCATCAAAGAAGCTCCAGCTTGTGTAGCCTTCAGGAATTTTGAGCCATACATAAGGCGAGTGATTTCCGCCAAATGCTTCAAAACCGGCCGCAGTAACACCTTCAAAAATTAATCGGGCGTTTTCGCGGTAAAAATCAAGGCTTTCTTTAATCTGTTTCTGGCCTTCATCGCTATAAACAGCCTCAGCAGCCCTCTGAGTTATGTAAGAAACTCCATTAAACTTAGTACTCTGGCGGCGGAACCACAAAGCATTAAGCTCGGTACCATCAAAAACAAGAGCATGAGGAACAACAGTATAACCGCAGCGCAAACCTGTAAAGCCCGCAGTTTTAGAAAAAGAACGGAGCTCAATAGCACAGTTTTTTGCCCCGGGAATCTCATAAATAGATTTTGGAATTGCAGGATCAGTAATAAATGCTTCATAAGCCGAATCATAAAGAATCAGGCTATGGTTAGCGTTTGCGTAATCAACCCATTTTTTTAGATATTCGCGCGAAGCAACAGCTCCCGTAGGATTGTTAGGGAAGCAAAGATAAATAATATCAGCAACAGGCGCACCGCTTGCAGGAAGCTCAGGTAAAAATCCGTTTTCTTTTGTACATGGCATAAGAATTATATTTTTGCCACGTCCGTTCATAACGTTTGTATCAATGTAAACAGGATAAACAGGATCGCAGATTGCAACAGTATTGTCTGTAGCAAAAATGTCCCCAATGTTTCCGCAGTCAGACTTAGCACCGTCAGAAAGAAAGACTTCATCAAGCTGCAAATCAATTCCACGGTCAAGATAATCCTTTTGCAGAATAATCTGGCGCACAAAATCATAACCCTGCTCAGGCGGATAGCCACGGAAGGTCTTTTCATCAGCCATTTCATCAACAGCCTTGTGCATTGCTTCAATAACAGCAGGACAAATTGGGCGTGTTACATCACCAATTGAAAGCTTAATAATATCAGCCTCCGGATGTGCTGCCTGAAACTCGCGCTGCTTTTTTGCAACAGTCGAAAAAAGATAATTTTGTTCAAGATCTAAAAAGTTTTTATTTATTTTCATAATTCTACCTCACCAGTAAATACATTTTTAGCAGGACCCGTCATAAAGACACTGTCGGCTTCGTTTCCACTCCATTCAATCTGTAAGTCACCGCCCACAAGATGAACAGTAATTTTTTCTCCCGCATCTACAAAGCCATTCAATATTGCAGCAACAACAGTGGCACAGGTCCCCGTTCCGCAGGCCAAAGTTTCACCTGTACCGCGTTCCCATACACGCATCCATATAGTCCGTCTGTCTTCTACATAAGCAAATTCAGTATTAGTGCGCTCAGGGAAAAAAGCGTTGTTTTCAAAAAATGGTCCAAGCTCACAAACAGGAAATTCAGCAGGCTTTTTATCAATAAAAACAACAGCGTGAGGATTTCCCATAGAAACACATGTAATTTTATATTCTTGGCCTTCGACAACAAGCGGGTGCATGATAACGCGACCAGCAGGCCCTTCGACAAGCTCAGGGACCCCGTTGGTTTTTACCGGAATCTTCTCCGCCTGCAAAATAGGACTTCCCATATCAACGCTAAGCCAGGTTTCTTTGTCGCCGGGCTCTCCCTTTATAACTTTCAGATATTTTACAGCGCCCATCGATTCAACAGTAAACTCGCGCCCTTTTGTGTATCCTGCATCATAAACATATTTTCCAACGCAGCGTATGCCGTTACCGCACATCTGACTACGACTTCCATCAGCATTGTACATAACCATTTCAAAATCAGCAGACTGACCCTTTTTAATAATAATTATGCCGTCGCCGCCAATTCCAAAATGCCTGTCCGAAAGCTTTATAGCAGCCTCACGTTCTCCCTGAGCACCACCAGGAAAATCAACAGAAGTGCAGTCAAAATAAATATAATCGTTTCCGCATCCCTGCATTTTAGTAAAAGTCATAAAACCGTCCTCACAAAAAAAGGCCGTAGACAATCCCTCGGAAGCGCAATAACTCCCAAGTAATTCCCTACGACCTCTTTGCCGTTTGTTAGTTAAGGTTTACAAGTTTTATGTATAATTGTCAAGACTTGACATAAACTCAAAATAGTCTTATAACAAACAAGATTAGAGCAAAGACGCTCATTCAAGCTTGCGGTATTATTTTCGCCGGTTTGAGTGAGCGTCTTTTTTTTTGAGGCGGGCAATGGATACAAAAAAGGCATATCTTATACTTGCAGACGGAACTGTTTTTGAAGGACAGTCAATAGGCGTAACAGGAACAACAATAGGTGAAACAGTCTTTACAACAGGAATGACAGGCTACATCGAAACCCTCACAGATCCAAGTTACTTTGGCCAGATTGTAACACAGACATTTCCTCTTATTGGAAATTATGGCGTTATTCCTCAAGATTATGAAAGTAAAAAATCCTGGGTGCGCGGCTACATCGTCCGTGAGCTTTGCGACCAGCCTTCCAATTTCCGCTGCGAAATAACCCTTGATGATTTTCTAAAGTCTCAGAAGGTCGTTGGCATTTGTGGAATAGATACGCGTGCCCTTACAAAACGCCTCCGTGAATCTGGAGTAATGAACGGAATGATAGTGAGCGGCGAAAAGCCCGTAATTGATGATGCGCTCCTTCAAAAAATTAAGGCCTACAAAATAGAGCAGGCCGTAGAAAGTGTTCAGAGTAGTGAGGGGGAAAGCCTTCCCCCTGGGTTCAGCCCTTCGGTCTTCACCGCACCCCCTTCTCCTAGGGGTTCCACCCCTAAAACCCCGGATGCCTCAAAAGCCCCGCACATCATCCTCTGGGATTTTGGTGCAAAGGCAAACATCCAGCGCGAGCTTGAAAAACGCGGATGCACAGTAACAGTAGTTCCATGCGACACAAGAGCAGAAAAAATTATTTCATTAAATCCGGATGGAATCATGCTCAGTAACGGACCAGGCGACCCTGCCGATAACGTTGGAATAATTTCAGAAATAAAAAAGATTTGCGAAAAAGGAACAATCCCCGTTTTTGGAATCTGTCTTGGTCACCAGATGCTCGCACTTGCCCGCGGTTGTAAAACAAGCAAACTCAAATACGGACATCGCGGCGGAAATCATCCTGTAAAAGATACACGAACACAGCGCGTTTATATTACAAGCCAGAACCACGGATACGCAGTAGAAAATACATCACTGCCATCGTATGCGCAGATGAGCTTCTTTAATGTAAATGATGGAACAGTAGAAGGAATTACGTATACAGATATTCCAGCCTTTAGTGTTCAGTTTCATCCGGAAGCCTGTGGTGGTCCACACGACACAAACTTCCTTTTTGATGAATTCTTACAAATGATTAATCAGTAAAGCTTGTTGTTGTTAGCTCTTGCTAACAGCCACAGCAAGCCTTTACAAACTCAACGAACAATGGACCTGCATTATTAGGTCTGCTCTTAAACTCAGGATGGAACTGTACACCAACATGGAAATGGTCTTCAACTTCTACAGCTTCCACCAAAGTTCCGTCTGGTGAAGTACCGCTTATAACAAGTCCTGCATCTGTCATCTGCTGGCGATAGTCATTATTAAACTCATAGCGGTGGCGATGGCGTTCATCAATTTTCTTTGCGCCGTATGCACGTTCCAGAATTGTTCCTTCTTTTACAAGGCAAGGGTAGCTTCCAAGTCTCATTGTTCCACCCTTAATTACGCCTTCCTGATCTTTCATAAGGTCAATAACAGTATGCTCGCACATTTCATCAAACTCGCGTGAGTTAGCATCTGCATAACCAAGAACGCTTCTGGCATATTCAATTACAGCAATCTGCATACCAAGACAAATTCCAAAATAAGGAAGCTTGTGAGTTCTTGCATAACGGCATGCACAAACCATACCTTCAATTCCTCTGTGGCCAAATCCACCTGGAAGAATAATACCGGCACAATCTTCAAAAATAGAAGGAGCAGTTTCATCTGTTACACTGTCAGAATCTACCCATTTAATTTTTACATTTTTTCCAACAACAAACGAAGCATGGTTCAAAGATTCAATAATACTCAAATATGAATCGTGAAGCTTTACATATTTTCCAACAAGTGCAATCTGAACTTCGCCCTGTCGTGCATGAATTGTTTCAACCATCTTTGCCCAGTCATTAAGGGCAGGGTAGTTGGCCCCGGTTTCAAAGCCCAGGTCTCTGCAAACAACATCATCCATATTCTGCGCATGAAGCATAAGAGGAACTTCATAAAGACTTCGGCAGGTTGTATTGTTGATTACACAATCTTCTCCAACGTTACAGAAGAGAGAAATCTTTTTACGGATATCTTCAGGAATATCTTTATCACAGCGTGCAACAATAATATCAGGATGAATACCAACAGCCATGAGCTCCTTTACAGAGTGCTGGGTAGGCTTACTTTTATATTCATCAGAACCGCTGATGTATGGAACAAGACATACATGAATGAAAAGACAGTTGCGGCGTCCTACTTCAAGAGCAAGCTGACGGATTGCTTCAAGAAAGGGCTGGCTTTCAATATCACCAATTGTTCCTCCAACTTCTACAATACTTACATCAGCACCGCTGACTTCTGCATTCTTTAAAACAAAATCTTTAATTTCATTTGTAACGTGTGGAATAATCTGAACAGTCTGGCCAAGATATTCACCCTGACGTTCCTTATTCAAAACATTCCAGTAAACTCTTCCGCTTGTAAGGTTAGAATATTTAGTCAAATTTTCATCAATAAAGCGTTCGTAGTGACCAAGGTCAAGGTCTGTTTCTGCACCGTCATCAGTAACAAAAACTTCACCGTGCTGGAAAGGACTCATGGTTCCAGGGTCAACGTTCATGTAAGGATCAAGCTTTTGAGATGCAACTTTAAGTCCGCGGCATTTTAAAAGTCGTCCAAGACTTGCAGCTGTAATTCCTTTTCCCAAACCCGAAACAACACCACCTGTTACAAAAATAAATTTTGACATAATTGTTCTCCCTTTTATATTTTAAATTTTAGTTATATCAACAAGACAAATATCATCTTCGGTAAGGCCGCTTTCAAGACATTCTGCCAGAGCCATTGCAGTATCAAGTGCTGTAAGACATTCAATATCGCGTTCAACTGCATGGCGGCGGAACTTTACACTTTCAGAATCAGGATTTCGTCCTTTTGCCGAAGTAGAAATTACATATGCAATTTTTCCAGAATCAAGCAGAGTTATTATGTTGTCCTCGGCATTTTCATGAACCTTTGCAACATGGTTTACAGGAATGCCGCTTCGCTCAATTGTATCTGCGTTTCCGCTTGTGCCGTATAAGGTAAAGCCAAGGTCGTGGAAGTGTTTGGCAAGGCCTGGCAGTTCCGGAAGATCCATTTTCTTTACACTGAAAAGTACACCATTCGGGGCGTCTTTTTCTTTTGAAGGATGAATCATTTTTATGCCTGCAGCAATCATTCCTTTAAACAAAGCTTCTTCGCGGGTAGGGGCAATTCCTAAAACTTCACCTGTAGATTTCATTTCTGGACCAAGCGCTGTATCAACATCCATGAGCTTTTCAAAACTAAATACAGGAACTTTCACTGCAAAATAATCTGGGGTTCTGTAAAGGCCTGTGCCGTAGCCCATGTCGCGCAAGTGTTCACCCATCATTGAACGGGTTGCAAGCTCTACCATAGGGATGCCTGTAACTTTGCTTATATATGGAACTGTGCGGCTTGAACGAGGGTTTGCTTCAATAATATAAAGGTCATTCTGCCAGATAAGATACTGAATATTTACAATTCCTTTTGTGCCAAGAGCAAGAGCAAGGTCTGTTGACTGACGTACAATTTTAGCTTTCATTTCTTCATCAATTGACCAGCTTGGATATACTGCAATTGAATCACCTGAGTGAATACCGGTTCGTTCAATATGCTGCATAATTCCTGGAATAAGAACGTCTTCTCCGTCGCAGATACCGTCAACTTCAAGCTCAATTCCTTCCATATATTTATCAATAAGAACAGGATTTTCAATTTTCTGCCGCAGAATAATTGCCATGTATTCCTTTACGTCTGCGGGTGTGTTTGCAATAATCATGTTTTGGCCACCAAGAACGTAGCTTGGTCTTAGGAGAACAGGGTAAGTTATGCGGGCTGCAGCTTCAAGTGCCTGGGCTTCTGTAAAAACTGTTACTCCTTTTGGACGTTTGATTCCAAGCTTGTCGCACAGTTCTTCAAAACGTTCGCGGTCTTCGGCAAGGTCAATTGAATCGGCACTTGTTCCCAGAATTGGAACTCCCTGCTGGTCAAGATATTTTGTAAGGTTGATTGCTGTCTGACCACCAAAAGCTGCTACAACTCCAATTGGCTTTTCGGTATTTATAACATTCATTACATCCTGGCCGGTGAGCGGTTCAAAGTAAAGTCTGTCTGCAGTATCAAAGTCTGTAGAAACTGTTTCGGGGTTGTTGTTGATGATTGCAACCTCGTAACCCAGATTTTTTAGTGCTCGTACACATTGAACCGAAGCGTAGTCAAACTCAATTCCTTGTCCTATGCGGATTGGTCCGGAACCAAGGACAATTATAGTGTTGCCCGATTTTTTTGCAGTCTCCGATGAAGTTGTTTTACTCATTTGTGTGCCTCACACCCTCAAAGTTAAAAAAAGAAGACGACCCCACCAAAATGGAGTCGTCTTTGACAATTCGTATTCGTTATTTATATTAATATATCACTTTCTTTCATCATTTACAATATGAATCGGGTTATTTAATTTAAGAATTTCAGGGATTCGTGTCTTTAGAAAATCCGGCTTGATGTTTGTGTTCGGAAGCTCGTCAAGCGGAATCCAGGCAATGCTTTCTTTGGCTCCGTTCCAGCCGTAGCTGTCTGATTTTACTTCCTGCGAGCCGCGGCTTTTCATAAGGTAGTAGAACTCAAGAACATGACAGTTTAATCCTTCAAAGCCCTGGCTGTTGTCTGTAAAAAAGTTTTCGCAAACTACGGCAAGGTGGTCAATTTCATAATCTACGCCTGTTTCTTCTTTTACCTCGCGCACAATGCATTCTTCCGATTTTTCGTTCATATGCACGCCGCCGCCAACTGAATAATAATAAGGAGAAGTAGGATTTGTAATTGCAAGAAGGCAGTTGTTTTCTATTATAAGGGCGCCTGTTCTGTAGCGGAACCAGTTTTTGCCAACCATAAAGCAGCAGTCTGGGTATCCTACTTTTATTTCACCAATTTTCTTTTCGAGCTCTGTCATTTTTATACTTCCTTTTGAAGGAAGTATAACATAAAAAAGCTTTAAATAGAACGCTCTGCAAGGTAAGCGGCAGCTTCGTTGTCGCCATTTGTTGTTGAATAAAAATATGGTGTTTCGGCAGCGAATTCTCCGGCGCAGGTGTCTACCATTTTGAATGAGACAGGCGGGTAGAGGAGTGCTTTGTCATTGTCGGGCTTGACCCGACAATCTTTTTCAGCTATGCCTTCTATCTTCCACAGGAAGAACTTGTCGATTTTTGTTATGTCGTGAATCTGGTCTACTGTTAAGAGCTTGCGCTTGAGAGCCTGATAAATTGCAAAGATTCTGTGGTCGGTGCACTGGCCCACGCGTGTAATGATTTTAGCATCATCCTCGCGGGCAAAGGCCGGAAGATCAAGCGAGTTTGTTTTAAGCTCGGCGCCACGAACAGCCTTAAGCATTGCTTCTTCAAAGCTTTGACCTATTGCCATGACTTCGCCTGTTGCTTTCATCTGGGTTCCAAGGTCGCGTTTTGCATAAACAAATTTATCAAACGGGAATTTAGGCATTTTTACAACAACATAGTCCAGCACAGGCTCAAAGCAGGCCTTTGTTTTTTTAGTAACAAAGTTCGGAATTTCATCAAGCGTAAAGCCCACCGCAATAAGTGCTGCAACCTTTGCAATAGGATATCCTGTAGCCTTACTTGCAAGAGCCGAAGATCGCGAAACACGAGGGTTTACTTCGATAACTGCATATTCAAAACTGTCGGGATTCAAAGCAAACTGGCAGTTACAGCCGCCTTCAATTTTAAGCTCGCTGATTATGTTAAGAGCCGCAGTACGCAGCATCTGATATTCTTTGTCGGCAAGGGTGAGGGTAGGCGCTACTACAATAGAGTCACCTGTGTGAACGCCTACAGGGTCAACGTTTTCCATTGAACAGACAGTAATTACGTTTGCATGACTGTCGCGCATAACCTCAAATTCAACTTCCTTCCAGCCGCTAATACATTTTTCTACAAGAATCTGATGAATAGGCGAGCGGTGAAGTCCGTTATGAACAATTTCATCAAGCTCTCGCTCGTTGTGGCAAATACCACCACCAGTTCCGCCAAGAGTAAAAGCCGGTCGTATAATTGCGGGCAGGCCAATTTCATTATGAACAAAATCAATAGCATCCTCGTAGGTCGTAACAACCTTAGAAGGAATTACAGGCTCGCCGATTTTTTCCATCATATCCTTGAACATCTGGCGGTCTTCTGCTTTATCGATAGTTTCGGGCACCGCACCAAGCAGCTGAACATTATGAGAATCCAAAAATCCCGATTTTGCAAGCTCCATACTCAGCGTAAGACCAGTCTGGCCACCAAGAGTAGAAAGAAGAGAATCAGGTTTTTCTTTTTCTATAATTCTTTCGATTGTACGGAGGGTAAGCGGTTCAATATAAATTTCATCTGCCATGCTTTTGTCAGTCATCAGGGTTGCAGGGTTTGAGTTTACAAGCACAACCTCAAGTCCAAGGCTTTTGAGCGCCCGGCATGCCTGGTTACCCGCATAATCAAATTCCGCTGCCTGACCAATAATAATAGGTCCTGAACCAATGACCATTACCTTATGAATATTCTTGTTGAGTGGCATAGCAGTTTAATCCTCCTGAAAAGCGAAAAAAAAAATAGCGACCCCTAAAAACCAGAGGTCGCCATTGACTTGAAAAGAATATATCACTTTTACAATTTTTTGTTAAGTGCAAATAGTCTGAACTAATGCAGAAACAGCCTTGTCCGCAAAATCCTCAGCCTGAACCATATTAAAAATCTGCTCAGGCGTATATTTAGCTTCAGGGTAGACAACTACAACAGCCTTATCGTTATTCTGCAAAAAGTTAGTTTCACCCCATTCAGTATAGCGGGTTGCCCCAATTGATACCAAAATTTTTTGCGGGCGTCCTGCAGCAATAAGGTAGCTGTGAATATCTTCTGCGGGGCCTTCGTCCTTCTGTCCGTTGAATTTTTCAAGCATCCAGTCGGTGAGCTTTTTATAAATGTAGCTGTAATCACGAACCGCACTGTTTTCGCCGTAAGCATAAACCTTGTTATCGCGGATCAAAAAGCTTGCAATGCGGTAGTTGTCGAAAATACAGCCAGAATCAAAGCCGTTAGCAGCAATCTGGTTAGAAGAAAATCCTTTAGAGCACGCCCCCCAGTTCTTTTTTTCGCTGATTTTCCTAGCGCCTTGTTTACGGATAGAGCAGTCATTAGAAGCCCCAAAACAAACAGGAGTAAGGGAAGTAAGCGTGTCGCCCTGCCAGACAGCATCAAAAATTACAGCACACTCAGGTTCAATCTGAAGCTTTACTTCGTCCTTTGGAAAAATAATTTTCTGCGAATTAAAAGGGTAAACAGTAAGAAAAGGCGGAACAACCGAACCCGCCGGAACATAAGTTGGAAAAATAGCCTTAGGCGCATTCTCCTCTGCAGTCTTAATGTTTTTAAAATCTATTGCTTCACCCGCCTGCTCAAGATGCCCGGTAAAGTTTCCCGCAACACCAAAGCACGGAATGTCGGTTGTGTCGTAAAAGTTTTTCATGTGTTTGCTCCACTAAATTACTTTATTTTTTAAGGAAAATCCCGCTGTTGCAAAAGCTCCATTTAGTTGTAGTACCATCAATAAAGTTCTGCCTTGGCTCTTCTTTTCCGCGTCCCGGATCCAGCGTGTACAAGGTCCCGTTTTTCCAGTAAGTAAGAACATAATGAAGCGGATTATTCATAGGAGATGCCAGATCAACACTAGCACGCGGAACAACAATTTCAATTACATATTCATCTTTCGCAAGCGCAGAGGCAATATCACTTATGTCTTCAAACGCCGAAGCGTCTGCCCCCACATAATCAAAAAGCATTTTCATAAGTTGTTCCCCAGGAGTCTGAGGATTCGAAATATTCATTTTAAAAGAAACCGAGCTTGCGTACTGAGCACTTTCCCTGATTATTTTAAAAGGATCACTATAGTCGCCAAATCCGGCCGAAGGGTCAAACTTAATTTTCTTATATATTTTCTTAGCAGTCTTTTCAACATCAGCCCCATCAATCTGATTCGTTTCCGCCAGATAATAGGCCATAGAAAAAGCTCCACACGCATTCCGCGACCAGGCGTTGTCTTTTTGAGTAGCGTAGGGTTGCCCGCTGGTAGATTTACTGCAGCTGGTGATAAAAAGTGTGGAGATTAAAAGCATAAGTATACATTTTCCTGTTTTTTTCATGGGGTTATTATAATGCATTTGTGGGGGGAGGGGAAGAAGATGGGAAAAATGGAAAAAGTGTGTTATAATAATAAAATCAAGTTAAATAAAGGAAAGCTTCATGGCTAAAACAAAAACGTCTAAAAACAGTACAGCCACCATCGGCTTTGAACAGCAGATTTGGGATGCAGCCTGTGAACTTTGGGGACACATTCCGGCTGCAGATTACCGTAAAATCTTTACAGGACTTATCTTCTTAAAATACATTTCAACCGCATTCGAAAAGAAATACAACGAACTCGTAGAAGAAGGCGACGGTTTTGAAGACGAACCCGACGCATATCTTGCTGAAAACATCTTCTTCGTTCCTCCGGAAGCCCGATGGTCAGAAATTGCAAAGGCAGCCCACACTCCGGAAATCGGCACAATCTTAGACAAAGCCATGATTGCCATAGAAGCCGACAACAAAAGCCTCAAAGGAGTCCTTCCAAAAAACTACGCCAACACAGAGCTGGACAAACGAGTTCTTGGAAACGTAGTA
>JAEEGH010012960.1_pt1 | contig 18600 bp, 8 predicted proteins | sample 9134181 | NCBI WGS metagenome assembly JAEEGH01 (sample SAMN16246544, study PRJNA631951) | gut metagenome | biome: gut microbiome; feature: rumen; material: DP-attached | host: Bos | place: Iran: Karaj | collected 2018-10 | reverse complement strand
ACCAACACCGTACGGCCTTTTCTGACCAATTGTTGAATTGTAGGCATTGTTTTGTTGTTTTAAATTATATATATTATGTATTATTATCTATAATGTATAGAATCGCACCCATTGGGGGCATTCGGGGTGCAAAGGTACGACTTTTTATTTAAATGGCAATCCCTCACATCTCGAAAAAGGCCCTAAATGCGCCTAAAAACTGCACTTTTAAGATAATTTAACAGTTTGGGGCGCTTTTTAAGTACATTTCGCGTGCTTTTCCGGTTATCATCCACTTCAAGAAAAACGGATGAAGAAGGGAGCGAAAAACAACCGCGTCTACAAGAAAGATTCTTTCCTGCTCCTGTAATTATCACCGCCCCTCGTTTATATCTTGATACGCAAGCTGCGTATGCAGAAATGCAGTTTGCGTACGGGCATTTGCAACTTGCGTTTCTTGAGACGCAAACTGCGTTTCCAGAACGTCATGTGCCGGAGAGGGAAATCCCTGATTCAGAAAGACTTATTTCCGGAAGTTCTGAAGACCTTCTTCGAGGAAGGCTCGATAAGCTGCCACATCCTCATTATAGGAGTACGAGCCTGTGAGAGGATGCCCGGCGTTGTCAATCAGGACATAGAAGGGCTGGGCATTGGCGCCGAACTTGCTGCGCTGCAGGTAGCTCCAGCGGTCGCCAACGGTGCGGAGCGTGACGGCGGAGCCATTTTCCTGCACCGTAACCTTCTCTGGCAGAGGCGTTTTCTCGTCGACATAGAGTGTGATGAGCACATACTCCTCTCTCATGAGGTCAGCCACTTGCGGGTCTGTCCACACGGCTGCCTCCATCTTACGGCAGTTGACGCAGCCGTAGCCGGTAAAGTCGAGCATCACCGGCATTCCGTGAGCCTTGGCGTAGGCCATTCCCTCGTCGTAGTCGTTGAATCGCGCCTCCACCGAAGCGTCTCCGAGCCGGAAGTCCTGCGTGCTCATCGGAGGAGCGAAAGCGCTGACTGCCTTACAGGGAGCGCCCCAGAGCCCGGGCACCATATAGATGGCGAAGGCAAAGGCGGCGAGGGCCATAAAGAAGCGAATCACGCTGGTTCGCGGCCTTTGGACGACCTCGCCCATCTCGTCGTACTCGTCCTCGTCGTGCGGGAAGCGTATCCAGCCAATGAGATAAGCGCCCATCAAGGCAAAGATGACGATCCACAGACAGAGGAAGACTTCCCTGTCCATCAGATGCCAGCCGTAAGCGAGGTCGGCCACGCTGAAGAACTTCAAGGCAAAGGCTATCTCGAGCAGGCCGAGGCAGACCTTGATGCAGTTCATCCAGTTGCCGCTCTTGGGCATCTGCTTGAGCCAAGCCGGGAAGAGAGCAAAGAGGGTGAAGGGCAGAGCGAGAGCCAGGGCAAAGCCCAGCATGCCTATGGTCGGTGCGAGGAGGGAGCCGGTTGTGCTGACCTCGACAAGCAAGAATCCGATGATGGGGCCTGTGCATGAGAAGCTGACAAGGCTCAGGGTGAAGGCCATGAGGAAGATGCTCAGCAGGCCCGTCGTGCTGCTCGACTTCTTATCCACAGCATTTGTCCAGCTGCTGGGAAGTGTTATCTCGAAGCCTCCGAGGAAACTTGCACCAAAGACGAGGAGCATGAGGCAGAAGAAGATGTTGAAGACGGCGTTCGTGCTGAGCGCATTCAGGGCGCTGGCTCCGAAGATGAGGGTCACGAGAAGCCCCAACAGGACGTAGATAACGACGATACTGATGCCGTAGGTGATGGCGTCGCGGATGCCTTTCCTCTTGTCCTCGGAGCGTTTCAGGAAGAAGCTGACCGTCATGGGAATGATGGGCCAGACGCAGGGCGTGAGCAGGGCGATGAGTCCGCCGAGGAGGCCCAGCAGGAAGATGGACCAAAGCCCTCCTGCAGACCCTCCCCTGCCCTCCCTTAAAGGGAGGGAGGAAGATGCTTCCTCGAAGGCTTTCAGCTCGTCCACGACAGGTGACCACAAAGACCCCTCCAAATCTCCCCTTGGGGAGACTTCCTTCGTCGAGTCCTCGTCTGAAGGAGAGATAGCGATGGAAGCCGTATCTGTAGCAATAACAGGCTCAGAAGCAACTTTGTCCTCCTCCTTTAAGGGGGAGTTAGAGAGGGTCTTCTCCCCCTTGAAACTGAACTCCACATCGGTTGGCGGGATGCAGTTCTCGTCGTTGCAGGCGCCATAAGTCAGGTAGCCTGCCACTTCGTACTCGGGCTCGGTGATGATGAAGCGCTGGACGAACGAGGCCGCTCCCTCCATATAGCTGACCTCCATGCCGAACATCTCGTCCATCTTCTTCTGCACTTTGCCGGTGGCACGCAGCTTGCCGTCGGGCTTCACACCCTTCTGCGTCTCCAGAGTCAGCTCGGCCCGAGTGGGACCGCCATCAGCTATGTCTGTGCCATAAACATGCCAGCCAGCATCGATTGTGCCTTGGAAGATGACCTCCAAGACATCGTCGGCAACCTTCTTCTGCGTGGCAGAGAAGGTGACAGGATTCTGGAACTGGGCCAATGCCTCAGCCCCTATAAATATAAACAATGTAAGGAGGAATGAGATGCGCTTCATCTGATTGGGTGTTTTGTTTTGGTGTGCAAAGTTACGAATAAGCAAGAACAATACAAAAGAAAAAGCCAAGTTTTTTCTTATTATTGCCGAGCGAGAGAAACTTCGGCCGCAGGTCAAACACACGGCAAAGGTCGCACTCCGCCAAGCGAAACGCATCAAAAACAGACACACCATGTATCGAAACATAACACGTGATGTCGGTCAACTTAACACGTGATGTTTTGCATTTTAACACGCTTAGATTGTCAACTATATACACTATGTTTGCCCACAAAAAAAATTTGGCAGAAAATTATTCTTTTTTCTTTGAAAAAAAAAGAAAAAAAAGGTAATTTTGCGGCGGCTAACATAGGGGAAAAGCCTGAATCGCCTCAATTACATATTCTAATAACCAACAAAACAACACTATTATGAAAAAAGGACTACTCTTTACACTCCTGCTTGCATTATTTGGTGTGGCAGGAGGGAACTTGACGGTAAAGGCTCAGACACCTGAACCTACTGCCAAGTGGACCTTTGACAACGCCGAGGACCTGATGGCTCCCTCGGTTGGCAATTTAGCCATGACACCTTGTCTGATACCGGAAGACAACACTAACCCGAAGTTTGTCACGCCCACAGACATCGCCACTGCCGGTATCGTCAGGGCAGACGATGAGGAGAAAGGCATCACGGCTATCTATGTGCCCAGAACCAGCGCACTGAAGGTGCCGCGTGCTGAAGATGCAGAGGAATCTACGACCTACACCATCCTCATGGACATTATGGTGCCCAGTGCAAAAACCTGGGTCGGCTTGCTCCAGATGGACGAAAATAACCAAAACGACGGAGACCTCTTTATAAATAATTATAAGGTAGGAATCGCCTCATTGGGATCCTATAGCGGCAATGTCGAGGACGGGAAATGGCATCGCATCGTGTTCACCTACAACACAGACTACGAAAGCGGCCAAGGCAGACTCTACTTGGACGGCAAGAAGATTAGGGAAGGCGGAGAAAACGCACGCCACATCATGCAGCCCTTCGGCTTCTATCTGCTCTGTGACGAAGACGGCGAAGTGAACGACGCATACGTGTCGCAAGTCGCCTACTGGGAAACTCCGCTTACCGACGAAGAGGTGGCAGAACTGGGTAACGCCATGCCTGCCCATGAACACAACTTCGTCGACTTCTTCTGCACCACATGCGGCGCCTTCCAGGACGACTACCTGACGCCCAACACCGACGGCTTCTATGAGATTGGCTCAGCAAAGGACCTCTCATGGTTCGAGCTGAAGGTGAACTTGGGCGAACTTACCGCCAACGCCATCCTCACCGCCGACATCGACTTCGCAGACCTCATGCCAGAAGATGCAAACCCAGATGGGACAGAGATTGACTGGACGCCCATCGGCGACTGGGGGCAGTTCAGAGGCACAAGCAACGCTGGCTACCAAGGACACTTCGATGGACAGGGACACACCATCAAGAACCTCAACACAACCTCCAAGAAGAACTTCTTCGGTCTGTTCGGCGTCATCTCGTCAAACTGCATCATCGAGAACTTCGACATCTACGGAACGTATAACATCAGAACTACATATGCAGGCGGCGTGGCAGCATACTCCCGCGACATCAACCCAACAATCCGCAACGTCCACAGCTTTGTGAACATCAACAATACAAGCGCTGGCGGCAGACAGGGAGGCATCCTTGGTGCAGCAATGGTCGACAACGCAAATTGGAAGACCACCATCGAGAACTGCATCTATTACGGTACACTCGACGGCAACGATGCTGGCAACAGCGGCAACTACGGCGGCATGCTGGGCTATGCCAACAGCAACGTCAACAACATCGTTGTCATCAGCAACTGTCTGTTCGACGGCAAGGTCGTCAACCTCAACGAGGAGCCCGGCGGCTGCACCTTTGGCGGTATCGTCGGTTACTGCAACTCCGCAACAATGAACATCCAAGGCTGCCTGTCCATCGGCACAGTCAGCGCTGCTGAGAAGAAGTTCGGCCAACTCCTCGGAGCCCTCAATGGCAACAACACTACCATTACCAACTGCTGCTATATCGGCGAGTTTGCCAACGGCACAGGCGGTGTCGGCACAGCAAAAGGCGACACACCGGTCTTGGTTGATGAAAGCCAACTTAAAAGCGGCGAGGCTTGCTGGCTGCTGAACGGAGAGACATTCGTCAATCCTGCATGGCATCAGGTTCTCGGTGAACAGGACTGTCCTCTGCCCTACGGTGAAGGCGTTGTCTACCGGACTGTTGATGGCTATGACATGATTGACTTTGACAATTTCGCCGGCTTCCTCAGTGCTGTCCTTGCAGCAGAGACAGCCTACGTCGAAGACGAAGAGCTGGTTGCCTACAATGTATATGTTGATGCATACAAGGCAACGCTCCAGACTTGGGAAGGCCTCTCTTCGTTCGAAGAACTCTACGAGGCTTACGAGGCCGCTGCCGAGCAGAGGAACGCCCTCAAGGCATCCGCTGCCAAGTACGCAGAGTACAAGGAGGCTTGCGAAGCCGCTGCCGCTTACATCGAGGAGAACCATCTTGCAGGCGAGAAGACAGACATCCTGCTTGATTACCTTGAGGACAGCGACATTGAGCCTGGAGGCGAGGTTTATCCCAACGGAGGCTATCCCTACATCATGGCGCACGGCAACCTCGACAACGACGGCATCGACGCTGAGATTGCATTCGTGAACAACATGCTCGACATAGCCATTGCTGCCGACGGCATCAAATCGGGCGATGACATGTCTCGCTTCTTCACCAACCTGTCCTTCGCCGATGGCTTTGAGGGCTGGACGACAGAGAACGACAAGGATGTCAAGCTTGCAACAGGTGGTGTTACTCAAGTGATGCCCCTCGTACACGGATACGGCAAGGGAGCATTCAGTGTATCACAGACTGCCACAGGCCTGCCGAACGGCATCTACATGACTAAGACAAACGCCTTGTTCAGCACAAACGACAACATCAACTTGAGTTTCTACGCAGGACAGGTCTTCATAAACAACACCGTGAACTATGTCATGGCTCCAGGCGAAGACCTCCTTCCCGAGGACGAAGCGGAGGAAGGCGTCAACTATCTGTCCAGCCAGTACCAACTATACGACGGACAGCTCGGCACAGGCTATGCGCCCGTTTCCAGAAACGGCTGCTCATATGCATTCAGCACCGGTCGCTACAAGAACTACTGTGCAGCAGAAGTTACTGACGGCTCGCTGACCGTAGGCGTTCGCGCCCTCGGCACCGGCTTGCCATTAGACTGGTTGCCATTCAACGGGATGGAAGTCATCTATCTCGGCACGCCAGACGAAGCCAACTCATATCTCACGGATGTGCTCAAAGCATACTGCGACCGCGCTCAGGTTATCTTGGACTCCCCCTGGGACGATACGGACTGTGCTGAGTATCCCAACATGTCTGAAGCCCTGAAGAGCCAGCTTGCAGAGGCTGTTGCCGCTGCTGAAACTGCCGCAAGCGGCGAGAGCAAGATGGCTGCCATCAATACCTTCTCCGGCCTCTTCAACGATGTATTTGCCTGCCGCATGACCTACATCGAGATGGCTACTACAGCCAACAAGCTCTACGACTTCATCAACGACTTGGTTGACACTGGCCTCATCTCAGCAGAGTCTAACGAATACAAATACTGGGATGGCGAAATCAATGCCGCTCTGGATCACTACCGGATGGGCGATGTGACAGTTGAACAGGCTCAGGAAATCATCGACGCCTTGAACAATTGCGATTTGAAGTTGACTCCCGTTGACGGTGTCTACCAGCTGGCAAATTGTAAGGACATGATACTCTTCCAGAGAATAGTGAACGATGGTAACGACAAGGCCGACGCCGTGCTCACAGCCGACATCGACTTCAGCGAGTTGGTACCAGAAGGCGAGACTGAAATCACATGGACGCCTATCGGAAACTGGGGGCAGAACGGCATCGGAGTGAAAGATGCTGCCTACAGAGGTCACTTCGACGGACAAGGCCACACCATTAAGAATTTCAACATCATCGCAAGCCAGAGCTACTCCGGTCTTTTCGGTGTCGTCTCCAATGGCGCTGTCATCGAGAACTTCAGCATCAGCGGTAGCATTAGCATCTACAACGATAAATACAATCAGTGCGGAACCATCGGCTTTGCTCGCGACAGGGACGTCATAATCCGTAACGTACACAGTTCTTTGAACATCACGAGCGAAGTCAACACGAAGACTATCGGCGGCATCTTGGGTCACGTCTTTAACAACAGTACGGTGTACATCGACCGCTGCTCGTACTCTGGTACATTTACCGTGACGGATAATGGCGGAAGCGACGACGGTATGTATGGCGGCATCCTCGGCCATTCCTATAACAATGCCTCCACAAACGTCAACATCACCAACTGCCTGTTCGATGGCAAATTAGTGAACACCTTAGCAGAAGAGTCGCCAGTCAACGGTTGCGTCATGGGCGGTATTGTAGGCTGGATAGGTACAAATGTCAAGTACAGCATCGACAACTGTCTGTCCATCGGCGAGGTATCGAACACCTGCGCAGGCCAGATTGCCGGCGCACTCCAGAACAATGGCGTCTCCTACAGCAACAACTATTATAAGGGTGAAGCTGCCTTTGGTGCTGTAGCGAAATCGACGAACGCCACCACATTGGTAACGGACGAGCAGTTGGCAAGCGGTGAGATCTGCTACAAGTTGAACGGTGACCAGAGCGACATCGCATGGTACCAGACTCTTGCCACGGACAACTATCCCGTGCTCTTCAAGGACCATCTGCAAGTATGGCTTGACAATGACACTTACACCAACATCGATCCCGATGGCATTGCTGATGTTCGTGCAACTGAGGCTGTCCAGAACGGCATCTTCAACCTGGCAGGCCAGCGCCTGAGCAAGCCAGCTAAGGGCATCAACATCGTGGGCAGCAAGAAGATTATGGTTAAGTAAACCCCTACCCGACCCCTCCTCCAAAGTGAGGGGAAAGGCAGAACAAAACAAGCCCGCCTGTGCATCTCCGCATAGGCGGGCTTTATGTGTAAAAACGCCGCGTGCGGCGATTGCAATCCCCGGCTGCGGCGATGACCATTTCCGCGTGCGGCGTTGGCAATCCCCGCACGCGGCGTTTTTCACCCCCCTATAAGGGCATTTTAAAAGGCTGAAAAAGGACCCCTCACATCACTGCCCAACTCCTATTTTCCTTCATGCTCCGCCACATGTCTATTATGTCCAAAATATTCGACATGATGATGCAAGCGGCAAACGTCATCAGCATGGGGAAGAAGGCGGCGGCAAGAAGGCGGGAGTTCTGCACGAGCCAGAGCAGGAAGGTCTTCTGCGTCTGGATGTTGACGGAAGGCAGTTCGATGGGCGACGAGAGCAGCCAAATCGTGCTGGCAGTGCCGCTGATGATGCCCACCACAAAGGCAACAGCTATCACTATCCTGTATCGGCGAAGAGTTCGCTCCTGATATTGCTTCACGATTTCCACAGCATCGAGCTGCTTCGTCAGCTTCTTCATGAACTCGTCGCCATCGTCGAAATGTGGCGTTTGAGCGAGGAAAAGCGCCTCCAGCTCTTTATCTTTCTCCATGACTTTCAATCTTCAATTTTCAATCTTCAATTTCTCTCTCAGTTTGTCTCTGCCTCTCGACAGTTGCTGCTTCACGGCATCTTGCGAGGCCTCGGTAATGGCGGCTATCTCCCTAATGCTATAGCCGTTGAGATAGAACAGCGTGATGGCGGAGCGCTCCTTGGGAGGAAGCGTGCTAAGGGCGAGGTAAAGGTCGGAAGCCCCCTCCCCGCTCCCCCTTTGGGGGAGTGCCTCAATGGGAACTGCATCAATGCTTATGGAAGGAGGCTCTTGGCTTCTCCGGTGACTGAGGAACGTGTTGTGGGCAATCTTGAAGAGCCACGAACGGAACTTTCCTCCGTCGCTAAAGCCAGAGCAAGCAAGGTAGGCCTTCACCAAAGCGTCTTGCGCCAGGTCGTCCGCCTCGTCCCTGTTGCCGCAGCAGAGAGCGAGCAAGAAGCCCCTGAGTGCCTCCTGCTCGCGCTCCACGCAGGCTATGAATTGTTCCCGGTTCACAGATTTGCCTCTGCCATCAGTTTCTTCTCCTCTGCCTCAATCTCTTTGGCCAGCACCTTCTTGCCCACAAAGTAATAGATAAGGAAGCCGAGACCCACAGCAAAGAGCACGCCACCACAGAAATAAAGGAAGTCAATCACATCTGGATCTGAGCCTCCACACCAATCTATCCATAAGCCACAGCCAAACAGACTTAAGCCAAGCAGGGAGATAACGCAGCCCCACAACAGCTTCGACAGCAGCTTTTCCTTCAGCAGTTTCTGTTTGGGAGCCATCTTCTTAAGCAGTTCCTCCACGTCCGTCTCTTTGTTCTTCTCGATTGCAGCCAGCACAATCTGCTTGCGCACCTCGTTCTCGTTCATCTTTCGGCGAGTTTTCAGCAAATCCATAACAATAGGAAGCACACATCCACAGGCAATAATAGCTACCAAACCAACAATAGTATCAGCATCCATAATCTTTTAGTTTTAATCGTTTAACTTATGTTTCTTTTTGTTTTCTCTCGACCCTGGTCACTAACATAACGCATCAGGATGGCAAAAGGTGACGTCGGCGATGAAATTTCTTTTGCAAAGGTACGCATTTCCTTCCTCTTATTTCTCCTTTTTATCAAAAAAGTTGTACCTTTGCATCCGTCCCGTATGTTGCGTTCCGTATGTTCCGTATGTTGCGTTGCCAACGCAACACCCAAAAACCAAGCCAAACATGAAGAAGGAAACCTTCGAAGCCCAGAAAGCCTTTGCCGGCGAGAAGAAGCCCTCCATGCTTCGCCGCTGCGTGGGGCACGACTACACAGGCCGCCAAATCTACATGATTACGATGGTGACTGAGGGCCGCCGTCCGCTCTTTGGGCAAGTCGTAGGCAAGAGCGATGCCCCCGAGGACAGCAAAGACGAGCCCCGCATCGAGCTCACCGAACTGGGGCAGCGTGTGGCCGACGAGTGGTGGGCAGCATCGCAGCACCATCCCGAGATAGAGGTCGTAGCCCTCCAGATGATGCCCGACCACCTGCACGGCATCCTCTTCGTCAAGGAAAAGATGGAAGCGCCCCTCGGCATGGCCCTGCGTGGCTTCAAGCAAAGCTGCAACCGCCACTACCGCTCCCTTTTCCCCTCCCTCGCCCCTTCCCCCGTCCCGTATGTTGCGTTGCCAACGCAACAAACAGGACCGCGCGACCGCCGAGGCGAGGACCGCAGCCACGGCCTGCTCTTTGCCCGTGGCTACAACGACCGCCTCCTGCTCCGCTCCGGCCAGCTCGACACTTGGCTTCGCTATCTTGCCGACAACCCCCGCCGCCTCTTGATGAAGCGCGAGCACCCCGACCTGTTCCGCGTGCAGCGCCATGTGCAAGCCGCAGGCATCACCTTTTCCGCCATCGGCAACCGCTTCCTGCTCGACCGCCCTTTCCTCTTGCAAGTGCAATGCTCGCGCCGCCTCACCGAAGCAGAGATACAAGCCCAGGTGCAGGAGTTCCTCTCCGCTGCACGGCAGGGCGCAGTGCTCATCTCTCCCTCCATCTCGCCTGGCGAGAAAGCCGTCATGCGCGCTGCCTTCGATGCAGGCTTTCCCTTGATTTATTTACAGGAGAACGGCTTCACCGACCTTGCCAAGCCCGGCGGCAGCCGCATGGAAGCCTGTGCCAGAGGTCAGCTCCTCATCCTTGCCCCCTGGGAGCATCACAACGAACAGCTCGCCATCCGCCGCGGCCAATGCCTGGCCCTGAACGACATCGCCCGCAAGCTCGCCGAGGGCAGGTAGGCGTCCCGTATGTTGCGTTCCGTATGTTGCGTTGCCAACGCAACATACATAACTGGCGACTTAGCGCAGCTGCCCTATCTCCCTTTGCAGCGCATCGAGGAAGCGGGCGGCATGGGCGCCGTCCATCTGGGTGTGGTGGAACTGGAAAGAGATCTTGAGGGTCGTCCTGAAGAAGCGGCGTCTGTAGCGCGCCCAAATGAGGAAAGAATTGTTGAAGATGCCGCTATACATGCCGACTGCGCCGTCGATGTCATACTGCGCCAAAGCCGATGTGCCGATGACCATCACGTCGGGAAGGTCGTGATTCCTGCATGTCTCAGCCACCTCCTTCGTGAGCCTCAGGTATTGCTCGTTGAAGAGGGACAAGTCCTCGCAGAAAGGGATGTCGCACGAACTGACCTCGCCCTGCTTATTGGCAACGATAGTATTGACGGCGAGGCTGTCGAACTGCATCAGCCTGCCGCCCTCGGGCAGCAGATAGAACTCTTTGATGCCGCTCGCCGCCTTGCCTATGCACCAGCACATCAGCATGTTAAACTTCAGTCCTTTCCTTTTGCTCATTCTCACAAGATGGCTTACGTCGAGCGTCTTGAAGAATGTCACCATCGGCATCGGCGCCTTCATCCACATCTCGAAAGCATAAGCGCGGCTCGTCTCTTTTGGGTTGATTTCCTGCTTCATTGTGTTGCTTCTGCTTTTTATTTATGTGCAAAGGTACGAATTTATTGACAATAATATCCTTTACGTGACCCACTTATGCCAAGAAATTTGCAAGTATCATTCTTTTTCCTTATATTTGCAGCGGAATCTTTTGTCCAAGACTAACAATTAACAAACATAATATGAAACTAAGAACCTTATTGACCACGTTGCTTCTGCTCATTGCAGGAGCAGCATCCGCAGCCATCACATCCGGCTACTACCACATCTTGAGCTATAACGGCAAGTATATGACCGAGAACATCAGCGACCACACGCTTGTATGCTCCGACCTTGCCACACCAGCCAATTATGCGCAGGTGTGGTATATCACTACTGTGTCGGGTTCTTCTGTCACCTTCAAGAATGCTTTGACAAACAGGTATATACAGTTCATCAATTCAGCTTATACCACAAACACCACCCAAAAGACAAACTTCACGGCGAACGAATCGTCGGGCGTTTATACCTTTGCGAATCAAAACGGAGCAGGTTTGCATTGCGACAACGCGAACTTTGTCGTATTTTACTACACCAACGAGGCCAAGTCCAAGTGGACACTCGAGTCAACAACTGTGAATTCAACGGAATTGACAAACCAACAAACAGCCCTCACAGAAGCCAACACATCGCAGCTGCAGGCCGTGTTCACAGACTTGTCGTGCAGCGCACTGAAGAGCGGCTACACAAACAGCGCCGTGAACGCACTGCCTGCCTCCACACAAGAACTGGTCACAAAGATCAAGAACAACACTTGGACCACCTATAGCGGATGGGCCAAGACAGAGAAGACCTTCCGCATTGCTGACTATAAGGCATACAGCGACCATGACCGCTGGAAGGAAATCTTCGGTTTCACCAACTATACAATGGGACGCCTCAGCAATCCCACTGGCATCTGGGTCAACTCGGGAGACATCATACAGGTTTATGTCGGCACCATCCCAAGCGGGCAGAGTGTGAAGCTCGAAGTGGTAGACTACCAACAAGCATCTGGCACAACCTACGCCCTTCACGAAGGAATGAATTCCCTACTGATAGTCTCCAAGGGCAACTGCTTCGTCAACTACGAGGTTGACAACACCACCAACGGCCAAACACCTTATAAGCTGATGTCCACCTATGCCGATGTGACCGTACACATCGAAGGAGGCACCGTGCAGGGCTACTTCGACCTCACCAAAGGCGATACCGACACCGACTGGGCACAGATGAAGACACACCTCCTGACAGACGTCAGCAACAGGTCCAATGTATGCCTTAAGACAGACAAGCATGTCTTTAACCTCGACATAACGAGATTGGAAACATCTCTGGGCACAGGAAGCCTCACGGAGATGCTTAATGTATGGCGGAATGTGGCTCAATGGGAAGACGAATTGATGGGACGCTCCGACAACCTCGACAGTAACGGCGGACAGACCAGATACGGGCAATACTGTAACACGCTTTTCTCTGTTACGATGACGACTGACGGCTATGCTCACGCCACAAACCATGGCACCTTCTATCCCTCCTCCTACGATGACAACATATACAATGCGAGCAATCTGTTGGGGGTAGCCGACGACATGTGGTGCATCGCCCACGAACAAGGGCACAACCGCCAAAGTCCCATCAACATGGCTGGCAACACGGAGATATCTAACAACCTCTTCTCCAATGTAGCCATCTACAAGCAGGGACGCTACACCAGCCGTACGGCCAGCATCCAGGAAGTGTTCCGCGATTTCGCCGATGGCTTGTCTTGGCCAGAGCGCGTAGCAAAGTCTTGCGACAGCTATGGGAATTACAACCAGCAGATGCTGCACCTCAACTGGTCGCTCTATCTCTATTTCCATGTCCTGGGCAAAGACCCCGACTTCTTCCCCCGCCTCTTCGACGCCCTGCGTGCCGACCCGATGACAAAGGTGAAAAGCGGTTCAGCAGATAACAGCACGCTCACTCCAGCAAGCACCGACTACCTGAAGTACTATGTGAAGTGCTGTGAGGTCAGCGGCTACGACCTCACCGAGTTCTTTGCCACTTACGGCTTCTTCATCCTTCCGGCGGAAAGAGACTACGAAATCACTTATAATGGTGTCACCACCAACCGCTTTGCCACTCTCAACGACTATGGCTTTTACTATCTCTATGCCACACAGGACATGATAGACAATGCCAAGGCCCAGGTCGCTAGCAAGAACTTGCCTAAGTGCAACATCACCTTCATTGAGGACCGCGTCACTGCTCCCGATGCCACATACGAAGGCGCGCCATCTGGTGCCAAGAGGACTATCAACCCCTATGCGCCTGTATCAGCCTTCGGACAGGTTGGCGAAACAGGACAATACACTGACTTCGACGCCACATGCTCGGCATATAAATATAATGTAAAGAATAACGCCGTTACGATGGAAGGCACAGGTGCAGTAGGCTTCAAGGTCTATGACAGTGAAGGCAATCTTCGAGGAGTCTACAACACTTATCACTTCACCCTGCCCAATGGCATCGGCACTAACTACACCATCAAAGCAGCTGCCGGAAACGGAAGTGATGCTGCTGCGACATTCGACGCCAGCGTAGGCATCATCACATCGGATGTGACGGACGTCCTCAGCGCAGGTGCGAAAGTCACAGCCGAGAGCCAACTCGTCAGCGGGAAATTGTACTTGCTGCGTAACACGGCAACAGGCAATCCCTGGATTACCGACGCCGGAACGTATTACTCCGTAGGCGACAATGGTGGCACCTTTGACGAACGCTGCATGTATTATCTGATTAAGGATGGCAATACATGGAAAATAAAGAACTACGTTACAGGGAAATACTGGGGCAAGCCAACCGCAGCTCCTACAACTAACCAAGGAGGTTTCGTGCCCACTGATGAAGCAAATGCCGGCAGTTGGAGCTTGAACTTTAACAACAACGGTAATATCGACCCACAATGTAATGGATTCTATATTAATCGTGCTTCGCAGAGATTGCACGCTTGGAGCTCGTCTTTGTCATCACAAATATACGAAGTCATCCTCTCCTATCCTCCCTTCTCCGACTTTACCAACAAAGACATTAGCGTCAGCACCGAAGCTGCGGCCTCATTAGAAACCGGCAAATGGTATGTGATGTTCGACCGCGGTGCCAATCACGGCTACCTCTATGAGAACAATCAGAACAAGCTCTACAATACTAACACTGTACCCTCTGGTTCTGCTACGAACAATGCCAAGTACCTCGTCCGCATCGTCGGCTGGGACAACGAGTACTATCTCCAGACAGGCCTCGGCAACTTCTTCGGAAACATACAGGGAAGCACGACCGTTCCCACGACAGCCACAGCCACTGAGCAGATTACCATCAAGAAGATTGCAGGCACAGACGGACACTTCTACCTGATGTCTGCTGCCGGTGTTGTCCTCGATGCAAACGATACAAGAAACGGTGACGCCACTGTCGTAGGCTGGGGCACAACAGCTCCCACTGCCACGGGCGGCAACAACGACTGGGCTTTCTATCCTGTGGAGTTTGTTGATGCATGGGTTCCCACGGCTTCTGATGTCTATACCATCAACAACACGAACAGCGGCCGTGGTGCACTTACCTATGAGCCAAACAAATCAACAACCTATGTATGGTCAAGCGGAAAGTCGGGGGCTACTGCCTTTGATGCCACAAACCAGAATCATCAATGGGTCATCATTCCCACAGGAACAGCGGGACAATACTATTTATATAATGTAGGGGCAGGCAAGTTTGCCATTCCTACAGGCATTGCTCAGAGTGCCAACCTCTCTTGGGTATTCAGCGACAATGCCGTAGCTGTTATTTTCGAGGATCAAAGCGACGGCACGAAGAAGATTAAGATGGCTTCGAATCCAGTCAACGGCACCAACGCTGCCTATATGGCCGTCAGCAACAACTACACAGGCCCCATCATCAACTACAATGACGTGGGCGGCAACTTCACCATTACGAAAGTCAATGGCGATGCCAGTGCAGCCGCCAACGCAGCCGTTGCCAAGCTCGTCAAGAACCAGACGGCGCTCACTGCCGCACCCACAGCGAGTGGATGGTATGCCTTACAGATCAAGACTGCCGGAAATGCCAGCTATGTGAACCGCTATGTTAAAGCAGCAGACAGTGAATACAACTACAACGGCACATATTATCCGCTTACCTTCACGGGAGCCGTGGATATCCAGCCTTCCATCAAGGATGCCACTTTCTTTACGTACATTGACATGAGCAGTGGTGCCAAGTGGCAGATGCCGAATGGTAAGTACCTCGTGAACAACAGCAACAAGTTCCCAACGAGTTCTTCAACAACTAACAACATTACGATTGGCTCTGACAATAATGGGATATATTTCAAAGGAGGTAACTACTATGCTGTTCCATACAATAGTAATCAGAACTATTTCATCGGTGAGACATCTCAGGCAGCCAAATACTACAATGTATATCCCATCGACCTCTCTGCTGCAGGCCTTGTAGCTTGGCAAGTCCTCTGCAACAATGCTCCTGACAATGCACAGATTACCTGCACACGCAGCGATGTCAGTGGCTTGACGGCTGTCTATAAGAACGGCTTCTTCTTCCTGCCCACCGGCGTGACACCTGTAAGCACTGACTTCAACTTGGAGGGAGCAACCAATGTGACCGTGGATGCCTCAGCACATACCGTCACCTTTACTTACGACCCGACTCTTGCCATTGTTGCTGACGGTGTTACCGTGGAGCAAGGCTGGCAGACGGCAGGTCGTGGTGGCGAGGTGATGCTGCTTCGCGTCACAGCTAAGCCCTTCAAGGCTGCCACGAGCACGACGCTTACCGTCAGCCTCAAGAATGGCTCTGAGGCCAACATCTCCGCTCTGAAGCTTTACGAGGCCAACTCCAGCTCTCCTGAAATCTACTCAACAGGTTCTGGCGCACCGACAAAGACAGTGGTTGCCACGGCATCCATCTCAGGCTCTACTGCCACCTTCAACATCGGCAACCTCTCCGCTGGCACACACTACTACTGGATTGGTGCTACGGTGAAGAGCAATGCGACACTCGGTGACGTTCTCGACGCAGCCGTCACAGGCATCTCCTATCAAGTGGTTGGGCAAACGGCACAGAACCTCGACCTGACCTCTGTTGGCGACCCTGCCGACCGCGGCGCAATGGTCTTCAATGCACAGTCCTATCCCTTCCTGCCTCGCGACAACAGCAGCCGTGTTTATCGTATTCCGGCCATGATTGTTGCTGAGGACGGCAGCATTGTCGTGGCTTGCGACAAGCGTTATGACAGCCATACCGATATCGGCGCAGGCCACGTCATCGACATCGTTGTGCGTCGCAGCACCGACGATGGCAAGACATGGAGCAGTCCCATTACCATTGCCAAGGGTCTCGGCACTGCCGACGATGCCAAGTGCGGCTATGGCGACCCGAGCCTCGTGAAGGGCAAGGACGGCAAGCTCTACTGCCTGTTCGTGGCCGGCAACATCGGCTACTTCTATGGACAGAAGCGCATCGCCATGTCAACCAGCACGGACAACGGCGTGACATGGAGCAGCAACGAGAGCACACCGCCCATCGACCTCCTGGAGAGCGGCCGCCTTAAAAACTACAACACGGTTGGCGAGGCTGGCTACGGCCTCTATGACTACTTTGTCACCTCCGGTCGCGGCCTCTACATCCCCGACGACGACATCCTGATGTACCTCATCCCAGCACAGACGATGACCAGTGCAACAGAGCACACCGGCGACTCACAGGACTACATCTTCTACTCCAGAGACGGCGGTGAGTCATGGTACTTCAGTGAGAGGCCCATGGTACAGGGAGGCGACGAAGCCAAGATCATCCAGATGAACGACGGCTCGCTCTTCGGCTCCATCCGCAAGGGAGGTCCACGCCGCTTCAACACCGCCACCTATACAAAGAACGACGACGGCAAGACGCTCAGCTTCAATTTCGGCACGCAATGGGACAACAACCAGCTCCATCAGGACAGCCAGAACAACCAGGACATCCTCTATTACCAGCGCGAGACGACAGAGGGCAAGACCGACGTCATCATCCACTCCATCACAACGGGCAACCACGTCAACTTCAAGCTCTATTACAGCACCGACAAGGGTGTCAACTGGACTGAGTTCCTGAACGTGCAGACCAAGGGCACACGCTATGTGACGATGGACAAGAATCCGACCAACGGCAGCCTCTACCTCTTCTTCGAGGACCAGAGCCTCAACAGCGCCGGCGGCTACACCGACTTCAACCACTATCCCTTGAACTTCATCGAGATTACGCGCGACCAGCTCGTAAGCCTCATTCCGGCTCTGGAAGAATACAATGTGCCCGAATACCTGAAGACGAATGTTGTTAAGAACACCGTTTATCAAACCAGCACCGGTTGCGACTCTTACGGTGCCTTCTCAGGCACAGGCTCTGGACATTGGGCACGTACTTGGACGTCCAACGCATCATCAGGCATGGCAGGATTAAAGGTCTCGACAGAAAGCGGCTACGGCTTCGACAGAGCAACCGTACTCGAAACTCGCGTCATGACAATAAAGCCCAGTGCCAATGGCGCTACGGACACCTACACCATCACCGCACCTGAAGGTTATGTCATCTCAAGTTACACGATAGGCGGTGCTGTATATACAGGCGGCACATACCGCATCACTGCAGCCGACGGTACTACGACAGGAGACATCTCTTCCACCACGACACCTACGAATATAGAAGTCACCGATGTGAATGCATCATCAACGACCTTCACATTCTATGGCGCATCGCAGAACAATTGGTTTGCCATCACCAATTTCACGATTACCCTCGCCAAACCTCTCGGACTCAAAACCGTTGGTAATGCAAGCTATGCTACACTTTACCTGCCCTTTGACGTAACGACGACAGGCGCGACGAAGGCTTACTACATCGAAACAGTCAGCAGCGATTATGCTCATCTGACCGCTACGGGCAACGATGGCACGGAGATTCCTGCCCGTACCGCTGTGGTGCTCATCAACGAGGACGCAGAGCCAAGCACCATCCTTAACATGGCCAGCGACCTGACCTCCGTGGTCAACGAGAGCGCGAACCTGTTGAAGGGCACTTTGGTGCCGATGAGCCTCGACCTCAGCGATGGCACTCCCTATTATTCCATGGGACGCCTGAACGGGGAGATTGGCTTCTACAAATATACAGAAGGCACCATCACCCTCGGTGCCAACAAAGCCTACCTCGAAGTGCCTGCAAGCGGCGGTGTCAAGGGCTACACACTCGACTTCGACGATGCCACTGGCCTTAAAGACCTTAACGACATTAACGGCCTCAACGACATTATCTACAATCTCTCTGGCCAGCGCATGAACAAGCCTGTAAAGGGTATCAACATCATCAACGGAAAGAAAGTATTGAAATAGCCCTCTCTCAGAAATTTGATACAGATGGCTGAATCGTTAAACAAACATTAATAAGTCTAATCGTTA